>Ga0335074_10007558_pt1 | contig 15065 bp, 12 predicted proteins | sample Lox_Sample_23_FD_206715 | JGI IMG/M metagenome (GOLD analysis project Ga0335074, IMG submission 206715) | Soil microbial communities from Loxahatchee National Wildlife Refuge, Florida, United States - Lox_Sample_2.3 | ecosystem: Environmental > Terrestrial > Soil > Wetlands | place: USA...
TCTCAATCGTCCCCAATTCCGAAGCGGTCGGCCCGCCGGTCTTTCGCACGGAACTTTCAAGTTGTCACCTCCTCCATCGTCTCGCTGGTTGCCTTCACGAAGGCACCAGAGCCCTTGTGGCTTGCGCGCAACTCCTTGAAGCTGCCAAGATTCTTTCAAGGTCATGCGCACATAAGCGCATAACATCGCAAACAACTGCAAATACAATATTTGAGGATATCTCCGTCTCGCCTCTCTCAGGGAGAAGGTCGTGAGCGGTAGATAATTCCTCCATATAATTAAGCCAGATGCCGTAAGTCCCATTCTTTGTCTTGCCAGGCACTCAGGTTACAATCCTTTTCGTATTTTCCATACTAACCTGGAATGGAATCTTCGCTGACCAAGCCTTCAACTACCAGACCTGTCACCGCAGACGAACGCGAATCGACCACGAACAACTCATCCCGCTCCAGTTCATTTACCACCGGAAGCTCAACAGGTACTGGAGTTCACGTCTCACCTACCTCCGGTAGTCAAGAAAATTCTGACCTTCTAGACGACGACCAAAGTTGGGAATACGCCGACGAGATCGAGCCATCTGAGTCGGCCTCCCGCCCCAGGCCCTCCCATTACAGAAGATCCAACAGTCGACCAACCTCCATACGTCGAAGGCCAATTCGAAGGCATACGACAACAGAACGTACGAGCCATCGACCACCTCTTTCGCGAGTACATCGGCACGCTGCGCCGGCCCCTCCGTCAAGCGTGGACCCTCAAGAAGATTACCCGGCCTATGGCCGAGGCTTCCTACCCCCAAATGTGACGTATGGGGGTAGGGCGCCTCAGCCAGGCTATGCCGCAAGCTATGTCTCAATCTCTCCAAATCCTTTCCAGGGCAACGCTGGTCCGGTGATGCCGTATGGTGGGCCGGCAGCCTACCCATATCCACAAAACCCATTCTCACCGGCTCCGGGTGTTGGAGGGCAGGGCTATTTCCCCCCTCACCAAACGGCTGCCTTTGGTGCGCCTGGATATGGAGGCCATGAAGTGATGCCTTATGGTCAAGCACCGGGGTATGGCTACGGTGGTTATGGAATACCTCCACAAGCACCGCCATCGCAGTTCTATGCCCATTATGCTGAACGACCCCCTTCCCCTAAAGGAACACCGGCACCTGCCGCATCTGTTATAGCTGCAGAGAAAGAGAAAAGCGAAATCGAGAAGAAATTAGCAGCTCTGGAACAACTCCTTGCGGATTCGAAATTGGAAGCTGAGAAGACAAAGCAGGAAGCAGAAAGGGTGAAAAGGGAGACCGAAGTTAAAAAGATGGCGAGTCTAATAGAAGCGGAGAAAGCTAAAAGAGAGGCCGAAGAGAAGAAATTAGCAGCTCTGGAACGACTCCTTGCGGATACGAAATTGGAAGCTGAGAAGACAAAGCAGGAAGCAGAAAGGGTGAAAAGGGAGACCGAAGAAAAAAAGCTGGCGAGTCTAATGGAAGCGGAGAAAGCTAAAAGAGAGGCCGAAGAGAAGAAATTAGCAACGCTAGAAAGACTACTGGAAGACACGAAGCACGAAGCAGCAAAGGCGAAGAAACTAGTTGCAGAGAGAGAAGCAGCGGACAAGAAAGCTGCCGACGAGGCTGCTGCAAAGGAAGCTACAGACAAGAAGGTCAAGGAGGAGGTCGCTAAGGTGAAGGCAGAAGCGGAGAAGAAAACCAAAGCGGCGGAAGAGGCGACAAAGAAAGCAGAAGATGAGAAAAAGAAAGCAGAAGAGGAGAAAAAGGCAGCAGACGAAGCCAAAGCTAAAGCAGAGGCTGATGCTAAGGCCTTGCTTAATCCTACTGACAAGAAAAAACCTATAAGGTTCAAAGATGCCGTGAATCGCAAGTTTAGCTTTCCGTTCCATCTATGCCAGACTTGGGCTGTAGGTCACATTCCCAACTCGATTATGTTTGTCATCGCTAACCAGTTTCCCAGGGTATGGAGGAACTCATTAGACAAGCCTTTTTGCACGTGGATGTCATTGGACCACACGTTGCCGAAGGTCACTATGACTTGGTAGGACCGAACGGCGAGATCATCCTTCCGCAGGTGTGGGAAACGATGATAGAGCCGGACTGGGCTATAACCATGCATATGTGGCCATTGCCCGAGCAACCCAAAGGGCCGCCTGAAGGGGTAACTGTTATCGATGCTGACCCTCGTCTTAACCGCCCTCCTCCTCGGCGCAGAGGTGACCGGGGGCAGATGCCACCGCCAGGTCGTCGAGGACCTGCAGGACCTCCTCCCCCCCCACCTCCCGGATGGATTGGACCCCCACCACCTGGGCGGGGTGGACATGATATGGGGGGCGACCCAAATGAGGTAATTGTGATTGAGGATAACGGAATCAAGCAAAATAGGAAGAAATCGCCCAAAGATACAGGGGGAGTGTTAGGAATGTTTGGCAAAAAGCAGTCGGGAAAAGGTAGGTCTGTTGTTCATCTGTTCCTAATGTCGATGATTCATCGCTGAGTAACATAGGTCCAAAAAAAGCTGAGTCGTACAACACTTGTCAAGTCATGTAAGCTTGATACTAGATAACTGGCACGCTTGGGAAAGGAGTAACTCCTAAGAGACACTTCGACAGCTAGGAGAGCTGCGCGCATTCAACTCATTCCATCTGTAGTCGAATTATGGGCGGAACTGTCGTGTTTGTCTTCTAGGCTATTGTTGTTTTTCTTAGAGTACCTTGCTCTTACTGTCAGCTACTTAGTATTTATGTCTTGTAAGAGCTGCTCAGGGAGTCAAGAGTTTTTCTCCCGGTTATATAGCCGGGTTTTGTCTTGTCTCAAAAAGGTGGTTGGAGATTTTGGTGTGCATTCACAGCGTTTTGGGAGGATTAAAACTTCACACTTCAAATAAGGCATGCGTTGTTATTTCGATGCATACATCTTGGTTTTGGTATCAGTTTGGTGTTAGGTTGCATGTTTGGTTAAAGCTTTTACTATGGGAACAACAGCAATGTGGAGTTTTAAAGTGTTTTTAAATTGGGCTCTCTCTTCTCAGTTGGACAGCAGGCGTTTGCTTAGACCATGATACCTTATGCTTAAATGAATATCTGACCCCACACATAAAACTTTTTGGAGATCTTAGAGACTAGTCTATTCGTGCGAGAGCATAGCTTACGAAATTTATCCCGCATAATCTAGAAGCAATTCTAAACTCCCGAGAAAGCAAATCTAGAACAATCGACGGCGCCGCTATTAAATCCCAACCTTCTGACCATTAACGATGCGACTTAAAGAGTCTCTCTCATCATTGCCAGCTCCGGGGCCATCTAACAGCTTTTTGGCTCTCCTCTCGAATGCCTCAATCATAACACCGGCCACTTTTGGAGCAACTACCTTGCTCAATCCGGCATATACCGGATTTGAAAACTGAAATTCAATGCCCAAATGAACTTCAGTCTGATCTCTCGCCGGATGAATAGCGTTGTCCATCTGCGGTCGGCCTGAGGGTGGCTTATAGTGGAACGGCTTGACTGTCCATTTCGTTGATAGGCATTTGAATATGTTGGTTGCTGTCGGTGGCTCAAAGGTCGAGGAGTAATGATTCAGATCACCTCTTGAAAGTGTTGTTTGGGCATCACCTCCCAGTGCTTCTACAACTGAATTCGGTATGCAAAAGAGCCTGCTCGTGAACTTTTCCTCGTAGCCCCCCCAGCCAACAGTAAGATCGGCTTTGGCGGGCCATGTCTTCCCATCTTTGTCCTTCGCAGACCATTCTGTAACCTTTGATTCTTGACAATACGGAAGAAAGCTAGAGTAGCTGTCGACGTCGGCGATAAGGGCATATACGCTTGTGTACCTGTAGGGAAGGATTCGTGTTTCAGAGAGGCTTGTAGTCTCGGTACCAGGTAAAGTGATAAAGGAGCGTTGCAGGTGAAAAGAGCGAAAGGCAGGCGATGGACGAAGCGTTCGAAGCACTGGTTTGGACGCCATAATGAGTCTTAGAGGGCATTAAGGTTGGATATTGAAGACACAACTATGAAATAAAACTGTACATTGTTGGCTCTGGGCGAATTAACTCCTTATCTTACAACCACATATTAGCCAGACGTTATGATGAGGTCATGGACATGCCCAATTTGTTTTAACTTTTCAAGAATTTATTTAGCGTGCATGAGGCACGATTTCGCTTGTGGAGCCGCATTTTATTTTGCGCTTCTGCCCGCACAAATAAAATACACTATGGTGATACCTTCACAGTAAACCATAAAAGCCATGGTCGCTGAGAATGATCAAACCTTACCCATTCTGGCGGCAAGAGAGGATCAAGATGAGGTTGCCTTACAATCAAGACCTGAGGAACTGATTGCTCTTGATGCCCCCACCCATATAATTGACCCACTCACAGCTCAAGCATCTCCTAGACTCAGTGAATGTAAGGACAGCATGAAGCGAAGTGATCCTTTCCAATTTGGTTCGCGGTACCTGCAAGTAACCGACGACGTCTATGAGTTTAACGCATGGGATCACGTCGAGACAGATGACGCTTATAAAGAATATGCTGAGGTTCAGTACGCAAAGCAAAGGGAAGCACCTGTGTCAGACTTTGATAAGAGTAAGTGTGCTATTTCGATACTTCTGATATGAAACGACATTCTTCTTGCATCCTGATGATTTACCAAAAAAGCATAGTTCATCTGATGGTCCTGGGACCAATGAATGAAACAAAAGTACCATTGTCTTTCGCTCCTATCTGATACGCACTTCTTCTCCTCCATTTCTCCCATATTTCATGCTTGATGGAAGATGCTAACTTACCCAGAGAGATTCAACTCCGAGCCCGCAAAATGGTGGAACCAATTCTACAAGAACAACACATCGAATTTTTTTAAGGACCGCAAATGGCTACAGCAAGAGTTTCCAGTCCTGTCAGAAGTTACTCAGGCAGATGCCGGTTCCGTGACCCTGCTTGAGGTCGGTGCTGGCGCTGGCAACACTGCATTTCCTATACTTGCACATAATCAGAATCCATACCTCAAAATTCATGCTTGCGACTTCTCTAAGATCGCTGTGGAGGTGATGCGTGAGAGCGAAGCATATAACACGAGACATATCCAGGCAGATTTGTGGGATGCTGCTGGCGAAGAACTCCCGCCAGGTCTTTCTGAAAGCTCTGTTGATGTCGTTTTAATGATATTCATCTTCTCTGCATTATCGCCTACACAGTGGCAACAAGCCGTGCGCAATATTTACAGACTTTTGAAACCTGGTGGAGAAGTACTATTTCGAGACTACGGGAGAGGAGACCTTGCTCAAGTACGCTTTAAGAAAGGAAGATACTTACAAGAAAATTTTTATGTTAGGGGAGATGGGACACGGGTGTATTTCTTTGAAAAAGAAGAGCTGGTAAAGATCTGGACGGGCCGCTCTACCTCATCTGCAGAGCCTAGTATAGATGACGACAGCAGTGGGACAGACGGATTTGAAATTATCAATCTGGGTGTTGACCGGAGGCTCCTTGTCAATAGAGCTAAGCAGATCAAGATGTATCGTTGCTGGATGCAGGGTCGATTTCGCAAACCGAGTAGTAACAACTCTACTGGAAGTCCCTGAGAGATGGCCCTTGCCAACGGAAATGAGAATATTTATCAGGAAAAGAATCGGGATCACGTGCTTCGACGTCGATTCTGATGATAACGTGACAGGATGTGTAAAGCTCATATTCTTCTGGGTGCAATAACTGCGTCTAGAGTACTGACGAGACTTGGTGTCCGTTCCTGGACCGAAGGACTGGGTTGCACTAGGCTCAGTCCTAGATCAGAAATTCAGAAAATAGAGTGGCTAGACTATATAGAATAGTGGGATGTACAATAAAAATAGTTCCGTCAGACGGTTCGGACCTATGGCAGTCTGTCAGTGAAGCTTAAGTTCCGGAGCACATCCATGGGATCTGCCAAGGTTGAATCGATATTGGAGAACTTCCGGCTCGAAGCAACTGCAAGTCATATCAATTTAATAATGACAGAAAGTTCTTCTCGAGTTTCCTTGGTGAGATATACCATATCCGAGCCATAGACCTCGAATGAGAAGAGGATATAAGCAACAAAACCTTCGACTTTCACCTAGAATTCCTCTTGAAGTTGACTTGCTATTAAAAAAAAAAAGTAATCTAGGCTAAGCATTTCTTAGCTGATCAATAAATACGTTCTTCAGATCTAGGATGTCTTCAGAACCCTTTCGATGCCAAGAGCACTTTGTATAAACGAATTTCGCATTAACTAGTGCCTTTCACACCTTTACCTTTCGTCCTTCTCGTCACTGCCATGAGGTAAATTATGTCATAACAAACTTCACAACTGGCTGTCATTCAGCGCTAGCGCAGTGCCATCTTGCGAGTGCCAATCAAGCTCACATTACAGTTGCGCAGCTGTGAAAGTATTCAAGAATGATTCTTAGGATTCATTCAATTGAAGGGCTAATTCCTATATATCAAATTACATTCTTATACTATCCTCTAACAACAGAGCCTACCTCTGCAATCCAGTCCCGCTATACATGCGTCCATGAATCTCAATCTAGAACTCTTCCTGCAACGGCAGCTCCACTCTTGTCCCTCGTTTCTGTCTTCTTTAACGCCAGCCCCATTTGAATCTCACCAAGCAACGCTGCAGGTCTTGCAGCAACTGGCGCACTGCCAGATGTCGGCATTGGAGGTGGAGGAGGTGGCGGAGCGCCGGGAGCACCCATCCCTGGCATCGGTGGAGGGGGAGGAGGCCCCGAACCAGGCATCATAGGTGGCGGTGGAGGAGGCGCTGGCGGCGGTGCACCTGTCGACCCAGCAGCAAAGTTGGTTGCAGGGCTTGTTGGAGTGGAACCAACTTTATTGTCTGCAGCTGATAGAGGCCGAGGTGGTCCCATAGTGCCAAATAGGAGAGATGCGAGATCACGAGCCCGACCTACACCAGGCCCTTCTTCATCGGACGAGTCGTCTTTGTCGGAGCCGACCACAGACCATTCGTCTTCCTCAGGGCGAGCGCGTGAAGGTCGGCCCCCGGTGGGCTGAGCCTGAACTGGTTCAGCACCTCGAGTCATCTGCTCCTGTGTCATTCGATGGAAAGGATTCGTGGATACTTCTGGGTGAGCTGGTGGCGATGTGACTGGAAAGCTAATAGGCGTTGAGGACGACTGTCCTACTTGGCCAAGCTTCTTCAGAAAAGGGTTTCGGGTCTCTGTTTCTGGCACTACAGAAGGTGAAACCACAGGAGGTGATTTCGTAGGAGATGATTTCGTTGGAGGTGATGCAACTGGAGGTGAGACAACAGGGGATGGGGAAGATTCTGCATGGACTGTAGGGATCGGTGGCATTGCTGGATGCGCCTGTGGAGATGAAAGTTCCTTCCTTTCCAGCTCTTGACTTCCTTGGGTTGGCGTGGAAGCTTGAGGAGTAATGTCCTGCGGCCCTTCATCATCCGACGAGTCTTCGTTGTCAATTGCTTCAAGTTGGCGTTGAAGCTCTCTTTCACGTTCCCTTGCTGCCTCAATCTCTGCACGCTGAACGGCCAACCTGGCCTCTTTCTCTTTGGCCTCTGCCTGAGCCGCCTTCTTCCGACGTCTCTCCTCTTCCTTCTTAACTTTGCCGGCTTTCACCTGCTCTTCAAGGGCCTTCAAACGTGCCTGTGCCGCTTCGCGTTCATTAGCAAGCTCTCTCTCTTGACGCTTAGCGTCATCCCTGGCATAGTTAGCATGCTCTACTTTACATTCTAATACTGAGAACGTACTCCATATTCTTTGTTGCCAATTGCTGGGCCTCCTGTTCCTTCATAACTCGATCTTCTTCTGCTTTTCTTGCAGCTTCTCGCTCACCGGCATCGCTTTTCGCTGCCTTACGGGAGGGTGGTGGAGGTGGTCTCTTCATTGCTGTTTTTGTAGTAGTCTCAATTGCAGGTGGAGGAACTCCTTGCTCTTCAGCCAGCCTTGCCTGTCTCTCTGCCTCTCGCTTCGCATCTTCCTCTTCCGCTTGGCGGAGCTTTTCAGCTCTCTCCTTACTTTCACGTTCCATTCTCTGCTGAGCTGTTTCTCCGGTTTTTGCCGGTGCTTTGATACCAAGCGCTGCTAAACGTTCAGCCATTCGCTGCTCCGCTTGTTGCTTAATGAATGCTGCTCTCTCTTCGGGAGTTTTATAGGATGCATATGATCCTCCTGTTGGTGCTGGTGCTGGTGCTGCCGCAGGCCTCGACGGCGCCGGAGCCTCGGCCGGTTTAGAGCTGACAGGACTTTCACGGGCGGAGGTGCTGGATCGAGGGATCTCGTCTCGAAGGCTACCGCGTCCTGTATTGCGATCCTCATTTCTAACCCTAGCACTTCTGCTGGATCTTTGTAGGTCAAAGATAAAATCCTTAACCTCATCCTCAACTCCTAGGCCATCTTCCCATCTACGCCTTTCATGTTCGCTTGTCGAGTCCTCAGCGCCATCTTTCAGACTATCTTCAAGACCACGTGAGAAATCACGGACACTATCTTCGACGTCTTTAACCATTCTCTCGTTGTTCTCTTTCTCTGTCCTGATTCTGATATTTTCCTCCTCCAATCGTTTCGGTGCCGCTAGATCATCATCGTTGGTTTCAATTTTTCTACCTGTTAGCGCAGCAGAGCGTTGTTGCATCATGGCTTTGGCTCGTGCCTTAAGTCTATCCGACTCGGTCACAGCTCCTCCGGGACCAGTACCGACAATTGAGGCGGCACTACCAGGGTGAGCCTTCGCATCTCTCAGGCGGAAGAGCTCTAGCTTGGCATCTGCAATACTCCTTTCTGTCTTGCGGACCTGTGAGGCTAACTCAGGTAGTCTGTCTGTCAGACTTTGCAGTTGACGCCGGAGAGCGCGTCTCTCAGCGCCAGAGTCAACATTGCGCAGAGCTGCATCGGGATGTGCATCAATATCCTCCTGAATACGACGGATGCGTCTATACAAGTCTTCTGCGTCACGTCGGTCTCTTCTGTCAAGAGCTTCATCTTCGTCAGCTGCATTCTCATCCTTGAAATCCATGGCATCAAGAAGAACCTGCTTCTCGCGGATCTTCTTTCTCAACTGATCTAGAGACAGGTCATCATTCGATGTCACTGAAGATGGTGACTCTGGGCGTGGAGATCCAGTGCCATTACCTAGCCTACGACGGGCACTCGACTTGTAGCCGATGTCGTCATCATTATTCTTGAAAACAGTGGCATCTTTGCGCCCAGTCTTTAGTATGCCAGATTCGCCTCGGAAAGAGTGGTTCTTTAAATAGCTAACTCCTGTCTTCTGAGGGAGTAGACTAGCTCCTGAGTCCTTCCGGAAGGCAGATTCTTGGTGTAGCAAGGACTTGACAGCGCCAATGGAATCATTAAAGTTTCGTGTGGATGGAGGTATGAGCTCCGGGGGGAGTTGGGCTGGCAGAGGATAACCATTCAACTTTCGATAGATTAAGTGCATCGCAACAGCAAACTCATCCATGTTCAGACGGCCTTTATTTCCATTGTCGGCCAATGTCCAAATTCGTTCCAAGTCAGGTTTCTCGAGCCCACTACGCCCAAAAACTTCGATGGCTACGTCACCACCAATGAAACCCTTGTTGAAGCCATCCCATGCCTTGAAAAGAGAGTCATAACTGGCTTTCTCCTCCTTCGTCACCGCCCATGGTATAACAGCATTACCAGATAGACCAGCAGTGGTAAACCCCCCTTGTTCTCGACCCTGTGGCGGCATCATACGAGCCTGCAGTAAATCAATATTTGGCAGTCCTGTGGCTGGGGCATTTACAAGGCCCCATTGTCCGGGTCTTCCGGTCGGTTGAGCGTTCAATGGAGCGACCATCCCTCCCAGGCCTGTAGCATTAGGAGACAGACCCTGACCAAAGCCACTGGGCATAGGCGGCATAGGCGGTCGAGGTCCATTGTAGCCAGTTGGTTGAGGGTTCGAGAGGTTCTGGAAGCCTGTTTGCTGAGGCGGCAAGCCAGGCTGCTGAATACCGAATCCTGTCTGCTGTGGCTGCTGGAACCCATTTTGTTGCTGTCCAAAACTGCCCTGAAAGCCAGACTGTTGAGGAGGAAAACCTGTCATCTGTGCGGATAACAGTTGCGAGTTCGAAGGTAGAGGTTGCGGCTGTTGTATGACAGGTGGTGACGCTGCGCCCTGTCGAATAGTAAAGTCCGGTGCATTGGTTCTGGGAGCGGTGGTAGGAGTTTCATCAGCCACACCGAAATTTATAATATCAACCATGCTTGACACTTCGTTCTTGATATTTTCCGGAAGCGTTGAAGGGAGCGACTTTCCGACCAGCTTTAGATTGCAAAGGTACATGGCTAAGGCAAACTCCGGGAAGTGCAGTTGCCCTGATCTCGTAGTATCGGCAAGCATCCTGAGCAGTTAGCAAAGTTCCATATGCTCATGAAAGTGTCTACCAACCATATTTGGGACAACGTATCTCCATCTAGACCTGATCGCAACAAAATGTCCCTGGACTTTTCTCCTGAGAGCGTCTGCTCGTTCCCAACAGCCGATTTGAATAGTGTCTCAAACTGTGCCTGATCCTTAGCTGTGATAAATGACAACCGTATATTTGGTATCCTTGTAGTAGCAGCCTTAGAAGCCCGTCTTCCTTTCGGCTTGGTCGACGCAGCAGTTTGGAAGGAGGCCGCCATTTCGCTGAAGCCTGTTGGCTGAGGTTTCTGGACGGGCGCTGGAGGAGGTTGTAGTTGTTGTTGCTGCTGCTGGGGAGGAGGACCTCCAGTCTGGAAACCTTGCTGAGGACCCTGGCCATACTGTTGGCCGGGAAGAGCAGGATATGACTGCGTTACCTGCGGTTGCTGAAAACCCACAGGTTGTGCTTGCATAGGGTACCCCGTATACTGCTGCTGCAACTGAGGCTGCCCAAAGCCCGTGGATTGCGGTGCGAATGCATTTGGCTGAGACTGGGGGGGTTGTTGACCAAACGAGCTTCCGAATTGCTGCGGACCAGGTCGACCAGTTTGCCCGCCTAAGTACGAGCTGGAACCCGAAAACATGTTGTCACTAACAGAAAATGAAAGAGTATTAACAGTGAAACAATGTGAGAGATAATTAACAAACAGATATGCGGACAACAGACTGGTGTTCAGGACGCGCTGACGACGAGCTTGCCTCTCGCTTAAGAAGATGACGGCTCAGTGATTTAACTGGCTGATCTGCATCTTACCGGTAACTATCGAGTACTAGATTTCGAAAACATTGAGATATTGAAATGAACTGAAGTGCATTCCTGTACACTGCATTTTTGGTCAGCTCGATGATACTCACCCTGCAACGCTTCGCGTTTTCTGTCCCGGTTTCTGCGGAGTGTATGCATTGTATAATGTTTGCTCAATAATGAAACCGTATCCAATTATTTGTCTAACCACATCTTTTGCTCGTATCACTCGCATTCTCTTGAATAAGCATCTATAAACTTCTAGGTGCTTTCAATGGGTCTACTATAAAGCGCCTGGAGTGTGGGTGACCCCTTTTGAAATAGTCAAACAGGCTCATCCCACATAGAATATATTATCTTCTAGCTCGACCATCTTTCATCAATGGAACTCATACTGCTGCAATGGTCCCCAGCTGATTATTCTCTTCTGAGACTTACTTAGTCTCACCGATAGCGCCAGCAACTTTCTCCTGCACAAGGCCAGCATCACCCTTGACTCCGGATGTCTTGATATTGAATTTCCCAGCGGCAAGAGCTCCTGAAAGACCGAATTGAGTGGGAATACCCTCTACACGGTGTGTGGAATTGATATTCTTGACTAAGCAGATTTGATAGCACGTCGCGCCACCCTGACGGGAAGTGATGGTGGAGTATGCGAGGAAATACTCCCAGATCTGGCCATGCTTATCAGATATCGTGCCGAATATATACGTGGGACAAACTTACCCTGAACCACTTATTCCCATACTTTGCCTCAACCTTTTCACGATTGCCAATCCAGTTTCTGTACCATCTCCAGAGTGTAGCCGAGTAATGAACACCGATGGTGTCAATACCTTTAATCTCGAAACCGGCACCTTCAAGCTTGTCGACGAACCAACCCAGCGGAGTGGAAGCATCCGCACCAGGGAAAATGTATTTATTCATGAAAAGGCCCCAATTAAGATCCTCGAATTGCCAGGGTTTTCTCAGCCCAGCAATTTGGAGGAAAAACATTCCGTCATCATCAAGCATTTCGTAAACTTGCGCTACAAAAGTAGAGAAGTGACGGACACCAACATGCTCCGCCATTTCAAGACAGGTGATTTTATGATAGCCACCATCTGGAACAGGAATGTCGCGATAGTCCATGCACAGAATTCTGCTCTGCTCTTCAGTAATGCCAGCCTTTCGTAGTCCATTATTGCCCCATACAGTTTGGTTACGGCCGAGGGTGATGCCCGTAGCCTGGGCACCATAGTTGACACTGGCAAATTTGGCTAAAGTGCCCCATCCACAGCCGATATCTAGAAGTCTCTCGCCTTGTTTAAGAGCAATTTTTTCACATACGATGGCCAGCTTGTTGTCTTGGAGTTCCTCAAGAGTCTCCTCTTTGTTGATATCGGAGATAATGCCTGATGTATAAATCATACGTGGGCCAAGGAACCATCCATAGAAATCATCGCCGCGATCGTAGTGGTCACGAACCTGCTCCTCGTCTAATAAATAAGTCAGCATTGAACATATCGGGTAAAGCAATAATCTACCTTGCGATCGGGTATGCATAATCACTTCTGGCATCATCCCAGTGAGGAAAAACTTGAACAAAGCTATGGTGAACCCAAAGCTTGCCCAGTCATGTCGATATTCCAGGACCTCCAAGCAATCACCGTTGAAATCAACGTCGCCGTCGAAGTACATCTCAAAGAATGTCCATATTGGAATTTTATTTTTGCCCCGATATTTCATGCGATCAACATCTTTATGAAATGTAAGGTAATGCTCGACAGGACGGCCTGGATACTTGACTTTCTCGTTCTTACGAGGGGTGAGTCTGGATACTACAGACCAGAAGGTGGCTAGAATAGGGATACTGGTGAATACTGCAAAAAATATAGCTGTCTTCAAACCACCACCAATCTTCCATGAACAGTACAATGGAACGAAGGCAAGGAGAGAGAGGAGGAGAGTGTTGGAGAAGCCTTCAGATCCGCCGGCATCCGCAGGAAGGGGGGCATTCTTAATTGATGGATACTGCGGCAGATATTGTAAGTATGTCTCCAACGAAGTTGTACAACAAGATTCAAAGCACAATTTAAATTGGATCAAGTGTACTTACGGACGTTGTCCGCACACCGCAGTCCTCAAATTTCTCAAATTGAGGAGTTGGAGCTTTAGGAGTCTCAATAAACTCAAATTCGCTCTCTGAGCCATTTGCGCTCTGTGTCTTCGACGCCATTTTGCCCCAGAGTCTCAATTGATCTAGAGACTCGATATCGTTGTGAAGAAAGATATCACAAACGAGAGGAGCGGAATGGGGAAGCTAATTACTTTTCAGGGTTGGGCTGGGTTTCAGCCTGCCAATTAAAGTTTAGCCAGGAACGCCTCCATGTTAATTGCCTAAGGCGTGAAAATAGCCTTGTTGTGCCACTGCAGCCATGTCGAAGGACCTCAGTTATCAGAGACTCAGGTTTGTTCAGCTCGGGCAGCTGTCTCACTAATGCTGCTGTAATCATCTATCATCAAGTCCTCACAGGCGTAGTTTTGTCCTTAAAAAAGGTGAGTTTAGGCAGGAGACCGTTCATCTGTGAAAGATGCGGAGCTGCAACTCTATTCTCGCCGTCACAGGAACCCCGTTTCAACACCTAGGATGTCTCCTGTCTTAGGCACTAACCGACCTCATTGGTGGACGGCTGGATATGGCATTAGCAGAGTAACGCTAGCCTGTAAACCCCTCCCTTAGACGATCTGCGACCCAGAGGCGGTGAAGTACTGAACCTTTTGAATTCCCTGACATCCACATAGTAAACGAAACAACTTCATCTTTAACGCTCGCGAGACCTTTCTCTCTTGGCCTTAATATCAATCAATAACAATGGTGTTGCCTACTGCTGCAGAACGGTCCAAGTTGGACGAGGCGCTTGGTGATTTGATTGGGTAATTATCTACAAGCTCTCAAGCCATGAGATATATGTAGGAACCTAACAATCTAGGTAGAGCTATCGAGGCACATGAATTGTGGACTCCTCCAAGCCCAAGCCCAACCTTATACTGGGTCTGGGACTTTGTCAAACGCTCTAAATACATGCTCTCGGAGTTTGAAAATATCCAGCTGGGCAAGCCGCTTCAGCATCCAGACCAATTTCGTCCAGCGCCTGGTATGCCTTCGCAAGTCTTTTTTGTCATCGTACTACTTCCCTACCAGCTTCCTTCATATCTTGCGCTGATCAAAAGTCTCAATTTCTTCATACGAGAGATATTCCCGCATTGTTTAGCCTCGTGATGTCTATATCAGGATTCTCACTTCACCCTAGGTACTGGCGATACAGCTGCGGTGGCCGTCTTCCATGATGTCTGCGGCCGCTCCTACATGACCGAATTACTTGTCAACGATACAACTGGCAAGACCGCTATGCTAACAATGAACCCTGGTCCACAAGTTGACTTTGGTGTACGGTGCAAGGATGCGGTTGCAAATCTAGTGCGAGTGAGTAAAGAGGTCTTGCCAGATAAGCCTGAAGAGTAAACAGGAGATTTTCTCAGATGCAGGAGATTCTGCTTATCTCTCATCTTTGGAAGGCTAGAAGGTCGAGTTACCAACATGTTTTTTCTCACTCAATTAGGCGTATTCACTGTTCCCTATGATTGAGGCTGTAAGCTGTCAGTCTCAGGGTCAAGGCCAAGGGAAGGCTCTGTGGTCTTCAAAACGGTAATCAAGTTCATTGTAATAGGGTTTGGTATAAGTTATATATCATTGGCCTTAGCTACGATTACAAGATTCTTGAGGATGCATGGCAAGCACCATAAAGTCTAGAATAAGCTGAATATTAATGAACAAGAACTCTTTAGGATGTAGCGACGTATCTTCGATATGTATGTGTAGCAATCTTAAGACGATTTTCTCATGTACGAGATAC
>Ga0335074_10007559_pt1 | contig 15064 bp, 15 predicted proteins | sample Lox_Sample_23_FD_206715 | JGI IMG/M metagenome (GOLD analysis project Ga0335074, IMG submission 206715) | Soil microbial communities from Loxahatchee National Wildlife Refuge, Florida, United States - Lox_Sample_2.3 | ecosystem: Environmental > Terrestrial > Soil > Wetlands | place: USA...
AGCGCTTCTTCGCGCTCTGCCAGCCGCAGGTCGCGCTTCTCCATCAGGCGCAGAGCTTCGCGAACCACTTCGCTGGCCGACGTATATCGCCCGCTTTCCACCTTGTCCTGCACGAATTTCTCCAGTTCCGGAGTCAATGACACGTTCATGATTGTCCTCGATCTGTACAGAGGATAACAAAAAATAGCAAAAACTGTTATTTGCGAACCTTGTACGACATTCCGTTGAACGCAACGGCGCATCCGGAAGCAGTGCGTGCAGACCAGCCAGCGGCACTCTCGAAGAATTGACCTGTTTTCCTCTCCCGCGCTACTCTTTCCCGGTGAGCGCCCCTCGTTCCGCCCCGCGACTCTTCTGCGGCTGTTGCCGCTGAATCCGCGCGCGCGCTCCTCTATCCTCGATCCCATCCCAATCTCAGGCCCCGCCCCGGCGGAATCTCTCTTTGGAGCCCCTCCATGACGCGCTCGTCTCTTCGTCCACGTCCGGCCTTTCTGCTCCTCGTTGCCGCCCTCCTCGCTACGCTTCAGTTGCATGCCGCGGCTTCCGCGTGGGAGTCCGGCCTCGCCGCGTGGCGCGCGCACCATGAACAGGTCCTCGCCGCGCCCGACGGCTGGCTCACCCTCGTCGGCCTCGACTGGCTCGAGCCGGGCGACAACTCCTTCGGCGCAGCCCCGGACAACCGGATTCACATCGGCGCTCCCGCCGCTGCCCATCTCGGCATCCTCCAGCTCCGCGGCGATCAGGTCCGCCTGCTTCCGCCGCCCGGAGGATTTCCGGCTTCCCTCCGCGTCGCCGGCCAGCCCGCGCATGAAGTCCTGCTCAACGCCTCCAGCGGCCAATCCGTTGCCCTCACCGACGGCTCGCTCACCTTTCTGGTCATTCATCGCGGCAACATGTTCGCTCTGCGTATCAAGGACACAGATTCGCCGGTGCGCACCCACTTCCACGGCCTGCACTGGTACTCGCCCGATCCCCGCTACCGCGTCGTCGCCCGCTGGATCCCCTTTGCGCCTCCGCACACCGAAGCTATCCCCACCATCATCGGAACCACGCTCAAGCTGCCCGTCCCCGGCGCCGCCGAGTTCACCCTCGACGGCAGATCCTTCCGCCTCGAGCCGGTCCTCGAAACGCCCGGCTCCCACCAGCTTTTCTTTATCCTCCGCGACACCACCAGCCACACCACCACCTACGGCGCCGGACGTTTCCTGTATACAGATTTTCCGGATCGTGGCCTCGACCAGCCCGGCCATCTGGTGCTCGACTTCAACCGCCTGGAAAACCCACCCTGCGCCTACACTCCCTGGGCCACCTGCCCGCTGCCGCCGCTCCAGAATCGCCTTGCTGTCGCCCTGCCTGCCGGAGAGAAGCGCTACTCTCACTGACCGGTGGCCGCGGCGGTGTCGCGCTTGTTCCTTCAGCCGTTACTCCGGATACCGCCCGGCCCTCAAAATCCTGTTTCATCGCGGCCGGGTGGGCGTACAGTAGAGCCGGGATGACGCCCCAGCGCGTCAAGCAGCCACGCCGGGGCTCCAATAGAAGTGTCAGGAGGCTGCCATGTTGAAGCCTTTTCTGATGGTTTCGCTGGTTTTCCTGCTGGGTGCGCCGGCGTTCTTCCAGCAGACCCCATCCACTCAGGCAAATCCGCCCGCCGCCCAGCCCTTCACGATTCCCCCCGAATACGTGAACATGGCGAATCCGGTGAAGCCGACACCGGAAATGCAGGCGCGCGCGCAGAAGATGTACGGCTGGGACTGCGCCATGTGTCACGGCGCTACAGGGAATGGCAAGGGCGACGTCGCTGCGGCGCAGAAGCTCACCATGCGCGACTACCGCGATGCCGCTTCGCTCGCGCACTACAGCGACGGCGAGCTCTTCTACATCATCAAGAACGGCAAAGGGCAGATGCCCTCCGAGGGCCAGCGCGCCAACGACGAGCTCATCTGGAATATGGTGATTCTGGTGCGGAAAATGGCCGCTCCAGCAGCCCCGACCGGAGCCACAGCCTCCGTGCAGCCCTGAGTCAGGTGCGTTCGCCGGCGGTCACCGGCAGCTCCATCTGCTCGGCGCCGTGCTCGTCCGTCCAGGGCCGGAAGCAGGCCCGGCAGCGCGCCTCATACACCCCCGCCGCACCCACCAGCACCAGCGACTGATTGCTGCCCAGCCGCTGCGTGTGCACCGCCGGCGCGCCGCACTGCATGCACACCGCCGACAGCTTCACGACTTCGTCGGCAATAGCCAGCAGCTCCGGCATCGGCGGAAAGGGCTCGCCGTTGAAGGTCGTGTCCAGCCCCGCGATAATCACCCGCTTGCCCAGGCGCACCAGCTGGTTCGAAAGGCTGACCAGGGAGGGATCGAAAAACTGCGCCTCATCGATGCCCACCACTTCCACCGCCTCGATCATGGGCATCAGCACCGCTTTCAGCTCGTCCATGTTAGAGACGGTCAGCGCATCCAGCGTCTGCGCGCTGTGTGAGGCGATCGCGGTGCGGTGATAGCGGACGTCGAGATCGGGCTTGAAGCAGGAAACGCGCCGTCTGGCGATCTGCGCCCGCTTCAGCCGCCGGATCAGCTCCTCCGATTTGCCTGAAAACATCGGTCCGGTAATCACTTCAATCCGTCCCGGCTGCGGTGCCGTCATGCTCGCCCCCTCATTGCTCGCGAAGGCTCAGTTTAGGACGGGACCGGAGCCCGGGATGTGGAAAGACGGGGACAAACTCCCCCGAAATCGGCGCGCGCACGGCTGCGGCTTCTGCCTCGGCGCCCTGCCTTTTTCTTGACACTCCCCCGCCTGTACGCGATTCTATAAATCAGGTTTCCCTGCGAGTCCTGGCTGTGTGCATTGTGGCGGGGAGCCGTTTCCAGGTTTTCAGGTTCCAGGCGCAATCGTGCCGCTTGCCACTGCGCGCCGTCGAACCTTTCATGGAAATCGATCTTAAGTTCGGCGCCGGCGACGGGCTGCCTGCCGTCCCGGCCAGAAGGACCGCGCGTTGACATCCATCCTTGGCTTAGCATCACCCAGTGGCCTGCCCTCAGGACTGGGAACCTTCATTCTTCCTATCGGGCTGCTGGTCGTCCTGTACCTTCTGATGATCCGGCCGCAGCAAAAGCGCCAGCAAAAGTGGCAGCAGATGCTGGGCGGTCTCAAGCCCGGCGATCGCGTCACCACGACCGGCGGCATTCGTGGCATCATCCTCTCCATTAAGGACGATTCGCTGCAGCTCCGCGTCGCTCCGGACAATCTCCGGATCGAAGTGGTCAAGAGCGCCATCGCCTCCGTTACCCAGGACGACGCAAAGTAGAGTTCCTCATGCAGAAGAATCTGAAATCCAAAACCATCCTCATCGTCGCGATTCTCGTCTTCTTTATCTTCGGCATCATCGGCATCCCCGGCGGCTTCTCCGGCGGGGCATTCAAGCAGTCGCTGCTGGATCGCATCCACCTCGGGCTGGATCTCAAGGGCGGCATGCACCTGATCCTTCAGGTGGACGTGAATGAGGCCGTGGGCGCGCAGACGGACAGCGATGCCGCTGCCATCCAGAGCGATCTGGCCCAGAACGGCATCAACGGCGCGACCGTCACCAAACCGGACGCCACTCGCCCCGATTTCATCCAGGTCTCCGGCGCTCCCGCGGGCCAGGCTGCGGACCTCAGCGGCCTGCTGAACTCGCGCTTCGGCTCGCAGTACGACATCACCGCCGGGCCGAACAACAGCTGGATGCTGACCATGAAGCCTACCGTCGAGACGGAGCTGAAGCAACGCGCCCTCGACCGCTCCATTGACGTCATCCAGACCCGCATCAACAGCCTCGGCGTCAGCGAGCCGGTGATCGAGCCCTATCAGCTCGGCAGCTATCAGATTCTTGTGGAGCTACCCGGCGTCGACGACCTCGGCCGCGTCGAAAACGTCATCCAGTCCACCGCCCGCCTCGAAACCCATGCGGTTCTCGGCGGCCCCTGGCCCGACAAGCAGACCGCCCTTACGGCCATCGGCAATGTTGTGCCTCCCGATGCGGAGCTGCTCCAGTGCGTGCCGGGCGGTTGCCCCGGTGGCAACGGCGACTGGTACGAGCTGACGAAAATCCCCGTCTGGGGCGGCACCGACATCCGCGACGCCGAGCCCGGCCACAATCCGAACACCAACGAGCCGGAGGTCGACTTCTACCTGACCAATACCGCCGGCGACAAATTTGCCTCGTTCACCTCGCAAAATATCGGCAAGGACATGTCGATCGTCCTCGACAACCGGATCTACGAAGTAGCCACCATCAAGGGCGAGATTCACGATCAGGGCAACATCTCGGGCGGCAACATGACCGAGCAGCAGGCCACCGACCTCTCCATGCTGCTGCGCACCGGCGCTCTGCCGGCCACGCTGCACTATCTGCAGGAGAGCACGGTCGGCCCGTCGCTGGGCGCGGATTCCATCCATCAGGGGGTGGTGGCGTCCATCGTGGGCATGCTGGCGGTCATGATCTTCATGCTCATTTACTACAAGGGCGCGGGCATCAACGCCGACCTGGCGCTCTTCCTGAACCTCGTCATTCTGCTCGGTTTCATGGGGTACAGCCATGCGGTGCTCACGTTGCCGGGCATCGCGGGAGTCATCCTGACCATCGGCATGGGCGTCGACTCCAACGTGCTCATCTTCGAGCGTATCCGCGAGGAGCTGCGCGCCGGCAAATCGCCCGCCGCAGCCGTCGACCAGGGCTTCGCCCATGCGTGGACGACCATTCTTGACACCCACGTGACCACCATCGTTTCGGCGGCCATCCTCTTCATTTTCGGCACTGGTCCCGTGAAGGGCTTTGCCGTAACCCTCACCTTCGGTCTGCTCGCCAATCTGTTCACGGCGGTCTTCGTATCCCGCGTCATCTTCGACGCTCACCTGAGCCGCAAACTGCACGGCGAACCGATTTCTATCTGAACAGGCGGATTTTTCGTGGAACTGTTTCATAATCCAAGGATCGACTGGCTGGGGAAGAAGTGGTATTTCCTCGGCTTCTCTCTCATCTTCAGCATCTCCGGTCTGTTTTCCCTCTTCTTCTGGCACCATCTGCCGCTGGATGTGGACTTCAAGGGCGGCACCGTCGTCCGCGTCAAGTTCGCCGAAAAGCCGAACGTCGACCGCATTCGCGACGCCGCCAACCGCGCCGGACTGAGAGAACCTCGCATCACCACCTACGGTCCGGCCGATCACGACGAGGTGCTCATCACCCTCTCGCGCGGCGCCACCAACGAGAAGGCCATCGATCAGGGCCGCGCCACCATCGTGCGCACCCTCGACCAGAACTACACGCCGGCTAACGCTGCCAACCAGGGCAAGATCGACCTCGACAACGCTACTCACGAATCGCTGCTGGCCTGGCTGGAGCAGCAGGATCCCGAGCATCTGGGCGCCACCACCGCGGCGGAGACCCGCTACACCGCTCAGTCTGACGCCATCCTGCACGTCCGCGACGACCAGAACAGCGGCATCATCCCCTCTATCGGGGACCTCGGCGGCGTTGTCGATCCGGCTGTGCTGAACGCGCTTGAGCAGGGCGCCTATCTCTCCGGCTTCTCCGTGCGCAGCGTGGAGATCGTCGGCGCCGAGGTCGGCAAGCAACTGCAGCATCAGGCCGAGCTGGCCACGCTGTACTCGCTGGGCGGCATGCTGGTCTATCTCTGGTTCCGTTTTGAGCTCATCTACGGCGTGGCCGCGGTCGTCGCCTGCTTCCACGACACGCTGATCACCGTGGGCGCCTTCAGCCTGATCGATCAGGAAATCTCGCTCACCGTCATCGCCGCCATCCTCACCCTCATCGGCTATTCGATGAACGACACCATCGTCGTCTTCGACCGTATTCGTGAGAATCTGCGCCTCAGCCGCCGCGAGCCGCTGCCGGACCTGGTCAACCGCAGCATCAATCAGACCCTGAGCCGGACCGTGCTGACTTCCGGCCTTACCTTCCTCACCGTGCTCTCGCTGTTCGTCTTCGGCGGCCAGGTGCTGCATCCCTTCTCGTTCGCCCTCGTCATCGGAATCCTCATCGGTACGTACTCCTCGATCGCGGTTGCGGCGCCGATGCTGGTGGCGTATCAGGAGTGGCGGGCGCGGCGCGGCCGCGGCGCGGCACTTCCCGCCAGCAAAAAGGCCAGGGTATGATGCACACATTCGCCCCGGCGCCGCCGAAACTGCATCCTATCCAATGCGTAGGCGCGCTTCGGGACGGGTTCGGCTGCATCGTCCCCCCGAATTGTGTTATAGAACGGGAACCGGCCCTGTCCGCCCTCCCGATCCCCGCTGTGGGCCGGGGTAGCAGCCAGGCGAGATCCCTGGCGGGTCCTGGTCGCGCCGCGAAGGAATGCGCCAGCACAATTGCCGGGAACAAAATGGGGTGGCTGCGGTGTCTATAGCAAGTGTCAGCCAATGAAAGGTTCGAGGTGGGCCTATGGCCATGTTTGAAGATACGCTGTTCGAGTCGGGCCACAAGATCAAGACCAAGAGCAAGTACTTTACGTTCGTAGGCGTTCTGCTCAATGGCTCGGTTATCGCAGCTCTGATCCTGTACCCGCTCATCTATCCCGAAGCGCTTCCCAAAGCCATGATGGCCACCCTTCTGGTAGCGCCCCCGCCGCCTCCACCGCCTCCGCCGCCGCCTCCGCCCGAGGTGCATGTGCAGCGCGTGGTTTCCGAGATCCTCAATAACCAGCTCACTGCGCCTTCCCACATTCCCAAGACCATCAAGATGGTGAAGGAAGAGCAGGCTCCTCCGTCCGCGGGCGCGGGCGTCATCGGCGGCATGGGTGACGGCTCGGCCGGCGGCGTGCTGGGCGGCGTGCTCGGCAGCCTCGGCACCGGCCCCGCTCCCAAAGTCGAGCAGGCTCCGCCCAGGAAGATTGCCGTCTCCTCCGGCGTGATGCAGGGCAACCGCATCGGTGGCGAGATGCCGGAGTATCCAGCCATTGCCAAGGCGGCGCGAATTCAGGGCACTGTGGTGCTGCAGGCAACGATTTCCAAAGAGGGAACCATCGAAAACCTGCACGTCATCAGCGGGCCGCCCATGCTCCAGTCGGCTGCCATGGAAGCTGTCCGTACCTGGCGTTACAAGCCCTACCTGCTGAATGGCGAGCCCGTGGAAGTGGAAACTCAGGTGAACGTAGTCTTCAATCTCGGTGGATGAACCAGTCGCCCCGCCCGGTGATCCGGCTCGGGGCGATTTCGTAAACCCTTAATCCGGCCTCCCCGTTCGATTTTCACGGCGAGGTAATCCATCAGCGCTTTTCGGCCTTTACCGCAGCAACTCCTCAGGAGGAAAGATTCAAGTGATTCTCGCTCATTTCACCCATCTCCTTGCCAATCCGGCGTCCCTCGGGCTCTTTCAGGAGGCAGCCCCGACGGTCGGATTCAGCCCCATCGACCTGTGGAACAACATGGGCTGGCTGGCCCGCTTTGTCGTGTTCGTCCTGCTGGTCATGTCCATCTGGTCGCTGGCTGTGATGATCGACCGCTGGCTCTATTTCAACGCCGCCCGCAAGCAGTCCCGCGAGTTCGCCCCGCGCGTCGCCGGAGCCCTCAAGGAAGGCAAGCTGGACGAGGCCGTGAAGGTCGCCGACCGCAACAAGAAGTCGCACCTCGCCGAGGTCGTCACCGCCGGTCTGCAGGAATTCCGCAACTACGGCGGAGGCGGCGCGGTCAGCGTGGAGCAGATTGAATCCTCCAAGCGGGCCCTCGAGCGCGCCGAAGCCATCGTGCACGCCAAGCTGAAGAGAGGTCTCGGCAGCCTGGCCACCATCGGTTCGACCGCGCCCTTCGTCGGCCTGTTCGGAACCGTCGCCGGCATCCTCAAGGCCTTCCAGGAAATCGCCACGCAGAAGACCCCCGGTATCGGCGCGGTCGCCAGCGGCATTTCCGAAGCGCTGGTCACTACCGCCTTCGGCCTGTTTGTGGCCATCCCGGCGGTGTGGCTCTTTAACTACTTCACTAACCGCGTGGAGGCGTTCGACGTCGAGATGGACAACTCCTCCAGCGAACTGATCGATTACTTTATCAAGCAGAGTAACCGGCGGTAACAGCGGGCCCCCGGCGCGCTTTGCGCGGCGGGGTGCAGCAGCAGGGCCTCGCCGCGCCCACGAGAGCGCGACGAGTGCCGGCAGCGGGAACCTCCTGACCGGGAGTCCGGCCTCCAGCCGGGCTCCCGCCTCCTGAGTACCCGGCCCTGCCAGAGATTCCGATCGACGGGAGTTAACGAAGAATGGCACTGGCAAAACGTAACGAAGGCGCCAAGGTCAACGCCAATATCAACGTCACCCCCATGGTGGACGTCATGCTGGTGCTGCTGATCATTTTCATGGTCATCACGCCCATGCTCAACAACAAGGTGAACGTCGACCTGGCTACAACCACGACCGCGACTGCCATGGACGATGCCAACAAGTCCGATGCCATCGTCGTCGCCATCACCCGCGACAGCCGCGTCTATCTGGGACAGGATCAGACCACCGTCGCCGCGCTCGGCACTCAGGTCAAGGACGATCTCGAGAACAAGACGGACAAGATGGTCTATTTCCGTGCCGATGCCCGCGCCCACTACGGCACGGTCATGGATGCGATTGACGCGGTGCGGACCGCCGGCGTCGAGGAAATCGGCATGCTGACCGAAAACAACGAGCCCAATGGCCCCGCCATTCCCGGCGGCCAATAGCCTGGATGCGGTTGAGGAAACGAGGAACTGACTTATGGCAATGAGCGTAGGCGGTGCGGGCTCCCTGAGTGCCGAACCCAACGTAACGCCTCTTATCGACGTGCTGCTGGTCCTGCTGATCATCTTCATGGTCATCGTGCCGGTGACTCCCAAGGGCCTGGATGCCCTGGTGCCCCAGCCCCCCAAGAACCCCCAGCAGCAGCAGCCCAACGACCGCACCATCGTCGTGCAGATCGCGGGTGGCGCCAACGGCATGCCCAGCTACAAGATCAACGAGACCGATGTCGCGGCCAACGATCTGGAAGATCAGCTGAACAAGATCTACTCCATCCGCGCCGAGAAGGTCATGTTCGTCAAGGGCGATCCCAATCTGGATTTCCAGTCGGTCGCCCACGTCATCGACATTGGCCACGAAGTGGGGGTCGATCACATCGGCCTGATCACACCCAAGATCGAAGCGGGCCAGTAACTCCATTGCTATGACGCCGGGGCCCCGGAGCGCGCCTCGCACTCCGGTACCCTTGCCGAATGCTGCGGACCCTTTACAATCGTTGTGTTACCCACGTTTTACGCCCAGTTTTGAGGCTCCTGACGAGCTGAAGGAGAAGACAGACAGCATGAATCGAATCGCACGTTTGCCGGTGATGGCTGGCGCCACCATTCTGCTGGTGGTTTCTGCTACCGGTTGTAAGCGCCTGGAAGCCCGCGATCAGCTCAATAAGGGAGTAGAGGCCTACAAAGAAGCCAGATACGAAGAGGCCATCGACCATTTCCAGAGGGCTGTCAATCTCGATCCCACCTATCCGATGACCCGCACTTACCTGGCCACCGCCTACGCCCAGGAAGTCGTTCCCGGTCTGGACTCTCCGGAGAACGAGAAGAACGCCCAGATGGCCATCGATCAGTTCCAGAAGGTCCTTGTTTCCGATCCCACCGACAGCACCGCCCTCAAACAGATCGCCACCATGTATTACGACCTGAAGAAATGGGACCTGGCGAAGCAGTGGCAGCTTAAGGTGCTGCAGGTAGATCCGAAGGATGCCGACGCCGCCTATACCATCGGCGTCATTGACTGGACCCAGGCCTACGCCAATGCCGTCAAGGCCCTGCAGGGCGCCGGCATGCAGGACGACAGCCAGGGCAATCCCAAAATGCCGAAGAAGGTCTGCTCAGACGTCCAGGAGCAAAATACTCCGCTGGTCACCGAAGGCCTGGAGTACCTGCAGAAAGCTGTCGACATCCGGCCCAGTGACGACGAAGCCATGGTCTACCTCAACCTGATGTACCGCCGCAAGGCCGATCTTGAGTGCGGCAACGACGCCGCCCGCAAGGCCGATCTCGCCGAGGCCGATCAGTGGCGCGAAAAGGCCCTCGGCACCCGCAAAGCCAACGAGGAGAAAGCCAACTCCAAAGTGAACGGCGTGGTGATGCAGTAAGGCCGCCCGCTGCGGCAGAACCCCAGGCCCTCGCCGAGCGCGAGGGCCTTTCGCCTTTCAGGCGCTTCCCTCCGCAATCCGCGACCCTTCAGGATAATCTGCGCCAATCGCCTCCGCCTCGACGGCGAGTCCCCTGTACCCTGTAACCTGTACCCTGTGTTTCGCCGCATCCTCATTGCCAACCGGGGCGAAATCGCCCTGCGCATTCTTCGCGCCTGCCGCGAGCTGGGCGTGGACGCTGTCGCCGTCTATTCCGATGCCGATCGCGCCGCCCCGCATGTTCTCGAGTCCGGCGAGGCGTACCGCCTCGGTCCTGCGCCGGCCGTCGAGTCTTACCTGCGCGGAGACCTGATCCTCGATATCGCGCGCCGCTCAGGCGCCGACGCCATTCATCCCGGCTACGGCTTCCTCTCGGAAAACGCCGGCTTCGCCCGCGCCTGCGAGGAGGCCGGGATCAAATTCATCGGGCCGCCCTCGTCGGCCATGCGCGTCCTCGGCTCCAAGACGCTCGCCCGCCAGGGGGCCGACCGCGCGGGCATGCCGCGCACCCCCGGATCCGTCCAGGGACTTGCTTCCATCGAGGAAGCGCGCTCCGTGGCCGCCTCCATCGGTTATCCGGTCATGCTCAAGGCCGCGGCCGGGGGTGGCGGCAAAGGCATGCGCGCCATCTCCCGCGCGGAAGACCTTGCCTCCGCCTTCGACGCTGCGCGCAGCGAGGCCGAGCGTGCCTTCGGCTCCGGCGAAGTCTACCTCGAGAAACTGATCGAGCGCCCGCGTCACATCGAAATCCAGATCCTCGCCGACGAGCACGGCCACTGCGTCTCGCTGGGCGAGCGCGAGTGCTCGGTGCAGCGCCGCCACCAGAAGGTCATCGAGGAAGCGCCCTCCGCGGTCGTCGGCGAGGATCTCCGCCGCCGAATGGGCGAGGCCGCCGTGCGTCTGGCGCTCACCGCCGGTTACACCAACGCCGGCACGGTCGAGTTTCTCGTCGACGACGACCAGAATTTCTACTTCCTCGAGGTCAACACGCGCCTCCAGGTCGAGCACCCGGTCACCGAGCTGGTCACCGGCCTGGATCTGGTCCATCTGCAGATACGCATTGCGCAGGGCGAGCCCCTGCCCTTCACCCAGGAAGAGATTCACCTGCGCGGCCACGCCATGGAGTGCCGCGTCTACGCCGAAGACCCCGACAATGGCTTCCTGCCCTCGCCCGGCCGCATTACCCGCCTGCTCCAGCCCGGCGGTCCCGGCATCCGCGAGGACTGCGGCATCTACGAGGGCTGGGTCGTCCCCATGGACTACGATCCGATGCTCTCGAAGCTGATCGCCTATGCTCCCACACGCGACCTGGCCATCGCCCGCCTGTTGCGTGCGCTCGATGAGTATGTCATCGGCGGAATCCGCTCGAACCTCGGGCTCTTTCGGCGCCTGCTCCGCGATCCCGATTTCCGTGCCGCCCGCATCGACACCGGCTACCTCGACCGTTTGCTGGCGGAGCCCGCGCCGCTCGATCCCTCTCCCCACCCTCCGGGTAACGTTCCAGCCATTGCTGCTGCAGTCTTCGAAGCGATGAAGCCCTCGTCTGCACCCTCCACATCCGCGGCGCCCGCCAGCGCCTGGAAGTCTGCTGCCCGCCGCGAAGCGACAGGGGGCGAGCCGCGCCCATGAAACTCGAGATCGAAATCAATGGAGAGACGCGCGAAGTTGCTATCGAGGCTGCAGAGGCTCCGGGCGTTTGGCGCGTGCTGATCGACGGCGAACCGGTCGAAGCTGACGCGCGCCTGCTGCGTCCCGGCGTCCTCTCGCTGCTGCTCGGCGGCCGCTCCTACCGCGTGGTGCTCGACGCGGATTCGGCCGATCCCGTGCTGCACCTCGGTCCGCATCGCATCCCGTACACGGTGGAAGATCCCCGCTCGCTGCGCTTCCGCCGCCGTCACGCCGGCGCCGAGGGTCCCGCTGTCATCAAGGCCTCTATGCCCGGCCGCGTCGTCCGCGTTCTCGTGGAAAAGGGACACGCCGTCGCCGCCCACCAGGGCGTCATCGTCATTGAGGCCATGAAGATGCAGAACGAGCTGAAATCCCCGAAGGAGGGCCGCGTCGCCGATCTGCGCGTCGCCCCGGGCGATACCGTCGCTTCAGGAGAAGTCCTCGCGGTCATCGAGTAGCCCGCCCGCTGCCAAGAGTCGATGGCTGGCGGCTAGCGGCTGCTCTTATACACCACGCCGCCCTTCATCACGAACTGCACGTGCTCGACCGCGGTGATGTCGTCCAGCGGATTGCCCGGCACGGCGATGATGTCTGCGTAATATCCCTCCTTGAGCTGCCCTACTTGATTCTGCCAGGTCAGAATCCGCGCGCCGTTCAAATAATCGGCCTGCAGCACCTCGACAGGCGTCATTCCGTACTGCACCATCAGCTCGAACTCCCGCGCCTGGGTGCCGTGCGGGAACGGACCCACGTCGGAGCCGACGGCGAACGGAATCCCCGCCGCCACCTGCCGCTTGAACTCGTGAATCTTGTAGTCGAGCATCGCGTGCTCCCTCGCGGCCGCCTCGGGCGTCGGCGCATGATCCGCGAAGTACTCGAAGATAGTGAACGTCGGCACTGCCGGGATGTGCTTCTCCTTCATCAGCGCCATCGTCTCGTCGCTCAGCTGGGTTGCGTGGTCGATGGATGCCACGCCCGCTTCCGCGGCAAACAACGCCGCCGGCTCACCCTGGTCGTGCACCCCTACATTCGTGTCCAGCCGCGCCGCTTCCGCCACCGCCGCCTTCAGCTGATCCACTGTGTATTGGTAGGGCGTATGGAAATCCCAGAACTCGGGATCGCCCGCCGCGGTCAGCTTCAGCGTTCCGCATATTGGATCACCCAGACACGGCGCCGACCCCGCCGGCACCATCTGGTCGCGTCCCGTCTCGTAGACTTTCACAAAGGTCGAGCCTTCTTTGTGCTGCTCGCGGATCGTCTCCACAATCTGCTCCGCGTCGTTGGCGTAGTCGGCGTTGCCCAGCACATGCTGCGCCGGATTAAACCCAATCGCATCCTCATGGCCGCCCAGAATCGAAATGGCCATGCCGCTGATGCGCAGCCGCGGCCCTGGAATCAGGCCATCGTCGATGGCGCGCTTGACCGCCGTATCCGCCGGACCTGCGCCTTCCGTGCCCATATCGCGCTCCGAGGTAAAGCCCGCCATCAGGTCGGCCTTCGCCGAGAGCGTGGCCTGGATGGTCCGCTCCGGCACGGACTCCACCACCGTCTGCAGATCCTCGGCCGTGCCCGGATGCAGAAACAGGTGCACGTGCGCGTCGATCAGTCCCGGCATCAGCGTCGTGTCGCCCAAATCGATCACCTGCGCTCCCGCCGGGTGCTCGACTGAGCTGCCCGCCGCCCTGATCCGATCACCCTCCACCAGCACCTCGCCGGGCGTGACGATTCTGCCTGTCTCCACGTCGAAGAGCCGCGCCGCGTGCAACACGATGGGCCGGGCATTCGCCTCCGCACCCTCTGGAGCAGCAGCCTGTGCCCTCGCCGAGGTCTGCGCACAGGCGGCAATGGCCAAGATCGTCAGCAGAAAGCCGCGTGTTTTCATCGATCCTCCCAAACGGGTTCCCAGCATAGCAGAGCGCCTGGCCCATTTGAGCTATTTTGCTTCGTCTGCGCGGTGCTATTCTTGGCTCGAAATGAACTCCGCGGCAATTGCTACCCACGCTCTCACCCGGCGCTTCGGCCAGTTCACGGCTGTCGACAACGTCACGCTCAGCGTGGTTCCCGGCCAGTTTTTCGGCTTCCTCGGTCCCAACGGCGCCGGCAAATCCACCACCATCAAAATGCTTACCGGCCTGCTCGCGCCCACCTCCGGCACGATCGAAATCCTCGGCATGGATTTCTCCACTCACGCCCTCGAGGCCAAGCGCCAGATCGGCGTGGTACCTGAGGGTCTCGCGCTCTTCGGCCGCCTCACCGCCTCGGAATACCTGCGCTTCGTCGCCCGCATGTATGGCCTCGACCGCGACACTGCCAACCGGCGCACCGAGGAACTTCTCGATTTCATGAACCTGGCCAACGAGCCGAAGAAGCTGGTTACGGACTTTTCCCATGGCATGCAGAAGAAGCTCGCGCTGGCCGCCGCCGTCATCCACGGCCCCAAAGTGCTCTTTCTCGACGAGCCCTTCGAGGGCGTGGACGCCGTGGCCGCCGGGACCCTGAAAGCGATGCTGCAGCGCATGATCGAGCGGGGCGCGACCATCTTCCTCACCTCCCACGTGCTGGAGATCGTTGAGCGCCTCTGCAGCCACGTGGCCATCATTCATCAGGGCCGCCTGGTGGCCAACGGCTCGCTCGAAGAGCTTCGCCGCGGCGTCGCCGCCAGCCTCACCGGTCCTGAAGCGGATGAGAAGCTCACTCTCGAGGAGATTTTCCTCCGCATCGTCAGCGGCTCGCAGGGAGAAAGCGCCGACGAAGCGCTGCAGGAGCTCTCATGGCTGGCGTAGAAGGCGGTATCACCTCGCGTCTTGCGCGCGGCCAGTACGCCGCGCTGGGGTGGATGCGCAGCCGCATCTTCGTCAACTCGCTGCGTACGGCGCGCGGCGGCGCCGAGCTGGGCGCCAATGTCGTCTCCATCTTCTTCACCGCGGCCATCGCTTTCGGGCCTTCCATCGGACTCGGCATCGGCGCGTACGCCATGCTCGAGCAGGGCCATCCCGGCGGTATTGTTGTGCTCCTGTGGGTGCTCTGCCTCGTCTGGCAGTTCTTCTCCGCCATGGCTCCCGCGCTGGCCGGGCAGAACCCGGAGATGACCCACCTGCTGCGCTTCCCGGTCAGCTTCGGGTCGTGGGTGCTGCTCTACCTCTTCTATGGCTTTCTCGCGCCGTCCACCATCATCGGCGTGCTGTGGACCATCGCCATCGGCACGGGCATCGCCATCGCGCGCCCCGAGCTTCTGCC
>Ga0335074_10007560_pt1 | contig 15061 bp, 8 predicted proteins | sample Lox_Sample_23_FD_206715 | JGI IMG/M metagenome (GOLD analysis project Ga0335074, IMG submission 206715) | Soil microbial communities from Loxahatchee National Wildlife Refuge, Florida, United States - Lox_Sample_2.3 | ecosystem: Environmental > Terrestrial > Soil > Wetlands | place: USA: Florida...
TACATTCACCCATCCTCCCGGATCTTAAAATCTGACAAAAAACAGCATATCTCGGCCTCCGCGGTATAGCTACCGTCTGGTCCCGCCGCGAGCTAGGCGTCACGTCCGTACTGCCCTATGTGGCTGTTATTGTACTGGGGATTGCGTCGGCGTTGTATCATACTACGCTTAAGTACCCTATGCAACTACGTATGTTGCCTTCTCTCTCTTCTTTCCCCCCAATCAAATCCTATTACTACTTCTGTCTTTGTCTTCCTCTCTTCTACCCCTCCCCACTAACGCCCCCATCCCCTCACACAGTAGACGACAATTCAATGCTCTTCGGCGCCGCCATCATGCTCCACCGCCTCTTCACCCACGGTTTCCAGCCCCTTCCCTCCCTCCTCATCTACCTAGCCATCAACGCCATCGTCTGCATCGTCATTTACGCACACATCGCCCTCGGCGAGAGCACGCTTCATCAAATTGTCTTTGCGAGCATGATGATCACTTCTGCCGTTCGTACCAGTAGGCTGATTACTACGACTGTCAAGGATAGAGTGCTGAAGAAGCAGATGCGCGTGGTGGGGACTTGGGCTTTAGGACTGTTTTTACTCGGGTATGGGCTTTGGAATGTAGATAACCAATTTTGTGACAGCCTGCGATCTGTGAGGCACACGATTGGGCTCCCTTGGGCGTGGGTATTTGAGCTTCATGGTTGGTATGTGTAGTCCTAGCCTTTTCTTCCACCCCTCATATCTCTCCTTTTTCTCTCTTCTGTCGTCCTCTTTCTCATGGTCCGTAAAGAACGGAAGTTTGGTAACGCGTGTATGTCATAGGTGGCATATCCTCACCGGCCTAGCAGTTTATCTCCACACCTTGCTCGGCGAGTGTCTCTGTCCTATATGGCGGAGCGAGCCCTTGCCTTTTGGAGATCGGATTCCAGGATGGGCCAAATTTGGGTTTACGAAAACGGTTGAAGGGAAGGACGGACCGAAGAAAGACTAAGAGGCTAATGGTAAGCGCTTATATGACTGGGAGCTGGAAGTTAATGGTTGAATGTAATGTGGCTGCTTTGAACCACTAAGGTTGAAAGATTTGGGATGCATTTAGATTGTCGTAAAGAAGCTGCCAAGTTTCTGTCTTGTAATGTGTAGAGTGGAATGGTAATACAATTTGAGATTCCCGTGCCAAGTTCCCATGCGACCTCCAACACCAACTCTCATCTGTTATGCCAGACTTCCATTATTTCCTTCCACGCCAGCTCTCTTGCCAATTTCCTGTGCCAATTTCCCATGCCAATCCTCCTGCCGTACCCCTATACAGATGCCAATTCTCAGGCCAAAATCCCACACCAATTCACGCGATAGACTCCCATTCCAAAATTAACATGTCAACTACCAGCTCTTACAGCAAATTCCCACGCTAACTCTTGTCCAGACCCTTGTGCCAGACGCCTATTCCGACACCTATACTAGACTCTAATGCCAATTCTCATGCTAGACTCTAATGCCGACTGTCATGCCATGTTTCCATATCGAACCTCCATAAAAGAAAGCCATGCGAAACTCTTATTCCAAATTCCCGCGCCGCGAGGCATTGGTCTTTTTATAATAAACTTGAAGTGTAAAGAAGTAAAAAAGCAAAGAAATAAACGCCAAAGAGACAAAGGGTAGGAACATCAACATCTAATCCAGCCATCCATGCTGCCATTAGTTGAGACTTCCTTCCCCTCCCCTATCACCTGATCTCAAGCCCCTCAAATCATCGCCGCAGAATAATAAGTCTACGTCTAGGCTACGCGAAAATCACCCGTCGTACACCGTCGGCTTTTCCTTCGCATCACGATCGCTGAGAAGCCCAAAGCACAACGGAATCCCAGAATAAAGCACGTCGTTCACCTCTCTCTTGGTCGCCAGCGGGGCTGCTTCGGCTTAGCGGAGGATGCCAATGCTTCGATAGCTCAACGAGTTCGGATCGGCACTGAGATTGAGGAGGATTAGAATTGCAAATGCTTGGCCCCGTTTCGCAGCAATGGCCAGTGCTGGGTTTCCGTTTTCGTCTCGCATGTGCACTTCAGCGCCAAGGGAAGCGAGGTTCTTGGTGATTGGGCCCAGGCCTTTGTCATCGTCATGTTTCCACTCTCTGGCCAAGTAGATGAGCGCTGAATCGCCGTTCGCATCCAGGCTCTGGTGATGCTGAGCTTGTCTGGTTGCTCGAGATCTGATTTGTCACCGTAAAACGCTACGTGAGGGTCCCTGAAGCAATATTTGCCCTTGCTATACATAGCCAGGAGAGCCTTTAGCCAACTCTTACCTTCATACCGGATGGTTAAAGCTTCACAGTCAGAATCTAAGATGCCACATGCTTCATAAGGCATAGACACAGTGAGTCCAGAGCAGCAAGGCCTTGATGAAAAGGAGATCCCAGGTAGTAGCACCTGCAAGCCGTAAATCAGATTGCCCCAAGTTCTCCGTTACCCATGTTTCAAGTCTTTGAATTTCCCAAGCAGAGACGTAGGGCGATTAGTGAGTTTTCCTGAGATCGTGTCACCAGAGTTTGGAAGAGCTTCGTACAAAACTGATGAGCCGGATTTCTTTGAACATGTGAGGCTGACTAGAACTAAAAGGCTCGGTGTCCAAGAGTCGGTCGTAGAGTAACATAGAATTGATTCTATATCATCAGATGTGGGCGCCGAATATCCCACCGGGACGCATTCTTTCAGGTTGTCTATGCCGAGCGCCTCTCGGGCGATGCGTGATCCTCGATAGTAGGATTTTTCAATATGAGGTTGCTGTATCTACGAGCCCTGCTGCCCCACGAAGTAATCCTCTGCTTTTGAAGTGCCAATTTGAGTGTTTGTGGATGACTCGTCGATGTGGATGTCACATCTTGCCTTTTCGGCTTCGTGGTAGGAGTCTGATTGCTGCTAGCTGAAGAAGCAGGCAACTCGCCTGAATCTTGACGCAAGCCTATGCTGTCAAAAGTGGCGAGGGCATTTTCGGCATCGCAGGAGAGGTTTACGGCGCTGAAGCGCGAGGGGATAATATCGGAGGAGAGGGAGAGGGAGAAGTTGGCTCTGGCGCCCGAGATGAAGCACAGGTTAGCTTCGCCAAGGGTTACATTCCTGCACGTGGTACCTTTGGAGTCGCTTATTGTGGTTGCTGAGCAGCTGCCGGAGCTGGCGGTCATACAAGTTGAGCCGGTGAAGTCGTTTGTGCAGATGCAGGAGCAGATGTTGGAGGTGAGGATGCTGGTGCCGCCATCAGCGCAAGGGGTGGCTTGCTGGCATTTGAGCGGGCTGGGATTGAGTGTTTGAGCTGGAGGAGAACTTTCTTATTACGAAGAGGAATAGCGGGACTAGCACTGCGGCGGCAATGACGTGACCAAGGCGATAGGTAGGAAGAGCCAGAGTGGAAGCCCACAACAGCGACGGGAGGCCCTGCAGCGACTTTTGCCTTGCCTTGCCTCATCCTCGTACGCTTGATACGTCCAAATGATTTCCACTTTCTGCAGAAAGTCATAGACGAGATTGGTCCTGTCGCGCAGCTTATCATGGTTTTGATTCCCCCTGTTTGATGTGTTTTGTTATATTAGACCTCACATCGCCGCTTTCTCATTTAGGACTCCGAAAATGTCTCCCCAATTGATCACTGTCATTGACTCACTTAATATATTTCAGCTTGAGATCCTCGTGGTCGGGACAGCATCTGCTTGAGATATCGAGCAGGGAAGACGTTAAGGTTGTCTTGAACTCTGCTCTAGCTGTGAGTCCAATGCCAACAGGCATAAGGCGCCACTGGGGGTGAACAGGACAGAAGGCACAATCTGATTTGATGTTGATTGAGTTACGTTTGCATAGAGGTGTGATGTTTGCTATGGAGAGAGACTTCGGGCCGTCGGTACCATTTCAACGAGAGATGTTTTGGTTGGCTTTTGTGCTGTTGAGGCTCTCAATACTGTTACGATTTACAGGCGAAGCACATGAACATGAGGGTTATTGAATGTATTGATTCTAGGTTATCTCATGGAAGAGGGGCCAGCTCATAGACTTATAGTAGTGCCCCGCCCTTTCGGCAAGGATCAGGGGTAAGCCAGCTATCAAACAACCCCTTAACAGGGTTATATCGTGACAAATACAAAAGAGGAGAGCTACTAGAATATTTGGAGAGCAGTTCGGCGAGCACTCGAGGATACATGACAAAGACGGGTACGCAAAAGTTCGATTCCGTGGAGGGTGAAATACTCGGATGATGGTAGGATGGAACCGCCCCGCTGGATCTGCATGGGAATATAGTAGTGGAAATGGTCATACTGTGAGCGCCTTTAATACCTCGGAATAAATAGCGCGCCAAACACGTCTTTACCAATTCATGGATTAAGTTGCATTTGAGAATTAAAGTCCATGCATGCGATCTTTATGGCTTTGTAACGTCTTAATAAATCCACACTCGGATCCTCCTACTGTCAATCGTTAGCATGTCAAGGATGATATCCACAAGGACGCTACTTCTCTGATCAGCACCAATGCTAGCCACCCACTGTTCCCCATATTTCGGGTTTTTGTCAGAAACAAGCCAGAGGTCTCTGAATATACTTGAATCTTCTCCGTAAACCTGAGTATGTCCGAAAATATGCATTCAAAGGCAAATACGTCGCGACGATGACTGTAGACCTGATCAGTGGCAAACTCTGGAGCCTAGCACTGGAATCGTTTTGGCAAATTTTTCAATGTCTAGCCTATCCCCTTTTTAGAATTCCACAACAAAACAAAATCAGCAGGGGTAGATTATATGAACTTCAATGAGAGTATTCTGAGGCTTGATATTCTTACGAACCACCTCTTTACCGTGACTAAAATATAGAGCTTTGAGTAAACAACCAAACCAAGAGTACGTGACCCGGTTTACAGAGTTTGTGATAACAACCCTTTGTCTCAAACTTGTGAGGAACGGTATAGGAATAAGTACAATGATGTCATGAGGAGCGTCTGGAGAGAACCGAAATTTAAGTGCCACGAATGGCATAATACTTGGGGTTTACAATCTATGAATTTTTAGCAATGTGCGCCTACTTCTTTATAGTTATCTAGATCAGAGATCTCACTCACCTCTTTACGCTGGCTGCGATCTTGGAGCCGGTGCTGGAGTAGTTAAGACCTATATAAGTGGATACCAATGTACGCCCATTTCGGTCTATGTGCAGAACTTGAAATATAGTAAAGTTAGATGCCTTGAAAGGCGCACAAAATCTAACACATTATTCGTGGGTGCCCTAGGCTTTCCACTCCTTCGGGGCAGTAAGTGTAAGCGTAATTGGACAGACAAGTATAATCAACTACGCAAATACAATATAAAAACTTGTTGCTACACAGTTATCTCAAAATTTCTTGATGGCTGATAATTTTTATATTGCATTTGCGTGGTTAATTACACTTACACCCACAGCCTCGAAGGCGCGGAAAGCCCAAGGCACCCACGAATAACCGATATAATTCTCCATGATTTTATGCTTTTTCTTCTTATGGTTGATCAAATTCGCCATCCCCGAGTATCCTTTCTCTCCCTTTCTATTGCAGCCTGGAAAATTGCATTCGAATAAGCTCCATTTATGTTCCCGCCTCAAATGATCCGCATAGTCCCTGAAGGTCTTAAAAGCTCTCATCTCCCCCATTAGCCCCTCAGACAGATTGCAATTCGGGTCGGGGCAGAAACCAGGCACCAAATCCTCGTGACCCATAGAGTGGAGTGTTCGTAAATGCTGCACTAAATGGTCTCTGCGCTTGAAGGCTTTCTCTCCGTCGTACTTATCGCAATGCGGACACGAATGACGTGGCTCAAGGTTCGCGGACGTTTTGCGCCGGATGTGGGGCGTGATTTGCCCGCTATGGGACTTTATGGCCATAGGAGGAGCGATGGGCGGCGACTTTGCTTTGAGGTTCCTAGCTATAATAGGGGAATTCCTGATCGGTTTTAAACTTGCCTGCTCAAGATTCGACATTATCAATTTCTGATCGTCCCAAACCAAATTGTTCAATATTGTTTCAGAGTTCGGACTCGGACGATAGTTGTCAATCCAAAATGGTTGGCATATTGCAGCCTCCTGTGTAGATGCAGTAGGTCTGTGCACCTTGGACGATGCCCCTGGCTCCGTTGGCTGCCAAACTTCGGATTGGCAATCCTCCAACGGAGATCCTTGATAGAGACCTGGGACGCAGAGATCATCAACGATTCCTAGATGCTTCTCAAAGTCGATATCTGAGTCTTGAAAATCAAAGGTGTATGCTTCGTCGAATATTGCTGCAGGAGACGCTGGCGCTGTTTCCTCTGTTAGGGGTAAGTCGGCAAATGAGAAGAAGCTAGCGTCATTGACACTTTCGAGAGGGCCACCAAGATTGGTAGAATTGCATAGGTACAATGACAGGCTTTGTTGTGATTCATGGCTGCTTGAACTAAATACAGCTCTAGGCAGACTTCCAACAGGAATTTTGCTACCATTAGAAACGGTTGGGTATGAGCCTAAGAAATTTTTATATTAGAGCTGTCTGCAATGGAGCATGAATTTGAGAGAATACTTATTATATCAGCTGAATTTGATCTACTATTACCCCGTGTATCTATATTCGAGGTGGGCTCTGATGATCGTTTGCGGATTTTGGTCCTTAAAATGTCCATACTGTCTTGTGATTCGGGTGATTGTGATTCTCCCTGAGGTGTCGATTTGCGTTTTACGCTTGTATGCTTGATCGTGTTCGGATTTGATGGTTTGCTAGCCAAGGACAAGACTATACCCTCATGGTAATCAGGAGCTTCGGAACGCTTAATGTAAATGCAATTTTCATCCCTTTCTAATGTTCTTTCCAACTGTGGTAGTGCCTCTTGAGCTGCTGAAAACTCTCCTTCGTAGTCATTCCCTTGTAACGCAAGATTGCCTGGAGTTGTCCATGCTACTGAAAGGTCAGAAAGATTCTCGAGTCCAAAGGTCTGATTAGCTGGCAATTGTGGCTTCTCCAGAGGAGCAGGCACAAGGGACGGGAGGCTCTTGTTGATTTTCCTCGAGCGAGGTCCGGAGGTGAAAGTAAGCACTCTTGACTTGACCTCTAACTTGATATCCACTAATCGCATGCTGGGCAAGAAATGGTTGAAGAAAGTATTTTTGAAGCTTTAGTTCCACTGAAATGTTAGGAAAGACTTTGATTAAACGTGATTATTGAGGGACGATTCCAGGTTTAAGTAAGCCTTGGCCCAAACAGCCATACAGTTAGTAAAACAATCTCGAAGCATGCATGGACTGGGCTCTGCACTAACCCTAAGATCCTTAAAGTGCCGAATTCGACGACCTGCCGTGCAATGCTCCACACACGAACCAGGAGCGCACATTTTCTAGTTTTGCCCTATTTCCACAAGTAGAAATATTGAATTATCACCTATTTCAAGTTTAAGTGCTCACCTTTTCCGCTTCTCTCACTCGATCCCAGTTCGTTTCTTTAGTAGAAAGTCGATCTCCGTCTCTGTGATGATTGCATCATCGCTACTTTCTCAGAGAGTGCCGATAAAAGTCATACTGCTTCGCGAAAGGCTTTAAACCCTATTTGTGGCTAAATTTCGCTTTAGATAAGTCGGTGCGTCAATCCTGTCGATGTTGATTTCAACTGCTAAGCCCTCTTCAGCTGGATTCGATTTTGGCGCCCTCATCGGCGGCGTCATGATGGTCACAGGCGCAATGCACGATTGCGAACAAATTTACCCATGCTCCTCCTTTTCGTCAAGTAATAGCAGTTGGCCCTCCCGTATTCTCATCTGACCGCCATTTCGCCACAAAACTACCACTAATCAAGTCAGGCAATGAGTATGTTGCTACTACTCTAAGTGGTTGAGACGACCCACCGCAATCTGAAACATCCAGGGGAGCCATCTGGCCGCGTAATGTTTATGCCGCTAGAAATCCTTCATGCTACGACAAGTCCCTCCCTACTGCAGTTAGTGACTTCGCAAAGACTGTATGACAAGCCAAAAAACGATACCGAAACTCGAAAGACAGCAAAGAAAGTCTTCACTCCCAATCGCAGATGTTCAAGACTCATTTTCCTTGCATCTGACTGTAAGGGATAGCACTCGCCACTCGAAAGACCTCCCTAGCTGTTGTCGACCATGGTCAGAATGGACTCTACTCTCTTGAGGCCTAGTTGAAATATTTACTCCACAAATTGATACCGTGCATTTTCTGCGCGTGGGAAACCCTGGAAGTTGTGGCTAGCAAGGAACCAAATGCCTTGCAAAACCACAGGCTTATTGAATCCTTCCGAGAACCGGTGAGAGGCATTCAAGATAGGGTGCGCCGGCAAAATGCAGCAGGAGATGAAAAATGGCTTCTTTCGGTACTCTATGCTCATGCAGCTTATTTGCGGATTGCTCTTTTCAAGAGGCGATGATTCCTTTGGACCGCAGACATTCATTTTCCGTGCAGCTTCCGCTAACATGTCTCAGATGCCTAACTCTGGATGTCATCGTTGGTTTTTGTCCACTGAATACGCATCAGCCAGCCCCAGCGTCGTAGTGCTAGTTGTCATGCAGGTCGCTAGTGTTTTCGTTTGGGATAACTGTGCAGGGTCATTCCGCAGCCACACGGTCCAGAATCATGTTCCATACTTAGTTGCCATCTGCCGTGTTAGAGCGCAGAAACTATAGTGGTCCTCAAACAAGTGAGATGCTTTTCTCGTTCATATGTTGTTGAACATCATGTAATAGATCATTTCCTTTGTGGATCCACTGTTTCATGCATGTAGTCCACCGTTATTCATTGTCAGAAAAGCCTAGATTCTTTGGCCTAGTTGGAATAACCTCATTCATGATCCAAATCCTTGACCTACAATTCTAAAATATATATTTAGTTTATCATGAGCTGATTCTCTTCTGCTTTACTTTAATTAATTCAATGCTTTCTCTGGCCTAAACTCAATAGAAGATCCTAGCTGAGGAATGTTACTACCTCTGTATTGGCTATTTATTAGCACCTTAGCTATTGAGGCGGAGACGTTATAGGCGAAGGTCCAAGCCAAGGCTTGATAAGTTAGCTATCTACTGCCAAAATGCTAAGTTCATTATATCTAGCCGTGTTGCAGGTTTATTTAAGATTTCTTTTTAAGCGGCTATATTAAGAAAATCGGTGCAGTTCCTTCAGGAATCCAGGCAAAGATGTAACTCTCCGACGATGGGAAAGAATAGCTTGTCAACGGCCGGCGGATATTCCACTTGTAGCTTCAACAGAATCAGGAAGTAACAGGATTAGGAAGCTCGAAGTACAATCGAATTGATATTACTCCCTTTTACCTATTCAGTATACGACTTCTTCCTATGAGGGTTTCTATGTGTCGGCTGATATGTTCTCTCATTGACAAATCAAAACTTTCATTTCTAGCCCTCATTTGGTTGCTTTCAATTCATCTTTATAAGCCCACAATGTCGAACAACTATAACTTCGTTAGTGCTCCGTTTTCTGTTGGAATCACGAGAATAGAGTGGTGATTCAGTGCGTAGCATAGTGATTAAAATCTATTAATTGTTGTTTAACTTAATGAGCCCATACATATACCTGTAGTGGTGCTATTACTCGTTCCTAAGGACCTTGTCGACGAGTAGTAGACTCGAATAGGCAAACCGAGTAGCCCACCGAGTAGCCCACCGAGTAGCCCACCGAGTATAACACCAAGTAGCTAGCAATGCGGTCCTAAACGAGTCACTGTAGCTGTTATTCCATCAGTTTCTAAAAGGACCTCCGTAACTCTCTCAACAGCTACAAATACGTACCGTCGGAGATTCTCCAAAACTGAATTTTCTGGGTATAACATCCTCTGGATTGCTACCAGCCTCCTCCTACTTGGATCTAGCTATTGCGGAGTGGCCTACATCTACAAGAGCGGTCTTCTTATAGATCAAATCTTCTTCACAACACTAATAATCGCCAACATCTACACATTTGTTGTACCCACAACTCTCAAGAATGATTTCAGCCTGAAATGTCCATACTGCTTCTTCTCGACATTTCAAGCTTGCTCGCTGCTGGAAAAGGCAAGACGTTGCCCGCGGAGAGGAAGAGAAAGAAGAGAATTAATTTATAATAGAAGAATATAATACATTGTGAGTAACAAAAAGGCCCGAGCACGACAACCTTAACCCTTATCGCAGTGAATGCTCCTCAGGTAATACTTCTTTCTGTACTCTACGCTCAAGCTCGTGACACCGCTGGCTCCTGCCGACCTGGTATTTAGGTCTTGAGGAGCGGTCGTACCTCGTTAAGTCTGTTCTCCAGAATTATCTTGGAAATTGCGGTAGCGAAGCTCCCTGGATCCGCATTCTCTACTCTGAAGTCCAATTCCACCGAAGAGGAAAATAGTCGTGGCAATCACATGCATGGCACAGACCATCCTAGATGAAGAGCAGTTCAGAATCCGCGTTCAAAATCCAGACCGGCTAGAGAGTCGACGATGGAAGCAACGGGTTCCCAGGACAATAAGCACCCAAGTGGCAGGACTATCGCAGTCTAAGGGTGTCTGATTACGATGGTTGCTACTTACATCACTTATCCACTCATTTACGCCGATAAATAGTGGAATATATACTTTGAAAATCAAGCCAGCACTCTTTCGGTAGCCGACACGTCTTGCTGCTTTAGTTTGAAGAAATATCGTGACTTGTCTTCATTTACCAACTGAATTGCATGTTGAAAATTCAAGTCACGCGGATTTCGGATTTGCCCGATCTTTCTCTAGAGTGTTCTACCTGTCACCATAAAGCTGTTGGTACCTCATCCTTATACCCAAACGATGCGACATCTGAAACATAACCCCGTAACCCAGCTTAGTGTCAACTCTGCTCGCCATCTTACAACCTGAAAAAAAAAAAAAAAAAACACTACAAATGTCGGGTCATTTAAGCTACATTCATGACGGTATTATCCGGGGTACTCGTGGAAGGCTGAGCGTCATGGCGTCTGGTGGTGGATATATGCAACAATATAGCCGGACAAGGTACTATGCTTGATAAGCCCTTTCCTTTATCTTATTCATGTATGATACTTTATGTGCTGCTTATCTAGCTGAAGAGAATGGGCAAATGACGGGCAGGGAATGCTTTGATTGCCGTGATGGCGCTCGAACCATGGCCATCCATTTCAGCTGCGGTCATGCAACTAACGCACGGGAGAACAGCTCGGCCCGCTAATCTTGAATATTTGAATTTTCATCTCCGTACGGCATTTTATTGTGCTACACACCCCATATGTGTATCGTTTCGAAAAGGCGCTTGGAGAAATTCCCGCAACAGGAACTACTGCAACTGCCCACATTTGGCCCGAGTCTATGGGCACTCGTAGTATCAAACCGTGACAGCGACATAATGTGCCCAGCCACCGCTTTTGTGTGATCGCTGCGAGTCATGGAATTGATGTGACGTGTGAGGTAGGGAATCTCGGTATTCTCTACCGCGGAACAAAGCCTGGATCCTGGAAACCCGTTCGACTCCTTTTGAGCCATACAGCTATTTCTAGTTTCAATTTGGTTTAAAAACGAGTAGTAGTTTAGGATCAACGCAGTCCTACTAGTCGTTTGCCGCTAAATACAATAAATCAACGGATATGGATTGAAACATCTGTTTCCTTAATCCTAACCTTCTCCCCTCGTCGCATGATTTTTCCACGTCTTCGACCAGGAAACGTATTTATTCCAGGAGATGTCGCCGCTGCCTCCGTCTTCCCTACTTCTTTCCATCAGTGTGTCTTTTTACTATCGTGATGAAGCTCATTGGATCCCCAGTCCCCGACCTGTCTCGCAGCATTCAACTTTTCCAGCTCCAAGGCCCGCTTTCCCTTACGTTCTCGACACGAGAACACGTGTACATAGGTGCGTCGAATACTTTCAAAGAGGTGCTTGCTGACTGAGAGTACTCTGCTAGCAGTTCCTACTGCCTCACGAGCTTTGTCGACTGCTTTCTAAGTTGCTTGTCATATAACCCTTAACATCCATGGATAATACACCTTCCAGATTTACCTATTCGCAAGGTCTTGTCCTATTCTGGTATCTCACCGGAGATCCTCAATGTGCCATTTGGCAGAAACACTGGTTGCGTAGCCACGCACAACAAGCCTGTGCCCTCGATCCTCAGGTTCCCGAGGTGGAGCGTTTTAAAGGGTGGTTTTTCTGGCTTTTTATAAATAATCTGAACACCACAGAGATTATGCTTGCTTTTCAAGGAGAAGCATGGTCTCCTAGTAAAGAGTATACTCAATTATGTTAAACCGAATCAAAACTTGGCTGACAACTAGCAGTCATCGCTGGTATGGACGCCGACTCATCGCCTGGGGATGGAACAGGCCCTCCCGTGACGAGCCACGACTCCTATTAGACTTTATTGAAGACCTCCTTAAAATAATCCCTCAGAATGAACTTCAATTAGCTGGTAGTGGTAAGAGTGCTATTTTTGGAGTATCTTTGTGGAAAATAACGACTAAAGTTGTTCTATGCAGATCCAAAGGTCGCACAACTCATCAAGGTCCCTGGCTGGACATTGCTTCCTGCTCGCGATGGACAGGGCCAAGATTTCAATTCGCTAGAACGTCATGCGACAGCGCTTCTCGGTCGTCGCCAAAGTTTTCCACTGGTGGATAACCTTGGGCCTAATGTGTTAGTGGATAGTCTTAGCCCTGGTCCCTATTCTGTCGTTGGCCATCTGCCACCTAGAGACTTATCACAAGGCCCTGTTGGAGGACGAGTCTCTCGGAAGGTACAGATTCCAGAGCCATTTTCGCCGCATCCAGCGTCATCTGTTGCACGGCGAGGAAATGCACAAGATCAAGCATTGCTAGATCACGAGCGAGATATCGCCGCTCTACGGAATAATGTTATCGCTGAGTTAGATCAGTTCGTCAACCATGGCGACATGCAGTACGGTGGCCAAAGTATAGCATATGGCAACAACATCAACACGACGTCCAATCAAATTCCTGTGTCACCTTTTGGACCTTCTAATATTCAATCCCAGTTAGGTCAAGGTCGTGGGCAACGATATGATTCAAGTCACAACCTTCGACTCACTGGCTCTCAGATAGTTTGTCACCCAACACGGACATTCTCTCCTTGTGCTGATAGTCAGAACCAGCCAAATCTGGTTGAATATGAAGCACAGTTATCTTCTAGAAACATCGGTTTCACACCTCACCGGATGCTCTATATACAGGACCTTAACCTGATCGATGCCGGCTTCGGGCGACAGCGACAGTTTGACGCCAATGACATTGATGCTCCCGTTAGCCAGGAACAGTACAGCACCCTGTCCATGGACAGGGATCAATGGTCCGCTGGATTTCCACCTCAGTGATGCTGAATTCGCACTGCTTTTTGACCCGTAGTGGTCCGTCGCGAGTATTCCTTTGATATTACTATGCTTCAGAAAATATCTCGTCGCCTTGAACTTACCCACTGCACACATGCCTCGATTGTTTCTCCTTTCCTTTTTCTTTTCATTGCAGGCTGACATCATCGCATTGCTTTCACTTTGAGTTTAAAAGTTATTTTCCATCGCAGAGCTTTGAGATTTGGAGAGCACTTTTCCTCGTTGCATGGAAGTCTGGTAGGATAGGCATGCGCCACAACGTTATCATCTATGTAAAAAAAAATAGTGGGGAGGATAACATCTGGGCTGATAGGCAGACAGACCGAGTCATTAAAAAATTTGTTGAAGCTTCTCAATTTCAATTTGCAACTTCCATATAGTTATTTAATCATTCTGAGAAACTCGATACGATCATCACCGCCCTTTAGCTACGTTACATGTGACACATACCCTCTGTAAGAGTGTGCCGCACCTTGCCTCAAAACTCTTTTGTAAGTCACAATATGCTTAACAAGATCAACCCGTTATAATCTACCAGCAAAGACTAGATAGGTAGATGAATTCGGCCTTATGAATTTCTTCGGTATGCTTTGCGCCTCCCTATCCTCATATAGGACTTACACGACGCATCATGCGAGGCATAACTGCGTATGGAAATTGATGGTGGGGTTGAAATTCGTATAGGTTAACGACAAACAGAATGTTGCTTTTCTTAGTCGACTGGCTTATGTTATGGTAAGGTCAGTCATTACAATTAGTGAGAGTGGTAGGTCAGTCATTTACCAAATCAAAAAAAACAAACCTAGTCACTGGACAAACTGTTCAGTAACATCTCATCCTCGATAACATACGACCTACAACGAGATAGCCGCGAAGACGGAAAAAGCAACGAAAATTAGGCCGTTCGCGGGATCATTCACGGGACCATTCAGAGAAATCCCAGCACCACTCGATTGCTTCGCTGTCGTCGCTGAAGAAGTGCTTGACGAAAGAGTAGTACCAGTTCCCGGGCCCGAAGTCGAAGTGGCAGTAGTCTTCAACGTCGTAAACCCCATAGTCCCTTCCGCCAGATTATGATTGATATGGGGATCTTGGAAGAAAGCTGTGGACAGGAATTTAGTCAGTTAGAGCGAGCTTGAGTTTAAGACGGAGTTTTGAGACGGCAAAAAGGATAGATTAATGAAGAATTTACCTTGGCTCACAATCCACAATAATCCTCCTCTGACGGCAGTGCAGTTGTTGATCCCGTTGTCGGCCATGGCCCAGGCGCTGACTGGGATGTTGAAGGTGGAACTTTGAGAGCTGTTAGAGCCTTTACTTTGGAATGGAAGCGGAAGTCTACAGCGGGCGGGTTGTCACAGAGAAGTAGCCGGTGGGGGGGGGTTCGCCGTTGGGAGAGAGGACGCTTTGGAGCTCGGTTGTGTTGAAGACGCTGCTTACTGCTTATAGGCCTATTTAGGTATGATCAACCTTTAGTATTCGAAATGTTGTGAAGGCGCTAGTGTTTGCTTACTCTACTATAGTGGCAGTTCCGCTCTCTATCCCAATAAATAAACATTTCGCCGCGATTTCCCCATTAATAGCAAGGTCGCCTGTGAGAAACCATTCATCTGGAATGAGTACACGGTGAGATTACCGCTGTACAGTGACATATCCAAGTCACCCAGAACTTGAGTTCTAGGGCCATTGGCATTGAG
>Ga0335074_10007561_pt1 | contig 15061 bp, 14 predicted proteins | sample Lox_Sample_23_FD_206715 | JGI IMG/M metagenome (GOLD analysis project Ga0335074, IMG submission 206715) | Soil microbial communities from Loxahatchee National Wildlife Refuge, Florida, United States - Lox_Sample_2.3 | ecosystem: Environmental > Terrestrial > Soil > Wetlands | place: USA...
TCGGGTGGAAGCCGCATCCGAAGTCGATGTCGCTGGGGCAACTGGCGATGCATATCGCGACCATCCCCAAGGGGATCTCGGAGATCGCGCGGCTGGACACGCTGGAGCCGAACCCGGCGAATTTCAATATTCCCCAGCCGCAAAGCCGCGAGGAGATTCTGGGAGCGCTCGATGCGAGCGTGCGGGCGGCCGTCGACTATTTGGGTGGACTGAATGAGACGGCAGCGAACGGAACGTGGCGAGCCGTGGCCGGCGGGAGAGAAGTGATGGCGATGCCGCGCGCGGTTATGCTGCGGGCGCTGATGCTCAATCATTGGTACCACCATCGCGGGCAGTTGTCGGTCTACCTGCGGCTGCTCGACGTGCCGGTGCCTTCGATTTATGGGCCGAGCGCGGACGACAATCCGTTCCAGTAAGGCTGGGCGGGCCGCGATTGCTTAGCGGCGGCGCGTCTGCTAACATCGCTGGCCATGACAACTCATCGCTGGAGAATCGCAGGTATCGCGCTGGCGGCATTTGCCGCCGGATCGTTTTTCACGACCACTCTCATGCATCTCAGCGAGGTGCGGGCCGACAGCAATCGCGTGTTCGAGCTGCGCATCTATCACACCTTGCAGGGCAAGCAGCCGGCGCTGGTGAGCGAGTTTCGCGACAAGGTGACCAAGCTGTTTGCGAAGCACGATCTGAAGGCGCTGGGCTTCTGGTCGCCGGCGGACCCGGCGGTGGCGGAGAACACGTTCATTTATATCCTGGCGCATCCGAGCAAAGAAGCGGCCGACAAGCATTGGGCGGCGTTTCGGGCGGACCCGGAGTTTCAGGCCATGATGAAGGAGCAGCAGGCGCCGGACGCGAAAATCGTGGAGAAGGTGGATTCGACCTACATGAATCCGACGGATTTTTCGCCGGTGAAGTAGAGCCGGGCGTGAACACGAGTGTTCACGCGGCACGCAAGAGTGCGTGCGCCACGGTAGAGAGTCCGTGCGCCACATGTTCTATCATAGGTACATGCGGGCGACCATGTGTGTCCTCTTCCTTCTGGCGCTGTTCGGTCTGGTCAGGGCGCAGGATAAGGTTTATATCTGCCCCATGGACCCGGACGTGCGCTCCAACCAACCGGGCACGTGCCGGCGCTGCGGCATGAAGCTGCGCGAAGGCCTTCCGGATCCGGTGGAGTATCACATGGACCTCACGGTGACGCCGCGCGCGGTGAAGCTGAACCAGCCGGAGCAGCTCAAGTTCGCGGTGCACGATCCGTGGAAGGACCGGCCGGTGAAGGATTTTCAGATCGTGCATGAAAAGCTCTTTCACATGTTCGTGGTGAGCCAGGACCTGCAGTTCTTCATACACGATCACCCGGTGCTCCAGCCGGACGGCGATTTTCTTTTCACGCTCGCGTTTCCGAAGCCCGGGATGTATCGCGTGCTGGGCGATTTTTATCCGGATGGCGCGACGCCGCAACTGATCGCAAAGACCGTGTTCGTGCCCGGAACGCCACCGCCCGTGGCGGCGCTGCCGCGCGATTATTCGACCAAGCAAACCGAGAACATGCAGGTGGAGCTGACCACCGATCCGCCGCAGCCGCTCGCGGCGCAGAAGACGCTGATGTATTTCCGGCTCACTCCGGCGGATGGCCTCGAGAAGTATATCGGCGTCTGGGCGCACATGCTGGCGGCGAGCGACGATTTGATCGATTTGATCCACACGCACCCGTTCATCGCCGATGGGGGTCCCCAGGTGGAGTTCTCGCTGGAGTTCCCGCGCGCGCGGACGTATCGGGTGTGGGTGCAGTTCCAGCGCAAGGGCGTGGTGAACACGGCGCACTTCGACGTTCCGGTAAAAGAGCTGGAGTAAGACCTAGCGGCTGGCCGAGGATCGCGGATCGGCGGTGACAGCCGGCATGGCGGGAAGCAGAAGGATGGTCGATCCCTGCGGAACACCGTGAATCTTGGAGCCGGCCGGGAGATCGATCGCGTTGCGATACAGGAACGGATGGCCGAACTTGGCGTGATAGTGCTCGAACCATAGCAGCGGCGTGATGCTGCCGTCGGGCAGTTCGGCGGTGATTTGAAACGCGGCGTCGTCGGGCACGTTCTTGGGCTGGATGCCGTCCAGCAGAAAATCCTTGTGCAGCTCGAACTCGCCGCTGGCTTCGAGGGTGCCGTGCGAGGGAATGGACGGCGCGGGCTGATCGAATTTCGGCGCGGGCGGCAGATCCTTGGGCTCGCCTTCGGGCACGCCGCCGCCCACCCAGCTGGTGACCAGCTCGATCTGCTCGGGCGTGAGCGCCTTATCGTTGCGGAAATCTCCGAATCCCTTGACGGCGCCCCAGGGCGGCATGCGGCGCTCGAAAATCTCTTCCTTGATGGCGACGGCCCAGGGCCGCGCGTCGGCATAGGTCATCAGCGAGAAGGCCAGGCCGCCCGGGTGATGGCAGGAGGCGCAGCGATCATAGACGATGCGCGAGATCTCGCGATCCCAGGTGATGGGGGTGGTGATGATGTCGTGGGCCGCTGCGGTGGCCAAAGGGACCAGAAGCAGGACCCAAGCTCGGCTCAAGTTCGAACGCCAGCTCACCTTCGTATGATACAACGCTGGTATGCCGACCATGCGCCGCCTGGGCACCACCCGTCTGATCCTGGCGCTCGCCGCCGCCTGCGGGATTGCGCAAGGGTTCCAGGGCCAGCATCCGGTAACCGGCCGCCAGATCGCGGGCGTGATGGGAGTGCAGGGCGCGGACTGGCTGAACCGGCCGGAGCGCGAGGCGGAGGAAAATCCCGAAGGCGCTCTCGACGCGCTGAAGCTGCGGCCCGGCATGATCGTGGCGGACGTGGGCGCGGGCACGGGCTACCTGTCGCTGCGGATGGCAAAGCGGGTGGGGCCGGGCGGCAAGGTTTATGCGAACGATCTGCAGCCGGAGATGCTGCGGCGGCTGCGCGCCAATGCCGAGAAGGCCGGGATCACGAATATCGAGACGGTGCAGGGCGAGGAGGCCGATCCGAAGCTGCCGCGCGGGCGGATGGACCTGGTGTTGCTGGCGGACGTGTACCACGAGTTCTCGAAACCGCGCGAGATGATCGACCGGATTCGCGAGTCGCTGAAGCCGGACGGCCGGCTGGTGCTGCTCGAATATCGGAAGGAAGACCCGAGCATTCCGATCTTGCCCCTGCACAAGATGAGCGTCGCGGAAGTGAAGGCGGAGCTGGAGCCGCAGGGTTTCGTGCTGAGCCAGGTGATTGAGACGCTGCCGCGGCAGCATATTTTGATTTTGCGACCGAGAGCGGCACACTAAAGCGCGGGCTGCACGTGGTCCCACACTTTGGCCGCGACATCGTCCGGGGTGCCGCGTCCATCGATCAACCGGAAGCGTTGTGGCTCGCGCTCGGCGAGCTCGTGATAGGCGCCGCGCACGCGGTGATGAAACTCGAGCGCCTGTTCTTCGAAGCGCAGCTCGGCGGCCGGGCCGGTTTCACGCGAAAGGGCCCGGGCGAGGCCGGTTTCCGTGTCGATGTCGATGCACAGAGTCAGATCGGGGACCAGGCCGTGGCAGGCGATGCGGTCGAGCTCAAGCACTTTCTCGCGCCCCAGGCCGCGGCCAGCGCCCTGGTAAGCGATCGAGGAATCGGTAAAGCGGTCCGAGATCACGATTGCGCCGCGAGCGAGCGCTGGCAGGATCCATTGCTCGACGTTTTGCGCGCGCGCGGCGAACATGAGGAGCAGCTCGGCGGTCGCGGTCAGGTCTTTATTCGCGGGATCGAGCAGGATGCGGCGGATTTGCTGGCCGATGGGCGTGCCGCCGGGTTCGACGCTTTCGAGCACATCGCGGCCTTCGCGGCGCAGGCGCTCGGCGAGCATGCGGGCCTGCGTGCTTTTGCCGCTGCCGTCGGGCCCTTCGAAAGTGATGAAGAAACCGCGGGAGGCGGGCCTAGTCGTAGACATAGTGCAGGACCTTTTTCAGATCCTCCCAGGCTTCTTTCTTCGCGTTCTGGTTGTACGGCCGGAGCAGGTACGAGGGATGGAAGGTCACCATCACGGGAATGTCGCGCCAGTTGTGCCATTTTCCGCGCAGCGCGGTGACGCCGAGTTTGGTGCCGAGCAGCGCCTTGGCGGCCGTGGAGCCGAGCGCGCAAATGGCTTTCGGCTTGATGGCCTGGAGCTGGCGAAAAACGAACTGCCCGCAGATTTCCATTTCGTCGGGCTGCGGAGTACGATTCTCCGGGGGGCGGCACTTGACGATGTTGCAGATGTAGACATCGGGGCGCTTGATGGGGATGCCTTCTTTTCCAGCGGTGCCCTCGATCATCTGGGTGAGAAGCTGGCCGGCGCGGCCGACAAAGGGCAAGCCTTGCGCGTCTTCATCGGCGCCGGGGCCCTCGCCGACGAAAACCAGGCGCGCCTGTTCATTGCCCGATCCGAAGACGATTTTGTTGCGGCCCTCGTGGAGGCGGCAGCGGGTGCAATCGCCGATATCCTGCAGGATATTCAAGAGGCTGTCGTGCGTGGGTTCGAGAGTAGGGAGAGCAGGGGCTGTTATTGGCGGTTGGCTATTGGCTGCGAAGGCAGGTTCGATGACAGAGCGGCGGTATACGGTCTTGAAGCCGAGGTCCTGGTAAAACTCCAGGCGCTGGCGAATCTGGTCTCTTGTCATTTACGGGGCGTCATTGCGCGGCGTGAAGGGCCAGGCGAAGTTTCAGGACCTGATCGAAGATGCGGTCGGCGATTTCGCGCTTGGGCGCGCGCGAGAGCGGGATGGTTTCGCCGGTTCGCAATACCAGCACCACTTCGTTTTCGTCGGCCTCGAAGCCGGTGTTTTCCTGGTTCACCAGATTGGCCACCACCATGTCGCAGTTCTTCGATTCGAGCTTCTGGCGGGCGCTGGCCACCAGGTTTTCGGTCTCGGCGGCGAAGCCGATCAGAAGCCGGTCGCCTTTCTTGCGGCCCAGCTCGGCGAGAATGTCGAGCGTGGGATCGAGATCGAGCGAGAGGCGCATGGCGGTTTTCTTGATCTTGTGGCGCGGCACCTGGGCGAGGTGATAATCGGCTACGGCGGCAGCCTTGACGATGATGCCGGCTTGATCCAAATGCGACATTACTGCATCGTGCATTTCGAGCGCGGTGCGAACGTGGACCACGTCGACGCCGGGCGGATCGGCAAGATCCACGGGGCCCGAGACCAGGATCACGTGAGCGCCACGCTGCGATGCCGATTCTGCCAGCGCGTAGCCCATCTTGCCGCTGGAGCGGTTGGAGATGTAGCGCACCGGATCGAGCGGTTCCTGCGTGGGCCCGGCGGTGATGAGGACGGTCTCGCCTTCAAGATCGCGCCCGTGCAGGGTGAGCGAGGCCACTACGCCGGCGATTCTTTCGGGCTCGGCCAAACGGCCGGGGCCGGTGGTGCCGCACGCCAGCAAGCCTTCTTCCGGTTCGACGATGACGTGGCCGCGACTGCGCAGGATGCCGATATTCTCCTGGGTGGCCGGATGCGCCCACATGTTGCTATTCATAGCGGGCGCCAGCACAACGCGGCCGGTGAAGGCCAGGTAGAGCGTGGTCAGAAAATCGCCGGCGAGGCCATGCGCGAGGCGCGCGAGCAGATCGGCCGTGGCGGGCGCGATCACCAGAATGTCGTTATCCTGAGCGACCGCGATGTGTTCGACGGCGCTCGAAAGCGTCTCTTCCGCGCTGGCCGAGTTGAAAAGGCCGGTAATCACCTTACGGCCGGTGAGGGCGGCAAAAGTCAGAGGCGTGATGAACTCGCGGGCTGCGTCGGTCATGACCACCTGGACGCGCATGCCGCGCTCCATCAGCGCCCTGGCCAGCTCCGCGGATTTGTAAGCGGCGATTCCGCCGCCCACACCCAGCACGACGTTCATGCGGTTCGGCTATTCCTGTGGCGCGAGCTCTTCGGGAACCACCCGCAGCGAGTCCGTGTATTTCACCAGACCGCGCCGGACTTCTTCCATGGAGGTGACGGTGGGCTTTTTCGACGTGGTGGGCAGAAACGGGCGTGCGCCATTCTGCAACTGCCGCGCGCGCTTGGCGGACACGATGATGTAGCGATAGGTGCTCTGCTCGGAATCGTCCGGGATCGCGTACATCGCGTTGTTTCTCATTCTCTCAGCCATGCTGGGGGTTGCCTCTCTTCTTACTCTAGACTTCCTAATCCTTGAAACTTTCGAGAATCGGTTGTACTTCCTCTTCCATGCGGGCCCGGCGCAGGCGCTCAGCCTCCACGATTTTGACGAGCTGCGCCGAGGCTTCGTCGATATCCCGATTGATCAGAACAAAATCGTAGTGCGTGTAATTCTTAACTTCCGCCGCCGCCCCCTGCAGCCGGCGCTGGATCACTTCCTCAGTGTCCTGCGACCGCGAGCGAAGCCGTTGCTCCATGACCTGCTTGGAAGGCGGCAACACAAATATCGTAATTGCCTGCGGGATCGCCGTCCTTAATTGTCTCGCACCCTGGATATCGATGTCGAGTACCAGGTCCTTACCCTCGCGGGTGGCGGTTTCGAAGGCCTCGCGATTGGTGCCGTAATAATTCCCGAAAACCTCGGCGTATTCGAGAAATTCACCGCGCTCGATGCGCTCCTCGAAGTCCTTACGGCTGATGAAGATATAGTCGACGCCCTCGGTCTCGGCACTGCGCCGGGGGCGCGTCGTGTAGGAGATGGAAAAGGCCAGATTGGGGACCGTGTTGAGCAGACGGTGCACCAGAGTGGATTTACCCGAACCGGAGGGCGCGGAAATGATAAATACGGAAATCATTCGAGGTTGAGAGCCTGCTCCCGGATTTTTTCGATGGAGGCCTTGGAGGCCAGCGCCAGGTCGGTGATGCGGAGTCCCAGATCGCCCAAGCCGGTGGTCTTGGAAAGAATCGTGTTGGTTTCACGATTGAGCTCCTGGAGCAGGAAATCCAGGCGCTTGCCGACTTCGCCGCCCGAATCGAGGATCTCGTCGATCTGGCGGGAGTGGATTTCCAGCCGCGAGATCTCCTCGCCGATGTCGCCGCGATCGGCCAGCAGCGCGGCTTCCTGCGCCAGGCGCTGCGGATCGAGCGCCGTCGAGCCGAGCAACTCCTGGAGCCGTTCGACCAGACGCTTCTGGAACGCGGGAACGGCAGTGGCGCGGATGCGCTGCATTTCTTGGGCGCCCGAGCGGACGTGGGCGTTTTGATCGCGGATGAAGCCCGCCAGCTCCGCGCCTTCGCGCGCGCGAAATTGATTGAGCAGCCCGGCGGCTTCTTCGACGGCGGAGAGGATGGCTTTTTCGAGCCCCGCGTCGGCAGCGAGCTGCTCGGAGCCGGACAGAATTCCGGGCAGCGAGAGGATGCGATTGAGATCGGGCTGGGCCTCCAGGCCCTCCGCCGCCGCGGCCTGGCGAAAGGCGGCGACATAAGAACGAAACAGCGGCAGATTGAGATCGCCCGCGGCGCCGCTGCCCGAACGCACGAGCGAGCAGCGGACGTCGACGTGGCCACGCAGGATGCAGCGTTTGAGCGCGGCGCGCATGGCGGGCTCGAGCGCGTCGAGCTCGGCGCCCAGATGAAAATGCAGATCGAGGCCGCGATGGTTGACGCTCTTGAGGCTGATGGTGAGGTCGCCCAGTTCGGTCGATTTCTGGACTCGGGCGAAGCCGGTCATGCTCCGGACGGGCGCGGCGGCGGGCTGGGTCACGGTCGCACTCAGGGATTCACCGGAAGGTCGGAGAGGAATTGCAGCTCATGCAGCCGCTGGTAGATGCCGCCGCGGCCGATGAGCTGCTCGTGCGTTCCGATCTCGGAGATGCGGCCGCGATCCATGACCACGATTTTGTCGGCGCGGCGGATGGTGGAGAGGCGGTGCGCGATGACGATCACGGTGCGGTTCGTCATGAGGGTTTGGAGCGCCCGCTGGACCAGGACTTCGGACTCGGTGTCGAGGTGCGAGGTGGCTTCGTCGAGGATCAGGATGGGCGCATTCTTGAGCAATGCGCGCGCGATGGCCAGGCGCTGCCGCTGGCCGCCGCTGAGCCGGGCGCCGCGTTCGCCGATGACGGTGTTGTAGCCTTCGTTCATGCGCTCGATGAACTCTTCGGCCAGGGCGTTGCGCGCGGCGGCGCGGACTTCGTCGTCCTTGGCCCGGGGCCGGCCGTAGCGGATGTTGTTGGCGACCGTGTCGTTAAACAGAAAGGTTTCCTGGGCGACGATGCCGATCAGATTGCGCAAAGACGCGAGCTGGAGATCCCGCACATCGGCGCCGTCGATGCGGATGGCGCCGCCGGTCACGTCGTAGAAGCGCGGCACCAGGTTGGCGAGCGTAGTTTTTCCGCCGCCGCTCGGACCCACCAGCGCCACCACTTCTCCCGCGCGCACTTCGAGATCGATGCCGCGCAAAGAAAAGCCGTTGGGGCTGTTCTGATAATGGAAATCGACGTTCTCGAGCGCGACGGCGTGCTGGAATTTCGTGAGGCGGGCGGCGTGGGGCTTTTCGACGATCTGCTGAGTGCGATCCAGATATTCGAAAACTTTCTGCGAAGCGCCCAGCGCCTGCTGGAAGATGTTGTGAATGCCGGTGAGTCGCTTTACGGGTTCATAGAGCATCAGCAGCGCGATCACGAAACTGGTGAACCCGCCCGCGGTCAAACTGCCGCTCTTGATCTGGATGCGGGCGAAGCTGAGCAGGCCGACGATGGTGAGAGCGCCGAAACATTCGATAATGGGCGACGAGAGCGCCTGCTGGGCGGTGTAACGGAGATTGCTCGATTTGAATTTCGCGGCCGCCAAAGCGAAGCGGTTGGATTCCACATCCTCGGCTCCGAAGGACTTCACCACCTGGTGCCCGCTGATGGTCTCCTGCAGGATTTGATTGAGATTGGCCGCCTCGTCCTGCGCCGATCGCGTGATGCGGCGGATGCGGCGCCCGATGCGCTGGGTGGGAACCAGAACGAAGGGCAACAGCGTCAGGCTGACCAGGGCCATCTTCCAGTCCTGCTGGATCACCACGCAGAGCAGGGCGACGGCGGTGAAGGTCTGGCGCATCCAGTCCGCCAGCATGTGCGAGGTGGCTACCTGGATCTTTTCGATGTCGTTCATGATGGACGACATGACGCGGCCGGTGGAGTTGGATTCGAAAAAATGCGCGTCCTGCCGCAGCACGTGATCGAAAACGGTCTGGCGGAGATCGGTGACGGCCGAAAAGCCGACGTAGTTAATGAAGAAATTGCCGAAGTAATCGGACGCGCCTTTGATGAAGAAGGTAGCCACGATGGCCACCGCCACCATGGTCCAGACGTTGTGAATGGATGCGGGCAGGAAGTCCTGCAGATAAACCGTGTGATGAAAAAGCGGGATGGTAAACAGCGGCACCAGTGTGTCGGCTGATGCGGGATTCAGCACCCGGTCGAAGACCGGCTTGATCAGCAGGGCCGTGAAGCCTTGGGTTGCGCCCACCAAAGCCATCAACAGCACCGAAAACAACAACGGCGCCACGTACGGCCGGACGTAATGGAGCAGGCGCCGCAGCTCTTTCATACCGGTTGACGAGCCAGCGTTTCGATGGCGGCGGCCACGTCGGAAACGGGGATCGCATGAATGCCGCCGGGGCTTTGAAGTACCGCGTTTTCGGTGCGCCAGGGATGCCAGTTGTCGAAATCCGAAGCGCCCCACAGAACGATCACCGGACGTCCGAAAGCCGCCGCGATATGGGCCGGTCCGCTATCGTTGCCGATGAAGAGAGCCGCGCCCGCGAGCAGCGATTTTACTTCTTCGAGGGGCGCGGCCTGGAGGCATTCATGAGCGCGAAACGCCGACAGGTCGTCCGCGGGACCCGCGACAAACAGCGGTTCGATACCGAGGTTCGTATTCAAATGCCGCGCGACGGCGAGGAAATTTTCCGCCGGCCAGGTCTTGGCGGATTCCGAGGCAAACGGATGCAGTACGGCGTAGGGACGAGTGCGCGTCGACGGCGCGGCGAATAATCGCGCGCGGGGTATCTCAGCTTGCGGAACGCCGAGGTAAAACATGGCGGAAGCGAGATGTTCCGCGGTATGAACCGGGCGGTCGACGCCCAGAATCTCCTGGGCGCGCGGAATACGCACGTTATAGACCGGCGAAAAACGAAAATGGGCGAATCCGGCGCGCAGGCCCGCCGCGGCAGACAGCATCAGCCGGACGCTGGTGGCGCCGCCGTGAAAATTGAGCGCTAAATTCGGACGCAGGCGCGCGAGCGCGGCCGCGGTGGGCGGGAGAATCTGATCGACATCGGGATTCCCCGCGAACAGCGGCGCAAAATGATCTTCCACCACCACGGCGATCCGTAAATCGGGCCGGAATTGTTTTAGAAGCGCGATCGCCGGCGTGGTCAGCACGCAATCGCCCAGCGACCGCAAACGGATGATCGCCACCCGTGCGCCACGAGGCTGACGGTCTAGCACGTTCGTCATCGAGCGGGTTTACTCTTCCACCTTCGCTTCGTCGATCAGCATCACCGGAATGTCGTCGCGGATGGGGTAGACGCGCTTGCACTGGACGCACTTCAAGCCGCTTTGATCCGGCTTCATTTCCAAATCCGCTTTGTCCAGGGGACAGACCAGGATATCGAGCAGGTCCTTGCTGATCGGCATGACTCGATTCAGTTTAACAAGGTTAGGGGCGCAAAGCCCAAGTCAGAACGTGAAGTGTCAGAACGTGAAGCGGGCCTGCAGATCGATGCGGCGGTTCAGGCCGCTTTGCGCGAAGGCTCCCACGCCGCCGGCCAGGGTGTTGGGTTCGCCGAACAGCGGCGAATCGATGATGCCGTTGATGGGGCCGGGATTGACGTGATTGAGCAGGTTGCGCGCCTGCACCGACAGCGTCAGGTTGTAGCGCTGGCCGGTGGAAGCGCCGCCCAGGCCGCGGAAAAATCCGCCCGGACCGCCGCCCGGTCCGCCGCCGAAACCACCCCCGGGTCCGCCGGGACCGCCGCGCCCGCCGCCACCGGGGAATCCGCCGCCGCCGAAATCGCCACCGCCGTTGCGGCGAGCCGTGGCCTCGCGCGATCCGCCGAACCCGAAGGTCTTCGCGATGCGGAAGTTGAGGCCGATGCTGCCGGGACTACGCGCGAAATCGCGCGGCAGAAGTTTCTCGCCGGGTTTGAGCTGCCCGTTCACGAAGGGATCGGGATCCAGACACGGATACCCTTTCGCGCAGACGATGCCGGTGCCGGGGCCAGGCGCAATGGCCGGCCGGGCAGTCAGCAAAGTGGAATTGAGCCCGGTGTCGAACAGATCGGTTCCCGTGATGATGTTAAAAGGCGCTCCGGAATTGGCGGTGAAGAAGGGCGCGAGCAGAATGCCCCATTTCGCCGTTATGGTGCCGCCCACGAAGACGCGATTGCGCTGGTCGAGCGCGGAGGCCGTATATTCGCCGATACCCGCGTAGGGGCCGTTCGGAATGGCCGGCAAGGTACCCACGCCGTCGGTATTGCTGTAAGCGCGGCCATACATGTAGAAGCCGTTGAGCGAGACCCGCTTGCTCAACTGCGACCGAACGTTGGTGATCAATTGCCACTGATTAAACAGGCCGGAGGATTGCATGAGCAGCACCGGGTCGGTCCCGTACTCGGAGGCGTAGGGGTAAATCCCGGTTCCGGGGCCGGTGTAAGTGCCCCACAATGGCGCGTTGATGTCTTCCGAGCGCAGTTCGTGCAGGCCGTGCGAGTTCACATAGGATTCCGAAATCGTGGTGTTCTTGGGCAACTGGCGTTCTACCGTGAAAGCTTCCTGCAGGATGTAGGGGGCGTGCAGATTGGAATCGAGAAGTTGGACGGTATGGGGGATGGTCGATAAATCCACGTTCAAGCCGGGAGGAATGCCCTGGGCCGGAAATCCGGGAGCGGGGACGCCCGCCGCCAGGATCGGATTATAAGGAATCGGGGTTTGGGAGCCGGTGACGATATATTGCTGCTGCTCGGTGCTGTAGCGCTGAGCGGTCTCGATGACGGACTCGCTCACGCGATCGTAGAAAATGCCGAAACCTCCGCGGAACACGGTGGCGGGACGCGGATTATTCTTGCTCTGGCCCGGCGCCCAGGCGAACCCGATACGCGGCGCCCAATCGTGCCAGTCGTGGATGTCGGTCTGGGTTTCAAAGCGCAAACCGAGGCTCAGAGTCAGGTTGGGCTTGACGCGCCAGTCGTCCCCGACGAAAGCTCCCACGTCCACCATATTGACGTTGTCCAAAACATTTCCCTGGGTAATGGCGAACTGCGAAGGTCCACCGCCCAGCATCTGCATCTGAGCGGGCTGATAACCCAGCTTCTGGAGGTACAAGGTGAGTTGATAAACCTGAATGGACTGCAGCGGTCCGCAAGCCGGATTGGGGGACGTCGCGCTGCACGCAGTGATATTGGGCGATCCGACATAAAGGCCGCCCGAGTCCGGCAGCAGGCCATAGCCGGGGGTGAAAAGATACGAACCGCCGAAGTTCTGCGGCGAGAAATTGTTGATGGTGACGGCGCGGGTGCGAACGCCGAATTTCCAGGTGTGCGCGCCCTTGGTGACCGTGGTGTAGTTCTGCAGCTCGTAATGATTTTCGGTGTCGGTGGTGTGGCCGATCTGCGCGCCGCCGCCGTTGAAGGCCCCCAGCACAGTGACCGAGGCGAGGTCGTTATTGGCCAGCTCCGACTCATTGGTGTGATAGAGCTGGAACCTGGTTTCGTTGATCACGCTGGTGCTGAGAACCGCGGTTTCTGTGATCTGCAGCGTGTGATCGGTATCCAAAGCGTGATAGGCATTGGAGATGAGGCTGAGATTTCCGGCGCCCTGGTTTTGAAGATCGTTGCGCGTGTAGCCGTAGCGGAAGGTCAGGGTATTGTTCTGGCTGAGCTGGTAATCGACTCGCGGGCTGATGCGGAGACGGTTTTGGGGAGCCGAGAAGACGCCGTTGAACGCGGTGGGCAGCAGAGTGTCGGGATCGACGTTAAAGCCGTTGATGATGTTCCCGTTGTTGATGTCGCGATCCTGAACGTCCAAAAAGAACGAGGCCTTTTTACCCAGCGAGTCGCTGATGGAGCCGCCAAAATTGCGCTGCAGAAAGGGCGCTTTCTGGGCGGCGAAGGGGTTGCGCGCGTCCCAGATGGCGTCGCCGAAATCGGCGAAGACATTGCCGTGCAGTTTATCGGTGCCCGGCTTGGTGAAAATCTCGATGCGCCCGTAGCCCAGCTTGTCGTATTCCGGTGAAAACGGGTTCTGGTTGATGCGGACTTCGCGAATCGAATCCTTGGAGGGCAGCGTGCCGCCGGTGAAGCCGTCGATGTAGATCTGGCCGCCGCTCGGCCCGGCGGATGGACCGGCCAGGGCCTGCAAATCGGCCTGCAGATCGTCGGGGTCGTCGGAGAGCGCTTCGAGGTCCGTGCCGCGCAGGATCAGTGCCCCGGCATTCTGCGACGGATCGACGCTCACCTGCGGTCCGGCATTTTCCTGCACCGTGACTTCCTGCTTTTCGGCCACCACCTGGAGCTGCAGGTTGGCGGTGGCATTGGGACTGGCCGAAAGATCGACCGCGAGCGGTTTGGCTTGCTGCAGCCCGGGCGAGGCCGCCTGAACGGTGTACTGGCCGGGGGCGAGTCCGGAGATGGAATAATTGCCGTCGTCGCCGGACACGCCCGTTTTCACCGGACCGGACGGGTTCGACACCGTGACTTTGGCGTGCGGTATCACCGCGCCGGATTCGTCAGTCACTGCGCCGTGCACGATCCCGGTGGGCTGGGCGTAAGCGGCGGGCAACAGGGTCAGCAGCAGCAACGGGAGCGACAGGAGAGATTTCATTGGGTTGGGGTGGCGCGTGAAGCGGATCATTCCTCCGGTCCGCCGCCAAGATCAAGATTCCAGGATCCTAAATTGACTTGACCGGAAGTGCGCGGCGCCGCAGCCAGGAACGGCTCGACACCGGCGACAAACGCGAAAGCGGTGACCGGGGCATCGCCGGGGGTTTTGGAGCTCGAGACGATTACCGCGTCGCCTTTTTTCAGGTCCGCGAGCGAAAGCTGCGGCATGCGTTCGAGGATTTGCTGCAGATCGCCACCGCCGCCCGGACCGCGCCCGCCGCCGAATCCGCCGCGGAAACCGCCCGGAGGTCCCTGCTCGCCCGCCGATGGCGCGCCTTCGGGTCTCGCACCTTCGGGTCGAGCGCCCCCAGCGACGGTTTGGCCTTCCGCCGATTGCGGCCGCAGCCGCCTTGCCAGCATGGCCGCTATGGCCGGATCGAGCTTGCGCGTCAGTGAATCTTGATTCACCCGCACCACCATGGGCTTCTTGGTCAGGAGATTGGTGATGCGCACTTCGCTCGCGGCGGCGTCCACCGAATCCACGGTGCCGGCGATGGTCTGGAACGATCCCGCCACCACTTCTTCCGCCTTCAGGTGCGTTCCGTCTTCGTTCTTGTCGCCCAAGGCGCGCACGGTGTCGCCCACTTCGAGTTCGGTGAACGAGCTCGGCTTGGCGTCGGCGAATTTGACGGACTCCGGCGAATAGCGCCGGAAACTCGCGGCGGAGACGTCGATGGTGACGGTCTTCGATTCGCGGCCGCGCGTGGTGATGGTGACTTGCTTGGTAGCCGGGTCGAGCGCCGTGACCACGCCCACCATCCCGCGCTGCTGCCATTCCGCGCGGTCATGCTCGTGCTTTTTGGCCAGATCGGCCTTGGTCATGATGACGATGGTGCGCGCCGCTACGGCCTGGCCCGGATCGCCCGGGGGAACTCGCGCCAGCGCACGGTCGCCCACCATGACCTCCGCGAAAGCGATCTTGGTGGCCTTCTTCAAATCCGTCTCGCCGGGCGGAACGCGCAGGACCGCGGTGTTATTGGCCAGCGCCACGGTATACACCGCGCCGTCATCCGCCTTCAGCTTGATTTGTTTGCTCCCGGCGTCGATGGAGGTGACTTCGCCGATGACCGATTTGAGCGCCGGCGGAGTTTGGGCCGAACACGCGGCACTATACACCAGGAGCGCAATGATTCCCCGCCAGAACTTCATCAAAGAGATGGGCGAACCAGGCATCGCGGCGGTTACTCGCATAGTGTCAATAAAGGTAAAAGCATCCTTTG
>Ga0335074_10007562_pt1 | contig 15059 bp, 10 predicted proteins | sample Lox_Sample_23_FD_206715 | JGI IMG/M metagenome (GOLD analysis project Ga0335074, IMG submission 206715) | Soil microbial communities from Loxahatchee National Wildlife Refuge, Florida, United States - Lox_Sample_2.3 | ecosystem: Environmental > Terrestrial > Soil > Wetlands | place: USA...
GCAGTGATGGCGGAGACACAGGCGGAGCTAAGCCACGGTCAAGCGGCCGATGGTGACGGCCTGGGTTCACAGCAGCCCGGTAGCGAGGAATCATCCGGGCCGGCCCGACTCAGCGAGCCCACCCAACTGTCGGGCCTGTCTGCTTCAGGGCCGCAGCCGGCCGTCTCCGACTCCAAGCCAGCGGTCTCCGACTCCCAGCCAGCTGACTCAGAGCAGCCGGCTGTTGACTATGAGCCCACCGACTTCCCGCCGGATCAGCCGCTCGCGTCTGCGGAGCGTGCCCCGACCGGCGCCATCCATCACGTTGAACTCTGGGTGCCGAACCTCGACAAGGCCATTGCGAGCTGGGGCTGGCTGCTGACGTCGCTCGGTTACCGGATGTTCCAGGACTGGCCCGGCGGTCGTAGCTGGCTGTCCGGTCACGCCTACATCGTGGTCGAGCAGTCTCCCGATCGAGTTGCGAGCCGTCATGACCGGTGCCGGCCCGGACTCAATCACCTGGCATTCCATGTCGCGAGCCGCGAACTTGTTGACGAGCTCACGGCCGAGGCGCTGCTGCATGGCTGGAAGCTGATGTTCCAGGACATGCATCCTTACGCTGGCGGCCCGCAGCACTACGCGGCCTACCTCGAGAACTCAGATGGCTTCGAAGCCGAGCTCGTCGCCGACTGACGTCTTGACTCTGAGGCTTGACTGGGTCCCTGCGATATCGCAGTCTGCAGTCATAGCTCGCACAGCGAGTGGAGGTGAGGCGGTGGCTGGGATGGCGGAGTCCCCGCGTTTTCACTCATCGTTTGCCGACCGCCCAGACCGAACTCCTCGAAGACATGCATAATGGGTCATCAGACTCATTGACGAGTCCAATTTGTACAATTAATATCCTATTGACGGCGGCCACGCTGAGTAGTATGAGCTCCTGGCTTATGCAGCGGAAGCACGCCGAGAAGGGTCAGTCATGAGGTCAATCTCCACCCGTGCCGCTGTCGTACTGGCTAGTTCAGCCTTCGTTGCCACGGGCGTGACAATGACTGCAGTTGCAGTCACCTCCACGGCCCCGGCGGCAACTTCACTCGTCGCCAGCAGCCAGGTCGCCATAAATCCGTGCCCCAACGTCACACTCATTGAAGTCTGCATTAGTGCTGGCTAGTGGCTGGCCAGCCAGCTGGGTCGTGGAATAACAATGCGCGGTGACAGCAGCACAGCGCGGTTCGAGAGTCGCCGCGCCGCTTCGGACTATCTGCAGCAGCTCCTGCTGAAGCCCGGAAAGTATCGGCAATCGTGGGAGCGCTACGTCTCTCGTGAGCGTCGCGGCACTATCAACCAGCTAGCCGTGGCTGAGGTGATTGCCCGACACCTGTGGTCTTACCCGCGCGGACCTGCCGACGCAGAAGTTACACCTCACCAGCTGAAAGACACAGTATCGCGAGCGCTAACTGGCCGTTTGCTGAGCAGACCAGCCCTTGCCATGTTCATAGACGCGTTTGGATTCTCCCAACATGAGGCTGACCGCCTTTGGCGGCTGTGGAATGGGGCTGCCACGATCAGCGTCATGACCGGTACACGTGCGGTTCCGCTTCGCGCTGAAGAGCAAGTTGACCGGGTCGTCGGGCCTAGACGGCATCAGACTCTGTCGCTGCATGATCACGTCCATGTAGGCGCCGATGCCCGTATGGACAGAGCACGTACGTTGCAGGTGATCGAGGCTATCGCGCCTGGCGTTGACCGAATCCCATTTGTCTGCGACACGAATGTCCTAACCCTTGAGGTTGGACAGGGCGGCAAGGAACTTTCGGGGGACGTTCGCCAGATAGGTGAGGATGTTTTCTCTACCGAGATCCTCCTCGCGAGGACCTTGGAGCTAGGTGAAACCATCACACTCGAATACTGGACCAGCTACCGATTTCCCGGCGACCGCGGCGACCCAAGTGAACGTGAGTTCCGCCGAGCCGTGATGCGTCAAATCGAAAATCTCGACATGCGGGTCGAGTTTCATCCCGACCAACTGCCAGTCAGCGTCTGGTGGGCCCAGTGGGACGGCATCGACGGTGAGGTAATTGAGCGCCAAGCTGTGACCTTGGATAATCAGTACTCTGCCCATCGGTATCTGCGTTCGCTGCAGAAGACGGTGGCTGGCTTCTTCTGGGAGTGGGAGGAGTCTGGAGCTTCAAAGACCTACTGACAACGTGCTGTGGCTTGTAGGACGTTCCATTGCCAACTGACGGTATTGCTCGCCGTCAAATCGAGCAAGAAAGAACTCTGAGATGAGCGACATGGCGCATCCGCAAGGACAGCGCGCAGCGGCGGAGTACTTGCGGCAGTTATTGCTGAAGCCAGGGAGCTATCGTGACGCATGGCAGCAGCGCGTCGCGCGCCCGAGGGATGGCGTCATCAACCAGCTGGCCGTCGCTGAGGTGATCGCCGACCACTTGCGTTCGTCGCCACTCCACCACGGCGGTGCCCGCATGTTGCCCTACCAGCTTCGCGACATCGTCTCGGAAGCGTTATCTGGTCGACAGTTGAGCGTTGGGGCTCTTCAGCTGTTCGGGGGTGCCTTCGGCTTCAAGGACCACGAGCTCGATCGACTACAGCAGTTACGGATGGGTTCGAGGCGGATCGCAGTCTTCGCTGGGCGCGAAGCGGTGCCCGCTGAGGGTGAGTTAACTGAAATCCTGGGACCACGAAAACATCAGACGGTGTCGCTTCATGATCATGTCTATGTAGGCGCTGATGGACGCATAGATCGTGCGCGGGTTCTGCAGGTCGTCGAGGCGATAGATCAGGGCGTTGACCGTATTCCATTTCTTTGTGACACGAACGTCCTCACTATCGAGGTCGGCAAAGGCGGGAAGGAACTCTCGGGCGAAGTTAGGCAAATCCGCAGGGACGTCTTCTTTACGGAGATCCTTCTGTCCAGAACTCTCGATCTCGGCGAGACACTGGCACTTGAGTACTGGGTTAGCTACCGATTCCCAGGGCAACTGACTGACAAGGCGGAACGCGAGTTTCGCAGGGCGGTAATGCGAACGGTTAGCAACCTCGATATGCGTATCCAATTCGATCAAGACTGTGTGCCGGCGAAAATATACTGGGCACAGTGGGATGGAATCGATGGGGGAGTGGTTGAGCGCGAGGCGGTGACACTCGACAAGGAGCTTTCAGCGCATCGTTACTTGCATTCAGTCGAAAAGACAGTTGTAGGCTTCTACTGGGTGTGGGGCGAGTAGGGCTCGCGGCAGGCCTATAGGCCATACCTGCACGCTGGCAGGTCTGCTAACCTGCCCGAATCTGGCCGAGTGCGTCGGTCTTGCCGTCGTCGGACGACGGCTGTTGGTTCTCGATCGCGTGCGCTCGGGTGAGCGGGTGAATGCCGTAGAACTCGCTCGCAGTGTTCTCGTACACGGGCGCAATAAGCCCGGCTCCGGTTAGCTCACTGATGACTTTCTCGTCGCCTCCGGCTAGCTCAGTCAATGCCCAGGCGGGGACTTGACCCGGGATGTTGACTGCCGCCGTTGACAACGCGGCGCGGGCGCGTGCGGATACGGCGGCGTAACTCGAGCCAATTGCTGCGCGGACGGAGACGTCATCTGCAGTCAGGACCTCCAGCGGCTGCCGCTCGATATCGGCGGCCAGTCGTGCGACCGACAGGCCGGGTCTTGCTGCGAGCATTGACCCCGCCAGCCGGATCGCGAGAGGCAAGCCCGCGCACGCAGCGACGATGGCGCGCGCGTCGGGAGTCTCGGCGCCGATCCGACCGGGACCAGCCGCTGAGTGCAGCAACTTGAGCGCATCGTCGTCCGGAATCACACCCAGCACGACGACTGTCGCGCCCGCCAGGGTGCTGAGCCTGCCTCTGCTTGTGACTAGGACAGCGGCTTCACCCGCAGCGGGGATGAGCGGGCGTACCTGAGCGGCCGCGGCGGCGTCGTCGGCGATCACCAGCACCTTGCGCTCGGCCAGCAAAGACCGGTACAGGGCCGTTCGGGCCGGCCCGGCCGGCGGAACTGCCCGCTCCGGGATGCCGAGCGTCCCGAGCATCCCGGCGAGAACTTCCTGCGGGTCACGAGGATGCTCGACGCCGCCTAACTCTGCGTAGAGCTGCCCGTCGACGAAATGGTCGCGCAGCTGGAGAGCGGCGGCTGCCGCGACTGCGGTCTTTCCGATACCAGGACCGCCACTGATAACTGTCACCGGTCGGCGTGGCGCGATCACGAGTGCGATGACCTGAGCTACCTCGTCGACGCGGCCGGTGAAATCAGGGGGCGGAGCTGGCGTTTGGGTGCCGATGGCAACTCTGGCGGCCGTCGGAACACGGACCGGACTGGCCGCGACTGCTTCCTCCGCGAGGATCCGCCGGTACAGCAGAGACAGAGCATGGCCGGGCTCGACGCCCTGCTGCTCCAGCATCGCCCGCCGTGCCAGCTGGTAGACGTCAAGCGCCTCCTTGCGGAGGCCAAGTGCGTGGCAAGCCGTCATTAGCTGGGCGCTGCTCCGCTCGCGGGCAGGATCGGCCAGGACCGTGCCTCGGAGCTGGCCGAGGACTTGCTCGTACTCGCCGACCGCAAGCCGGGCGTCGACCAGCCCGTCAGCGACGCCTCGGCGCTGGTTGTTCAGTCTGGCGATCGCGTCGCCGACGGCGTCGTTGTCTGGGAGGTCGGGCAATGGCGGGTCGCCCCACAAGGCAAGCGCCTGCACGAATGAGGCCGCGGCGGAAGTCGCGTTGCCCGCGTCCAGCTCAGCCTGCCCCTGAGCGGTCAGATCGGTGAACTCGTCGATGTCAAGCTCACCGGGCCGCACGGCCATGACGTAGCCCCGGCGCTGGCGGTAGGTGGGCGCGCGCCCACCCGGCGGACCGACCGTAGACAGCCGGGAGGCTGCGTCGCCGAGGCACTGGCGTAGCCGGCAGATGCAGACCCGTAACGCGGCGTCCGGTGCCGTCGGCGGCTCGCCGGCCCACAGCGCCTGGGTGAGCAGACTCGTAGGACAGGTCATGTTGGCGCGCAGCAAGAGCACGGCCATGGCCGATCGCAGCAGCGGCTGACGGATCACCGCAGGCCCGCGGCCAGTCCCTGCGTCTACGTACAGCGGGCCCAGAATCCGGAATTCCATGGATGCCTACGCTCCGACAGAATCGTGCAATAGGAACGCATCCAGCGTATATCCGATCGTTCCGGTCGCCTCCTGCCTCGCGCCTGGCCTGCTGGCTCGGGTAACTCCTCGGTAACGGTGCGGCAAGAGTCACACGTTTATCGTCGGCACCGCAAGCCTGCTTATGTGTTCCTTTCACCCCGAAATACGGGCAAACAATGTAACCGGAGTAATCACGATGATTACCGGCATGCCTGCACTCGACTGGCGGTACGCCCGGCTGGCGGTACCGACCGCCTGGCGGTACTGAGATGACCGCCGACGGCCCGGATCTGGCCCGGCGCCCTGCTCGGGCGCCGATGCTGCGCGTCCTGCCCGGAACGCCGCACGCGGCGAGCACCGCCAGGCAGCTCGCCCTCGAGCTCCTTGGCGCCGCTCATCCGGCGGCTGACACTGTGACGCTGCTGATCAGCGAGCTGGTCAGCAATGCCATCCTGCACAGCCGCTCGGGTCTGCCGGGTGGCACGTTCACGCTTGCGCTCTGCCCGGGTACCGCTGGCGTGCTCATTCAGGTCTGCGACGCTGGCGGGCCGTCTGAGCCGTGCTTATCGTCGGTTCCCGCCGACGGTGCGGAGCATGGCTATGGCCTGCTGCTGGTCGACGCGCTCGCCGACAGCTGGGGGACGCTCAGCAGTCCGGAGGGCCGGGTGACATGGTGCCGGGTGGGCAGTAGCCGCTAAGAGGTCGCTGAAATGGTCCTATGACGACGCCTCAGGCAGCCCTGAAAGTTCCGCGGCGGACAACAGGAAACACAGTATTAACAATTCCTGCAGTGGACTTCGGGCTTTGTGCGGCCGGTGTAACGGTCATGAAACTTGCTCGAAACGATCACGTGGGAGATATGAACCGTACCTGACGGAACCGAAGCGGTCGGCTGGGACCGTGCTGGTCGCCGATGACTTGGCTACCCGGCAGCCCTTCGCTTCAGCCTCTGGAGGCGAAGAGTGTTCTCTCCCTATGCAAGCTGGCTTAGCTCTGGGGACAACGCCTGGCAGATGACGGCGGCGACGCTCGTCGGTCTGATGAGCATCCCCGCGCTAGCCGTGCTGTACGGCGGGATCGTGCAGCGAAAATGGGCGGTCAACACCATGCTGATGGTGTTCAGCGCCTTCTGCCTCACCCTGATCGTGTGGGTGCTCTGGGCGTTCAAGATGGGCTTCGGCAGTCCGCTGATCACCGCCTTCGGCGGTGCTGGCCTCGTCGGCAAGCCTCAGACGATCGTCGGACAGGCCGGTGAGCAGGCACAGGCGGTCATCCCGCTCCTCAAGGGCCTGATGCCGAACTTCAGATTCCCCGAGGGGTCCCTGGCCTACTTCCAGTTCGTGTTCGCCGCCATCACGCCGATCCTGTTCATCGGCAGCGTGGTGGGCCGGATCAAGTTCAAGGTCTGGCTGATCTTCGTGCCGCTGTGGATCACGTTTGCCTACGCCGTCAACGCGTTCCTGCTCTGGGGCGGCGGCTACTGGGCGGCGCACGGCGCACTGGACTTCTCCGGTGGCTATGTCATCCACCTGGCGGCTGGCGTATCTGGCTTCGTTGCCGCGGCCATGGTCGGACCGCGGCTGGCCAGAGACCGCGAGAAGGCGGTGCCGAACAACCTGCTCTTCATCGCGGTGGGCGCCGGAATCCTGTGGCTTGGCTGGAACGGCTTCAACGGCGGTGACCCGTACTTCGCCGGCGCTGACGCCACCGCCGCCGTGGTCAACACCAACCTTGCCACCGCCGTGGCGATGATGACCTGGATCATCATGGACATGAGCTTCGGCAAGGAGAAGAAGCCAACCTTCCTCGGCGGCGTCAACGGCATGATCTGCGGCCTGGTCGGCATCACCCCGGCTGCCGGTTACGTCAACGGCGTCGGTGCCATCATCATCGGGCTGGTCGACTCGGCCGTGGTCTGGGCGCTATTCGCGTACCTGCCGCGCAAGGTCTGGCCGTTCAACAAGGTGGATGACGCCCTCGGCGTTGTCTACACGCACGGATTCGCCGGCTTGCTCGGCGGTCTCATGGTCGGCCTCCTCGCGGACCCGAAGATGATCGAGTACATCGGCCTTGGCAAGAGCTCAAACGTCACCGGTGCGGGCCTGTTCTACGGCCACCCGAAGGAGCTGGCAATCCAGGCCGGCGCGGCCCTGACCGTGATCATCTGGGACGGCCTGGTCACCTACGTGATCCTGAGAGTGATCAAGTTCTTCACGCCGCTGAGGATGCCCGATGCCGAGCTGCTGGCGGGCGACATCGCTGTCCATGGCGAGGTGGCGTACCCGATGGAGGAGCCGGACGCTGCGACCGAGTTCGGCGCAATCCCTGGCGAGCCGGTCCCGGAGGAGCACCTCCGCCACCACGCTCACAGCGCGAGTGCGGATGGAGCCTCCCCCGGCGACAAGGAGAAAACCCCGGCCCCGTAGCCGGGCGTTGGCCCAGAGGACGGCTCTGGGGCTAGCGGGTCTGGCCGGCAGCGCGGCAGTAGCGCTGCTGGCCGGACCCGTTTGTCTGCGGTGTCATCGAGCAGACGCTCAATGACCTCGGAATGCCTCCTCCAGCCACCAGGAGGCAAGGCCCGGGTTGACCTTGGCGTCAATCACCATCGGCCGGCCAGGCCGCGACTCCAGCCAGGCGCGAACTGGCTCCAGGTCGCCGACCGAGCGCACCGTCACCGCGTCGCAGCCGAAGCCGCGCGCGATCGCCGCCAGATCCGCCGCCGGGAACCGCACGGTGTCCAGCGGAAGTCCCTCCGGACCGAAGTGATGCACCTCGGCGCCGTAGGCCTCGTCGTCGTAGATCACGATCAGCATCGGGAGCGCGAGCCGCACCGCCGTCTCCAGCTCGCTGATCCCCATCAGCGCGCCGCCATCGCCAAGCGCCGCGACCGTCAGCCGGTCGGGCCGCGCGATCGCCGAGCCGATCGCGGACGCCAGCCCGAGCCCGATCGACTGGTAGGCCTGGGTGAAGCAGAAGCCGTCGACGTCCGGCACCGAGAGGAACATGCTCGGGTAGCCCATGAAGTTGCCCGAGTCGATCGCAACGGTCCGCTCGGCGGGCAGCATGTCATCAAGAGCAATAGACAGGGAACGTGGATCGATTCGATCTCCGTTGCTCGTATCGTCGAACGGAACGTCGCGCCACCTCACCTCGGCTGCTAGCCGGTCGCGCAGCGCCGCCGACCGGTACCCGGCCCACTGCAGCCCTCCGGCGGGCTCTCCCGCCGGCGGCAGCGGCCGCGGCTCGCGCGGTTCGGTTTCGAGCAGCGACGCCACCGCGGTCGCGGTCAGCGCCACGTCGCCCACCACGCCGAGGTTGATCCGCCGGTGCCGGCCGAGCGCTGACTTGTCGACATCGACCTGGACCACTGACGTTCCCGGCTGGATGAGGGTCTGGTGCCGGGTGGTCCACATGTTCAGCGAGCAGCCCCACGCGACCACCACGTCTGCGTTCGTGATCAGCTCGGCGGCCAGCGGCGAGGCGAAGCCGCCGCTGACGTCCAGGTCCCACGGGCTGCCGCGGAACAGTCCCTTGGCCGCGGCTGAGGTGGCCAGCAAGGCGCCGCAGCTCTCGGCGAGGTGCTCCAGCGCCGCCCGGGCAGCGGGGCTGCGCGCGCCTCGGCCAGCGATGAACACCGGCCGCTGCGCCCCCGCGAGCATGGTGGCGAGCGCAGCGGTCTCCCGCTGAGCCGGCTGAACGGGTCCGGCCATCCGTGGTTCAGGGTCGCCCGGCCAGGTGCACTCCGCAGCCTGGATGTCGAGCGGCAGCGCCAGCACGACGGTGCGCCGTTCGTCCCTGGCCATGCGGTAGGCGCGCTCCGCATCGTCGATGGCGAATCCGGCCGAGTGCAGCCGCGCCGCCGTCGCACCCGTGCCGGCGGCGATGGCGGCAACGTCGATGCGGAAGTTCGAGGTGGTGGCCCCGGCGCTGACGTCGGCGGCGAGCACGAGCAGGGGCGTTCGGGCCTTGGCTGCCTCGGTGATGCCAGTTAGCGCGTTGGTGATGCCTGGTCCCTGATGCAGGCTCAGCACGCCAGGCCGGCCTGCAAGCCGTGCCCAGGCATCGGCCATGCTCGCGGCGCCGCATTCGTGCCGCGCCGCGAAGAACCGGGCGCCGTTCGCGATCATGGCGTTGGTCAGCACGAAGTTGCCGCTGCCGACGACGCCGAAGATCGTGTCCGCGCCGAGGCTAGTGAGCGACTTCGCGATGGCGTCGCTGACGCGCATCAGGATCGCTCCACCAGCGCAACCACACGTGCCGGGCTGCCGGAACCGCCGATGATCGGCAGCGGGCCGGCGAGTACGACCGCACCGGTCGGCGGCAGCAGCGCGAGGTTCTGCAGCTGGGTGAGACCGTACTTGCCGGCGCCGAGCATCGCCGAGTGGCAGGGGAACGGCGGGTCGAACGAGTGCGCCCTGCCCGCGTCCGTGCCGACGGTCTCGACGCCGATACCGATGACCGGCGATTCCTCCGCCAGCCAGCGCGCGCACTCCACCGACACACCCGGCGTGTGCGGGCCGGTCTCGTTGGCATTGAGGAAGTCCTGCTGGCTGTCGGACCTCGCATCCCAGCCGGTCCGGTACAGCATCCAGCCGCCATCGGGGAGGCTGCCGTGCTCCGACTCCCAGGCGCGGATGTGGCTGACCTCTAGCAGGAAGTCAGGGTCGGCCTTGGCCTCGGCGGTGAAGTCCAGCACAACGGCTGGCGCGATGAGGCGGGTCACCGGCACGTCCGCGACGTCCGTGCCGTCGCGGCCAGTGATCCAGTGCACCGGTGCGTCGAAATGGGTGCCGGCGTGCTCGCCCATGCTGATGTCGTTCCAGTACCAGGCGGGTCCGCGCTCGTCGTAGCGGCTGACCTCGTGCAGCGAGAACGGGATCGTGTTCGCGAACGGCGGCGGCAGCTGGATGATCGGCGTAGCAGAACTGAGCCGGGCGGTGAGGTCGATAACCTCGATGGCGTTGGACCTGATCGCTGAAATGAACTGGTTGAGCACGGGCATGATCGTCTCCGGGGCGGCTCGGGCGGACATTCCAGGCAGGCACCAGCCTGCCGTGCCAGGGCCGGGCAGGGAAGACCTCCGGCCCGTACGGCTGTCGGCATCACGGAGAATAGAGCTATGACAAAGCCCGTGATTAAGGCCGAGACGCTGGTCACAGAGGATCGAGTCCCTATCGAGGTCGTCCACCTTCACGGGGATCGCGCCGTCGCCTTCGTGGTGGCCCACGGGTTCACGCTGCACTGGCGGCGGCCTAACGTCTGGCGGATCACAGACCGGCTGAACCGGTTCGGCGGAGCGCTAGTTTTCGACTTTCGCGGTCACGGGCGCTCCGGCGGGTTCAGCACGCTGGGCGACAAGGAGATCTACGACCTGGATGTCGTGGTCCGGTATGCCCGTGAGCTGGGCTACGAGCGGGTGGTCACCGTTGGCTTCTCGATGGGCGCCTCGATCGCGCTCCGGCACGCTGGCCTGATCGGCGGCGTGGACGCGGTGGTCTCCATCAGCGGGCCGGGCCGCTGGTACTACAAGGGCACGCCGTCCATGCGCCGGGTGCACTGGGCAGTCGAGCACAGGGCCGGGCGCATCGTGACAGGGCGATTCCTGAACACGCGGATCAACCAGGGCCGGTGGGACCCGGTGCCGCTGCCGCCGGCCGAGGCCGCCGCGCGGGTCGCGCCCACCCCGCTGCTGATCGTCCACGGCGACCGGGACGACTACTTCCCGGCCGACCACGCTGAGCAGCTGTTCGAGGCGGCGCACCAGCCGAAGGAACTGTGGATCGTGGCCGGGCTGGCCCACGCGGAGACGGCGGTGAGCGCAGAACCGGAACTGCTGGACCGGATCGCCCGCTGGGGTCTGGCCGCCGCCGAGGTCCCTGTCAGCCCGAAGGCGGTACCGTCCAGTCCGAACGCCGTCGCGTAAGACTCATCGCAGCTGCCGGAAGCCCCAGTTCAGCAGCCTCGCAGCGACCGTGAAACGCAGGTAGTAGTTGGTGTTCGTGCTGTCGAGCACGACGCCCATGAGTTCCTTCGCGCCGCGCCTCGCCTCGAACAGCAGGCAGTAGCCGGCCGCCAGCGTGAAGCCCGTCTTGATCCCGACGGCGCCCCGGTACCGGTGCAGCAGCAGGTTCTTGTTCACCCACCGGTACGCGTGGTGCTGGCTGGTGGCCGCCAGCCGGAACACCTGCTGGCTGACGATCTGGCGGAGCAGCGCGTGCTGCATGGCTGCCTTGCCGAGGATGATGACGTCCCGCGCCGTCGAGTAGGTCGAGTACTCGGTCGGCCACGGCAGGCCGTCGAAGTTGGCGAAGTGGGTCTGCTTGAGGCCGAGCCTGACGGCCAGCCGGTTCATCTTGCGCACGAAGGCGCGCCACGGGCCGTAGGCGTGGGCCAGCAGGTAGGCGGCGTCGGCCCCGGACGGGAGCAGCAATGCCTCGAGCATCTCGCGGGTGGTGAGCACGTCGCCAGGAACGAGATCGGCACTCCCGGCGTCGTTCTCCTCTGCGTAAGTCTCGGCCGCCTGGGTCACAGTGATGTCCCGGTTGAGATGACCCTCAGAGAGCACGACGAGCGCCGTCATGAGCTTCGTGATGCTCGCGATCGGCAGCGCGACGTTGGGCTCCCGGCCCCACAGGCGCTGGCCCGACGCTGCGTTGATCAGCTCGCCGGCCGCCGCGACGACGCCGGTCGGCCCTGCAGCGGCTCGTGCTGGCGCGGCCTGCGATGGGGGAGGGATGACGGCGCCTGCACCCAGCGCGCAGACCGTCACGGTGCCAGCGACAGCGAACCGGAGCAACGAGCGCATGCCACTCCTGTTGTGGACCTGTTCCGTTTGCGCCTACGGTACAGAAATACGGGCAGAGTTGACCTTCGTTCCGCCGCGGCGGCAGGTGTGACCGAACGCGGCACCTTCCAAGTTCCGGAAGAGGACAGGTGTCGTTTGTCTTGCTATCCGGCGGTTGAAGCGGTTCACCGTGGGTAGCTGTGCGCCACCATCGCACTCGCGGAGGTTCGGATGTTCCGCGACCGTGGTCCGCAACCGCACGCAGCCCCATGCCGCGACCCAGTCGGGCGCTGACAACCAGGCACCTGGCGGCGCGGCAGTTGACGAGCCAGGCGGGCCGACTGAGACAGACCGCCAGGTCCGCACTTCCTGACCGGCCCGGGCCAGGCGCACGACGCGGTTCCCGCAGATCCGCCCGGTTCGCACGCCACGCGCCGCAGTTGGGGCTACGGGGCTGCACGCCGAGAAAGGCCGAGTGAGTTCGACGTGCAACTCGCCCAGCTGGTCCTACCAGCCGGAGGGGAGAGGCATGCCCTCGGCGTAGCCGGCCGCTCCCTGGATGCCGACGACGGCGCGCTCGTGGAGACCGTCCAGCGTGTCCGCGCCGGCGTACGTGCAGGCGCTGCGCAGGCCCGCCGCGATCGTGTCGATCAGGTCCTCTACGCCGGGCCGCTGAGGGTCCAGGTACATCCGGGACGAGGAAATGCCCTCCTCGAACAGCTCCTTGCGCGCGCGCTCGAACGGCGAGTCGGCCGCGGCCCGGAGGCGGACCGCTCGCGCCGACGCCATGCCGAAACTCTCCTTGTACAGGCGGCCGTCCGCGTCGCGGAACGCGTCACCGGGCGACTCGCAGGTGCCGGCGAACCAGGATCCGATCATCACGCTCGCGGCGCCAGCCGCCAGCGCTAGTGCAACGTCCCGCGGGTAGCGAACGCCGCCGTCGGCCCACACGTGCCGGCCGAGGCGCCTCGCCTCTGCCGCGCACTCCAGGACCGCGCTGAACTGCGGCCGCCCGACTGCTGTCATCATCCGCGTGGTGCACATGGCACCCGGCCCGACGCCGACCTTGATGATGTCCGCGCCAGCTTCCACCAGGTCGGCGACACCGGCGGCGGTGACCACGTTCCCGGCAACGATGGGGACCTCGGGACTGAGGTCGCGGACGGATCGCAGCGCCTGGATCATCTTTTCCTGATGCCCGTGCGCGGTGTCGACGACCAGCAGGTCCGCGCCAGCGTCCATCAGCAGCTTCGCCTTGCCGGCCACGTCGCCGTTGATGCCGAGCGCGGCTGCGATCCGCAGCCGGCCGCGGCTATCGACCGCGGGCTGGTAGAGGGTGGCGCGCAGCGCGCCGGTGCGGGTCAGAATGCCGACGCAGCGGCCTGCCGTGTCGACGACCGGGGCGACCCGGTGACGGCCGTCGTGCAGCAGGCTGAACGCCCGCTCCGGATCGGTGCCGGCCGGCAGCGTGAGCAGCTCAGCCGACATGACCTGGCCGAGCTGGGTGAACCTGTCAACACCTGTGCAGTCCGCCTCGGTCACGACGCCGACTGGCCTGCGGTCGTCGTCGAGGACGACAACCGCGCCGTGCGCGCGCTTGGGCAGGAGGCCGAGCGCATGCCCGGTGGTGTCGGTCGGCTTCAGCGTCAGCGGAGTGTCGTGAACCAGATCGCGGGACTTGACCCAGGTGATCACGTCCGCTACGACATCGACCGGTATGTCCTGCGGGAGTACGGCGACGCCACCCCGCCTGGCAACGGTCTCGGCCATGCGACGGCCGGCCACGGCGGTCATGTTGGCCACGACGACCGGTATTGTCGCGCCGCTGCCGTCCCTGGTAGTCAGGTCGACGTCGAGCCGGGAGCCGACCTCGGAGCGGCTGGGGACGAGAAATACGTCGTTATAGGCCAGATCGTGCCCTGGCTCGCTAAGGAATCTCACGTTTCATTGTGCCTCCCCGGCCCTCATGCTGCCCCTGGGCCGCGGCCCGACCAGGTCCACGCGTAGGCGCCGTCGTCGGCGGCCCGGCCGCCCTCGCCGAGCCGCAGCGGCCGGAACGTGTCGACCATGACCGCGAGCTCGTCGAAGTACTGGACGCCGATCGAGCGCTCGTAGGCGCCGGGCTGCGGACCGTGCGAATGCCCGCCTGGGTGCAGGGAGACCGAGCCGAGGCCGATGCCGGAGCCCTTCCGCGCCTCGTAGTCACCGCCGCAGTAGAACATGACCTCGTCGCTGTCGACGTTGGAGTGGTAGTACGGCACCGGGATGGACTCCGGGTGGTAGTCCACCTTGCGCGGCACGAAGTTGCAGATGACGAACCCGTTTCCGGCGAACACCTGGTGCGCTGGCGGCGGCTGGTGCACCTTCCCGGTGATCGGCATGAAGTCCTCGACGTTGAACGTGTACGGGTACAGGCAGCCGTCCCAGCCGGCTACGTCGAACGGATGGTTCGGCACCACATGTACGGTGCCGGTGATCCCGGTCGGCCCGGAGCCGCGGTGCTTCAGGTAGACCTCGACGTCGGTCTCGCCGGCCGCCGGCGGATCGCCGGGGCCGTGCAGGTCCCGCTCGCAGTAGGGCGCGTGCTCCAGCAGCTGGCCGAACCTGGACAGGTACCGCGGCGCCGGGGTGATGTGGCTAGCGGCCTCGATGCAGTACGCCCGGACGCGGCCGTCGGGCACCCAGCGGTGCGTCGTCGCCCTCGGCAGCAGCACGTAGTCGCCGGTCCGGAAGGCCAGCGGACCGAACACGGTCTCTACCACGCCCGTGCCGTCCTCGATGTAGACGCACTCGTCGCCGATGGCGTTGCGGTACAGCGGCGAGACCGCCGAGCCGGCCACGTAGCTGATGCGGACGTCGTCGTTGCCGAGGACGAGCCGCCGTCCGGTGACCACGTCGGTGGTGTCGGCGTCGCTGTCCTTGAACAGCTCGTGCAGCTTCAGGTGCCGGGGGAGCAGCGGCTCGTTTGGCGTGGTCGCCTGGTCCGGCAGGTGCCAGGCTCTCGCGTCCACCAGTGCGGACGGGATGTACCGGTGGTAGAGCAGGGAGGAGTCGGCGGAGAAGCCTTCCTCGCCCATGAGCTCCTCGAAGAGCAGCTTGCCGGTCTCGTCCCGGCACTGAGTGTGCCGCTTGCCGGGCACCCGGCCGC
>Ga0335074_10007563_pt1 | contig 15058 bp, 7 predicted proteins | sample Lox_Sample_23_FD_206715 | JGI IMG/M metagenome (GOLD analysis project Ga0335074, IMG submission 206715) | Soil microbial communities from Loxahatchee National Wildlife Refuge, Florida, United States - Lox_Sample_2.3 | ecosystem: Environmental > Terrestrial > Soil > Wetlands | place: USA: Florida...
CTCGAAGCGCTTCCGTGCGGTACCGCCGACAGCGATCTGTCGACCATCGTTCTGCCGCGGGTCGTCCACGTGACCGCCCCGCGGAACACCGGCCATGTGAACGCGGTCATTCCCGTCGCCGGGACGATGACGGGCAGTGTGCTGGGCGGCTCGCCGGCCACGGAGCAGGCGAACGTCTGCGTCGAGGCGATCCAGACCAACGGGATCGGCTACGGAGAGGACACCACCTCGCCGGCCGGCACGTTCACCATGACCGGTCTGACTCCCGGCTACTACAAGGTCTACGTCGGCGACCCGTTCTGCACCTACGGCGACCAGGACCTGGCACCGCTGTGGTATCCGAGCGCGACCACTCAGGCGAAGGGGCAGCTGCTCAAGGTGGCCAGCGGCGCAACCCTGCCGCTGTCGCCGGTCACGCTGGCAGATGATGGTTCCATCAGCGGGACAGTCACCCGCAAGGGCGGCGGAGCCCTCAGCGGCGCGTGCGTGGCGGCGACGCAGACAGGATCCGTGACGGTGGCGGGAGTGCCCGTCTACGCGGTCACCGGGTCAGCTGGCAGCTACTCGATCATCGACCTGCCGCCGGGCAGGTACCGGGTGGAGTTCAGCTCGGGCTGCGGCGCAACCGGCTACCACGCCCAGTGGTGGAAGCACGCGTCGAGCAAGCGGACGGCAACCCTCGTCACGGTCAGCGCCGGCACCACGACGAGCGGCATCAGCGCTGCTCTGGCGAAGTGAGGGACTAGCGACGTGAGGGGCTAGCGAAGTAAGAGTCTTCGGCATAGGTGCTCGGTACGTAACAGACGCGTGTCATCCGCGGCCTCGCAGGCAGCGGATGGCACGCGTCCGCGTCTTATCGGTCAGGAAGCAGGCGATCTAGCTCACCGGGGGTAAGCGTGCGGATCAGGGGTCATCTCAGTGCGGTCATCAGCGGGGCTCTGGCGGCAGCGACCGCTGCAGGGCTCCTGGCCGCCCTCGCCATCACCGCACCCGCGCAGGCGGGAACGGCGCGCACATCATCAGCTGCGCCGTCGGCGCGGCCTGCCGGGCTGCCGCTGTCAGCCGCGCAGATGCGGGCCGATCTGCGCCGCTACGACGAGGCACAGCAGGCGGCCGGCATCCTGACCGGCATTGTCTGGACTGCGCACGGTGCGCCGGCGGAGAGCGTCTGCGTCACCGCGTACGGGCCGTCCGTAAGCAAGTCGGCAGTCACGAAAGCGGACGGCCGCTACTTCATAACCGGCCTACGGGCTGGCCAGTACCAGCTGGAGTACCACAGTTGCGGCGGCTCGGTGACCACCGCGTATCAGGCTGAATGGTACGGCAGTAGCCTCCAGCGGGCTGGCTCGCGGTCGGTCGTCGTGACCGGCTCCAGCCTGCAGCCAGTGCAGTCACTCGCGCCAGTGACCGTGTACCCGGCCGGCCGTACGCTCGGCGACCAGCAGGAGGCGCTCCTGCAGCACGGCTCGGCCTTCATCGCCAGCGGCCCGGTCGGTTCGCCGCCGACTCCGCTGAGCCCCGCCACCGTGGCGCAGGCGATGCTAGCCGCGTCCGGGCACGGACAGCTGATCACGGAACGCCAGGCGACGGCCACGGCCAGCGGCCGGTTCGCCGGCGTCGTGACCAGCCCGTCGGGCAAGGGGCTGAAGGGCATCTGCGTCGATGCCTTCGCGCTGGACGACAACGGCTTTGCCTTCGCCAAGACCCGCGCCGGCGGTCGCTACCGCACGAACAAGACGGCCCCGGGACAGTACGAGATCATGTTCTTCACCGGGTGCGGTAACAACGGCAACTGGCTGGACCAGTTCTATCAGGGCTACTACGGCTCGAGCAGCGGCTTTACCGTGGTCACGGTGAAGGCCGGCCGCACCACCAAGATCGACGCGATCATGCAGCCGGGCGCCGAGATCTCTGGCACGGTGACCGGCCCGAAGGGACAGAAGCTGTCGGGGGTCTGCGTCGTGCCCTATCTCCTTCACGGTTCAGATGAGAGTTTCGGCTCGGCTGTCTCGCACGACGGTGTCTATCACCTCGGCGGCCTGCCGGCCGGGACCTACAAGCTGGGCTTCTGGCCATGCCGCACCTCACTGGATGCCTACGCCCCGATCCTCTGGCCGCACACCGACTCCACCGTCGCGGCGAAATCCATGACGGTGCGACCTCCGGATCAGGTCAGGCACGTCGACGAGGTCATGCGGGTCGGCGGCGTCATCACCGGAACGGTGACGTCCGCGACCACGCCAGAGACGCCGCTGGCAGGCATGTGCGTCTTTGCCGGGGAGATCCAGCTGCCGCACCACAGCCTGATTGACACCGGCGGCGGCGCAAGCAGCAATACCGCGGGCGGCTACCGCATCGAGGGCCTGCCGCCTGGCACCTACAAGGTGACGGCAGCCCCTGGCTGCGAGGAGAACGTCAACTACGTGCCGGCGAGCGACCGGGGCGTCATCGTCCGGGACGGCGTGACGACGTCCGGCATCGACCTCGCGCTACCCCTTGGCGACATCATCTCCGGCACCGTGACCAGCGCGACCACTGGCCAGGCGCTCGCTGGCATCTGCGCCCTGGTACTGCTCAGCAACGGCGAGCCGTACGAGGAGGTCGCATCGACGGCCGACGGCACGTACTCCGTCGACGAACTGCCAGCCGGCCAGTACCAGGTTGAGTTCGGCGCCGGCTGCGGAAGCACGGGCGACTACGCTCCGCAGGCCTACGACAACACCAGCGTGCTGACTCCGGACACCATCTCGATCAAGGGATCCGGCCAGACCGTCAGCGAGATTGACGCCGCCATGCAGCCCGGAGCGGAGATCACTGGCACTGTCCGGGACGCCGCCGGGCATGCCGTCGAGGTCTGCGTCGAGGCGGTCACGCCAGGCGGACTGCTCTACGACCTGGTGGTCAGCCCGCACGGAAGATACCAGCTCACCGACCTGTCGCCTGGCCAGTACCAGGTCAGCTTCTATGCGGACGCCGACTGCGGCACCACCGAGAACCTGGTCAGCGAGTGGTACCGGAACCAGATCCCCGAGACGACGGCGGCCAGCGTCTCCGCCAGCGCCGGCAACCAGGCCGGCATCGACGCCGTGCTGCCTGAGGCTGGTGCCTTCTCAGGCGACAACCGCACCGCGTCAGGCAAGTGGGTGGGCGACTACTGCATGGACCTCACCGGGCTAGCTGGCACCGCCAGGAACCTGATCGGTGACTTCTTCCTGCCGGCCGAGCAGGTGTACGACCTGACCGGCCTGCCGACAGGCAAGTGGCGGGTCGCCTTCGTGCCGTCGTGCTACCACTGGTCGTACGAAACGCAGTACTACAAGGACAGGCCGACCCCGGCCGGAGCTACCGCCGTTACCGTCAAAGCTGGTCACATCCACACTGGCATCAACAGCGCGCTCGTCCCGGGCGGCTCGATCAGCGGGAAGGTCACCAGCGGCGGCAAGCCCGTACGCGGGGTCTGCGTACTCGCTCAGAACGTCTCGGTGCCCGACGACTACAGCGAGGCGACCACCAATGTCAGCGGCGACTACCTGGCCAAGGGCCTGAACACCGGCACCTACGAACTCGAGATGTCACCATGCGGCAGCGCCGCGGACACCCTGGCGAGCGTCCTTGTGCCGCGCGTCGTGCACGTGACCGCGCCGCGGCTAACCAAGGGCGTCAGTACCGTCCTCCCGGTCCAGGGCACCATCACCGGCACGGTGCTCGGCGGCACGCCAGCGACCGCGCAGGCCGGCGTCTGCATCGAGGCGGTTCAGACCAGCGGGATTGCCACGGAATCGGCCATCAGCTCGCTGACCGGCACTTACACCATTAAGAACCTGCCCGCCGGAAGCTACCAGGTCGAGGTGGGCGATCCGGCGTGCAGCTATACCTCCAGCCTGGCGCCGCTGTGGTATCCCGACGAGGCGACCCAGGGACAGGCCCAGGTTGTCAAGGTCGCCAGCGGCGCCGCGACGCCGTTGTCACCCGTGACGCTGCCCACGGACGGCGCTATCAGCGGATCAGTCACCCAGAACGGCGGCGGCGCACTGAGCGGCGTGTGCGTGGCGGCCACGCAGACCGGCCCGCTAGCGGGACTGCCCGTGTACGCGGTGGCCGGGTCGACCGGCAGCTATTCGATCATCGATCTGCCACCGGGCACGTACCAGGTTCAGTTCAGCTCGGGCTGCGGCGCGGCCGGATACAAGACACAGTGGTGGAACGACAGGTCAAGCAGCAAGACCGCGACTGCGGTCACCATCACGGCCGGCACCACGACGAGCGGCATCAGTGCTGTCATGGCAAAGTAGGAGACAGCGAGGTAGGGAGCGCGGCTCATGGCTGTCGTCGGACGAGCTCTGGCCGTACTGGCTGCTGCCGGGTTGATGACAGGGCTCGCGCTCGCTGCACCTGCGTTCGCCGGGACAACGCACGCGCGGCCGACTCAACCGTCAGCCAAGCCAGCCGGCCTGGCGTTACCGGCTGCGCGACCGCAGAAGTACGACGGACCTCGGCACCCGGCGCAGCAGGCGACCACCACGGTCACCGGTGTCGTCAGGACCGCGGCCGGCGCTCCCCTGGCCGGGGTCTGCGTCACGGCATATGGCGCGTCGGATCAGCGGTCGGGCGTCACGAACACTGCCGGCCGCTACTTCATCACCGGGCTAGGCACCGGCCGGTACCAGCTGGAGTACCGCAGTTGCGGCGGCTCGAGGAGCACCTCATACCTGCCTGCGTGGTACGGCAATGCGCTGCAGCGGGCCGGCTCGCGGACCGTCGTCCTCGGCAGCTCAAGCCTGAGGGTAGTGCAGCCGCTGGCGCCCGTGACGCTGTACCCGGCCGACAGCGTCCTTGGTGACCTGCCGTCCGTGGTGCCTCAGCACGGGTCAGATGTGGTTGCCAGCGATTCGTTCGGACTGCGCCGGCCGGTTGCGGCGAGCGCGGCCGGGCTGGCGCAGTCTGTCTTCGCCGCAGCACGCCGCGCCGGCCATCTCGCACCTGGCGTGACCTCGAGGAAGGCGCGGGGCGCGATCTCCGGCGTCGTCAGCGACCCGTCCGGCCGCGGCCTGAAGGGCATCTGCGTGGAGGCAGCTTCGCTCAACACCTTCGCGGTCAGCGAAACCAGGACCGGCGCCGGCGGCCGGTACAGCATGAAGGTGCCGGCGGGTCCGTACGAGATGGCCTTCTACGCCGGATGCGGCAACTTCGGCAACTGGCTGTTCCAGATCTACAAGAACGTCTACAGCTCGCTGACGACGCCCACGACGGTCACGGTCAGGCGCGCTCATACGACGACGATCAACGTGGCGCTGAAGCTCGGCGGCGAGATCTCCGGCACAGTGCGCGGGCCAGACGGCCAGAAGCTCTCTGGCATCTGCGTCACGCCGATGCTCGTGCACGGCTCCGACGAGCTGTACTTCAGCGCGGTCGCGCGGGACGGCGTCTACCGCGCCCGCGGGCTCCCGCCCGGCAGCTACCAGGTGGGTTTCGCCCCCTGCGGGAACTCGACATATGCTCCCACGCTCTGGCCGGCCACGCAGAACTACCTGGCCGCCTCGGTTCTGTCGATCAAGCCAGGCACAGTAATCAGGAACATCAACGAGGTCATGCAGCGTGGCGGAGTTATCACCGGCACCGTCACCTCGGCCACCACTCCTCCGGCCGCGCTGGCTAGCATGTGCGTTTACGTCGCAGAGGACAGCGGGCTCTATGACAGCGGCAGCGCAATCACCAGTGCCTCGGGCGGCTACACCGTAAAGGGGCTGCCGCCCGGCCCGTACACAGTTCTGTCGTTTCCGGGCTGCCCGCAGGAGTCCAATTACGTAGCGGCGAGCCGGAAGGTCGCCGTCTACACCGGCACCACCGACTCAGGCGTCAACCTCGCTCTTCCGGTCGGAGATATCATCTCCGGCACCGTCACCAGCGCCGCGACCGGGAAGCCGGTCGACGGCATCTGCGTCGCGGTCAGCCTGAGTAACGGACCTCTGGTCGATGAGGTCACGTCGGTGCTGGACGGCACCTACTCGGTCGACCAGCTAGCGGCTGGCACCTACCAGGTGCAGTTCGCCGGCGGCTGCGGAAGCGCGGGCAGCTACGTTCCGCAGGGCTACGACAACACCAGCGTGTTTGATCCGCAGAACATCAGCATTCCTAAGGCCGGCGAGACTCTCACCGGTATCAATGCCGCGATGCAGCCGGGACCGCAGATCAGGGGCATCGTCCGTGACGCGTCCGGGCAGCGACTTAGCGGTATCTGCGTCGAGGCGGTGACGCCAGCAGGCATCGTGTTCTCCGAGGGCGTCAGCATCAGCGGCTCGTACCGGCTGCCCAATCTCGCGCCCGGGCAGTATGAGGTTGTCTTCGGACCGGGCTGCGGCAACGATGAGAACCTGCAGACCGAGTGGTACCCGTCGCAGCTCAATCCGGCCGCCACCGTGTCGGCCGGCAGCGGCACGGTGACCGGTATCAACGCAGCCCTGCCCGCGGCCGGCGGGATCTCCGGTGTGATCCGCACGGCCGCCGGCAAGCCGGTGCAGTCGTCCTGCATCACCCTCACCGGACTGTCCGGCCTGGCCAAGGGCGAGGTAGGCGACATCGTGCTGGACGGCGCGCGATACGACCTGGCCGGCGTTCCCACTGGTACCTGGCAGGTCGCCTTCGTCCCGGCGTGCGCGGGCCTGAATTACGCGACGCAGTACTACAAAGACCAGCCGAGCCCGCCCTTTGCCACCTACATCAACGTGCGCCCGCTGCATACCGTCACTGGCGTGAGCAGCGCACTGGTTGCGGGCGGCTCCATCTCCGGACGCCTGACCAGCGCCGGCAAGCCGGCCAGCCAGGTCTGCGTGCAAGCCCAGAATTCCTCCGTCGTGGACGATTACGGCGTCGCGACGTCAGGCAGCGACGGTGATTACAGCATCTACGGCCTCAACACCGGCTACTACGAGCTTGAGGCATACCCGTGCGGTCCGGCTTCGAGTGATCTGGCAACTGTCATCCTGCCGACGGTTCACGTTTCCGCGCCGCGGAACACCGGCGGCGTGGACGCCGGTATCGGTCTCGCGGGCACGATGACGGGCCGTGTACTGGGCGGCTCGCCGGTCACGGCGCAGCCGAACGTGTGCGCCGAGGCGATTCCGGCGAGCGGGGTCGGTGGCGGTCTGGCCACCACCACGCCGTCCGGCGACTACACGATCACCGGTCTGACACCGGGGGCTTACACGGTCTACGTCGGCGACCAGGGCTGCACCTACGGCGACCAGGATCTGGCTCCGCTGTGGTACGCCGATGCCACGACACAGTCAAAGGCACAGGTAGTGCAGGTGGCGGGCGGCCGCAACACGTCACTGTCACCGGTCACGCTGCAGAGCGACGGGGCGATCAGTGGTTCAGTCAGCCAGAAGGGAGCCGGAGCGCTGAGCGGGGTATGCGTGGCCGCGACGCAGACCAGCCCGGAGCCCGGACTGCCGGTATACGCCGTCACCGGATCGACCGGCAGCTACTCGATCATCGACCTGCCGCCAGGCACGTACCGGGTGCAGTTCAGCGCGGGCTGCGGCGCGACCGGCTACCGGACGCAGTGGTGGAACGACGCGTCGAGCATCATTGCCGCCGCGCCCATCATGGTCACGACCGGCACCACGACCACCGGCATCAGCGCCGTGCTGCAGAAGTAATTGTCCTGACAGCGCAGGACTATCAGGATTTCCAGAGTTAATAAGGGCGACATCGGTACATCCGGTGCCGATTCGTGCCAGCATCTAGCTACCTATCTGGTCTCGGTTTTCCGAAGCTTCGCTGCTGGAGCAGTTCCATGAGCTACGCCCGGACATTACCAAGACGTGCGTACGGGCCATCCGGCGTGTACGTGCTCCGCGTCAGAACGCTGATCGCCGCCGTCCTCGCGGTGTGCATAGCGCAGATGGCACTCGCCATCCCGGCCGCTCTGAACGGCCTGTTCCAGCAGGATCTCGGCACGAGTTCGGCGCAGCTCACCTGGATCTCGGACGCGTTCCTGATCCCCGTCTGCGTGCTCGAACTGACCTTCGGCGTGCTGGGCGACCTGTTCGGGCGCAAGCGGCTGCTGGTCGGCGGCGCACTGGTGCTCGCGCTCGGCGAGATCATCTGCGTGCTGACCCCCGGCGCCTCCCTGCCGACCAGCACCAGAGTCATGGTGCTGTGGGCCGGCATCGCGATCGCCGGACTGGGCGCTGCCGCCATCTTCCCGACGAGTCTCGCCATGCTCGCCGCCGGGACGCACACCGCTGCCGAGCGAGTCCGCTCGGTCTCGATCTGGGCTGCGGCGCTGTCCATCGGCAACTGCGGCTCGCCGCTGCTCGGCGGTCTTGCCGCAAGCCTCAAGTTCGGGTCAGATCCGGATGCCGGCTGGCGCTGGGCTTTCCTGGTCGTCATAGCCCTTGCCTTGATCAGCGCCGTGGTGTCGATGACCGCCGCGGTGGACTCGTCGTCGCCTGAAGGCCGCTCGCTGGACTGGAAGGGTCAGGTGACGATCGCGGTCGGATTGTTCGCGCTGCTCTTCGCCGTCGTTCAGGGACCCACCAGCGGCTGGGGAAGCTGGGAGATCATCGCAGGCTTCACGATCGGCGCGGTCTTCCTGATGATCTTCGTCGCCGTCGAGCGGAGGGCGGAAAGCCCCCTGCTGCGCCTGGACTTCTTCCGCGATCGTAACTTCGCGGTCGCGTCGGTCGTCACCGTCATGGGGATGTTCGCCTTCCTCGGCACGGCCTATTCGACCAGCATCCGGCTGTCGGCGATTCAGGGATTCACTCCGCTCAAGACCGCAGTCGCGTTTGCGTGTCTCAACGGGATGGCCCTGGTCCAGCTGCCGATCACCATCCGGCTGCTCCGGCGGCACACCGCACGATGGCCGCTGACCGGCGGGCTCCTCCTGATGGCGGCGGGTGCCTGCTGGGTCGCCGCGATCCCTGCTTCAGACTTCTCGCTCGTCCCCGTCATTCCCGGCTTCATAGCCGTCGGCATGGGCTTCGGCCTGTCGCTGTCTGCTCTGGCCAACGTGGCGGTCAGCACGCCGCCAACGCACCTGGCCGGAATGGCCAGCGGCACCACCAACATGCTGCGCGACTTCGGCTTCACCCTGGGCCCGGCGGTCATTGGCGCCGTCGCGCTCAGCCAGGCCGCCGCCGAGATCCGGCAGCGACTGGCGGCTAGTCCCGCGCTGCGGCACGCGCTGTCGGGGTTCGTCTCTGCGGCCGCGTCGGCCAAGGGGGCGCAGCGGGCATCGCTGCAGTCCGCCGTGCACGCCGTCCAGTCAGGACCACTGGGAGCGAATGCTGTGCCAGCCACGATCACCCTGCCCACTGGCCACGTACAGGCATTCAATCCGCTGCAGCCGGTCGCCTTCAGTGCGCTCAGCCATTCGTACTCGATCGGATTCCTCCTCAGCGGGATGGCGGCGCTGCTGGCTGCGCTGCTGACTGCTGTGGCGATGCGCGCTCAGGGCGACGACACGCTCCTGGACCTCGAATATCTCGATGAGTGAGTGGGCCGGTTTCGGCCATTTTTAACCCGCTCCTGTGATATTGGTCACTTAACGGCGGTATCGCACATCCACTGGGGGGACCAGATGGAACCACCGCGACGAACCTGGCCCGTCCTGTCAGGAACAGTGCCGGTCCTGGCCGACAGTTTTACCTGGCGACCGGAGACCGGGAACGGGCCATGGGAGGAGCTGCGTCCTGGTGCCACGGTCATCGTGGGCCCTGGCAGCGACGCGAGCGCATCAAACGGCCAGCGTGCCGGAACGGGCAAGACTCAGCTGGCTGCCGCTGTCGCGCGCCGGCTGTGGACCGCCGGGAGCCTCGACCTTCTGGTCTGGGTTGACGCGGGCAGTCGTGACCGGCTGGTCGCCGGCTACGCCAGCGCGCTCGCCGACATCAGGATCGCCGCGCCGCCCGGCCAGCCCGAAGCGGCTGCCTCGCGGTTCCTCAGCTGGCTCAGCGGCACCCGCAAGCGCTGGCTGGTCGTGCTCGACGGCCTCGCCAACCCGGCCGACGCCCAGGGCCTGTGGCCGTACGGACCGACCGGGGAGACATTACTCACCACGCAGCTGGCCGGAGTGAGCCCCAAGGTGCCGAGACCTGGCCGGGCTGAGCGCGACGCGCCGCAGCCGGAGCAGCTCCAGATCGCGCTCTCGTCGTTCAGCCAGCGCGAGGCCCTCGAGTACCTGACCGAGCGGCTCAACGACGACCCGTACGCGGCAGCGGGTGCACTCGACGTTGCCGCTGTCCTGGATTGCCTGCCGGCGGGCCTCGACCTTGCCGTGGCGTACCTGCTCGACACCGGGCTCGATTGCCGCCAGTACCGGCTGTCCTCAGAACGGTACCGGCGCGACTGGGCAGACTGGATCGACGGTAACCCGCTGGCGTCTTCCTGGATGCTCGCAGTCGACCGTGCGGGCCAGCTCGGGCAAGCCGGCCTGCCGTGGCCAGCGCTGAAGCTGGCCGCAGTGCTCGGATCGGCCGGAGTGCCTGGCAGAGTCCTTACCAGCACGGCTGCCTGCGCCTACATCACCGGACGGCAGACCGTCAGCCCGGCTGACCAGGCCACCGTGCGGACCATCTTCGGCAACCTCCAGCGGGTCGGCCTGGTTGCGATCGAGTCTGACGATGACTCCCGGACCGTGCACATGGCCGGGGTAGTTCAGTCCTCGGTCCAGCGGGCGATGGGACCGACGGAGCTCAGGCGGGCTGTGCAAGCGGCGGCTGACGCGATCTGGGAATGCTGGCCTGAGCGCGGCTCCGGGCCAGACGGCTCGGAGGCCGACCTGGTCCAGGCACTCCGTGACTGTGCGACGAGTCTGCGGCGAAGCGACGAGCTGGCGCTCTGGGAACCTGGCCGCCACCCGCTGCTGGTCCGGGTAGGCGAGAGCCTTGCCGACGCGCAGCTGCTCGAGACGGCGCTCAGCTACTGGCGCGACCTGGCCGGGCGCTGCGCCAAGCAACACGGGGTCAACTCCCCGCAGACCTGGGACCTTCGAGAGCGGCTCGCGAGCGCAGCGACGGCGGCCAAACGTCATGATGAAGCCATCGGCATCCGCGAGGCGCTGTGCGCTGACATTGACGAGATCGAAGGACCAGCCAGTCTCGAGGCGATCTCGGCGCGAGCGAGCCTGGCCGCCGCCTACCGCTCCGCCGGTCAGCTGAAGGAGGCTGTGGGGCTCGGTACCCGGGTCACAGCCGAGAGCGATCAGTGGCTCGGAGGCGCCCACCTCGAGACACGGCAAACTCTGCGAGAGCTTGGCCTTGCCTACCGCGAGGCCAGGCTGTATCGGGAATCGATCGACGTCCTGCAGCGATGCCTGAGCCTGCACGCCCAGACGATCGGCATCATGCACCCCGAGACTGCTGCAGTCCGGGGAGACCTGGCCGAGGCCTATCGTCTGGCTGGCCGCACGAACGAATCGATCACGATCTACCAGGACGCGCTTGCTCAGCTGGAGAACGCCGCTGGCGGGGCCCGCCGCGACGCGATCACCGCCCGCGAGGACCTGGCGATGGCCTATTACCTCGCAGGCCGGGCCGGGGAGGCGGCCACTGGCCTGGACCGGGCACTCGCGGACTGGCGACGCGTGCCCGGAAACAGTCCTGCGGACACGATCCGCGCCAAGTCCATGCTGGCTGCCATCTACTGCGCGAGCGGTCGCCCGCGGGAGGCGATCCCGCTGCTCCAGGGCCTGCGAGCTGACCTGGAGCTAGTCCGCGGCACCAGCCACCCGGATACGTTCCGGGCGCGACGAAACCTGGCCTCGGCTCTGCACCTGGCCCGTCGGCTAGCGGAGGCAGTCGAACTCGGCGAGGACACGCTCGCTGACTGCGAGCCGGCCCTCGGACTTGGCCACCGCGAGAGGCTGACGACGCTGGCCAACCTGGCGCATGCGTATCACGCGACTGGCAGGCTGAAGCGAGCGAGCGCATACTTCGACCGCGCGCTCCGCGACTGCGAGCGGGCTGTCGGCGCGGACGATCCGCTCACGATCGCAGTGCGAGACCTGCGCAAGCGCTACCTGGCCGGCCGGCAGGGGCTCGCTCCGATCATCTCGCCGCCGACCGTATTCACCGGTCCCGACGACCCAGGGCGATAAGCCGGCCGGAATGTGACTGTGCGCGGCGCCATCAGGCGACTGACGACCAGTCCGCGAATCCGGTCGGGTCGTGACGTCCCATGGAAGCGTGCTCGAACATGCCCCAGCCGTCCTCGCCATCCAGCGAGGCGCGCGCGACGTAGTCGGTCACGCCCCACGGTAGCCGCCCGGCCACCGCTGGGTCGGTGAGGTCATACGTCGTCGAGCTGCTCCAGTCCGGGCCCATCCACCGGCCGTGCGACCAGTCCGGGTCGCCTGTGTAGCCCGCGCCGACGTGCAGTGACAACGCGGTGAGCGTTTCCACCTCCAGGGTGAGCGGCTTACCGGACGGGTCAGTGAGGTGGATGCGGGCAGACTCCGGGTACCTGGTGCCAGACCGGTAGGAGATGTCCAGACGCGGCCAGCCGAGCTGCTCGACCCGGCCGTCGGCGAACACGCGGCGGGCGTCGTTGAGCGTCCGGTAGCCATCCGGGTCCTCCTGCAGAATCACGATCAGCGCGAAGGACTCGAACCGCAGCGGCAAGTACAGCCACCAGAAGCCCTGCAGCCCCTCCGCCGCGGCCCGGCCGGGTGGCTCCGGCTCGCCGACTGGCCTGATCCCCCAGGACCTGTCCCGGACGCCGACCCACCGGTCGTCGCTGACCGCGAACTCCTCATCGCCGACCCGCAGCCGACCTCGCCAGCTACCGACCTGGGAGAACCGCGACGCGTCCAGGATCGGTCGGCGGCCCGCCAGCAGCAGGTGCGGCTCCTCCTGCACGGCCGGGAACGCGGCCGTCCAGCTCAGCTCGAACTCAACGCCACCGTCCGGTGCGGCGCAGCGCACGTCGAGCCGCCGCAGCGGGTCGATGACGTCGATCTCGTAGCCGCCGACTCGCTGCTCGAGACCTCGCTCGCGAAGCGCGTCAGAGAACCGCAGGCTCCACTGACTGTCACCGCGCCTCGCGACCGCATGTGCGTCGATGACGCCGAGATTCGGGTACACGCCGAGTCCCGTGACCAGGAATATCTCTCCGGTGCGATCATGCGCGTTGAGGTAACACCGGTCGTAGAAATTGCGGTCACTCGTCACCACGCGGTCCATCGGCAGCGGTGACTGGTGGATCGGGTACTCGTCTAGCGGAGTCGGCACTCGTGTCAGTCCCATCGGTAGGTGCCCGCGAGCATCCGCTCGAGGCTCGCTCGGTGCATCACGTAGTCGTCAGGGTCGGCGGGCACCTCGTCCTCGCCAAAGTGGATCATCCGGCGCTTGATCCTTGCCATCACGATCGCGTGCCGGAACGCGGCGTAGGTGAGGTAGAAGTCCATGTCGCGCAGCTGCCAGCCGGTGAGCTCGCAGTAGCAACGCTCGACGTCGGACCGGCGCAGGAAGTCAGGCAGCCCCTTGAGGCCGAAGAACTCGGCGATGTCCTGGAAGAACCGGTGCAGGAAGATGAACCAGCTGACGTCGAGCTCCCGGGGTCCGATCGCTGCCATCTCCCAGTCCAGAACGGCAGCAGGCGTGAACCCCTGATAGATGATGTTGCCGATCCTGGCGTCGCCCCAGGTGAGGATCGCCGGCCCCGGATCGGCTGGCCAGTGCTCCTCGAGCCAGTCGAGGCTGCGCTCAATGATCGGTATGCGTAAACCGTCTCCGGCCAGCGCCCAGTGGTAATAGTCGCGCTGCTGAGCGACATGGTGTCGCAGCGCATCGCATCCGTCCGGCGGATCCAGGGCGGGAACAGCCGCGGCTTCAGCGGGCATGGCGTGCAGCCTGGCGAGGATCTCGACACTCGCCTGCTGCAGCCGTGCACGGTCCTCGGCCGTCGCCTCCAGCACCCAGCCAGCGAACACGTACGGCGGGTTGTCGAGCGGTACCCTCCCCTCGATCCGGTCCATGACGAAGAACGCCGAACCGAGCGGCCCGCCGCCGGGAACGTTCCAGCGGAGCTGCGGCAGCGGTATCGGGCAGGCGGCGGCCACCCGGCTAATGACTTCGTACTGGGTGGGCAGGTCGTACCGAGGGAACACGGGAAGGGCGCTGTCCTCTGGCGCCATCCGAGCTACGTACGACCCGGAGCGGACCGATTCCTCGCCGGCGAAGCTCACGTCAAAGAGCACCGACGTGCTGGACAGCCCGTTGCTGTCAGGCGCACGGACACCGGTCACCGTTGGCTTGCCCGGCAGCCCGGGCTGGGCCTCCAGCCAGCGCTGGAGGGCTCCGGTCAGCGCGGGGATGCTGCGCTCGCTGACGGTCATCTTCTTCTTCTCGGTATGCGACTGGTCGGTACGCGACTGACCTGGCGCAGGCGCCGTCATTGACCGCCTCCTCACCACCGAGTGAAACACGTTCTAGCGAAAGGTAACGAGGCGGGAGGAAGCCGTCAACGATCACGCGACAACTCGGCCGTGGGCCACTCAGCCTCGCGACCGAAGCGAGACGATTGTCGTGACGGCGACTATCACGGCAGGGACGTTCCACCGGCACGGGGTCGAGGCGAGAGCAATGAGTGTCACCCTGATCAACATCTTCGAGGTGCCCGTGGCAGACGAGCAGGAGTTCATCGCTGCCTGGGAAAAGGCCCGCGACTACCTGATGACATTGCCGGCCCACGTCGAGACCGCGTTGCACCAGTCGCTGCACGACTCGCAGTTCCGGTCCGTGAATATCGCACGCTGGGAGTCTGAGGCGCAAAGACGCGTCAGCCCGAGCCATTCCTGGCTCGGGCTGTCACACGTCGTGTAGGTATGACTACGCAGGGTGGAGGTGGCGGGGATCGAACCCGCGTCCTTCAGTACATCACCAGGGCTTCTCCGGGCGCAGCCTGCTGTGCTTTTCTCAGCCCCGGCAGTCACGCAGGCAAGCTGCCGACGGGCTCAGTCGCTGTCTGGTGTCCCGCCTAGCCCCGCGACCGGGCTAGACGGTAGATCCTCCTAGCTGATGCCAGGCACCGGGCCGGAGGAGCTCCCGGGCTG
>Ga0335074_10007564_pt1 | contig 15057 bp, 9 predicted proteins | sample Lox_Sample_23_FD_206715 | JGI IMG/M metagenome (GOLD analysis project Ga0335074, IMG submission 206715) | Soil microbial communities from Loxahatchee National Wildlife Refuge, Florida, United States - Lox_Sample_2.3 | ecosystem: Environmental > Terrestrial > Soil > Wetlands | place: USA: Florida...
GCTGCTATCTTGCTAAAAGCTTTAAAGCTTTCTGTCCCTAGAAGCACACCCTATCATCTACGCGCGACTCTCTTACAAGCTGTCTCATCGATTTCAGTGTAATGGAATATAATGGGAATTATCAGCGGAATCCATTATCTCTCTAAGTTGGTTTGGGTTGTTCGTGTAAAAGAGATGAAGCTGTAGGTGTAGTAGCAGTTTTCCAATGGTAAAATAATAAACGCTAATAGGGCATAGTGATTGGAGATGACCAATTAAAATTGAGATTAAGTGAACCCAGGTACTTCCTTTTTCAATTGGTCATCGTTATAGCATCGCTTTGACTAAGAGATGTGTCAAGTTGCTCCTTTATACTACTTGACACATCTCTTAATCAGCAGCGATTTGGTGACATCCTCTCATTTTTGATTGGTTTCCATCTGACACCCTCTAAAATGGTGTGGTTGGCAAGGAAGGTTCCGTGAGACTTGCAGAGGCGATTATTAAGATGAAGCCATAGTCTTATTTAGACTGCTATTGCAAAAAGTCCTGGATACCGGTTTTAGTTAGTGCAACAGCGACATCGATCTTACTTTGTATTAGCTTTAAGGCTTATGTCTTGTCCCATCTTTCTTCTTCTGCGATTGTTTGCTCCGCTTTAACGGACTCTGAATTCCTTCATTATAGGGTTTACATGGGTCAGAGGGATTCAGAGTACGTGGACTTCAAATTTGAAGGGCGTTAGGCAAAGCAGCAATGCCGAAGGGAAAGGGGGTTCTTATTTGGCCAAGTCTGACTTAATATATGATAATAGAAATAACTCTTATAGTTGGAGAGTTCTTGTTTACCATATAATGCAATTGGTAGGCAAGATGAGATTATTGTTGTTCTCTTATTACGATTGTGTTTTAGCGCTAGACCTATATCAAAAGCCTTCCTCTCCTTTCTTGTTGCATAAATTTTTCCCAACTTTTTCTATAGCCGCATAAGAACCTAAAACAACCATCTTCTCTGCTCTTATAACTAAGTTAGGGCTTACAAGGTATGTTTATTGTTTATTTCATGTACTTTACATTCTTACGCATTAATCTCTGCGATATTCTTTATATATTTTGCGGTCTTAGTATGCACATCTTTGTAACCGACCTGGACCTATTAAGCACACCTCTTATACAGCTACACCTTCATAATCCAACCTGGCACAATTATAATGCTAGTTTTAAGCTCTACAGCCCAGGCCTTACTCTACCCAATTTTTCCAGGATCTTTTGTGATGCTTAACATCTCAACTTATTGTCTATTACTTCACGTTGTACCACATACTTTCCAAACACAAGCCGCCCTTTCCCTATCCAAGAACAACTATTTATATTTGTTATTGTGCCACATTTAGTCACACGTTTATAGGGGGGGCATACGTGCAAAGAGATACTATAGCCATTCAATTTACCCGGCCGCATTTCACGCTAATACAGTAATAGGGTAATTCGAGCTGGCTAGCTATAGTCATTTAAGAGCTTGTGCCTTAACTTTTGCTATTTCGTTTCACTAAGAGGAATATAAGACATTATCCCTATACCACCTTATTACCAAAATAGATCTTTAAGGTGTGTCTTCCCTTACAGCTCTTCTACTTTTCTTTTAGACTATTTGCATGTGCGATAACTCCATGTAATTATAAATCCTTTTAGCGTCCTTAGTGTTACTGCAAGCATCATCGCTTGTATTCAACTTACAAGGTTATTATTGAAAAAGCTTGGCCCTTCAGATTACAACAAGTCGGAGCTAAATCGGATACTAAAGATTGTAAGTGGGTTTCGCAGCACATATAAGGGCTTAAAGCTGTATTTAGAATTCAACAAGGAAGATGCAACACGGTTGTTTATGCTCTAACACCTTAAAGCTCTATTAAAAGACTTAAAGGATTACTTGGATTTCTTGGAAGAAAGGCTTAAGACTGTAAGGTTTATAGGTAAACATATTATTAGTGTTACAGACCGTAAGCCAAGTTACAGGCTGTAAGCCCAGTAACAGTCTGCAACTGTCTTAGCCCTAACCTGTAACCGCCCTTACAGATAGGGGCTATGGGCAGGTAGACCTAGCCAGTTGGCAATTAGGTTTACAGACGGCCTGTAAGTGACATGTAACCTGTAAGGGGCTATATAAACCCGTCTGTAAACCACTATCTCTCTCTTCTTCTTTCCTCAGCTTTAGATTCTTATATTATAAGACTACTAATAGCATCAGCCTCACCCATTCGCAGCGTCCTAGTGCTACTTATTAACTAAGTTTGTAACATTATCTAAAGCTCTTCTTTAATATTGCAGTTCCTAGGAAGGAACCTAAAGATATCTACCAGAATATACAATTTAACAAACACGGATACAAACAACCGCTCTAAGTGGGGGACTCAAATTGACCCTAACTAAAGCTCACAAATGAAACGCACAGACTATTACCCTTAAACTTTACCTTTAACGATTAGCGCTAACCTGCTAGCAATTTCCCTAGAAATTAAGGACTATTGCTACTATAGCACTAAGCGCGAAATTGACGGCTAGTAGGGCTGCTACTAGTACGTCTATAAATCAGAACCTAGCCCAAATAGACCTACAAGAGGAACTTTTAGCTGTACAAGCCGAAATCGAATTGCTACGAGCCCAGCTTGCAGCTCGAACTCTTAGAGACACTTTTCCAAGCAATATAAGGCTAGTTGCAGTCTTAGAAACACTCGCCTAACAACTAGATAGGCCGTCGTTCCTTACAGACTGTCCGTAATAGTTTGTGAAAGTCGCTGACCTACTTATTCTGACAAACAAGACGGACTCAAACTTTAACAATTAGAAGTTATAGATTTAGGACAAGTTGGAAGTTAATGCGGACTATTTCCTTAACATATAAGTCTAAATAGCCTACATTTTTAGCTGTACTAGTAGGAACGCTTAAACCCATTTAAGACTTTAATACGTAGAAGAGTCTGCAGACGCTTTTAAAACAGACAAGGAGATAGTTGCACACTTAGCCTTTATTTATAAAGATTTATATAAAGTTCAAAATGCCTAACTCAACTATTAAAGCCTTAGATTAAAGCTGTTAAAGACATTTACAAACTTCTAAACGCATTTCTTATACCTAACAGACTAAGCTAGGATCCTAGCAGACAATCTTATTCTTAATCTGTTTAACAAATTAATAGTAGACTTACAACAAGCTGTATTGCTTATATACTTAAACCTTTAAACCTGTTACGGACCGCCATCGTCTCTTACGGACCGGCATTCTGTTTATTCGGACCGTCCCGGGCCCCTCGCGGTCCGTTAGGACCTACTAACAGGCTACGCCTGTTCAGGCCCGTCACATGACCCGTTTTCCTTATATATATATTGTGCTTCGCGCACTGTAAATTAGTCTTCATCCATCATCCTCACTTATTAATACATTATATATACATTTCAAGCACCGGCTGTAGTAAAACCTTAAAAAAATCTAATACAACAATGTTAAGCCTTAAATTAAAGACTACAACGAATTAAAGCTTACGCAAAGCAAATAAAAGTAAGAACTTTAACTAACAGACTAGCCCCTAGTTAGAATGCACTTTTACAAACTGCAATAAGCATAGTGCTATTTGTAAACCCTACTTATTGTGATGGGGTTCCGTGGTCCCCTACAAAATCACATGGTTTAGGCGAGGTTGGGTTGGGTTGAGTCAGCTGATCTGGGCGATTGTTGTTCCCATACCGGGCCACCTTGATGTATATAGCCGGTCTAGAAGGACGTGTCGATCAAGTAATCAAGGAAGCAGGACGATAAGGGGACGCGCGACAGAACCTACAGATAGAGGTACAAAACCGCCCATGGGAGAATAGGGCAGTGTTACGGACAGTTTTACAGACATGGATTGAGCGTTACAGACACCCGCATGGAATTTGCAGGTTGTTTGTTAGGCTTTACAGACACAGAATACAGTTGTTTCTTGCGTTAGCTACCTATTGTGTGGTTTTGAGTCCCTATTCCTTCTGCTAAGCACCTTGTGAGCGCGCGTTGATCCACCTATCGCCCTAACGATCGTGCACTGCGACGGCACACCCATTCATTCCCTCCACATTATACTACTTAAACGACTTGTAAAGGCACCCCTATAACACTTACACTTTAAAAACGCCCTTCTTATAACTACTTATTATAGCAAGCACTTAGCAACTAAAGAGCCTGTTTTTCTTACAGATAAAATAACTACTTTGCAAAAAATTGCTTGTTTGCAAATGCAAAGAGAGTAGATGTAAGGCTAATTTAAAACTTAAAAGACTTAAAGGACTTAAAAAAAAAGGAACCCTAAGAAAAGATTCTACTTTAAAGTCTTATAACAAGATTGACATGTTTAATATTAACTTAAGTTAGCTAGTAAGAAGGAAAAGTTGCTTTATTTTAATTGATTAATTGATTGATTCTTCATTTACTATTTCGGCTTGTAAAGCCACGTTAGAGTACAATATATTTAAGTGAAGGAAACCCTCTAAGGAATAAAACCGCACTTCTATTACTCCGATTGGGAGTCTGTGAAGGACATCCAATTGAACTAGTATTAATAGCATATTGTTACGGCCCTAAACCGCACTTTACAGACGACTCTGATGGACCGTTAGCTAACTGAGTGTGGGCAGTTAGCAATAGGCAGTTAGCAATAGGCACTTAGCACTTAGTACGGGCACTTACAGACAGCCCACAAGCGACGTATAACCCGTTAGCTACGCACGTAACCCGTTAGCTGCTTATAAGCGCATCTTTTATAGCATTTATCCCTTCTTTCTTCTTTAGCTTTAGAACCTCGTCTTTAGGACTACTAATTGTACAGGTTGTCGCCTATTTTATGTGTGACTCATACCTCGATTGACTGAGCCTGTAACATATTTTAAAGCTTAATAGAACTATACACTTCTTCCTAAGAAGGAACTCAAAGATATCGACTAGGACTAGACTGACAATAGCACGTCATCAAAATCAGAATACCCACCTAGCAGTATCACTAAAGAACCAACTTAGAACGGAACTAGCAACAGGATCTTTAGGGCATCAATTTGACCCTAACAGACCTACGCACAAACTATTAAACGAACTATAACATTAAACTTAGAACTAAAACCTTTAGGCTTAAAGCTAAGGAACTTAAAACTATTTACTACCAACCGCTAATTAACAGACGCAACTAACACCCTAGCCTAACGCTAGCGTTATAGCTCTAACACGACGACTAGCAGGATCCTCTAGTAAGAGCCCTAAGGACACACCTTAAGACTTAACTGCTGCTAATACTGAAATTAAGCGTTTAAGAGCCTTATTAGCTGCTTAGAACACCCCTTCTAGCAATAACACCTTAGCTAATAAAAGGCTTGTTAATGTCTTAGAGGCAATTGCCTAGCAACTTACTAGAGAGGGTTTTCTAAATGTCTCTAACTAATCCAAAAAGATCCCTAACCCACTTATCCTTACAGACAGAAAGGACCCTACCTTTAAAAGCTAGAAGCTCTAAATGCAGGACAAGCTACAAGTTAACACTAACTACTTCCTAATAGAAGAGGCTTAAATGGCGTACGTCTTTAGCTGTACTAGTAGCAGCACGTTAAGCACTAGCGCTTAAGACTATTTACAAGCCTAATACAAGGAGGATTTGAAAGACCTATTTAGAACGGACTACAAAATAATTGATCATCTTGCTTCTATTTATAAGGATTCTTACAAGGTCTAAAACGCCTATTTCAAGTATAGAAGCTTAGTGATAAGGACAACAGAGACCTTTACAGACTTCTATACCTGCTTCTTGTATCTAGCTGGACAAGCTAAGATCTTAAAGGACGATCTACAACCTAACCTATTTGACAAATTAACTATAGAATTGCAAAGGATACTACTACCAGTCTATTCAATATTAACTACTCTTAAGACTCTTACGGATTAATGTTTATTTTTCAATTAAAGACTCTATAGAATTAAGGCCCATTCTAACTGCATTAAAGTCTATAACGCCCTATCTACAACTCCACTTATAAAACTTATAGCTATAAGTAGTAGTAGTAGACTAATTGTAAAAGAACTAATACTAGCACGCACTTTCACTTGTAAGGGCACTTCAAACCGTACTTGTCTGTTAGACCTAACTGCTCAAACGCCAAATAACTATGCTTGCTTTAAATGCGGCAAAGAAGGACACTTTATATTAGACTGTCTGCAAAAGGCTCTTGTTGTTAAAGAACTTAATGCAGAATTAGAGTTAGATGTAGAGGTAGAAGACGAATTAGTAGAGTTAGAAAAAGAGGAACCTTAAAGGAAGACTCCTCTTTAAGGTTAAAGGGAATCGATATGTCTTATATTAATTTGAGTCGGTTATTAAGTAGAAAGAGCTTTACTATCTTATATACTTTATATTGTAATAGATGTAGAGTTAATACTACTGCTTTAGCTAACTTTAAAGCAAATGCCTTTGTGCTTCTTAATACTAGATGTACAAAAAAGATCTCCAAATTTTTAAACACCCTACTAGAAACACTAAAAAAGCCTGTCCTTGTTAAAGGATATAATAGACAAGTTGGGAGACCTATTACATTAAGCTTACAAATCAATTTACAGGTTAATAGACGTTAACAATACAATATGCCCTTCTTAGTTATAAATCTAGGAAATTATAACGTTATCCTTAGTTGTATATAACTATCTTACCTTAATCTTTAGCTTAATATGCAAAATAAGCAGTTAATTTAGCCTACAAACCTACTACTAACACCTTCTTTTATAAAGGAAGTTATAGTTACTATAAAGAGTCTCTTAGAAACTATTGCTCCTAATCCAGCCTACTAGGCAGATATAATCTATAAGGACTAAGCCTTCTAAGAGGGTATATGTTTCTAAGAGATCTCAATCTTAAAGTGGAAGCTAGTAACCTTAGCTACTATTAACTGCAGTTATTAGGACTAGACTGTTAAGGTTATTTAAGGAACAACAGATCTGCCTGTTAGTATTTAAGAAAGTGCTATAGACTTAAAGGTAGCTACTTGTAAGACAAGGGATATTACTAGGCATATAAAACGTATCAACTAGATAGACAGCTTATAGAAAATGGAGAGGGAATTGCAAGGCAAGCTTACAGCTATAAATAACAGACTACTTGTAAAACAAGTAAAGCAACCTATAAATCTGCTACTAGTTGACATCTACTTTATTAGTGCTATAAGCTTCTACTAGATTGTTATTCAACTTAACGTTTAGCCCTTTATTATTAGTTTCTACAAAATCAATCGGATTATTAAGGAAAAGGAAGTAGAGGCTATCTGTAAGGATGCTACTTAAAATAAGCTTACTAACAAGGAACTAATTGCCTAAAAGCTCCCTTGTTTTATTTACAATTTTAAAGACACCTTCTTAAAAGCAGCTTCTAACATGCTACTACCACATTAAGAATATAACTTGAAAATCGAACTGGAAAGGGACTACAACCTAACTATTAATTTATTGTACTAGTACTCTGCTAAGGAGCTTTAGACTTACAAATAATACCTTGTTGAAAATCTTAGTAAGGGATTTATTAGGGAGAGCAAAGCCTTATTTGCAGCTCTTATCCTTTTTGCTTGTAAGGCAAATAGTAGACTCTAATTCTATGTCGACTACTATAAGCTAAATGCTGTTACCTGTAAGGACTGTTATCTACTCCTACTACTAGATAAAACACTAGCTTGAATTAGTAAGGCTAAGATTTTTACTAAGTTAGACATCTATTAAGCATTTTACCAAATATAAATAGTATAAGGGCGGTTGCTTGAGCATGCTTTAAGTACGCGATTTAGTTGCGCTATAGCCGCGCTGAGTCAGCTAGCTAGTTAAATACTTTAAGAAGCTTCTTTGGAAAAGGGGTTCCTTAAGGATTAGTAAATATACTATACACAATTACTAGCTACTCTTTATCCTATTACGCTTAACACTATACGTCCCCCTTACAGTCTAATCCTTCTTTCCTTTACGGACGTTGGGCCTAGTAGGAAAATAGTGGCGAAAAGAAAAGAAAAGGTAGGATTTAAGGCCCCTAGCGTAGCTGTCCTGCAAGCAGAGAGTAGTAGCAGCACAATCGTAGAAGCTTTAGCACTAGAAGCTGTAAGCGGTAAGAGAGCGGTAGAACTTAGCAATAAGGAGTTAAGCAGCAACAAAGATCAAATTAATAGCAAGCAGCTAGAAGCACTTTGGAAGCGTGTTGTAGACAGAGAAGAGTATACAACTCTCCTCTAACAGTTATAAGAACTCAACGACGAAACAGACGAACTTACAACCTTAGCGTAGTACAAGTAGAGCGAGGTGCTAACGCTACCAATTAGTAGGGGTCCTCGTTTTAATAAGCATGCTACAGAATATTGCAGCAAGAACCTGCAGGAACTTCGCTAATAGATTTAGATGCTATAAGACGACCACGCGAACTTCTTAGAGACATTTAATAGCAATTAAAAACGCGTGTTTTACACAAGCAAGGCGATTAAGTAGGACTTACAGGCATATAAGCATTAGATAGCAAAGTAAGAGCAGATTGGCTCTTTAGAGGAGATCTTATAGGAAGATTTCTTAGAGGTCCTTTATAACGCACTTAGTTTAAAGGAGGCGCATATGGTAAAAGCATACTACAACCATTAAGAAGCAAAATGGGATCCTAAAAGTTAATCGATTATGGATTTCTATTGCAAGTTGAAGAGCTATAAGGAGACTTTCGTGAACCCCATTAACGATTACTACCTTTATTATTAACTGTAAAGGCAGATCCTAAAAGAATATCGCGACAAATTAGTTGGCACAAACAAGCTGAAGATACAAGACGAAATCGTTAAAGCAATTAAGGAGTTAGAAATTGATTGCAAATAAGACTGCTCGAAGAGTAACGCTGCAAAGCAGTTAGAGAGCAAGCGGTCGAAGTATAATTATAAGGCGTTATCTTTAGGAAGGCGTTAGAAAGAACAAAATAATAAGGCGACCTTGAAAGCCTTAAAGATAGCAGACAAGGAGGGCTTAAAGCTATAGGGAGATAGTTAAGGTACTTTTAAGTTGAAGTGTTACAACTGCAGCAAGCCTGGCTACTATGCAGCAAACTGCTAGATGAAAAAGACAAATTAGAGTGGTAGTAGAACGCAAAAAAACTGCAACTAGGTTGCAGCTATAACTACAACAACAGATTTGGGAAAAGCTTAAGCGTCTCTAACTAACTTCTAAGTTTAAGGACGCAAGAACTAATAACTGCTATACAGTTCTAAGTAGGAGCATACTGCTATTATAGTAATAGCTGAATAATCCTAGTTAAAATGCTATTTAACATAGCAGCATCTACAAATTTAGTAAGCTAGTATTACACACTCTCTATAAGTTGGAAGCTAAATCTAAATCTCCTTTAACTAACAAATATCAGTTAGGGCAATAGGTTTTTAGTACACCTTTATAGTGCTTATAAGATCTTATAGAAGGCAACCAACTTATAAGGTAGAATGTAAGAGTAACACATTATATTTTATAGCGTAAAGCTGTTAGGACACCCTCTCCTCCTAGGCATGTTAAGGCTATAAGAGTAGGATCTTGTTGTATATATAGGGGATAAGACATAGTGCTACTGCATTAAGCAGCAAGATATGTAGTTGTTAAGCATAAAATCTTTTGCTAAGTTAGTAAGAGAGGAGTTTAATAGTAGGAAGCTGTAAGTCTTTGCACTTATATGTTGTATAAGTCTTAGCAACAATCTTATACAAGCAAGCCGCATATAAGTTGTAGTTGTAGGGCAGAAAGGGAGGTTGTTATCCTAAGTCTTACTTAGAGAGTTGTAGGACCTTAAGGATGTTCTTTAGATTCCAAAAAGGCTAATGCTAGTATAAGGGGTAAAGCATGAGATTGAAACCTTTAGTAATCCACCCTTTAAACTGATTTACAACCTTTTTACTTATAAGCTAAGTGTGCTATAAGAATACTTAGATATAGCCCTAAAAAAGGGGTGGATTTAGCACTCAACTAGCCTAATAGGGGCACTAATTCTTTTTGTTCCTAAGAAAGATGGAGGCCTATGTTTATACGTCAACTACTATGCGTTAAACAAGGTAACTAGGAAGAATCGCCTTGCCCTACTATTAATCAGCAAGATTTTAGACTAGCTAATAGGGGCGATGCACCTCTTAAAGGTTGACCTTAAAGATGCATACTATTATATCCTAATTGCAGAAAGAGATTGCTAGAAGACTACGTTTTATACGCGCTATAGTTATTTTAAGTATTTAATAATGCTAATAGGGCTAACAAACGCCCCTACCACATTTTAAGCTTATATTAATAGGGCCCTTAGTGGCCTAGTAGATAGTATTTGTATAATATATCTTAATAACATCTTAATCTACTTGGATTCTTAGGAGAATTACTTGTACTACGTGCGCGAGGTCCTTATACGGCTTTGTCGTTTTAGTTTATATGCTAATACGGATAAGTGTAAATTCTTTGTAGAAGAAGTAGACTTCTTAGGCTTTATTGTAAGTTGGAATGGAATCCGTATGGACTTTAAAAGGGTTAAGACAATTGCTTAATAGCCTTAGCTTAAGAGCATTTAGGACGTGCAAGTCTTCCTTGGATTTGTAAACTTCTATTAAAAATTTATTAAAGGATACTTGCATATAGCACGCCCTTTAACCAATCTACTAAAGGGAAGTAAAGGCCAAACTAATACAACTTAGCGCGGTAGAGAAGGCGAAGCTAATTTGCAAACGTTAAGTAGTAAGGGCAAGGCAAGCTTAAAGCAGCTAAAAGCTTAGCGCAATAAAAGTGCAAGCAGTATGGCTGTAAAGCGCCTGCTATTAGATTTGCTAGGTGGTTACAGCGTAGCTAACCCTACTATAAAAGGCAACAACAAGGTGTCTTATAGTTAGTAGCAATAGAGTGTAGCAGCTAAGAAAGCGTTTATATAGCTAAAAGAAGCATTTTCTTGTATAACAATTCTTGCTTACTTTAATCTATACAAGCATATACGTGTAAAGACAGACGCGTCTAAGTATGCAATTGCAGCAATTATCTTTTAGTTATAGGAGGACGAGTAGTAGCGTCTAATGTCCTTTTAGTCAAAGAAATTGATCCTAGCTGAGACATGTTATAAGACTTATAACTAAGAGCTCTTAGCTATTATAGTAGCATTCAAGTAATAGTGTTACTACTTAGAGGGTTTTACACATATAGTTGAAGTGCTTATAGATCATAATAACCTAATAGCCTTTTAGAAGATTAAGGCTCTTAATAGCAGGTAAGCATAATAGGCAATAGCCTTATCCAAGTATGATTTTGTAATTATATACTAACTAGGCAAGAAAAACCTTGCTGATATGCTATTAAGACGTCTAGATTACACTCCTACCTTGTAGGAGATAAATGAGCAGGCTAGCATGTTGCTGCTAACGCTTAGGAAGAAGCTTGCTAGAGTTAAGCTAGGTCTTTATAGCAAGCAAGCCTCAAAGTGGATTAAAGCTATAGCGTAAGACTTATACAACTAGTACGCATTTATTGCGGAGTTAAAGTAGGAGGATAGACTAAGTCAGCTAGCAGCATATTATTATAATAACTATATAGAACCTTTAAATGCTATAAACAAAGAGGACTCTTTCCTTAAAGACGATGTAGAAGGCGGTAATAGCTCTATATAGAATGCAACGCTAAATAAGCAAGAAGAGGACGCAATAGCTGTAGTAGTAAGACAATATGTCTTAAGAGTAGTAGTCCGTATTTATGCGGCTAGCATAAATAACGTTAAAGGGGAAGAAGACCTTTAGGAAAAGCCCTTTAAGGACTTAATTGCTAAGCTTCAAGCAGATAACCCCTTTATAGCGTAAAAGTGTAACGCATATAATGCGCGGTTAACATGCAAGAGGAATTAGGAAATGTAAGGATAATAGCATTTTTAGGATGATAGACTACTATACTACTTGTACTACTTGTACGTCTTAAACAATAAAGCTGTACGAAGTAAGCTTTTTACCTGCTTTTATAAGGACAGCCTTGCAGGCCATTTTAGTAAAAAGAGGACCTTCAAGCTTGTTTAAAGACATTATTACTAGCTAAACATTAATAGCTATATTAGTTATAGGGTGAGTATATGTGCAAGGTGTTAGTTTGTAAATGTGCAACAACATCGACCTTATAGCAAGCTGCAACTACTACTAGCCCTAAAAGGCCCTTAGTAAGAGCTGACTATAGACTTTATTACTAACTTGCTGCCAAGCAAGGTAAGGGGATGCGTTTTTAATGCGATCCTTATAATCGTCGACTGCTACTTAAAAATGGCACTGTATATTGTAGCAGAGAAGTTATAGAAAGCAGAGGACCTTGCAGATGCTTTTATTAATAAGGTCATCTCCCGTTTTAGGACACCTAAGAGGATTGTCTCTAATAGGGGCTCCCTATTTATTAGTAAAATGTAAGTAGAAATGTGTGCAGCTATAAAGCTACAAAGACGCTTAAGCACCGCCTTCCACTTACAGACTAATAGTCAAACAAAGCAATAGAATTAAACGCTTAAGACCTACTTAAGGATCTTTGTTAACAATAAGCAAGATAACTAGGCAAGCCTACTACTACTAGTAGAATTCGCATATAATAATAGTGTGTATAATGCTACTAGTTTGACACTATTCTTAGTGGTCTATAAGGACTAGCAGCTATAAGTGTTATAGGAACATTTAAGGATTGATAAAGCTATCTAAGCAGACAAGTCTAAGAGGATCCGCGGACTTTATAAGCGCTTAGAACGCTTCTATAACGCATGCAATTCAATTACGAAGTAATTAAATGAGGTAATACAGGTATAGAAAAAGTACTATGATGCTTAGTATTAGCTTATAGAATTTAAAGCTGGTAACTTCGTGCTCCTCTCAACAAAAAACCTTAAGCTTAAGCGCCTTAAAAAGAGCTTTAAACCTAAATACATTAGACCGTTTAAAGTGCTTAAACTATATAGGAAGCTTGCGTATCACTTAGATCTCTTAAGTACATAGTGGATCTACAATATCATTAATATTTCCCGCTTGGAGAAATAGAGAGGCGATAACTACTTATATTAAGGACTAGTAATCGTCCTTGATAAAGTAGAATTCGATATGGAGTAAGAATATGAAGTTGAATGCATCTTCAAGTATGAGAAGGACTAAGATGGCGTCTTATATTACAAAGTCAAATGGGTTGGATTTAATGATCCTAAAGACATCATATAGGAACTTGTAGAACACCTACATAGTGCACGCGCTATAGTAAATGCTTATTGGAGGGAACAAGGCACTACACCTACTACTTAAAGGCAGAAAGCCGCCTTGAAGTAGCACTATTGCAAGCGTGGCACAAGCAAGCAACAAGATGAATGAATATGACGTACTATGTGCATTTTAGCCCTAAGAACTAACTACCCGACTATACAAATATATAGAGCATGCAAGACGTAATGCAAACGCATGCAACTAAACCTAATTATTAAGGGTATTAGCATAGTGTTTATTATTGTTATTATTATTATTGTTATTATCTCTACAACTTACATTTTCATCTTTATCTATACTACCCTTACTAATAGCAGCACCAGCTTCCTCTTTAACCTTAATAGGATTAATAGGATCCAAGCCAGCTTGCAACATATAAGGTTAGCATGCGTTCCAAACATGCTGTGCAAGCACAATATAAGTGTTTATACCTTGCTACGCATAATATCATACATGTTACACATAGTATTATTTAAGGCTTTTAACTAACTAACAACAAGGAGACTAACTTCCACAGCAGTCTTAGGCTTGTACTTGAAGCCCTACTTATTAGTAGTTCGGACTAAAGCTTTTACATCCTAAGTATACTGCTTGATGCAGGCAGCAAGCATGAGAGACGTGTTAGTGCGTTTATTATCTTGTGTCAACTATAACTATACGTTTATAAAAACAACAGATTAAACTTACATCCTTTATAGCATTAAGCTTAGCATGATCTTTTAGGAGGGTGTTAACGACCTTAACGAACTTAGTAGGGATTTAAACTAGCATTTAGCATGCGTCCTAACAATGTTATAACCGCCCTAACTTACCTCCTTACAGTTATAGTGCTAGGCAGCGTAGTATTCACACTTCTTATTAGCCAATTTTATACAGCTAGCGCTAACAGGGACGACCTTGCTCTTCCCAGCCACCTTTCTTTTAATGCTAGAGGCCTTATTAATACGCTTCAAGTAGTGCAAGCACAATACAGGACAGACGGGCAGGCAACGCAGCTATACGCTTAGCAATAAGCGTGGTAGAGAGCTAGAAACGCATTAGAAGCGCAGCTAAAGCGACAGTGACACTTACAGCTTTAAAGGTAGGACGCTTACGTCCTAAAATGCTTGGAATAGCCTTAATAGTAGGAGTAGGAGTACTAACAGTAGGGGACGTAAGAGTGTAAGGTAGGGGACTCAGCTCACGTGCAGGCGAAGCGATAGGAGACCCAGCTTTACTAGAAACATTAGGACTCACCTTACATGCAAGCGGGCTGGTAGGAGACGCAGCCTTACTAACTATAAGGGAAGCAACGACGTAGGATTAAAGGGTTCTGCGAGAAGCCCTATTCTTAGCTGTGCTACTACGGCGTTAACGAGGGGGTATAGCTGTGTAACGTTTAAGGGAGCAAAAATACAATAAGGTGATATGTAGTGTTGTGTATATACTAGTAGAAGGAGTGCGCTAATGTTTATAGTGTAGATGTTTACGTTTAATCAAACGTGGAATTCACTTAAAGCAAGCGCGCCCCATGCTAGTAAGCTTTAAGTTGCATAACAGCAAAACGCTTGCTACACGCTTAAACAACGCATACCGCTCTAAGCAATTTATAGCTGAGACGTCCCCCACAGAGAAGGAGAAAATAGCTGGACGCACTTGTAGCGCATGTATTATTTAAAAGGTTTTTTTCCACGTAGATGGTTTCCTCTTTGAAGGGGTTTTCTTTTTTTTCCTTTTAATCTGCTTACTTAAAGGTTTTAATCTTTTCCTTTATACTACTACCCTTAATGTAAGGGACTAGCATTAAGAA
>Ga0335074_10007566_pt1 | contig 15055 bp, 14 predicted proteins | sample Lox_Sample_23_FD_206715 | JGI IMG/M metagenome (GOLD analysis project Ga0335074, IMG submission 206715) | Soil microbial communities from Loxahatchee National Wildlife Refuge, Florida, United States - Lox_Sample_2.3 | ecosystem: Environmental > Terrestrial > Soil > Wetlands | place: USA...
AGTGCTGCGCCCGGCCCGAACCCAAGAGCAGCCACCGCACCAGCCCCGGCGGCGGGCCGGGCAGGCCAGGCACGCCGGGTGGCCCTGATCCGCCCGGCGGCCCGCCCGGCACCGGCCCGCCGGGGTTCACCTTCACCCCGGCCGCCCAGCCCGGACCACCGGGCGGCTACGGCAGCTGGCGGTTGTCCACCGGGATCCCAGGACAGCGCGACCTGATCGTGGACATCGAGCCGATCCCCACTGCAGCCTGTGACCACCCGCACGAAGCCAAGGGCCATGATCCAGGGGTCATGCTGCGGCATCTCACCCAGGTCCGGAATGCCACGTGTACCGGGCCAGGGTGCCGCCGACCGGCGGTGCGCTGTGATTTCGAGCACAGTGTCCCGTATGAGGCCGGTGGCCGAACGTGTTTGTGTAATGGGGATCCGAAGTGCAGGTTCGACCATCGGATGAAGCAGGATCCGCGGTGGAAGGCTGAGCATCTGCCCAGCGGCCATGTCCGGTGGACAACGCCATCGGGACGCCAGTATGTCACCGAGCCGACGCTCTACCCAATCTGAACGAGCTATTCCAGTTGGCCGATACCGGCAGCTACCGCCAGGCGGTTTACGCTCACTACTATCGGCACGATGTCGAGAAGCGCCGGTCGGCTCCGCTCACCAGGTGAGGGGCCTCGACAGGCGCGGCCCACGACACCAGGAGACCAAGATGCCGAAGTACCTGCTTCTCAAGCACTACCGCGGCGGCCCTGAGCCGCACCGTCCAGTACCCCCGATGGACCAGTGGGCGCCTGAGGACGTGGAGGCGCACATGGCCTTCCTCAGGCACGTCAGCGAACTGCTCGAGAAGAACGGCGAGTACGTTGACGCGCAGGCGCTCACGCCGGCGCGCACCTGGGTGCGCTACGGCGGCCCGGACGCGGCGCCTGTCACCACCGACGGCCCGCTGCCCGAGACCAGCGACTTGGTCGCGGGCTGGTACATGATCGACGTCGAGTCCCACGAGCGCGCGGTCGAGCTCGCGGCGTACGTCTCCTCCGAGCCCGGTCCCGGCGGCGAACCCCTTTACGAGTGGATCGACGTCCGGGAGGTCATGTCCGATGCGCCGACGGGGACTGACCCGGCGTGATCGACGCGCGAGTGCAACGGCTGGACGAGGGCACGCTGCGCGCCCTCGTCCCCCGGGTGCTCGCGGGCCTGGTCCGCCGGGGTGAGGACTTTGACGTCGCCGAGGATGCGCTTCAGGAGGCGCTGCTTGAGGCGCTTCGGGTCTGGCCCGAGCATCCGCCGCGGGACCCGCGCGCGTGGCTGACCACGGTCGCGACGCGTCGGCTCGTCGACGCCCGCCGCAGCGAGGTCGCCCGGCACCGCCGCGAGGAGACGACGTACACGGAGCCGCGGCCTGCCGCCACCGAGGACGGCGACGACACTCTCTTCCTGCTGTTCTGCTGCTGCCACCCCGACCTCGCGCCCGCGTCCCAGGTGGCCCTGACCCTGCGCGCCGTCGGCGGCCTTACCACCCGGGAGATCGCCGACGCCTTCTACGTTCCCGAGGCGACGATGGCGCAGCGGATCAGCCGGGCCAAGCTCACCTTGCGCGGGCGCCGGTTTGACCAGCCCGGCGACCTCGCAGTCGTGCTGCGCGTGCTCTACCTCGTCTACACGGTCGGCCACACGGGCCGCGTGGATCTGGCCGGCGAGGCGATCAGGCTCGCCCGCCAGCTCACCCTAGCCACGCAGGAGCCCGAGGCGCGCGGGCTGCTCGCGCTAATGCTCCTGAACCACGCCCGGCTTCCGGCGCGGCTCGACCCTGCGGGCCGGATCGTCACGCTCGACCGGCAGGACCGCGGTCTGTGGGACACGCGGGAGATCGCCGAGGGCGTTCGGGTCCTGCAGTCGGCGCTCGCCATCCAGACGGAGGAACGGCGTCTGGGCCGCTACCAGGTCGAGGCCGCGATCGCCGCCCTGCACGACGACGTGGCAAGCGCCGAGGAGACCGACTGGCCGCAGATCCTCGCCTGGTACGACGACCTGGTCGCGCTGACCGAGGACCCCGTACGTCAAGACCCCGCCGCGGTACTCGGCCGCGCGGTCGCGGTCGGCCATGTCCTCGGTGCCGCCGCCGGGCTTCGCGAGACTGACCGGTTGCGCGAGGTGATCGGCGAGCGGCACCGGTGGCACGCCGTGCGCGGTTATCTGCACGAGCTTGACGGTGATCCGTCCGCCGCCGCCATGGCGTACGCCGAGGCCGCGCGCCGGGCCACGAACGTCGCCGAGCGTGACCACCTGGTCCGCCAGGCCGCCCGCGCGCGAACCGGTTGGGGAGTACAGGACTGGTGTTGTCAGCGGATGCCGTGCTCGGGGTAGGGGCGACGGTCGGGGATTCGCTGGTAGGCCAGGCGGCTAAGGTCGAGCGTGGCATATTCGCCGCCGGTGATCAGCTCGGCGAGGGCGCGGCCGGTGCCTAGCGCGTGCATGAGGCCGTGCCCGGAAAACCCGGAGGCGGTGTAGAAGTTGTCCAGGTGGCCGGGCCAGTTCCCGATGATCATGTTGCCGTCGAAGCGGTTCTGGTCATACAGGCCGGTCCAGGTCTTGCGCAGGGTGCGCTGGCTGCTGCCGGGCAGGCGCCGGTGCAGGGCGGGGGCGACGGCGGCGTCGTAGTAGGCCTCGTCGATTGCGAGGTTGTCCCCGCCGGGGTGGCTGAAGTCGACAAGCCCGACGGATAGTCCCTGCCGGTAGGGATGGATGGCCAGGCCGGCGGGGTCCTTGATGAAGGGCAGGTGGCTCAGGTCGGCTGCGGGCTGCAGGTAGTGCACGTGGCGGCGCATCGGCTCGACCGGGAGCGGCATCCCGGCCTGGGCTGCCAGTCCGGGACCCCATGTCCCGGCGGCGTTTACCACGGCGACGGCGGCCAGGACTCGGCCGGACTGCAGGGTGACCGAGCGGATCGTTGTCCCGGTGAGGGCAAAGCCGGTCACGCGGTCAGTGACGAACGCGGCGCCCTGGCGCTCGGCCTTGGCGCGGACCCCGGCGAAGAACGCGCTGGGATCCAGCCACCCGTCCTGAGGTGACAGGACCGCGCCGGCCAGGTCTTCGGTGCACAGTTGCGGGTAGCGCGCGGCCAGGTCGGCGGGATCGAGCCAGTGCGCGTCCACGCCGTGCGCTTGCTGGATCTCGAAGTTCGCGGCCAGGTGCTTTAGGTCCTGGGGGCCGGCGATGAACAGGTAGCCGCCGGGCCGCCAGTTCAGGGCGGGCGGCGGGGTATCGTCCGCGGCTATCCAGCGGTCCCAGTCCGCGATCACGGCAAGGGTGTACTGGGACAGCGCGATGTTTTCCGGGCGGGTGAACAGCTGCCGCACGCCGCCGGACCCGCGGCCGGTCGCCGCCTGGGCGTAGGTGGGGTCGGGTTCGACGAGCACGACGTCAAGGCCGGGGCTTGCCTCCAGCAGGTGCACCGCGGTCGCGCACCCGATGATGCCCGCGCCGGCTATCACGATGTCGGCCATGGCCCGCCACCTTCTTCCCTCGGAGACCCCCGCCAGTCTTCACCAGGACAGACCAGCTGGCCAGGCAGCGCTTATCGCGGGAAGAAGGCTGCGCGACGGGATCAGGGTTATGGGACGCGCGGGCCTGCAACATCGTAGCCGCGTGCCGCCGGCGCTTCGCGCCGGAGCGGGGGCCGTAGAGTTGCGTCCGTGAGCGACCTGAAGAATCGTGTCCACGATCTCCTGCCCGGCCTGATAGGCGACCTTGAGGCTCTGGTCCGGATCCAGTCAGTCAGTGCTGACCCGGAGCGCCTGGGCGAGGTGGAGAAGTCCGCCCAGAAGACGGCCAAGCTGCTGGCTGCCGAGGGTGTCGGGGCCGAGATAGTGCGGGCTTACGAGGGTGCTCCGCCGGCCGTGGTCGGCGAGCGGAAGGGACCGGAGGGCGCTCCGGTCGTGCTGCTTTACGCACACCACGATGTCCAGCCGGAGAACGACCCCGCCGACTGGGACAGCCCGCCGTTCGAGCCCACCGTCCGCGGCGAGCGTCTTTACGGCCGCGGCGCGGCTGACGACAAGGCCGGGATCGCGGTGCACGTGGGTGCGCTGCGCGCCTTGGGCGATGACCTGCCGGTCACCGTGCGGTTCTTCATCGAGGGCGAGGAGGAAGTCGCTTCCGGGACCCTGCCCGATCTGTTGCGCCAGCACCGCGACCGGCTGGCCGCGGACGTCATCGTCATCGCCGACGCGGGAAACTGGGACATCGGTGTCCCGGCGCTGACCACTAGCCTGCGCGGCCTGATCCGGGTGGACGTCGAGATACGCACGCTCACGCACGCCGTCCATTCCGGCATGTGGGGTGGCCTGGTCCCGGACGCCATCATGGCGCTGACGCGGCTTTTGGCGACGCTGTGGACCGAGGACGGCAGCCCGGCCGTGGCAGGCCTGGTCGCCGGTCCCGCCGCCGACGTGGACTATCCCGAGGAACGGCTGCGGGCCGAATCCGGCGCCGCGCCGGGAACCAGGTGGATCGGCGCCGGCCCGGTCGCCGGGCGGCTGTGGACCGGGCCGGCCATCACGGTCACCGGATTCGACGCCCCGAAGGTCGCCGGCGCCTCCAACACCCTGGTCCCGGTCGCCCGCGCCCGCGTCACCATCCGTCTCGCGCCCGGCGACACCAGCGCGAACGCCATCACCCGCCTCCAGGATCACCTGGAAAAGCACATCCCCTGGGGTGCCCAGCTCACCACCAAGGTGGTCGACACGGGCGAACCGACGGTACTGCCGACCACCGGGCCGGCCTACGCGGCTGCGCGTTCGGCCCTCACCGAGGCCTGGGACGGCGTCGCTCCGGTCGACATGGGCACCGGCGGCTCGATCCCGTTTATCGCCGAGTTCCAGCAAACGTTTCCCGGCGCGAGCATCTTGGTCACCGGCGTCGAGGACCCCGACACCCGCGCACACGGCCCGAACGAGGGGCTCCACCTGCCGGAGTTCGAGCGCACCGTTCTGGCCGAGGCCCTACTGCTCCAGCGCCTCGCCGACGCCGACGCCAGGCCGCCTGACAAGCGATGAACTCAGCCGGCGCAGCCTGCTGTCACGATTTCAGCCAGGCCAGGAGGTCGGCGTTGATGGTGGCGGCGTGGGTGGTGGGCATGCCGTGGGGGAAGCCGTGGTAGGTCTTCAGCGTCCCGTTCTTGACCAGCTTGGCCGTCAGCGGCCCGGAGTCGGCGTACGGCACGACCTGATCGTCGTCGCCGTGCATGACCAGCACGGGCACGGAGATCTGGGTCAAGTCGTCGGTGAAATCGGTCTGGGAGAAGGCCACGATCCCGTCGTAGTGCGCCTTCGCGCCGCCCATCATGCCCTGCCGCCACCAGTTCTCAATGATCGCCTCCGATGGCTGGGCGCCCGGCCGGTTGTAACCGTAGAACGGCCCGGCCGCGAAGTCGCGGTAAAACCAGGCGCGGTTGGTCGCGACCTGCTCCTGGAGTCCGTCGAAGACTTCCTTGGGCAGTCCCCCGGGATTGGCGTCAGTCTTGAGCATCAGCGGCGGCACCGAGCTGATCAGCACGGCCCTGGCCACCCGGTCCTCGCCGTGCCGGGCGATGTAACGGACCACCTCGCCGCCGCCGGTGGAGTGGCCGACGTGGATGGCGTCGCGGAGGTCGAGGTGGGCGGTGACCGCGGCCAGGTCGTCGGCGTAGTGGTCCATGTCGTGGCCGCCGCTGGTCTGGGCGGACCGGCCGTGGCCGCGCCGGTCGTGGGCGACGACGCGGTAGCCGTGCAGGAGGAAGAACATCATCGCCGTGTCCCAGTCATCGGCCGACAGCGGCCAGCCGTGGCTGAACACGATGGGCTGACCGGTTCCCCAGTCCTTGTAGAAGATTTCCGTGCCATCGGTGGTAGTGATCGTGCCCATGGGTGCTCCTTACTGCTTCTTTTCCGGGTCGCTCCAGGTCAGAACCTATGCTGAGGCGATGCGCTGGCGAATCTGGCAAATGACCGGTCCGGGGCGGCGGCCCGGCGATTGCGGCGCGGGCGCGGGACCGAGGGACGCGGGTGCTGCCCGCGGTCGGGGTTCAGTCACCGCCCCGCGCGGTAGGGAACTGGTCGCTACCGGACGATGCGCAGCGCGACCTTGCGGTTGCCGCCGTTCTGCTTGACCAGCGCGAACCACAGCGGAAGCAGGGCATCGACGGTCGCCGTCGCGGTGGCGTCGCCGACGAAGGCAGGCTCGAGCCCGACAGCGCCGATTAGTTCCTCGACCGACGAACGCGCCTCGGCATCAGCGGCGAAGAACAGGTTCGTGCCGGGCACGGGGTCGGCGAAGTTCTCCCAGCCCAGCGAGTTGAACGCGCGTACATAACGGGCCGAGGGCGCGGCGGCCGCGATCAGCGCCCGGCTGTCGAACTCCGGCGCGCCCATCCGGTTCACCGCGTCGATCACCACCTTGCCCGCCAGTGCCGCGCCCTGCTCGTTCACCACATCCGGCACGGCCTGGCCGGGGACGGCCAGCAGTACCACCTCGGCGTCTTTCAGAGCGTCGCCGATGCTTCGCACCGGCGCCCCGCCCGGGCCCTGGCCTGACCCGTCCCTGGCTCCGTAGACCACGTCGTGCCCGGCCGCGAGCCACTTGCTCCCGAGCGTTCCGCCGATGTTGCCCTTGCCGATCACCGCTATCCTCATGCCCGCCAGCAACCGGCGTGAGGGCGGTCTCATTCCCGCGCCCAGGGGGCTGGGGCGTGTCGCTCAGCCTGCCGTGATGATCGTGTCGGTGTCGCCGGACAGCAGCAGCTGCGGCACCTGGCCGAAGCGGTATTCGTCGTTGGTGACGAGCGTGAACGTCCAGATCACGTCGAAGCGGTCATCGGGCCATGTCTTCGGGATGACGGTGCCATTGACCAATGGCAGTGCGCACGCCAATGCGGGGATATGCGCGTGATCCCAGCAGATCAACACCGCTCCTGGCCCGCTTTTCTTCAGGGCGGCCACCAGTTGCGGCTCATGCCCCTTGGCGAAGTCGGTGGCTATGGCGATCCCGAGCCGGTCTGATATACCCCTGATCGTCTGGTGGGTTCGGTGCTGGGCCGCCTTGCTGCTGTCACCGTACGAGGGCGAGATCAACATCCCGGGGACCTGCAGTCCCGCGCGCAGCGGGCCCTGGGACGGGTCGAAAAGCGCCGCCAGTGCCCCCGAACGCTGCCAGCCGCGGGGAAGCAGCGAGTGCTCGTCGTGATTGCCGTGAAAGTCAACGCCGCGGTGCCCGGGCGCGGGCCGCCTGGGCGTCGGCTCCTCGGGCTTCTCGCCGTGCCTGATGATGTAAATGACATCCGGCGGCGCGGACTGATGACTCATGTCAGGAATCTACTCGCCGGTCTCCAGGCCGGGGAAATTCACGAGCATGTCACGGGCAGGCTTGAGCAGGCGGAGGATCAGGAATCCTGGTTCCCTGTTCAGTTTCTCGTAGTCCTCGGGATAACGTTCTCGCATTGTTTCCGCTGGGACCGGCTCAATAACTTTCTCGATCAGGAATCCAGCATCGGTCGCGGCCGTGCACAGTGCCGACAGCGGTTCACGCCAGAAGTGCACTTCCTGGTCTCCCGATGCGGTATGCCAGGTGTCGGTTTCCAGGGTGGCCTGGAAGTAGGAGCCGCCTTTGCGCAGCCAGTCCACCACCGGATGCTGCGTCGATATCACGGCCGCCCCGCCCGGGCGCAGGACGCGGCAGAACTCGGCGAACGCGGCCGCACGGTCGCTGGCGTAGTGAATGGCCAGCGCGCAGACGATGAGGTCAAAGGCGTCAGCGGGGTAGGGCAGCGGCTTCCCGAGCGCCGCCTGGTCGATCCGAACCTGGCCCGCGGTCTGCTGCCGAGCCAAGCTCACCATTACCGGACTCGCGTCAAAGGCGGTCACCTCAGCTCCTCGTTCCAGCAGTTCACGTAGGTAGAGGCCGGGGCCGCAGGCCGCGTCGAGGACCTGCCGGCCGGCGACGGGCCCCAGCGCGGCCAGCACCGCTGGCCGGTCGTAATGTGCGTTGTACGCGCTGTCCTCCGCATGCTGCTTGAACGTCGGACCCATCGTGTCGTAGGCAGCCCACAGGTTCTCATCCACGCAGACACCATGACACATACCTGAGGATTGAGGAGGCTTCACCGGTCGGCGATGAAGATCATCAGCTGGAACGTCAACTCGATCCATGCGCGCTTGCCGCGGGTCACCGCGCTGCTGGCCCGCGACCAGCCGGACCTGGTCTGCCTGCAGGAGATCAAGACGACTACCGGGCAGTTCCCGGCCGGCGACTTCGCCGAAATCGGCTACCACTCGGCGGTGCACGGCCAGGCCGGACGCAATGGGGTTGCCGTGCTTTCCCGAACCGCGCTTACGGACGTGGCCAGCGGGTTCACCGATGACCCTGTTCCTGATCAGGCCCGGGTCCTGTCTGTCACCGCGGGCGGGCTGCGGTTTGTCAACGTCTATGTCGTGAACGGCCAGGCGGTCGGTGCCGCCGAGTACCAACTGAAGCTGCGCTGGCTTGACGCGCTCACCACGTGGCTGCGGCAGGCCTACCAGGCCGACAGCCCGCTCATGGTCCTCGGTGACTTCAACGTCGCACCCGATGACCGGGACGTGTATGACCCCGTTGCCTGGCGCGGGCGGAACCTGTGCAGCGAGCCGGAACGCAGCCGCATCCACGCCCTGCTCGACTGGGGGCTGACGGACCTCGGCCGCGCCGGTAACCCCGGCCCGGGGCCTTACACGTTCTGGGACTACCGGCAGGGCGCGTTCCATCGCGGCTGGGGCCTGCGGATCGACCTGGCCCTGGCCACCGCGCCGGTCGCGGCGCGCCGCACCGCCGTCACCGTCGACCGGGACCAGCGCAAGCCGACCGCGGGCGAGGGTAAGCCCAGCGACCACGCCCCGCTCGTCGTCACCCTGACGGAAAATGGCCGGTGATCGGCGGGACGCCGAGCCAGGGGCCGCAGACTCGGTGTACGGACCCGGGTACCACGGCCCGTTCGGAATTAGAGATTTTTGCCGAACGATCCGTGGTGCGAGAATCCCCGACCGCAAGCACGCGAGCACTACGACGCGATCGTGACTGGGACAAGTCTGGGCGGGCGGCTGCTCCCGGCTGGCCTCAACACCCTCTTCGCGATGTTCGGCGCCTAGGGCGGCCGCTGCCGCTAGCCGTTCCCGAGAGCGTGGCCGGTGGTCACGTCCACGTGGCCGGGGACCGGGTCGTGGCGATCGCCGACGGTGAGTGTTCCGGTCGGCTCGAAGACGAGAATCTGCGTCGGGACGGGCGCGCAGGGCCGGTGCTCGACGCCACGCGGGACCGTGAAAACCGTGCCCTGGGGCAGGACGACCGTGCGCTCAGCGGAACCCTCGCGCAGGGCGATGTGCAACTCGCCGTCGATGACCAGGAAGAATTCGTCGGTGCCGTCGTGGACGTGCCAAAGATGTTCGCCCTGCACCTTGGCCACGCGGACGTCGTAGTCGTTGACGCTGGTCACGATGCGGGGGCTCCACTGGTCGGAGAAGGAGCCGAGGGCGTCGGCCAGCGCGATGGGTTCTGTGGTCATGGAACCCATGCTGCCGGTGGCGGACACGCCAGGCGAGTGCTAGGAATGGCACATGCCGCAACGATCCTCGCAACAATCCTCGCAGCGGCCGGGCCGGCCTCCGCCGCACCGCGTGGTGCTGGTGGCGGACGAGAACTCCAACCCGTTCGAGATGAGCTGCGCGATCGAGGTGTTCGGCCTGCGGCGGCCTGAACTTGGCCGGGACCTGTACGACGTGCGGCTGTGCGCGGAACGGCCACACACCCTGATGCGCGACGGTTTCTTCACCTTGACCGGGGTGGCTGGGCTTGAGGCCACCGAGGATGCGGACACGGTGATCGTGCCGAACCGGCCCGATACCGAGGCGCCACACTCGCCGCGAGTGCTCAATGCCCTGCGCCGGGCCCACGCGCGGGGAGCGCGGCTGGTCGGGTTCTGCTCGGGTGCCTTCACCATCGCCGAGGCGGGCCTGCTCGACGGCCGGCGTGCCGCGTGCCACTGGATGTGGGCCGATGCGTTCCGCGCGCGGTTTCCCCGGGTCCGGCTGGAGCCGGACGTGCTGTTCGTCGATGACGGGGAGATCTTGACCGCCTCGGGCAGCGCGTCGGCACTCGACCTCGGCCTGCACCTGGTGCGGCGCGACTACGGTGCCGAGATCGCCAACGCGGTCTCGCGGCGACTGGTGTTCGCCACCCGCGACGGAGGCCAGCGCCAGTTCATCGAGCGGCCCGTGCCGCAGGCGGCCGACTGGTCGCTTGGACCCCTGCTCGCCTGGGCCAAGGAGCACCTCGACCAGCCACTGACGGTCGGTGGCCTGGCCGCGCGCACCGCCGTCTCCCCCGCCACCTTGCACCGCAGGTTCCGCTCCCAACTCGGTACCACCCCGCTCGCGTGGCTAACCGCCGAGCGTGTCGCCCACGCCTGCCGGCTGATCGAGAAGGGCGAGATGAGGCTCGACGTCGTCGCCGCGCGCAGCGGACTGGGGACCGGGGCGAATCTCCGCGCCCGCCTGCGCCGCGAGACCGGCCTGAGCCCGAGCGACTACAGGCGCCGCTTCGGGCCGGGCGCGGCGAAGGCGTGAAGTTGTTCCAGACTCTTGAATTCGGAACTTCATCGCCAGCCACCCCTACAATTATCTTCATCTGCCCTTACGGCACTGCGATCGAGAAGGTACGCTTCGCGATACGGCGGCTTCTTAGCCAGGGCTATCACATCGTGGCATATCAGACCACGACGGCCGTCTTTACGGAGGCCGACCCGGCGATCCTTCCCGAGCTCATCTCCCGGGTACGAGAGGACATCAGGTCGCTGATAGCGCGGCTGAAGTCTCGGGGCGTAACCGAATTCGGGTTCTTCGGCAGCAGCCTGGGGTCCTTTATCCTCTACAATTGCGTCGGCCATGAAATCCCTGAGTTGCGCTGGGGAGTATTTAATACTGGCGGCAATATCGCGCGAGGCGTGTGGACTATGCCTGAGGCGAGGCAGCGGTATGTAGAGCGCGGGTGGTCACTTCCGCGGCTTGAAGAGGCGTGGGCTGCGGTTCAGTGGCCCGACTTCGGGCGGTTGGATGGGTCCAGGTTCCTGTTCTCGAGCTCGCGGCGAGACAGGGTGGCTCCGCTGGGTAACATCGCGCAGTACCTCGAGCCGATGCTCCGGGCGGGCGCTGAGGTCAGCGTGTGCGAGGTGCCAGCGATCAGTCACCGTACGGCCGTCATCGCCGGCCTTTGGCGAGCGCCGCAACTCGTTCGCAGGGTGAGGGCTGAGGGTCCGGCGGGAAACGGCGGGACGGGAAGCCGCGCACATGGGCCAGGGTATTGATCCGCGAGATGATGGCGGGATGCGCGTTCTGGTCACCGGGGATCGCGGTTTGGTGGGCGTCCCGGTCGCGGCCTTCCTCAGGCTCTGCGGGCACGAAGTGGTGGGTTTCGACCGCGCCGACGGCGCGGACATCCTGGACCTAGCTGCCCTCCGCAAGGCGGCCAGGGGATGCGCGGCGATCGTGCACCTGGCGGCGGTGGCCAACGACAACGCCGGGAGCCCGGAGCAGATCATGGCCGTGAATGTGCTTGGCACCTGGTATGTGCTGCTGGCGGCGGAGGCGGCCGGAGTGGCCCGGGTAGTCTGCTTTTCCAGTGTGCAGGTGCTCGGGATCGCCGAGGGCGAGCGGCTACCTGACTACTTCCCCGTCGATGACGCCCACCCGCGCCGGGCGACGCGCCCGTACGGCCTGTCCAAGCGCCTGGCCGAGGATCTGTGTGAGGGTTTCACCGCGCGGACGGGGATCGCCACGGTGTCGCTGCGCCCGGTGGCGGTGTGGAATGAGGCCAAGTACGCCCGGGTCGAGGACCAGTGGCACGCGCAGCCGCGATCGGAATGGGAGCCGTTCTGGGAGTACGGCGCGTTCGTTGACGTACGCGATGTCGCCGCGGCGGTAGGCCAGGCGCTGACGGTTCCGCTCGAGGGCCATCACCGGGTGCTTTTGTGCGCGGCCGATATCGCCGCGACCGCGCCAAGCCTCGAGCTTGCCGCCCGGCTCGCCCCCGGCGTGCCGGTCACCGACCCTGGCCGCTACCGCGCCGATCCGCGGGCTGCTCTCATCGACTGCTCAGCCGCCGCGGCGGCGCTCGGCTGGCGGGCCGGCTATCAGTGGTCGCGGCGCAAGCACTCCCGGCAATAACACTGCGGCCCAGGGCCGCGGAGCCGCGCCTGAAATGATGAGGCCGCCAAGCAGCGACTGGACGCCCACATCAGTAGAGCTCGCATTCCCACGGCTCAAGGTCTGCCTGTCCAGGAGGGAGTTCGCCCGTGCAGAATCGGTAGATCCAGGTGGCGGCGCGGCTCTCAGCGTACTTCTGGTTAGCGGGCCGCTAGCCCGGCGTTGCGGGGTTGACCATTCGAAGTCTGCACGGCACCCGATCCAGCGAAGGACGCCTGGGCAGTACCGCCTTTCGCAGGCGAACCTGTCACTGCGCAAGCTATACATGACACGAGCCGGCGCGAGCGGAGCAGCAGGTCCGCCAATGGGGTTTGACCTGCGCAAACTTACCGGTCATGGGGTGTGCAGGGGCCCCGGACCCGGTTACTGTGGCCGCGTGCTCGGCACTGGATGGACCGAGGCCGTGGCCCTGGCGGCAGCGTTCGCCGTGTCCGCCGTGGCAACCCCGGCCGGTATCTCCGGCGCGGTCCTGCTACTGCCGTTCCAGGTCAGCGTGCTGGGAACCCCCAGCCCGGCCGTCACCCCCACCAACCTGCTCTATAACGTCGTGTCCACCCCGGGCGCGCTGTACCGGTACTGGCGCCAGAACCAGACCGGCGGCCGCCTGGCGCTCATCTTGATCACCGGGACCCTGCCCGGCGTCATCGCCGGATCAATCATCCGCGTCGAGCTGGTCCCCGGCCCCCACGTCTTCGATCTGCTCGTCGCCTCCCTCCTGCTACCGCTCGGCATCTGGCTGGCCGCCACCCGGCCCAGCCGCAACCGCGACCCGGCCCGGCCTCCCAGGCCGCGCCAGATCCCTGTCCCCGCCCTGATCGTCCTGGCTGCCCTGACCGGCTGCGTCGGCGGCATCTACGGGATCGGCGGCGGCTCGATCTTGTCTCCCGTCTTGATCGGGTCCGGCCGCCCGCCCTCCGAGGTTGCCCCCGCCGCGCTGGCCTCAACGTTCGTTACCTCCCTCGCAGGCGTGGCCACGTTCACCATCTTGTCCATCAGCCAGGGCCCAGTCGCGCCGAACTGGCCCACCGGAATCGCGCTTGGCGTCGGCGGCATCATCGGCGGCTACACCGGCGCCCGGATGCAGTCCCGGCTCCCCGACACCCTGATCCGCCGCATCGTCGGCATCCTCGCCATCGCCATTGCCGCCCGGTACCTATGGTCTGGGCTGACCTGAACACGGCTTGCAGCTCGCCACTAACATCGCCGCCGGTCACCGCCAGCCGTGTCCCGTACCAGCTGGCTGTGCGGGCACCGTTGCCAGCGCTCCCGCCCCCGCTGCAGCGGCATCACCGCTCCGTGCCTCAGAAGGCAAAGCCCGGCCCGGCCGACCCAGCCCACCCCAGGCCCATCCACAACCGACGCTAATCAAGGCAGCGACCCTCAGCCGCCCTGGTGTCGTTCCGGCCGCCGCCGCAAGGTTCGCCGCGCGCCCACCGGGGCATTCGCCCCTCGCCGCCGGCACGGTGTCGGATGGCGCGGGGCATGGCGCCGACTCTGTCCCGGCATGAGAGTGCGGTGCGTGTGAGATGCGAGAGGAAAACGTTCGGCAGTGACCGTAAGCTCGCGTGTACTTCCAACGGAACTTGGTAAGCCACAAGATATTGAGCCTTTTTCATCCTGCCTTTGCCCCGCGGCCCTAGAAATCGTGGATGGCCTTGGAGAGTTGTACCGCGGCCTGGCCCGTCTACTGTTCCGGCGCGCCGCTGGTGGGGCAGACTTGCCCGGTGGTCCCAGTGGAGCCGACGAGCGCGGCCGAACGACGTTTCCCGCGGCACGTGCGCATCGTGCATTTGCCGGCATCTGCGTTCCGCGCGCTGGCAAGCGGTGACCTGGCGGCGGCAAACGCGGTCAGCCCTGTGCCCCTCTCGGATTACTTCGTCAGCCCTGACTGGAGAGGGACGTGGCGGATGCGAAAGGAGCAAGTCGAGCGGGACCCGGCCAGCACGGCATGGGTCACTGGTGTCATCTGGGATGAACAGCAGCAGGTGGCCGTTGGCCGGGCCGGATATCACGGCCCCCCCGATCAGTCGGGGATGGTCGAGATCGGTTATGCAGTCGATCCTGCATACAGGCGGCGCGGCTACGCCAGGGCCGCGCTGGAGGTCCTGCTCCAGCGTGCGGCTGACGAGCCACAGGTGAGGACGGTACGGGTGAGCATCAGCCCAGACAACATCGCCTCTTACGCCCTGGCATCGCAGTACGGCTTTGCCGAAGTCGGTGAGCAGTGGGACGAGGAGGACGGCCTGGAGATCGTCTACGAGGTGGCCGCAAGCCAGTTCCGGTGAGGCTTCCTGTCCTCTGGTGGAGGGTTCGTCACTTTGCGGCCGATGTCGGCGCTGCCTGCGCGCTAGCGGCGGACGTGAGAGGGCGCGCAAGATCCGTCAGCCTTTTATCCCTCTTGTCGTGGGTTTATCACGATCTTCACTTGGCGGCGCGCCTCCGCCGGTGGCGAGGAAGCCCTCCTGGGCCGAGATGCTGGGCCGGCTCCAGGCCGGAGCGCTGTGGTTCTGGGTCACCGAGGCCGACGACCGGGTGCATCTCACCGGCGTCAGCCCGCCCTCGTTCGGGTAGCCCGCGCCCGCAGAATCGATCAGGCCGATAGTCATCATCGGGGCAGATTCGGACGTTCACGCCGCAAGGCGCCGATGCATAAAAATACGGTCGGCCGCTCGCATTGGACGATAGCCGCCGGGCAAAAGCGGCCAACTAGGCGAATGTGCCGATCCGCGCCTGTGCCGTGGCGCCGGCTCGCTGACTGTCTGCCGAGCCGCGGTGGTTACAAGTCGATAGTCG
>Ga0335074_10007567_pt1 | contig 15054 bp, 14 predicted proteins | sample Lox_Sample_23_FD_206715 | JGI IMG/M metagenome (GOLD analysis project Ga0335074, IMG submission 206715) | Soil microbial communities from Loxahatchee National Wildlife Refuge, Florida, United States - Lox_Sample_2.3 | ecosystem: Environmental > Terrestrial > Soil > Wetlands | place: USA...
GATGGCGGTGAGCCGACCGCGGCACAGATCGCATCCACTCCGATCGTCACCGTCACAACGGGCACCCGTTTGCGTGAAGCGGGCGAGTTGATGCTCGACCGGGGCGTGTCTCACCTGATCGTGATCGATCCCGAGGGCGAACGGCCCATCGGCGTCCTCTCCACCCTGGACATCGCCGGGACGTTCGCCTGGGGCGAGCTCTGAGCACTCCGTTCCAGGTCAAACCTAACGCTGGGAGAAACGATGCCGGGACTGATGAGCCGTATCTCGACGCTGATCAAAGCAAAGATCACCAAGCTGCTGAACCGTGCCGAGAACCCAGCCGAGACGCTCGACTACGCCTACGAGCGCCAGCTGGAGGATCTGCAGAGCGTCAAACGCGGAATCGCCGACGTCGTGACCTCCAAGAAGCGCCTCCAGCTGCAGGAGGAGACGCTCCGCCAGCAGACCGACAAGCTCGACGCGCAGGCCCGAGAGGCGATGTCCGCGCAGCGCGAGGATCTCGCCCGCGCGGCACTGGAGCGCAAACAACTGGTCCTGCAAGAGACGGGCTCACTTGATCAGCAGATCGCCGAGCTCCAGAGCGAGCAGCAGAAGCTGACCGACGCCGAGGAGCAGCTGCGAACCAAGATCGAAGCCTTCCGCTCTAAGAAGGAGGTCATCAAGGCCCAGTACTCCGCGGCCGAGGCTCAGGTCCGGATCTCCGAGGCGGCAACCGGCGTGGGCGACGAGATGGCCGACGTCGGCCTGGCCATGCAGCGCGCGCTCGACAAGACCGAGGACATGAAGGCGCGCGCCTCAGCGGTCGAGGAGCTGCAAGCGGCCGGCACGTTCGAGGATCTGACCGCCCTTGGACCGCCTCAAGATGATGTTGCCCGTCAGCTGGAGCAACTCGGTGCCAGACAGACCGTCGACAGCGAGTTCGCTCAGCTCAAGGCGGAGCTCGGACAGGCCGCGGAAACGGCGCAGATCTCGAGCGGCTCTGATTCCGAGACCGGCGCCAAGCCAGCCTAACCGTGGATCAGGCGAGAGGACAGACAACATGACGCCGGCTAGCGCCCCACACGCCGCCACTACGAGCTGGCCACGTACGCTCGGCGCGATGGTGCTCGAGGCCGCGGAGCGCCATCGCGGCGTGGCGCTCCAATTTCCGCGGGACGGTCGCACCGCGTTCATGTCCTACTCGGAACTCGGCGACGCCGCCGGCGAGATCGCCCGCGGACTGATTGGCTTCGGTATAGAGCCTGGTGACCGCGTCTGCATCCTCGGGCTCACGTCGGCGGAATGGACGCTGGCCGACTGCGGCACCGCCTGCGCCGGAGCCGTCGTCGTCCCGATCTACCACACCAATTCACCCGCGGAATGCGCTTACGTCCTCGCGCACTCGGAGGCGCGCCTTGTCTTCTGCGAGAACCGCGAGCAGGCCCACAAGGTCGAGCTGGTGCGTGACCGCTGTCCCGCGCTTGAGCACATCGTGCTGTTCGGGGATGAGGATCCGGACGCGCTGACGCTAGAGAGGCTGCGGGAGCAGGGAATGGAGATTGCCCCCGAGGAAAGCCACGCCCGTCTGGAAGTCGTTGACCCCAACGACGTCGCGACCCTGGTCTACACCTCCGGCACGACGGGCCCTCCTAAGGGCTGCATGCTCAGCCACGACAACCTGCTCTTCACGACGCGCACCTACGCCCAGAGGCTCGGCTTCAACGACAGCCATTCGGTGTACCAGTTCTTGCCTCTGGCGCATGTCCTTGCCCGAGTCACCCAGCTGGTGGCACTGAGCGTCGGTGCTCGCATCATCTACTGGCGCGGGAGCGCGTCCACGATCATGGAGGAAGTTGGCGCGACCGCCCCCACCCACTTCCCGGCTGTGCCCCGAATCTACGAGAAGATCCACGGAGCGGCCACCGGGCGGATGTTCGATGGGCCGACGGCCCAACGTGCTCTGTTCGAGTGGGCGCTGCATGTTGGCGCGCGGGCACGCGAACCACTGCGCCAGGGCCTACAGCCGGACCTCCTGACCGATCTGCAGTACCGCCTAGCTGACCGTCTCGTGCTGGGTCGCATCCGAGCGGCGTTCGGTCCCAGCCTGGAGCTCGCCATGGTCGGGGCCGCCCCGGTCGCCAAGGAGCTCTTGGAGTTCTTCGATGCCTGTGGCGTGATGGTGCTCGAGGGCTACGGACTCACGGAGACCTGCGCGGCGGCCACCATCAACACGCGGGATGCGGTGCGGTTCGGCACGGTCGGACGGCCGTTGCCAGGCACCGAGGTAGTCACCGCCGAAGATGGAGAACTGCTGATCCGGGGCCCCCAGGTGTTCAAGGGCTATTACAAGGACTCCGAGGCGACCGAGGCGGTCCTCACCGAGGACGGCTGGTTGCGCTCGGGCGACCTCGGTGCAATCGACCCGGAGGGGTTCGTGCGCATCACCGGGCGCAAGAAGGACCTGATCATCACCTCGAGCGGCAAGAACATCACTCCGGTCAACATCGAAAGCCTCCTGCGCGACAGCCGGTACATCACCGAGGCGGTCGTATACGGCGACAATCGCCCCTACCTCGTCGCAGTGCTGACGCTCGATACCGACGAAGCCAAGAAGCTCGCCGCCCGATTGGGCATCGCCGGCGACCCGGCCTCGATATCCGCCTCCCCCGAGGCGCGGGCTGAGATTCAAAGCGAGATCGACGCGGTCAATGCCAAGCTGGCCCGGATCGAGCAGGTCAAGCGCTTCGCGATCCTCGACCACGACCTGACTCAGTCCGCCGGAGAGATGACGCCCACCCTCAAGGTGAAGCGCGCAATCGTCTACGAACGCTACGCAGACGTATTCACCGAGCTCTACGCGCACCAGAGCAGCGCGTAGTTGACCACACTGTCAGGTGGAGTTCACCCGATGGCACTCAAATCGGCCTTTCCTAGGCTCGGCTGATGATGATCCGTCCATCAGTTGCACTGTGGTCATGGTGACCCTCGGAATCGCTCTGTTGGTTCTCGGCGTCGTCCTGACGGTCGCGGAAGCCCATTTGTCAACTGGCGGACTGATTGCCGCTGGTGCGAGCGCCGCTTTCATCGGGGGAATAGTCGTGTTGCTGGTTGTCGCCGACGCCAGCGCATTTGTCGTACTGGGCGTCGCAGTCTGCGTCACCTTCGCGGCTGGGAGTCTGCTGGTGGTCGGCCGGCGCAGGATCCTGCGTCCCTTGAAGGCACGGCCCCGCACGGGTCGCGAAGCTCTCGTCGGCCGGCTCGGCATCGTCCGGTCCGGCCCTGACCACCAACCGGAGGTGTTCATCGAAGGTTCGCTTTGGCGCGCGGAGCCGGACCCCTTCCACGAGCACAGCGAGTTGCACGAGGGCGAGCGGGTCGTCGTCGAGAGCGTCAACGGATTGACCTTGCGCGTCCGCAAGGCCGAAGAATGGGAGCTGACCACATGAGCGTCACCACAGTCCTTCTGGTCGTCATCGTAGTCATCGTGTTGCTCGGGTTGATTCTTGCCTCCGCGTCCATACGCATCCTGCGCGAGTATGAGCGTGGGGTCGTGTTCCGGCTCGGCCGGCTGCTCGATCAAAAGGGTCCCGGCGTCGTGTTGCTGATCCCGTTCGTGGACCGGATGGTTCGGGTCAGCTTGCGGACGGTGACACAGCAGATCCCGCCCCAGGAGGTCATCACCCGAGATAACGTGCCGGCACGCGTAACCGCCGTTACCTACTTCCACGTCGTGGATCCGAACCGATCGGTCGTCGAGGTCCAGAACCCAGAGGCGGCGACTTCACAAATCGCGCAGACGACCCTGCGCTCCGTGCTCGGCAAGGCCGAGCTGGACACTTTGCTGGCCGAGCGCGAGCGTCTGAACGAGGACCTGCAGAAGATCATCGACGACCAGACTGAGCCGTGGGGCATCAAGGTCACTGCCGTCGAGATCAAAGACGTCGAGATCCCGGAGGACATGCAGCACGCGATTGCCCGCCAGGCCGAGGCCGAACGCGAGCGACGAGCAAAGATCATCAACGCTGAGGGCGAATTCCAGGCCGCGGCAAAGCTCGCCGAGGCCGCCAACGTCATCAGCCAGAATCCGGTAACGATTCAGCTGCGCTACTTGCAGACGCTGCTGGAGATCGGGAGCGAGCAGAACTCCACGATCGTCTTTCCGCTGCCGATCGATCTGATCGGCCCGCTGTCGCAGGCGGCCAACGGTCATACAGCGATGTCGGTCCCATCCGCCGCGTCGACATCTGACACGGTGCTGGTCACAAATGGACCCCCGAATGCTTCGCCCACCAGCGCAACAGGTCTTAGCTGAGCGGCTGTCGGCGATCCAAGAGGAATTAGTCGGCGCGGCGCAAGGCTGGCGGCCCTGGGAGCAGGACCGGACGGCCGATCGCGACGTGAGCGCACGTAACCTCTTGCAGTACCTGGCTCTGCGCCGTCACGATCTGCGTGACCTCCAGGATCCGCTGAGCAGGCTCGGGCTTTCGTCGTTGGGTCGCAGCGAGGGTCATGTGCAGGCCAGCGTCGACGCCGTGCTCGATGCGCTCGGCGCGCTCATCGAGCATCCGCCGTCGACGGATGAGAGGTCGGCACCGATCGGGTTCTCGAAGAGTGGCCAGCTGCTCTCGGCGCGAAGTAGTGTGCTGCTTGGCCCGGCGCGGCGCGGGCGGCCAACGCGAATCATGGTGACGATGCCAACGGAAGCCGCGCAGAACCCTCGTCTCGTGAGTGAGATGCTCGCGGCCGGCATGGATTGCGCACGGATCAACTGCGCCCACGACGCGGCACCGCAGTGGCAGGCGATAGCAGAGCATGTGCGTAGGGCTGACGACCGTGCAGGGCGCCGGGCGCGGGTCCTCGTGGATCTGCCCGGTCCGAAGCTTCGTACCGGACCGCCTGCGGCGCCGACCGGCCGGGACAGCAAGGGTGACTACCTGCGGCTCGGCCTGGGAGATCGTCTGATCCTGACCCGAGCAGGCGGACTCGCGCTGGACAGCCACAACGGAGCTTGTCCAGCCCAGATCGGGTGCTCGCTCTCCGAGGTGTTCGCCGTCACCCGCCGCGGCCACCACATATGGCTGGATGACGGAAAGCTCGGCGGGGTCGTCGAGTCAGCCGATCCGGATCGGATCGAGCTCCGGATCACGAGTGCCGGCGTCAAGGGCGCCAAGCTGCGCGCGGGCAAGGGCATCAATCTCCCGGACGCCGCGCTCGAGATCGACCTGCTCGGGCCACACAGCGAGGAGCCACTGCGGTTCGCGGCAGAGCAGGCAGACTTGATCGGGCTCTCGTTCGTCAGCAGCGCCCGCGACGTCAAACGTGTAAGCGACTTCCTCGATCAGCGCGGGAGGATGGAGACCGGGCTGATCCTGAAGATCGAGACGAAACGCGCCTTCGAGCACCTGCCGGGCATGCTGCTCGCAGTGCTCGGAAGCGACCGTCCGGCGGGCGTCATGATCGCTCGAGGCGACCTCGCCGTGGAGTGCGGCTACGAGCGCCTCGCCGAAGTGCAGGAAGAGATTCTGTGGCTGTGTCAAGCCGCGCACGTCCCGGTCATCTGGGCGACCCAGGTACTCGATCGCCTCGCCAAGACAGGCCGGCCTTCGCGCGCCGAGATCACGGACGCAGCCATGGGCGTGCAAGCGGAGTGCGTGATGCTGAATAAGGGTCCCAGCATCCTCGAGGCGATCACGGTGCTCGACGACATCCTCCGGCGAATGGAGCGCCATCACAACAAGAACCGGCCCCTGATGCCAAGGCTCCAAGCCGCAGACTACGTCCCTACTGAGCGTTGAGTCAGGCTCGCGCGCGGTCCAGGAGCAGGCGCTGCTCAGCGCTTGCGATCAACCTGCGAGTGCGGTCGACGACATCGGTCGAGACGGAGATCGCGTCGATCCCGGCGCGGACCAGCAGCTCGGCGTACTCGGGGTAGACCGAAGGAGCCTGTCCGCAGATCGATGTCTGTAGCCCGGCGGCGCGCGCGCGGGGGATCAGCTGCTCCAGGTAGTCGGTCACTGCCGGGTCGCGCTCGTCGAACGTGCCGGCCAGCTCGCCGGAGTCGCGGTCTGCCCCCAGCAGCAGCTGGGTCAGGTCGTTGGAGCCGATTGAGATGCCGCAGACCCCGAGTGCCGCGTAGCGCTCGAGGTTGAACAGCACCGACGGAACCTCAGCCATGATCCAAAGCTCGAAGCCTGACCGGTCGAGCAGCCCTGCTTCGCCAACCAGCTCGCGGCACCGCCTGAGCTCGTCGGTGGTCCGCACGAACGGAAGCATCAGGTGGAAGTTGGTATGTCCTGCGTCCCACACGCGGCTGATCGCCTTGAGTTCGAGGTGGAACACCTCGGGCTGCTCCACGTAGCGCAGAGCGCCGCGGAACCCGATCATCGGGTTGGCCTCCTCGGGCTCGAACTCCTCTCCTCCCGCCAGCCCGCGGAACTCGTTGGTTCGGAAATCAGTGGCTCTGTATGTGATCGGTCTCGGAGCGAAGCCAGCGGCGAACGTCTCGAGCGCACCGGCCAGCCGGTCCACGAACTCGTCACCGCGTCCTTCGGCGAGCAGCTTTCGCGGGTGCGTGCCGTCGAGCGCCTCGACGAGCATTAGCTCGGCGCGGACAAGCCCGACGCCGTCGACGTCCAGAGCGGCGGCGCGCTCGACCTGCGAGGGCTCTGACAGATTGACCAGCAGCCGGGTCCCGGTAATGATCGGTGCCGATACTCGGACGTGGCCGTCGAGCGAGGCTCCGGGGCTGACCGAACTGGATACCGCCTTCGCGTTGTCGTCGGCGCCTTCACGGACCGTCCCGTGGGTCGCATCGACCGTGATCAGTTCGCCGTCGCGCAGCTTCTTGGTCGCCTCGCCGGTCCCGACCACGCACGGAATCCCGAGCTCGCGGGAGACGATCGCGGCGTGGCAGGTCATTCCACCGGAGTCGGTCACGATCGCCGCGGCTCTACGCATCAGCGGCACCCAATCCGGCGAGGTCATATGGGTGACCAGGATGTCCCCGGCTCCCAGCTTGCCGGCATCGGATAGGGATCGCAGCAGACGGGCGGCGCCGCTCGCCCTACCTGGCGCCGCACCCAGCCCGCGGGCCAGTTCGGCGCCAATATGGCCAATCGGTTGCGCCGCCGCCGCCTCAGCAGCCGCAGACTTTGAAACGACCGTCGTGATCGGACGGCTTTGCAGCATCCAGATCTTGCCGGTGGGGTCAAACGCCCACTCGGTGTCCTGCGGGACCCCATACTCACGCTCGATGGCGATACCCAGCTCAGCCAGGCGCACGACCTCCTCGTCGCTAAGCACCGGCCGCAGGCTCTCCTCCTGGGTCAGCATCCGCGTCACCGTGCCACCCGCCGGCGCGGACTCGATCACCAGCTCTTTGGGCCTGGCCGAACGCGTCAGGATCGCCATCAACGGCTTGTCGACGACATACCGGTCCGGTGAGACCGCGCCCGAGACAACCGCCTCGCCGAGGCCGAAAGATCCCTCGATGACCAGGTGATCCTCCTCCCCCGTCGCCGGATCGATCGTGAACATCACGCCGGCCCGAGTCGAAGGGATCTGCCGCTGCACGACCACAGCGATGTCCATCTCGCTCTGGCTGAAGCCCCGCTGCCCGCGATAGTAGATCGTGCGCGCGCCAAACAGTGAAGTCCAACAGCGCTTGACCGCATCGATCACAGCCTCCCGTCCCAGAACGTTGAGAAACGTCTCGTTCATCCCCGCGAACGACGCGGACGCGGTGTCCTCCGCCGTCGCCGACGAACGAACCGCGACCGGCACATCCGCGTCACCCGCTGCCAGCTCGCCGTAGGCCTTTGCGATCGCTTCGGCGAGCCAGCCGGGCATCGCGCTCTCGCGAACTGCCGTCTGCGCCTGCTCGGAGGCTTTCTGTAGCGCTTCGGTGTCTTCGACGTCTAGCCCACCAAGCAACTCGGCAAGCCGGCCTCCAAGGCCAGTCTGAGTCCGGAAGGCAGCATAGGCAGGAGCGCCCACCACGAAGCCTGGCGGAACCGGAATACCGGCTTGGGTCAGCTGGCCCAGGTTGGCGCCTTTGCCACCGGCATAGGGAACGTCGGCGGTTGAAAGCTCGGAGAAGGGCCGGACAGGTACGACATCCGAAGGGGCAGTCGTATCGAGGTCCGCGATTGTGGTCACAGGCCGAACCTACGCTGCCTCAAACCACACCGAATCCGCGGTCGCCCGCGGAACGGTCCGTAGAACGCGCGGATACCGGAAAGTCGGTGGCGTCACCGGGCCTGCTTCGCGCGTTCGGCCGCTTGCTCGTGCGCAGACCGCACGAGCTCCGGGATCTCCCGGTACAGGCGCATGCGCAAGTCCGTGTGCAGATTAGGATCCACCAGCACCGACATCAGCTCCCTCGATAGCCCATCGCCGTCGGGATCCGGTGACTGCCTCGGCGGTTCGTATCGGGAAGGACGCTCGACGGTAACCTGCCGCGGTTGAAGGAGTTCTGAGATCTCCTGGGCAAGCCGCATCCGGAGATCCGTGTGCAGGTTCGGATCGGTCAGCGCAGCCTGTACGAGATTCACCAAGTGGCCATCCTCCCGGGCGAGCTGGTAAGTCTGGTCGTTGTCCACCATGGCGGTCCCCTTCGTCTAAGTGTTCGTTAGGTTCACCCGCACAGCCCACAGATGACCGGTACGTCGCCGCTGACCCGTGGGCCGCGGCACGATCAGCAGTGAGCAACCAGCGTCTGCGACCAGCGTCTCACCCACGCTGCCAGCCATGATCCGAGCCAACGTTCCCCACCGCCGGGACCCGATCACCATCAGGTCGACTTGCGACGACAGCCGCCGAAGCTCGTGGCCTGGATCACCCACAGCAGCCGTCACCTCGCAGGAAACGCCCAGTCCGCCCGCCGCCACTTCCGCCCGCCGTTGCGCCTCGATCCGCTCAGGCTCCCACACGTGCTCCCAGTCGTCCAGCTCCATCAACTGCCAGCCGCTCAGACGAGGAACCCGGTTCTCCACCATCGTTAGGACCGAGAGCTTGCTCTGTGTTGCGCGGGCCAGACAAGCCGCCACCTCGAGCGCTGATTCGGACTCGCGTCCACCGTCGTAGCCCACCCCTACTTTGCTGAGCCGAAAATCTCGCTCGCTCAAACCCCGCATTGCCACGGCCAAGGCAAACGGCGCCTCCGATACAAGCTGCCGGCCGCGGGAACTGATGCCCACGTGCCCGATCGGCGTCTTCGACGCCGATCCGATCACCACAACATCCGCGCTCCAGCGAAGGGCGTGATGCGTTATGGCCCGTGGTGCCGAGCGATCGACGAGCACGTGCAGGGACGCAGCCGGCGCGAACCGGCGCCGATCGGCCCTCAGCACCTTCTCTGCGTGGCTCCGGAGAGTACGACGGTCGGTCATCCCATGGAATGGAAACAACGACGACGACAACACGCCGACCAGCGAGAGGGCGCCGTCGCCGGCGAGGGCCAGCCGCGCGCCGAGCGCAACGGCATCGCGCCCCGCAGGACCCCCATCATCGCCGACGACGATCCGTTTGAAGCAAGGTGCGGTAGAAGGCGAGGCCACCGTTTACTCAAACTAACCCCCGGGTTCGAGAAGTGTCATCCGGCCCAGTCCGCGGCTTGGCTGCGTAGTTCCCCGATGAGCAGGCGAGCTCAATGCCAGAGCCGTACGTCGCGTCTGACGCGGGCTCCTCGACGACGAGGTAAGGTCGCGCGATGGCTTCGTTCAAGGAGGCAAGCGATCCGATCACGATCGTCCTCGCCGATGACCACACTGTCATGCGTCGCGGGCTCCGCATGCTTCTCCAGGCCGAGCCGGGCTTTGATGTCGTCGCGGAGGCGGGCCACATCCTGGCCGCGCTTCAGCAGGTGCGCGGTCATCGGCCGGATGTCTTGGTGCTTGACCTCAACATGCCGGGAGGATCGAGCGTCGATGCGATTAAGCGGCTAAAGATATTTGCGTCGTCGACCGCCGTGGTGGTCCTGACCATGGAGCACGACTCGTCGTTCGTCCGCGAAGCCCACGCCGCAGGTGCGGTCGGCTACGTCCTAAAGGACGCAGCTGAGACGCAGCTCGTCGCGGCAATCCGGCGGGCCGCGGGTAGGCTGCCGCCCGACCCCTAACGCATCGAGTGTGTCCCGCGCCTTAGGGATTCTGGTCGGCAATACCGCGTGTCCGTCGCGCCGGTGATAGCGAGAACCTCGTCGAACCCCTTGTGCAGGCAGTCCATCAGGACGTCTGGGTAGCGCACGGCGCCGGTATCGATGTTGACGCCCACGAAACACGTCCCGCAATAAGACATGAGCGTGACGTTCAGGGCGGCGCCAATCGTCGGCCCGAAGCGGTACCAGCTGTCGACCTTCGCGCCGGCGAGGTAGAGCGGCACGCGGATTCCGGGCACGTTGCTCGCGAGAAAGTCAATGTGTTTGAGCATTGCGCCGATCGCGGCTCGCGGCAGCAGGTTCAGTGTGCCCGCGATTGCATTGGCGAAGGGAAGCGACCGTCCGTCTTGACGATTGGCAGCGACGGTGTCGTCGGCGAACATCCGCTCGTAGACCTCCCACTCGGGCGGCGACGCCCACAACGTCGCCGTTGGCGCCGCGCGGATAGCTCGAGTCAAGCATCCCCCTTCGGCAGCCAAACCCGGAGTGGGCAGCGGGGAAAACCCTGATGGCCCGCCGCGCCGGCGGACCTAGCCTGGGAACAGCTCGTAAGTCTCACATTCTTGCGCCCCAGGGGACTGTCATCGGTTGGGGGCGCCGCAGATCGGAGAAGAAGATGAAAGCTCTCGTCTATCACGGCCCTGGTGAGCGGGGCTGGGACTCAGTCGCGGATCCAGGCATCATCGAGCCGACCGACATCATCGTCAGGGTCGACACCACGACGATCTGTGGGACGGACCTGCACATTCTCAAGGGCGATGTGCCAGAGACCACGCCGGGAACGATTCTCGGCCACGAGGCGGTCGGCACCGTTCAGGAGATCGGCGTGGGGGTGTCGACGGTCGCCGTTGGCGATCGCGTGCTGCTGTCGTGTGTCAGCGCTTGCGGCCGCTGCCGGTACTGCAAGGAAGGCCGTTACGGCCAGTGCCTCGGTGGTGGCGGCTGGATTTTCGGACACACGATCAATGGGGTTCAGGCGGAGTATGCGCGGGTGCCGTTCGCCGACAACTCCGTCTACAGGATCCCAGCCGGGCTGAATGACGAGCAGGTCCTGTTCCTGGCCGACATCCTCCCCACCTCCTACGAGGTCGGGGTCCTGAACGGCATGGTCTCACCCGGCGATGTCGTCGCGATCGTCGGCGCCGGCCCGATCGGGCTGGCCGCGATCCTGACCGCCAAGCTGTACACGCCGGGCCAGATCGTGGCGATCGACATGGCCGACAGCCGGCTGCAGGGCGCGCTGCGCTTCGGGGCTGACCTCACCATCAACAACGGCCGCGTAGATCCGATCGAGCAGATCATGGAGGTGACCGATGGGCTCGGCGCGGACACCGCGCTGGAGGCGGTAGGAGTTCCGCAGACCTTCGAGCTCGCCGCTGACCTGATCCGGCCGGGCGGCCGGGTGGCCAACATCGGCGTTCATGGCAAGCCGGCCACGCTGCACCTAGAGAAGCTGTGGATCCGCGATGTCACGGTCACGACGGGGCTGGTCGACACGTTCAGCATCGCGCAGCTGATGCGGCTGATCGAGAGCGGCCGGCTCGACCCGTCACTGTTCGCCACGCACCGCTTCGCGATGGAGGACACGATGGCGGCCTATGACACGTTCGCCGATGCGGCCAACACCGGCGCCCTCAAGGTCGTCCTGTGCGGGCCCAACAGCACGAGCGTCCCGACGGAGCGCATCGCAGCCGCCGCCAGCGTCTGAGCTACTCGCCACCCTCCCGAGCCACAGGACCAACGCGTACCCGCTGCCGGTAGCTTCAGGCCCGGGACCGCCGCGTACCTGGGTCTGAACCTGACGAATCGGCATCTGACCGGGGGCGCGCGTCGTTAGCTGAAGAGCGCGATCGCCCCATAGTCACGCGGCTCAGCACCCCGTACCGATGAGGGATGCCGGCCTCCGGCCGTATCGTGGGAGGTGACCAAGGAGGCGTTCCATGCCACAGACAACGGATCAGCCCGCGCAGCGTCACGAACTTGCGACGGTCGTGCGTGATCGCCGTGGTAGCGGCATACAGGAGGCGCTTGGCGCCGTCTCTGCTGACGCGCTGATGCTCCGGACCATATCGGCCGACATCACTCACGCCGCCGACCCGCGGCATCTCGCGCGCAGGCAGCCGCCTACCGACCCTCTCGAGCCGCGTGACCCGGAGTACATCGCGCGCACACTCCCCGCACTGCGCGTCATGGCCGACGTTTGGTTCCGCGGAAGTGCGAGGCTTGGAGCACATCCTGGCGCGAGGCCCGGCGCTACTCGTTTACGCCGGCGGCGACCACGAGACCTACGGGGCGAGTTGGCACTCCGCCGAGATCGACTTCGCCCATCGGACCGGCTTCGTGCGGCTCGTGCTCAAGCACGGCGTGCGAATCTTCCCGGTCGCTTCGGCCGCCGATCGACCTGCGCGAAGAGCTTGGTGGCACCGGCGGCGACCCCAACGAGGGTTACGAGCTCGTCACAGGACGGATGCAAGACGCGCTGCGCGAGCTCGACCAGGCACGCGCGCTGCCGCTAATCGGCTGAGCGCGGGCGGGTCGCACCCTAGGCGACCGGTCGAGCGTCGCCGAGACCGCCGTCGACCTCGCAGGACACCGGTTGTGATCCAGCCCCGTCGAACTCGACCTCGTCGGGGCGGACCATGGTGCCGCGTGGGCCTCTCGCGTTTGCCGGAACTGGCGGTCTGCACTCCTGTTTTTGCTTTTTGGTCGCTCCAGGACGTGGTGCCCGGTCGCAGCGAGCTGAGCGACCACGCTGCTGTACCTTGGGGTCCGTGCCCGAAGCGCCCCCGTCCGCCGTCGCGTCCGAGGCCACCGGCTCTGATCGGAGCATCCGGATCGTGATCGCGGATGACCATGCCTTCGTTCGGCGCGGACTCCGGGAAGTTCTCGAGGCCGAGCCGGGCCTCGAGGTCGTCGCCGAGGCCGAGGATCTCGCCGGCGCTCGCCGCTACGTGCGCGGCCACCATCCCGACGTTCTGGTGCTCGACCTCAATATGCCGGCGGGGCTGACCCTCAGCGCGATTCCGGAGATCCGCCAGGAATGCCCCGACACGCAGATCGTCGTGCTGACGCTGCAGAACGAGCCCTCCTATGCCCGCCAGGCGCTCAGCTCTGGCGCGCTGGGCTACGTGCTCAAGGAGGCCGCGGAGTCCGAGCTGGTGGAGGCCGTGAGACGCGCCGCGGTTGGCGACACGTTCCTCAATCCGCGGCTCGGTGCCCGTGTCGCTGCGGAGCCGCCAAGTGGTCGTCCCGATGGCCTGACCGAGCGGGAGGTGGAGGTGCTGCGCATGGTCGCGCTCGGCCATACCAATGGTGAGATCGCGGAGCAGCTGTACCTATCTGTGCGGACGGTGGAAACTCACCGCGCGCACATCCAGCAGAAGCTGCGGCTCGAGTCGAGGGCAGATCTGGTGCGCTATGCGCTCGAGCACCGGCTGATCGCCGTCGAGCATTAGCGGTTGGCTGCCGGCCTTCGCGGCGTCCGTACCTCGCCACACCGGCTGGTGCCGTTCTGCAGTTGGCCGCAGGCCTGTCGTAAGCCTAGTGTCGTCTGTTATGCAGCGGCATCTCCACGCGGTTGACGGTCACCCTGCCTCCGGCGTGTCCGGGATCCGCGTGGTCCTCGCTGATGGTCACGCGCCTCTGCGGCGTAATTTGAGGCTCGTGCTCGAGTACGAGCAGGACATTACGGTGGTGGTCGAGGCGGGCGACCTCGAAAGCGCCATCCGCGGCATGGGGTCACACCGGCCGGACGTGCTCGTCCTCGATCTGCGGATGCCCAACGGATCTAGCAGCGAGCGGATCGAACGGCTACGCGGGCACTCGCCACGCACCGCGATCGTCATCATCACGATGCAGGCGAACGAGATGTTCGCCGAGCTGGCGCTGAAAGCCGGTGCGATCGGGTTCGTGCTCAAGGACCATGCTGACCAGGAGTTGGCTTGCGCGGTGCGCGATGCCGCCCGCGGTGTGGAATACAGAAGCCCGCACCTGCGAGCGCCGTAGCCGGTGCGGTGGCGGCGCACGGACGGCGTGCATGCGCTCAGGCGACCCGGGCGCTCTCGCGCTGGATGGGGAACACGGCTTTGACGATGGTGCCGTTCCCCGGTGAGGACTCGATGTCGATCGTTCCCTGCAGCAGCTCGACACGCTCGCGCATGCCGAGCAGTCCGAACCCGCTGGTCTGCGCCGCTGTGTCGAAACCTTGTCCGTCATCGCGAACGATGATGCGGACGGCGCTGTCGTCCTCCTCGATCTCGACCACTGCTCTGCGGGCGCTCCCGTGCTTGCTTGCGTTGGTGAGCGCCTCCTGGGTGATCCGGTACAGCGCGGTCTCGAGCTCGATCGGGTGGCGGTCAGGATGGCGCCCCTGCTCGTAGGCGAGGTCGATCGCGAGATCGACTTCGAGCCCGCGTCCACGGGCGCGGTCGGCGAGGTCCCTGATCGCCGCTTCGGTGCCCAGGTCATCGAGCGCGGCGGGGCGAAGCTCGGTGATCAGGGAGCGGAGGGCGGTCATGTCCTGCGCGATCTGCGCTACGGCGCTGGTGACCGCCTCGATCGTCCGCTCGAGGGTGGGCTGCTTGAGTTGCGAGGCGAGTCCGAGACGGAGCGACGCGAGGCTTTGGAGGGTCTCGTCGTGCAGCTCCCGCGCCCAGCGTGCTCGTTCCTGCTCTGCGGCTGCGAGCCGCTGGCGGCGGCGGTCGCTCTCCACCGACTCGGCTGTCGCCACGGCTGTCGCCGCGCTGCCGGCGAACGCCTCTAGGAGCCGCTGATCCTCGGCCGTGAAGGCCGGTCCGTTGCGCTGCCGGTCGAGCGCGATCAATACGCCGTAGCCCTTTCCGCGGAACAGCAGCGGCACCACGAGCCCCGCGTCGGCGCTGACGCCGAGCCGGCCGAGCCCGTGGCGCTCGAACCGC
>Ga0335074_10007568_pt1 | contig 15052 bp, 13 predicted proteins | sample Lox_Sample_23_FD_206715 | JGI IMG/M metagenome (GOLD analysis project Ga0335074, IMG submission 206715) | Soil microbial communities from Loxahatchee National Wildlife Refuge, Florida, United States - Lox_Sample_2.3 | ecosystem: Environmental > Terrestrial > Soil > Wetlands | place: USA...
GCGGTCACGGTCGCCGCCGAGCACCGCGCGTCGGAAATCTGCGAGCGCCTGATCGGCTCGCTGTCCGAGCGTCAGCCGAGTGGCCGGCCCCGCGGGGTCGCGGTGACCGGAACACCGGCCGGCGAGCGCCACGGACTGCCGGCCCTCATGGCCGCAGGATGCCTGCGCGAGGACCGGTGGCACGTCCATCACCTGGGCAGCGACCTGCCCCCCGGCGAGGTCGGCCGGCTGGCCCGCGAGGTCGGCGCCCGCCTGGTCGTGCTCTCCAGCGCGACAGCCGAGACAGCGCGGCGCGCGAGCGCGCAAGCGGCCGAGCTCGCCCGGGAGAATCCCGGTCTCCGCGTCCTGGCCGGCCGTCCTGGCGACACCCTGTACCAGCTCGTTCAGTCTGCACGCCAAGCCCGGCAGGGCTGAGCGAGCACGAGCGCTGCTCGCTTTCGGTCCGTCCGCCCGCCGCGGCGCCGATCCTTCCGCACTGACTCGCCTGGTAGCCCCGCCCGGCCACTAAACTTAGTCAGGTTTAGTATTGATTTATCGAACGGATGGGAAGCTGATGAGCAAGCAGGCACCGAGGAACTGCCATGGCCGGGCCTGGCGGGCGCCCGGCCGGGATCCGGGAACGACGTGACCGGGCGGCGGTTCGCCGTCGTCGGCGCAGGCGTGAGCGGGCTGACCGCTGCTTACCTGCTCTCGGGGGCCGGCCAGGTCACGTTGTTCGAGGCCGAACGCCGACTCGGCGGTCACGCGGACACTCACCTGATTCCCGCGGCGCCCGGCAGCGCCGTCGCGGCTGACACCGGGTTCATCGTCTACAACGAGCGGACCTATCCCCTGCTGACCAGGCTGTTCGCCGAGCTCGGAATTGCCGGCCAGGACAGCGAGATGAGCATGTCGGTCCGCTGCCTTCAGTGCGGCCTGCAGTACGCAGGCCAGCGCGGCCTGGCCGGGCTGGGTGCCGGCCTGCGCGGAGGCACCCGCCGTTACCTAGTTCTGCTGGCCGAAATCGCGCGCTTCCGGCGAGCGGCCAGGGCGTTGCTGCGCCGGGAGGACGAGACCGAGCCCAGCCTCGGCTCGTTCCTGCAATCGCTCTCCTTCTCCGCGTATTTCCGCACGCATTTCGCCCTGCCGTTCGTCGCGGCCGTCTGGTCCTGCGCGCCGGGCACGGCGCTGAGCTACCCGGCCCGCTACCTGTTCGCGTTCCTCGACAATCACGGCTTGCTGTCAGCGGGCCGCAAGCCCCAGTGGCTGACGGTGCGCGGCGGATCGGCGAGCTACGTCACCAGGCTCGCGCAGCGCATCGACTGCGTCCGAGCCGGAACGCCAGTCACCGCGGTGCGGCGGTTCCCTGGCGGCGCCGAGGTGCGAGATGCTGCGGGTGCCGCAGCAGAGTTCGACGCCGTAGTGATCGCGACGCACGCCGACGAGGCACTCGCGCTGCTGGCCGATCCGACCGAAGCCGAGCGCGCGGTGCTTGGTGCTTTCCGCTACTCGCGCAGCTCCGTCTTGCTGCACACCGACCAGCGCCCGCTTCCGGCCAGCGCCGCGGTCCGCTCGTCGTGGAACTACCTGCTGCGGTCCTGCGACGCGGCCGAGCGCGGAGTCCAGGTGAGCTACTACCTGAACCGGCTGCAGCGACTGGCGGCTGCGGACCACTACGTCGTGACGCTCAACGGCGCGGACCTGGTCAGCCAGGACCGGGTAGTCGCCAGGATGAACTACCGTCACCCGGCTTATGACCAGGCCTGCGTGGCGGCGCAATCACGGCTCGCCGATCTCAATGACGGCACCACAGCGTTCGCGGGCTCCTATCACGGCTGGGGGTTCCACGAGGACGGCTGCCGCTCGGGAGTGGCAGCCGCCCGGTCGCTGGGAGCGCCCTGGTGAAGTCGTCAATCCGGGTACCGGATTCGGCCGTGCTGTACGAGTGCCGGGTTACCCACGCTCGGCGGTCCCCGATCAGGAACCTATTCAGCTACCGAACCTGCCAGTGGTTCTTCGACGCTGCCGATCCGCCCCGGCTCGGCCCGTTCGCGAGCTTCGAGTCCCGCGACCACCTGGGCGACCCGCGGCGTCCCATCGCCGACAACGTGCGCGCGCTGCTCAGCACCAGCGGCCTCGAGCTGGAAACGGGCCGCATCCTGATGCTGACCGGGCCGCGGATGCTGGGCTGCGTGTTCAACCCCCTGACCGTCTACTGGTGCTACCGGCCCGACGGCGCGCTGCAGTGCGTGCTGGCCGAAGTACAGAACACCTACCGGCAGCGACATGTCTACCTGCTGCGGCCTGGGCCGGACGGACGAGCTGACGCAGTGAAGGAGTTCTACGTGTCGCCGTTCTACCCGGTGGACGGCTCGTACCGCATGAGCCTCCCGGCGCCAGCGGCCCGGCTCGCCCTGGCCATCACCTACCACCCGCCGGGTCAGCAGGCATTCACGGCCGCGATCACGGGCCGGGCGCGCCCGCTGACCCTGGCCAGCGCCGCCTTGGTCACCGTGAAGTATCCGCTGCCCGGCTTGGTGACCGCGGCGCGGATCCGGCGCCAGGGCATCGCTATGTACGCGCGCGGCCTGCGCCCGTTTCCGCGCGGCTGCAGTGCCGCCGTCAGGAGGTGACCAGATGACCCTGGTAGCTGCTCACATCGAGACTGCTCGCACCATCGACGCGGCGCGCTGGCCGGACGTCGCAGCAGTACCGCACGTGCCGCTCCGGGCGGCGATCACCCGGCAGTTGTTCGCGCGCGCCTGCGCCGGACTGCCGCTGCGCGTCATCCAGGCCGGCGGACGACCCCTCGGGTCAGGCGGCCCGGCCGAGCCGCTGATGCTGCTGCGCCGGCCCGCCGATTTCTACCATCGCGTCGGCAGCACCGGCTTGATCGGATTCGGGGAGTCCTACATGGCCGGCGACTGGGACAGCCCGAGGCTCACCGACCTGCTCACTGTCTTCGCCAGCGGCGTGGGGACGCTGGTGCCGCCCGCCGTGCAGCGCTTGCGGACGGTGGCCGTCAGCCGCGTTCCGCCAGGCGACGACCCGACGATGGCGGGAGCGCGCCGGAACATCGCCCGCCACTATGACCTGTCCAACGAACTGTTCGGGCTCTTCCTCGACCCGACCATGACCTATTCGGCCGGCCTGTTCGAGGAAAAGACCGCCGGGTCCCCGGCCAGCCCGCCGGCCGGGGACCCGGCTGCCGGCGGGGCCCTCGCCTCCGCCCAGCGGCGCAAGATCGACCGGCTCCTTGACCTGGCCGGCGTCGGGCCGGGCACCCGGCTGCTTGAGATCGGCACTGGCTGGGGAGAGCTCGCCATCCGGGCCGGGCAGCGCGGCGCGCTGGTGCGCACGGTGACGATCTCCGCCGAACAGCATTCGCTTGCGGCGGACCGCGTCGCGGCGGCTGGCCTGGTCGGCCGGGTAAGCGTCGAATTGCTCGACTACCGCGAGCTGACTGGCCAGTACGACGCCATCGTGTCGGTCGAGATGATCGAAGCAGTCGGTGCCGCGTACTGGCCAGTCTTCTTCCGCACGCTGTCCCGGCTGCTCGCGCCGGGCGGAGTCATCGGCCTGCAGGCCATCACCATGCCGCACGAGCGAATGCTCGCCGCGCGCGATACCCACACGTGGATCCTCAAGTACATATTTCCCGGCGGTCTGATCCCGTCGCTCACCGCGATTGAGACCAACGCGGCCGCATCGGCCCTGACGCTCACCAGCCGCCTCCACTTCGGGTTGCACTACGCCCGGACTCTGCAACAGTGGCGAGAGCGTTTCGAGGCCAGCGCCACCGCCGGTGAGCTGACTCGGCTCGGCTTCGACGAGGTGTTCCGGCGGATGTGGACCCTCTACCTGGCCTATTCCGAAGCCGGATTCCGATCCGGCTACCTCGACGTCTGCCAGCTCGCCCTGACGCACGCCGAACCTGGCGGCCGAGCTCGCCGTGGCGCCCCGCCGCGGCCATGGCCGGCTAGCTGAAGTGGCGTTGCGAGGGCCAGATCGCGGCCCAGCTCTGCCGGAGGTCCTGGCAGATCCACACCGGCGCGCCCTGCTCGTCGTCATTGACGCTGAGGTGGTTGTTGAGGATAGTGCCGAGCCGCACGGTGCCGCAGAAACCCAGCTGACTGCGTGAGTACCCCACGACGATCGCTGTCGTGTCCGCTGCCGGCGGCGGCCCCCAGTACCAGAACGACATGTGCCCGCTATAGGCGGCCGGCAGGCCGTCGGCCGGGCCGAACCGGTCGACCGCACCTGCCTCGCCGTAGTTGCTCGTCAGGACTGTCGCGGAGGATTGCTGCGCGGATGGCAGCGAGTGGTAGACCGCTGCGATCTCCCCCACGAAGGCTGGCCAGCCGATCGTCTCGCCGGCGTCGTAGTTCAGCGCGACGATAGGCGTATCGTGCACGACTGTCACTGGCAGGACCGGCAGCGTGATCGGCAGCATGAGGATGCTGATGACGACCGCCACGCCCAACAGGACCGGCCGCGCCCGCGACCGCTCGCGCGTGATCCAGTCGACTGCAGGCTGCGCGCCGACGGCGACAAGCACAGGGAGGTACTCGGCCAGGTAGTAGGGCTTGCCGCCGGTCATCATGAACAGCACCGCGAGCACCGGGTAGGTCAGGCCTGCCGCTCGGCACCAGCGCAGCCGCGGGCTGCGCAGCAGCAGGACCAGCCCGGCGATCCACACCGGCGAGAAGTACCAGGCGACCATGACGAACTGCTCGGGCACGATCAGCCACCAGGGTGCCGACGTGCCGGACTGGCCGCTGGCGATGCCCTCCGCCACCGCGCGCTCGGGCCAGCCGTGCCGGGCCTGCCAGTCCAGGTACGGCGACCACAAGGCCAGCGCGACCAGCCCGCCGGCGTAGAACCAGGGTGAGCGGAACGGTGCGCGCGGTCCGGCGATCAGCAAGCTCACCACGACGGCGACGATAAGGAAGGCGACAAGGTCGGTGTCGAGCAGGCCGACGCCGGCGGCCAGGCCGGCCGGAAGCCACAGCCGCTGGTTTCCGGTGCGCAGGATGCGCAGCAGCAGCCAGGCCAGCAGCGCCCAGTCGGGCAGGCTGAACGTCGTGGTGCTGAGCAGGTGGCTCGATCCCGTCACAACGGGGGCCAGCGCGATAACCGTGCACGCCAGCAGCTGTGCCTTCCGGCTGCCGCGAACCTCGCGGGTCAGCAGCGCCGTCAGGTACACCAGCAGTGCGGCGGCGAAGGCTGACGGCAGCCGGAGCACCACCAGCGAGTCGGGCGCCAGATCGGTCATCAGCCGGGCGAGCAACGGCACCAGCGGCGGCTGGTCCGGGTAACCCCAGGACAGGTGGCGGCCGCACTCGATGAAATACAGCTCGTCGCGGTGATAGCCGTACCGGCCGGAAAACGCGATCAGCAAGCCCCCCAGCGCTGCCGCTAGCCCGAGCACCGGCCAGGTTGCCAGTGCGGGCAAGTCGGCGTGCCCAGGCGGGCCAGCCGAGGGCACCGACTCAGCGGTCAGTTCAGGGGTATGTTCCGCCGCCACCACCGCAGTGTTGCACGTCCGCGATGCCGTCCCGGTGGCTGTTTCGGCGCAATTACATCACGAAGACCGGGATACAGCCGCTGACCCGAGGGCTGTGAGCGTCCGCCACGGATGAAGCCATCGCCCGTTCGGTAAGGAAACAACCCCCGGACGGGCGGTGGCGTCCGGCCGGCCAGGACGGGCTGTTGCCCTCCGGCCACGCGCCGGATTAGTCTCATGCAAAGCGCTTTGACAACCGGGAGGGCTCCGTGACGTCGACTGTGCAAGGTGCTGAGGCAGGTCCCTCGACCCCTGGGACGGACCCGTGGCGGGTAGTCCCCCGCGCGGAGTTCACAGACCGGCAGCAGCGCGTCCGGGCCGCCGCCGCTGAGCAGGGATTCGACGCCGCGGTCGTCTGGTCACGGGGCGGCGCCTTCATGGATATGAGCGCCGACGTCCTGTACCTGACCAACCACTACTCACAGCAGCCCTATATGGGAGACGAGGCTGGCATCGGCTCGGCCAGGTCGCATGGCGTGTGCATCCTCCCGGTGGACGGGCCCTCGACCGTCGTGGTCGACATTCCCTGGTGGCGGAAGGACCTCGTCGTCGCCGACGAGATAAGGCCGTCGATCCATGTGGTCGAGACCGCGGCCCAGGCGATCCGCGACGCGGACCTGGAACGAGGCCGGCTGGCGATCGTCGGCGCGAGTTACATGACGGCGGCCGCCTACCTCGGCCTGGCCGAGCAGCTGCCGAATGCGACGCTGGTGCGGGCGGACCAGCTCGTCGAGCAGATCCGGGTAATCAAGAGCCCGGCCGAGCAGGTGCTGATCCGGCACTCGTGCGAGATCGGAAACCGCGCCGTCGAGGCGCTGATGGAGACGGCCGTTGTCGGTGCTACCGAGGCGGAGGCCCATGCTGCCGCGGCAAGTACCGTGATCAGCGCCGGCGCCGCGCTTTACGACGCCCCCTGCTCGTCCGGGCCGTGGGCCAACGGGTTCGCCTACGGACGGCTGCCATCGGCCGACGCGTCGCGGCCTCTGCAGGCCGGCGACATGTTCCACTGCGACTGCTACGGCTCCTACGGCGGCTACTTCTTCGACTTCGGCCGGTCGCGGTGCATCGGCGATAACCCGACGCCCAGGCAGCGAGGGCTACTCGAAGCGGTCATCGAGGCCGTGGACACAATCTGCGCCGAGGTCCGGCCTGGCGTTACCGGCGACGACCTCTACCGCGTCGGTGAGCGGTGGATGGCCGGATCGCCCGTGGTCCAGGGCCTGGCCGAGGAGGAACCCGAAATGGAGGGGTTCCCGGCTGTCGGCCACGGGCTCGGCATGATGTGGGAGCGGCCCTGGCTCATGCCGGGAGACCGGACGGTGATCGAGCCGGGCATGTACCTCGCGGTCGAGCTGCTGCTCGGCGACCCGGAGATCGGCGGCGCGATGTTCGAGCAGAACGGGCTCGTCACCGACACCGGCTTCGAAGTGCTCACCACGGCGCGCGCCCGCTGGTGGTAGCGCTCGGGATCACGGCCAGCCCGCGCAGGCGCGGCAACACCCACACCGCGATGCTCGACTTGCTGGCCGGGCTGCGGGCGGCCGGGAAGGCCACCGACGAGATCTTCCTGACCGACTACCGGATCGAGCCGATCGCCAACTGCAGCGGGTGCGTGGCCGCAGGCGGCTGCGACATCAGCGATGACTTCGCCGCGCTGATGGACCGGCTGTACGCGGCCGACCTGGTCGTGGTGGGGACGCCGCTGTACTGGTACGGGCCGTCCGGGCAGCTGAAGTTGTTCCTAGACCGGTGGAGCTGCCTGCTCGACCTGGAGGAAGCGACGTTCCGCGACCGGATGCGGGGCAAGCGTGCGGTCATCGTCATGGCCCAGGGCGAGCGCGGGTTCTACGAGGCAGGACCGTGCCTGCAGATGCTCGACTGGACGTTCCGCTACCTCGACATGCCGGTGGCCGGCCGCATCATCGTGGTCGGCCACGCCAGCAGCGACTACGCCAGTGATGCTTCGCAGCGCGACGCCGTCGGAGAGGCGGCGGCCGCGCTGGCCGCCGGGCAAACGGTCGACCTGCAGCCGCCGTGGTTCCACCTCGGTTACCGGCCCGGCACGCGCCTCGGCGGCATCTTCTATCCAGCAGAAGACGGCAGCGGCACCGAGTAGTGCGCGTGCGCGAGCAGGTCACCCGTGAACACCATCGTGACCCGCGAGCGGACCGGGTCCTGGCCGAGCTGTCCGAACTCCACGACGCCGGCTACCCACCCGGCGCCGCTGGCCGGCGCCCCCAGCCAGCGGACACTCAGGTCGTAGGTACCGGCGAATGCTCGGAGCACGGCCGCCTTCCCCTGCCACGCCTCGTCCTCGTCGGTCCCCCAGATGAGGACATCGTCGCGACAGAGCCGGTCTAGCGCCTCAACGTCCGAGCGGGCCAGCGCGTGCAGCACCGCCGTTGCCCGCTCGATCACGGCAGCGCCTCGGTCACGGCAGCGCCTCGGTCACGGCAGCGCCTTGGTCACAGCAAGTCCTCGATCACACCAGTGTCTCGATGCCGCGGAACTCCAGGTCGAAGCCGAAATGCCGGGGCCCGAGCGCACCAAGTCCCGCCGGCGAGTCGAACGCGTCGCGCCGACGGCGGCCGACTACCGCAATCTCCTGCCCGAGCTCCAGGTAGGTATTGACGAGCGGCTCCCCCGTCGCCGGGTCACAGAACTCCATCAGGTCAGGACTGGCCACCCAGGGCGACCCGTCCAGCCAGCTGACGTGGTTCTCGTTGCGGAACCACACCCGGAGCTTGTGCCCGGCGAACTCGCCGGTCCCGGTCAGTTCGTGGGTCCCTTCCATGTAGCCCGTGTTGGCCCAGTCGCGGCCCGACACGGTGCCGCGGAACAACACCCACCCGTCCAGCGCCTTTGCTGCCGCCTCGACCGGGTCCCGGCCGTTCTCGCGGGCCTCGCGGATGGCGCGGCCGAGGCTCAGGCACTCCGAGAGCGTGCCGGGCACATACATCCTGGCCGTCTCACTTACTGGCACCGCGGCGAACGCGCAGGCGATCATGCCGAGCGAGGCGAGGGCAAGGTGTTTGCCTATCCGCTCTGCCCATGCGTCAGAAGGCGAGCTACGGAGGATGACTTCGTTCCCGAAATGATCGACGCATGCCATGGGCAGGGGCTGGGCTCCGAACACGTTCAGGGCCGTCGCGTGCAGTTCGGGGATCGCGCGACCTGAGTAATCGCCGTCAACCAGCGGCAAGCCGAGCCGTGACGCCGCGCTGAGGATCGCGCCGGTGTTGATCCCGCCGATCTCGATGGAGACGAGCCCGGCGCAGGTGACGCCGAGCACGTCCTCGAGCAGGCGCACTGCCTGCACGAACGGGAGGTCGTACACCTTGCCGCCGCCCAGGCGCAGGGCTCGCTCCTCCGGGTCGTCGAAGCTCTCGGGGGCGATCGAGCCGCTGTAGCAGACCGAGAACGTGGTCCCGTCCGGGTCGAGGTCGGCTAGCGGCACGAAACCGATGTCGCGGTGCTCCGCAAGGTCCTCGAGCAGCTGCTCATGCTGGACGGCCGGGTTCCCGCCGCCCGAGGCGCTCATGAAGTCGGCGCCCCGCAGGAAATCGGCGACGTCGGTGGCGGTCTTGATCTGGCCCATTCAGCCCTTCCCTTGTTACTCGACTTCAACTGGCGGCGGCTCGAAGCCGTAGAGCTTGCAGTGGCTGAGCCCGAGCCGCTCGTACAGGTCGCCGACCAGCTCGGCCCACTTCCAGCAGGCCACGCCCGGATCGACCACCGGAACCGGCAGCTCGTCCCTGGCCCGCGCCCAGAACGCCGGCGAGGTGTGCTCCGACAGGACCACGACCTCGGCGCCGTCCTCGGCCACCGCCTTGCGGCCCTCCTCCAGCACGCGGTCGAAGAACCGGTCATGATCCGCGGCGATGTCGGGGATGCCCATCTCGACCGACCGCATCGACGCCATCCGCCGTTCCAGCCCGTAGAGGATGACGTTGTCGGTCATCTTCGGGATCCACTTGCGGCGCCCGACGATGATCGAGAAGCGGTAGCCCAGGCTGCAGGCGAGGTACAGCGAGGCCTCGGCCATGCCGACCACGGGCATCCGCAGCGCTTCGCGCAGCTCCCGCAGGCCGCCGTCATAGAAGCATCCGATGATCCCGGCGACACACCCGTCCTGCTCGGCTTCGCGCATCAGCTTCACCATCGGAACGAGGGCTGCATGCTCGTAGATGTGGTACTCCAGGTGGGGTGGCCCGTGGTCAAGGTGGCGGACCCGTGGCGTATGCCCTGGTGACCGGATGGCCTCGATCAGGTCGCTCGCCTCTTCGTCGAAGGCGCCGCTACCGACCGGGTTGACCCAGAGGATCTCGCTCACTGGTGCACTCGCTTAGCCCTGGACCATCTGCCAGCGCCGGACGCCCTTGACCGGATCGAGGTCGATGATCACGCCGCGAAGCACGCCGTCGCCGTAGTCCGAGCCCGGGTTGACGCTCAGCGTCCGGCCGACCTTCTGCGCCGCGGCTGACTCGTGAATGTGACCATGCAGGCCGAGCAGCGGCTCGATGGTCTCCAGTGAGCTGCGAACCGCGGTTGAGCCGACCGACGCCATCCGGAGGCCGCTGGCGTCGACGACCGGCCGGAGGTCCTCGTCGAGCTGAGGGGCCTGGTCCAGGTGGGTGTCGTGCGGCGGGCAGTGCACGTTGAAGATCGCCGTCGCGGGGTCTTTTAGCCGGGCGGCGAGGCCGTCGATCTTGGCCTGCACTTCGGCCTCGCTCAGCTCGCGCGAGGTGTGCCACGGCGTCGGAGTTGAGTAGCCGATCGACAGCATCTCGTAGCCGCCGGGCAGCTCGAAGATGCCGTCTTCGGCGTAGTGCACGGTGTCCGACCCGCGCAGTACCTCGGCCAGGTCGTCGAAATCGTCGTTGCCGAGCATCATGTAGGCCGGGATGTTGAGTCCGCCCAGCCGTTCCTCGGCTAGCGACACCCACATAGCCAGTGTGTCCCGCATGGCCTGCCGGAACGTGGTGTCCTGCCGCTCCGGGCTCGCGTCCAGTGCGGCCTTCTCGTCGGGATCCACAACGATGGGGTACCGGCCCATCGCGCGGATCTGCTTCTGCAATTCGGCCAGCTCCTCGCGGTCGCGGGCCTGGACCGGCCGGTCATGCAGGGAACCGCGCCAGCCGCCGTCGGCCTGCGCGACCAGCGGGACGAGCACCTTGCCGGTCACGTCACCGCCGAGGATCAGCACGTCGGGCTCGTAGACCTTCGCCGCGTTCAGCCACTTGCGGAAGCACTGCTCGGATCCGTGGATGTCGGTGGCGAAGAACAACCGGGTCCTGTTGTCTGTCTTCTTGCGGCTGAACACGCCGGCACTCCTATTCGGCCTTCGGCCTATTCGGGCGGCAGTTGCTTGAACGCCAGGCTCAGGTCGATGCCGCGGGCGCGGTTGAGCAGGTAGGACACCGGGTAGCCGAGGATGCCGACCCCGGCGATCACGCCGGTGATGACCCAGCCGAGCGTCGTGTTCGCGCCGAGCACGTCGTTAGTGGCCAGCGGGTAGAAGAACAAGGCGTAGATGATCAGCGCCGCGATGCCGATCAGGCTGATCGTCGGGACGCCAAGGAAGGTCCCCCGGATCGGCGATCGCTCGTACAGTTCGCGCCGCAAAACGGGGAACAGGATGCCAGTGATCGCGACGACGAAGAAGGTCAGCAGCTCGGCCAGCCCGGCGGTGTAGAAGATGTCGAGGAAGCCGGTCGTTCCCCAGATGATCAGCACCAGGTAGAGGAGCGTGGCGATGAGAATGATCACGTTGGCCACGATCGGCGAGTGCGTCTTCTCGTTCACGTCGGAAACCTTGTCCGGCAGCACGCGGTCGAACGACCAGGCGAACAGGTTGCGGCTGACGATCAGGAACGTGGCCGGCAGCGCGACGACGTAGGCGGCGATGTAGGAGAAATTGATCAGCCCGATCAGCACCGGGTTGTGCGCCACCATCGACACGAAGAAGAAAAAGAACGCCGGCGAGCCGAACGGGTACAGCTTGGACCCGGTATTGGACAGGTACGTGGCCGAGCCGAGGAAGTCGTTCCCGAACGTCCGGAGCGCCAGCGCCATCAGCAGCGCGACGAGGATTCCGGAGATCGCCAGGGAGTACAGCATCGCGCGGAGCGACCGGGTTTTAGCCGAGCGAATCTCGCCGCCCGCGTAGGCGCTGACGATCGCGTAGCCGAACGAGGCGAACGCCAGCGGCATGGCCAGGATGGTGTTCTTGAAGCTGAACGTGGCACTGCCCGCGTACCCAGCCTTGTGCGCGTCGGTGATGATCTTGTTGTAGTTGCCGCCGAACTGGGTAACCGAGCTGATGAAGTCGCCGCGGCCGTGGATGGCCAGGACGATGATCGACAGCGCGACCGACACCAGCGAGAACAGGAACAGCACGCCGTAGATCTTGAGGGCCCGCCGCAGGCTCATGCTCATTAGCGCCGCGCACAGCACCAGGATGATCGCGCCGATGGCAAAGCCCCACGGCTTGCTCGTGCCCAGCGTCGCACCCCACTGCAGGAAGGTGCTGTTGTGCGTGGCCACGCCGAGCGCGGTGAACGCAGGCGAGAACCCGAGCGGCGCCAGCAGGTAGCCGAAGTACGCGATCACGAGCAGGTACCAGGCGCTGATGTTGAAGTTCGCCGCGAAGCCGAGCCAGGGGTGGATGGTGCGGCTGACGAAGACGTAGTCGCCGCCGGAGCGCGGCATGACCTTGGTCAGCATGCCGTACAGCAGCGTCGGGACAATGCACAGGATGACGCAGATGACGGTCACCCAGAACGGGTTCGCGCCGGGGAAGGAAAACGGCGCCTCGGTCGCGACCAGTGCGGCCAGCGGCAGCGAGACGAAGGAGACGTTCAGGGCGATGTTCGATCCGACGGAGATCTCGCGCACGAGCCCCGTCGCCTGCCTGGTGTAATAGCTCGCTCCGGGTCCTGCCACCCCGGCGGCAGAGGTATCGCGTTCGGTCACGCCTACCACCTCATTGCAATGCAAAGGGCTTTGGGCGAGGCTAACACCCTGGTCTGGAGCGGGCAAGACCTGCTGCAAGCGTCGCAGGAGTACGCAGGAGTAACTTTTTCGGGCGTTCTTTGGCTGGGCCGACTTTGCCGGCCGCCGGCTGGCTACTTGCGGCGGGTAGAGCCGCGGGCGACGAGCCTGGACGGGATCAGCACCGGGGCCGCGGGCTGCGCGCCCGCGATCAGCTCGTCGAGCATCGCGACGACCGCGGATCCGTGCTGATGCGGGAAGACGTTCACTGAGGACAGCGGCGTTCGCGCCTGACGCGCGAGCATGCTGTCGCCGACACCGATGATGCCGACGTCCTTGCCGACTTTGAGCCCTTCAGCCTCGACCGCGGTTTCGACTGCGATCGCGAGCTGGTCGTGAATGCAGAAGAAGGCGTCGGGCGGCTCCGGGCTGCGCAGCGCCTGGCTGGCCGCGTGGGCGGCCGCCCCGAACGTGAACTGGTCCGCAATGACGAGCTGCTGCCACGCGAAAGCCTTCTGATAGCCATTCAGGTAGTCGGCGATATAGGAGCCCTCGGCCTCGATGGTCAGGAGCGCGGCCCGCTCGTACCCGCTCCTGGCCAGGTGCGCGGCGACGACCTCGCACACATGCGCGTGATCGTTGTCGACCCAGTTGTCGCTCGAGGAGTCAAGCGGCCGCGCGATTGAGGCGAACGGCACGTCGCTCGCCCTTACAGCTTCCAGGAAGGGATCCCCGATGACCGGGTCGACGAACAGTGCACCGTCGATCCGCCGGTTGCCCACTAGGGGCTCGATGAACTTGCGGGCCTCCGCGGCCGGCGGCACGTAGACGAACGAGTAGCCGCGTTCGACGGCCGCCAGCGAGATCGCGGGGAGCAGCGAGGCGAAGAAGGTGTTGAGCAGCAGCGCCTCGCCGGTGAAGGAGACCTCGAGCGCGAGAGAGTAGCTGCGTCCGGTTGCCAGCGCCCGCGCCCTCGTGCTCGGCGTATAGGCAAGCTGCTCGGCCGCGGCCAGGACCCGCCTGCGGGTCTCCTCGTTGACCGGCCGATTGCCGGAGAAGACATGCGAGACCGTCGTAATCGACACGTTGGCCGCCGCGGCCAGCTCGAAGATCGTCGCCTTTGGCGCTTGTGTACTCGCCACGGCCTGGAGTCTAACTTGAGGTTTCCGGCGCGGCGACGAGTCGGATCTCGCCGGTAGCCAGCGGGATGACGGCCGGGCCCTGGCTGGCTTGCAACGTCAGGCTGGCCCGGACGCCTGCTGCGTGCCCGTCGGCGAATGTGATCTCCGTATCGCCCACGACGAGGCTGCCCCCGTCCGCCTTGAGCCCGAGCCATCGCTGGACTCGCTCCCGCCAGATGGCCGAGTCGGCTCCCGCGAGCGTTACCTGTTCCAGCCGAGGTCCGTCGGTCAACTCGGGAAACTGGAGAGTGCGGTCCTTGCGGTTCATGACGAACACATAGAAGTCGCTTTGATGCTGGTGGGGTCCCGCGGCGTTAGGCATCCCCTGCTGCGCGGGCATGGTCCATGCGCCGGCGTCGCCGTCCCAGGCCGTGTCGACAGCGAAGTCGTCGGAGGAGAAGCCGATCCCGATCACGCGCGGCACCTGGTCGAACCACGCTGACGGGCCTTCGTGCTCCGCGGTCTCGTAGACGAACTCGAGCGAGATGCCGCCTCCCAGGCCGACGCTGTCGCTGGCCAGGTGGTCGTCGGGGAAATCGAGATGAAAGTCCACCACCGAGAAGCCGTAGCCGTGCAGCGTCGTGATCATGTCGCTGGCCTGCCGCCTCGTCGCCGCGAAGACGAAATGATCAACGGAGAAGATCACCAGGCACCTCCAGGCCGTGGTGAGCCGGATACGAACCGCAGTGTCCCATCTCGCCATCACCGCGGATAGCGCACGGGTCGAACTCCCGCTCTGCTTGACCGGCCGCCTGCCGGACTCAGTCGAGCTCTCTTGGCTCCGCCTGGGCTGGTACCCCGCCAGCTTGAGAGATAACGATTCGACTGCTCAGGACAATCGCCCTGGACCTCAGGCCGTAGTGCTGGCCGGCGTCAGCAGGCTGCCGGGCAAGGAGTCAAGGACTTCTGCTGGTGAGGCGTAAACCCGGCTGGCACCTGCGTCGCGAAGCTCGGACTCGCTGATGCCGCCGCTGACTACGCCCACGCATGCGACCCCTGCCCGCTGGCAGGCCAGGACGTCCCAGACCGAATCGCCGACGAACACAGCCTGGCCGGGACCTACGCCTGCCCGTTCCAGGGCAATCTCGACCAGGTCGGGTGCAGGCTTGCTGCGGTCCGCATCGCCGGCCGAGGTGGCATCGTCGATCGCGTCGTCGGCGTCCAGCGCTGCGCGCAGGACAGCCAGTTCCCGCGGGTTAGCCGAGCTGGCCAGTACTACCCGCAGCCCGTGCTTTCTGCACGCCCGCAGCAGCTCGCCGGCGCCCGGCAGCGGCCGCAGCCGGGACCAGTACACCGAGTACAGTGCCGCTTCGGCGGTACTGATGGCGCTGTC
>Ga0335074_10007569_pt1 | contig 15051 bp, 8 predicted proteins | sample Lox_Sample_23_FD_206715 | JGI IMG/M metagenome (GOLD analysis project Ga0335074, IMG submission 206715) | Soil microbial communities from Loxahatchee National Wildlife Refuge, Florida, United States - Lox_Sample_2.3 | ecosystem: Environmental > Terrestrial > Soil > Wetlands | place: USA: Florida...
CTTATTGAGCGCACGTTGACCCACCTATCGCCCTGACGATCGTGCACTGCGACGGCACACCCACCCTAGCCCTCTACAATACGCAAGAATATACCCTTATCGAGTACTCTAATGTGAGGGTGCCCCTTATAAGAAGAAGTATTTAGGGTTTATGTTCTCATCTGGTTGGTACAATAGCTTTAAGCGTTAATACAATATATCCCTTCAGAGTAGGACCAAACGTGCCTAGAACTCCCCTAACAAGCTCTTTCTAGTCATCTAAAACTGGCTCTAGTACAACTACCAGTTAATAGTTGTTCGTCCTAACTCCTTATGTGGAATTCCTTGAAGTCCTAACGTTCCTGTTGTTGGTCGATTTAAGCTGTTAGAGATTGCAAATATAGACTAATTGCTACTTGCTTTTAAATTCTTAAAGGGCAAGACGTACGCAAAGAGAGGGGATAAGATGGTGACTCTTAAAGGTGTTAGGAGCAGGTGGGAAAAAAGATAGTGTACTATATAACTCGTCGTCTTTGCTGATAGGGTAATAAGGTGTAAGGTATTAATAATGTTTAAGGGGCATCCTACAAAGAGGAGTACCTATTGTCGAGCTGAGTATAAGCAATATTATAAGAGCGTTGTCGTTATATTCAATGAGAAAGCATATGCTAATACTTCTAACCTTATTAACTAGGTTAAAACTTAGTACTTAATAGCATCAGCTTACCTTCTATAAGACAACGAACCTCAATTCCTCTCCCTTAACGCTTTTGCTCTATATAAGAATAAGGGATAGAAAGTCAAAGAGAATAAGTCTACAAAGTAAAAGGAGAAGAGACTTAAAGAGGAGGCTTTACAACAACAACTCTAAAACGAGCTCAAAAAGCTAAACGTCACTGTCTTTATTATCCTAGGAGGTTGTACAAGATATATGCAGGTTCTTAATGTTACTGTCAACAAGATTATGAAGCAATATATTAAGGAGTTTGAGGACTAGTAGGTTGATAAGCACTTTGACAAATGGAAAGCCGGCAAGTTTAATGTGGGACAGCAGAGAGTTCTCTTAACGTAGTAGGTAGGGCAAGCTTGGGAGAAGCTTTATGAATACCATTAAGATGCGATTATTAAGACCTTTTAGAACGTTAGATTGTCTCTTCCTCCTAATAGTTTAAAAGATGACCAACTCCGCATCTAAGACCTCCCTAATATCACAGTTGGGGATTGGCAACAAGCTCTTAAGGGTAGTAACGTCGGCGACTCTATTGAGGTGGATGTTGAGGATGGGCTTTTGTACACTGCCTAAGAGATAGCTGAAGGGATCACAATTGAGGAGGAAGGTATCATAACAGATTTAGGGGATGAATCTAAAGCCTAATTCGACTACGATTCACAGTCTGACTTTAATGACGACGTCGATGGCGACGAGGACGAGGGGGACGAGAATATGTGACTTTAGTACTAGCATTTTGTGTTTAAAAATAATATAACTTTACTTTTTCATATATATATGTCTAGATTTCTTGTATCATGCAGCCAATTGCCCCTATTTTTGCCCTGATATTGCTGCGGGGAGTGGGAAATTAAAGACATAAGACTATAGTCTTCTAATATTAGCGTTGAACGACGATATAATAGGACGTGGTCTTATTGGTCAGTATGGTCTTATCCTGTAGGGGGGTCTTAATCGCTAGAGGATACGGTACCCGTTTTCAGCTAATTCGGCTTGTATTTAAGGATCTAATTGCTCTAGCCTTAATTGCATCTGTGTAGGGATAGCGATCTTCGCAGCTATTTAGTTATCTAAGTCCTTTTCTAATGAAAATAACAGTGCGTAGTAGAATAGATTGTATTAAGTTGCCTAATGATCTTACAGACTGTAAGTCCGTATTTATTTACAGTCAAAGTGGCATTTATTTGTAAGCTATTTGCTGCCCGTATAACACCAGCTGAAAACTTAGCTTGGTTGTCCGTAGTTGCCACACAGCTTAGCTGGACAGGTATTACGGTCCACGCAGCTATAATTCCAACATTTTCCCTTCTTGTAAGAGCGTCCGCGCGGTTTGTAGTCCCTAGTCTGTACATAATCTGGAAGTTGAACTGGGATAACACCTCAGCCCAACGTGCCTGCTAGGCTGTAAGTGCCTTAGTAGTCATAAAGTATTCTAAGGCCTTATAGTCGGATACAATTTGAATGGTATTTGGGGTCTCTGCAAGGTGTGCGTGCTAGTATAAGAGACTTAAGACTATCGCTAGCATCTCCTTGTTGTAGATTGAGTAGTTGAGCTCGGCATCGATTATTGTCTTCGAGTAGTATGACACCAGGTGCCATTCCCCGTCAGACTGCTGCTAGGAGAGGACTCCAGCTACCACGCCGTTTGAGGCGTCCGTTTCCATCTGGGTGGGCTTGTTTGAGTCGAAGTGGACTAGTAAGGGTGCAGCAACTAGTTGTCTCTTAAGTTTGTTGAAAGCCTGCTTGCAGGATGCATTAAACATAAAGGTCTAGTCTTTACAGGTCAGGCGGTTTGGTGGCCTTGCAGTTCGTCTGTAACCCCTAATAAAGTGTTAGTAGAAGTTGTAGAATCCTAGAAATGACTGTACCCCCTTTACGGATCTTAGCGGCTCCTATTAGTCGATTACGGCTGTCTTTTCCGGGTCCGCCTTGATACTGTTAGTGCTAATAATAAATCCTAGGTACTTTGTACGTTTAACGTTGAACTCTATCCTTAATAGGGAGGTGGCCTTAGGGCTGAGGCTGGGTTATAGACCAATCAGATTTTAGCGGGAATATACAGCAGAATATATTCCCATGCTGTGTTCAAGTTTCATTTGGGGGCTGAGGCCGGGTTTGGATATGTCAACGTATAAAGGCTATTTCAGTTTAGAAAGGGAGTATATAAGGTAAACTGCTATCCCAAGTCTATTCCCAGTTTTAGAATGCCCATTTTCCAAGTGGTTGGTGTTGTATAATCAAGTTGATGTGTTTTAAGGTTACACGGTCGCATTAGGGTTATTAGTTAGCAGTTTATGATTCGCGTTATAAGTAAGGGAGAACGCGTATTATGTGGAGATGAAGAGACGCGATAAAGGTAAGATTATTAATTAAAGGTAAGGAGACCCCAAAGTAGTTGGTAGTTGCAAAGAATCATCATTCTATAGATTCGCAATGGAGTATTTCACCCATTTACCCGATTTTCAAGTGATAATATGCAAGGAGTGTCAGCATGCAGTATTACCCAGCCACATTGATACGCATTTTGCAGCCAAGCCCCAGCATGGATTAGAAAAAGACGAGCGACAGAGAATTGCAGAAGAGGTAGCAGAGATTAATAGGTTAATAGGTAATAAAGAGACATTAAGACGGTGTGAGTTCCCATTCCCCCCACCCACATTAAGGCTAATTGCAGTATTAGCTAAGCCAATAAATGATTATATACAATGCACATTTGAAACAACAGGTAAAGTATGTCAATATATTTGTAGTACAATACAGAGGATGTAAGAGCATTGTCGAGAAGAGCAACAACAGATCGCAATTCAAATATCAAATCCTATTGGTCTAAGGATTTTTTTACTATTCTCAAACCAATAGAGCATATAAGATTTTATCTCCGCGAGCAAATCAAGTGGCATTTTTATGTATCACCACTAAGCCTAAGAGCTAATAGTATATGAAAACTATCACCACTTTTCGACGTACTACGACACTAATTTCAAGCTTATATGATAATCTCTCCCCTCCACGAGCAAGTCAAATTCAAATTCAAGCAACTTCCACACGATCGTGTTCAATCCTGCATTTCCTTTCGGTTTGATTCGGGAATTCTAAATCCCTACTAGATTTAACACAATCTATACAGAGTCCTTTAACCTTATTCAATTGCTCTTTGAGTGCCTGCTCAACCAGTGGTTTAAATAAGCGTTTGCATAAGCATTGATAATTATCACAGGTTATACTGGGTAATTCGTTCATCCGTGAAGTTCTCTCCGACACTGTTGATATACTAATGTTCTTGAATGAGTCGAGCAGAGGCCACAACTTGACATCGGCTAGGTTCCGCAGGTAATTAATCACCGTCGAAGAGTTATTGTGATAATCGTAACTACAATATGACTCTCCCTTTATGGTAGGGAGAATTAGACTATCAAGAGCGTTCCGAAAATTGAAGAAGAAGACGGTGGTCTGGCGTTTGCATTCCTCTAGATTTTATTAGGTGGGATACAAAAAAGGTTTGAAAATCATTCAAGCCTTACCTAGAACTGCTTCGGGAAGGAGCTCTGCAGGTGGAAAGCTAGTCAGAGGGTCTTGACGCTTTATAATTATCTCCCTTGAGATTTTGAGGAATGATTGGGGCAAATCCAACGCATACGCGATGACGAGGAGAACATCATAACCCATTTCCCCTGCGTGGCTTTCATACGCCTGCAACCATAGCATGCTCCATGGCCGAACCGCGCGGGAACAATCATATTTATCGCAAAGCACTGCAAACTCTTCCAGTGTCGTGAGACTTGGATTCGTGGGCACCTCGTTAGTCTGGAGGTGCAAGATGTTGGCAAGTAATGTGACTGCATCAGGGTTGTCTTCAGGCAGTGGAACCGTTATTGGAGCCTTGGACTGTGCTAGAGTGTTGCCTTCTAGGAATCGGGGGCCGAACATTGTTGCAAAGACAGGGGATGCGAGAGCAAGAACCTTGGACGAGACGCGTAAATGGCCTTTCACGTCTGTGCTGCCAATTTCGAGCACGGCGTCGCCGTCGGGGTCGATATCGACAGTGACACCGGCAATGGGAACATAGTTTGATGAGCTAGCCATTGTTGTTGGTTGAAGAAGTTGAATGAAGTCGACAAGGCTGACTTAGGTGGTGTTGTACTTTTTTGATGCCTGAGGCAGCAACTGTGCCTGCCGGAGGCAGCACACTGAGTTGCTGATTGAGACAACGATTGAGTCAGTGATTGAGTCATTGATGGAGTCACTGATTGACTCACTAAATCGACTCACTGTAGGCAGCTTGACTCAACTGCAGGGGAATCGGGGACTATAAGTATAGCGTACGTATCTCTGTAAATAGGGTAACTGAATTAACTTTCTTCACTGAGCCCTGAAGACTATATTAATACATTGCTACCCTGAGTTTATGCCTTATTTATACCCTAGCCATAGCCTGAACAACAGGTAGTTTTCATCAAACCCATCACGTGACAATGTGTCGTGACCTAGTGTGTTGTACTTTTTGATGCCTGAGGCAGAAAGTGTGCCTGCTGGAGGCAGCACACTGGGTTGCTGGCTGAGACAACGATAGACTCAGTGATTGAGTCAGTGAACTAACCTTCGCCCTCCTTATCCTCTCCTTCTTTCTTTAGCTTGAGATCTTAGTTAATATACCACCGTTTGAATTGTTCCAGTGTGCGCTCATAACAGGGGATCTAGATTAGAGCGAAGCTAGATCCTTCAAGATCCATGCAGAAAAACTTGAGAGATATGAATTCATTGATTAACTACACGAGGGACCTTCGGTCCCTATCTATACATAATTCAGAAGATAATTGTTCAGCGCTGTTCTGTGTTCCCGCCACAGTTAGGTGCTGCCGATCTGCCAATTTAGCCATTGTAACGGATCGCCACAACATTGATAGCTGAAGTCTTAGCTCAGTTCGACCATTTTTGCCTCATCACTCAGATACGCTCAACAAATAAGTTCACAGTGTTTGCAAGTAATTTGCTGGCAGAATATTGTTTTATCTCACAATCCCTTCTTCGCGATATATATAGCCAACATAATTTTAATTGAGGTATCAACTCCTTACCAGAGCTGTCGTAAAAGCGTACAGTGGCTTGCTATCACATGGGTGGTCACAGAAATCACTATAGAATGGGTCACGTGCTGGCAGGAGGTCTGAGTGTTGAAAAGCTACACTTAATAATCTTGTTAGTCTTTCATTTGACTTAGCTAGTAGCTGAACAATCTCATTACTTAAATTAGGATTCTAGCTGCGAATCATCGTAACGTCTCTTCATCTAGATGTAAATCATCGTACATCTCGTCATCCTCTATGAAATCATCATCTGTATTGTTAGAGACGTAATATAGAATAGACTCCTCCAAAGAATTAACTTGCTCTGTTTCCAATACGCCACTCTCGAAGGAGCGTCTCATAAGCTCCAGCTTCCCTTGATGCCACTTATGCCGTTCCACTCTCTGTTCTATCTCCGCTAATCGATGTTTTTAGAAGGTTGGTTTTTGCCCTTCTTCCGGGTCGCCTGCATTATCTCGCTCTCAGCCTCGAGAGATTCTATTTGGACCCAAAGCTTTTTCAACCGTAGTGCTAAGGAACTCGCGGGCTTTCATCTTTGCGCGTTCTCTCGGGTCTAATTGTATTGCCCCTAATAGGTGCTCTTTCGGGTACGCTTTCGTCCTCATCTCCCTTTCAATCTCCTTGAATTTCTCCATTTGCTACACACTACTTAGCTAGCGTTAAGAAGAATTAATGCTGAACTTACAGTTTCAATCAATTTCTAGCACTCTAAAAGAGGCCCCTTATCCTTGAATTCATTGCTTGCTGCCCATGCTTTAATTTGATCTTGAAAATATTATCAAGTGCTTGCTCTTCTGTCCTTTTAACGAAAAGGCTGACTGGAAAAATAAGAAGTTCACTTAGGTAGTATACACAATTGTTGTGGAGCCGTTGGAAAAAATGATCAACAAGTAGTCTGCTTTATAACATAGACAGTCTGGATTCATTATTCATCATGCCGGCTCTGGCTAAATAGGGAGCGACTCGTAGTTCAAGTTTGCGATCTGTTGTGATCTGTTGTGGAAAGTCTCTGTTGATTAAAAACGCGGGTAGGTTTAGGTTTGGCAGAACAGCTCGCCTCACTAAAACTCGCTTACCGCCTTGACGCATTTGGGTTTTTTCGAAAAAAGGCCCATGCTATTTCGAAAAAACCCAAATCTGGGCTAGTAGCAGTTTAAGCGAGTAGCATTAGCAAAAACCACTGCTACTGCAACTACGACTACTATTCCAACTCTACTCTTTTATTGCCTCGTACTCTTAGCTATTAACTATTACAATTAACTATCAAGGTAAATTAGGCCTTTTTAAATGCTACTTGCAACTACTGCTACTACTACTACTATTACGACTACTGCTGTTGCAACTACTACTACTACGACCACCTGCTACTAGAACTATTACTGCTGCTACTGCAAACTACTTAAACTATGCTTACTATCACCTTATACTAGTAGCTATTAACTATTATAATTAACTATTAAGGTAAATTAAGCTTCTTCAAATGCTTCCTTGCAACTACTACTACAATAACTACTACTGCTACAACTACTACTGCTACAACCAGTTGCAACCGACTAGCTGCAACTAACTACTTCTACTGCGACTACAACTACTACTACTACAACTACTACTTAAACTATACTTGCAATTAACTATAAAGGTAAATCAAGCTTATTTAAATTCTACTCCTTTTTACTAATTAAATAATATATTCTATAATTGTTTAACTATTATAAAGTTATAAAGTTTGCTTGAGGGAAATAAGGTGGCTTTTTTTAATTTAAGGAAGCTCTTAACCTCTTAATTATAAACGTATAATTTCAAAACTGCTTCCTAATATGTTCTCAACAAAACATTCTCCTTATAACAAGTCTTCTACTACTACTACTACTACTACTAACTACCTCTAAAAGGAACTATAACAATATAGGGCGCCCTTAAAAGCATGCGACTCTAATAGAAGTAGCAGCAGCCAAAGTAGCTAGCGACTAGCAGTGCTACTTCTAGAAGAAGAACGCGACAATTCAACCTCAATATATTGCGTATATGCCTATCCCCTCTAACGTGCTATCAATCACCCTATTAAACCTCCTCTTACAATTAGATTGCTTAAGCCAGCAAGCCCTAAAAACTTCTATTAAGAGCCTTATGCATCTACTGCTACTACTACTCCCTCTACCACTTGCCTTGCAGCCTCTAACATTCTACCTCCAACTAGAAGAAGACGTCGTCTAAAAGGAGTAATAGGAGCAGTATAACAAAGAGGTAGAAGAAGCAGGTTAAAGGACTTATATACAAGTATATAATGACGCAGTCCTTATGCAGCTTGACAACGCAGATTCAATCGCTTTTAGTTAGCAACTTCTATACAAAGCATTACTGTTTGCTAGTAGTAGTAGCAGTAGCAGTCTGCCAAAGAAGCAAAGACAAAGATTATCACCCTAGCACTTTATACTACACGTCTACTAACAATCTAATAACAGTAACAATAACGATTTCCCTAATATTAATATATTAATACAAGTTAGGGTAGCTGTTAATACTTATTAAGACTAGCAATCCATGCTATTGCTACTACTACTACTATTACAGCCTTAGTTCCAGTTACCAATACAGATGGTCCGTAAAGGGTTTAGCGGACGGGGCCGTGCGCTGTCAGATAGATTACCCCTAAGTCCTCTTCTCTTCTTTCTTCCTTAGTTTAGATTCTCGTCGAATATAGAGTGTCTGCATAGTAGTAGGCGTTCCGCTAATGCATAGAAACACCTATTTGTAACATTATCTAAACTCCCCAGTTGAAGCTGTAGTATCCTAAGTCCCAAGTCCTAAGTTGCATGCGCATGTTCCTAGGTTTCCCCAGTTTTCGTCTTTTTATCGCATTCAATTCAATTGACTTACAATAGATCCAATACAGGCTATTGTCAGTTTACAGTCACAGATTGCCTAGCTGCAGTCTGAAATTCAAATTTTACGATCGTCTCCTTCGTCCCGTCTGAAACCCTCCCTCCCTAATCCTAAAAAGTTCAACAGACAGTCCTACAAATTCGACACTTAGCTGCCTTCAATTAAAGCAAAGCTGCAGGTAGACAATAAAGCTATTAGAGATTCAGTTGCACACTTCTACTATGTGTTTCTAAACCTTGAGAGCCACGTCCAAGCAATAGTGTTGCTTCAGCTTAGCCAGGCTGAAGAATCAAGCACTTAGGACTACAATACAATTCTAAATCAGCTCGTACGAGTATACGACAACCCAAACAAAGTGTAAGAGGCTGAGGATAAGTTGCTTTCTCTACGACAAGGCACTAATTCAGTGCCCCTCTACATTTCGAAATTCGAACGCGTCTTATACGAAGCTTGTGGCTAGGACTAGCCTGATATCAATAAAATCTCTGTGTTTTAGAACGGTCTTAATTCTACTATCCGTAGTAGGCTCAATTAACAGCTCAACCTACCAGCTAGATACCTAGAATTCGTGCGGATCGTCCAGCAGCTTTCAGGCCGGTCTACTACTACTACTACCCCTTCATCCACACCCTCTTCTACTTTAGTACACTCTAATTAGTCCTATAGGCTAGAACCTATAGACATTAATTCAATATTGCTTAATACTATTAATATTGTTCTTACAGCTCTCCAAGCCCGCTTAGTATCCCCTGCTTAAAGAGAGCAATATAGAAAGCAAGGCTAGTACGTACGGTGTGGTTTGTTACAAAGTCAAGCTACAGCTAGTTGCTGTAAGGCAAGTCGCTAATGGGCTAGTTGCTGCAGGGAGCCGAATTACATATAAAGCAGTAACGTATAGCAGAATAGTGTATTTAGCTACAATAAGCCTCTAGCTCGTCTTCTTTCCTTGCTTTTAAACCCTTAGTTAATACAAGTCTTTTGTCGCCCAACTCAAGATCTGTCTCTATAACATTATCTAAAAGCCACTCTTTTACTTGCCCTCTTATCCTCTAAGGTAAAACGAGGCACTATCAGAAAAGCTCTTACTTGCAAAGTGAGGAGCAAGCACTTAGATTGTAGATTTAAGGAGCAAGCTTTAAAACTAGATTGTGGATCTACAAAAGGGACTGTCTTAAGTGTTGCTAAGAAGTATACCTTAATCATTTAAAGTCTAATGTGGCTTATAATTATTGTTATTAGAACTAGATTTACTTGACGACGTTGAAAATGCGACCTCACCTTACCTCTACATTAAGTCGAATACCTTGAGAAGCTAGACCTTTCCTAGTGCTCCCTTAACATACAACAAGGAATAACTAGCATAAGAAGTGCGCTGTCAGCTAAGAACTAAAGTGGCTCTAGCTGGTTGACAACTGCGCAATAAGGCCTCTAATTGATATGTGTCTAGCTCTCTCAAGAAGGCCTCTTACCTTAAACCTTGCAAAGTTATACCTCTCTAGCACTAAAAGCAACTGTTGCAGCTCATTAGCCTCTTAAAGCCTCTAATAGATTACTACTTGCAAGTGAATAGTTAAATCAAGCATACTTGAAAGTGTAACTGCAGCCTGCCTAGCGACCTTAAAGTTAGGAAGTAGCAGAAACCGCTTGATTGGTAGTTGAGATAGCACGCTCTAATAATAGAAGAGGTTCACCCTTACTCCCTAAGTCCAAATGTAAGGCTGTAAGACAGTTTCTGCTTGAAGAAGAAGAATACTAGTTTTTAAAGGAGTTTGAACTTAAAGGGTTTAATCAAGCTTCACCTTAAGAAAAGAAAGACATCCTAGCTTGGTTCTGCAAGCTCATAAAAGACTATTAAGAGCTAATCATAGTACTTGATAACACCTAGAAGAAAGTAGCTTAACAAGCCGAAGTAATAGCTTAACAGGCAGACTAAATTGATGTTATAGAAACTGCTCTTTAAAAGATAACAAAGAAGAATGCTGACAAAGCAGCCGTTATCTGTCACTTTAAATCTAAGACTTAAAGCTAGATAGTATGAGAAGACACGCTATCTTTAAGCATTAAGCTTTAAGCCTTAAAGCAGTAGCAGATTGAGAACTTAGAGAAGTTTACTAGCAAGAAAGAGCTAATTTCCTTTAATTAATAGAGAACTTAGATTAAGGCAAAGCTTGCTATAAACAGGTATATGTTTGATATAGAATAGTAGAAGATCTACTACGTGGCTAGCCGCATAGAAGGCCTAGCTTACAACTACATTTAGGAAAAGCTAGAAGAAGGATCCTTCTATATAGGACTAAAAGTTATTAAGGCTTTAGCCTAAGTCTTTAACGACCCAAACAAGAAATAGAACGCCTAAGTCTAGCTCGCCAAGCTTTACTAAGGAGAATAGACCTTCTACAAGTTCCTCAACTTGTTCGTCTAAGTCATCTAGCTATTAAAGTTGAATGATAATAACAAAAAGGAAGAAATAACGCCCTAGTTGAACCCTAAGTACCTTAACGCTATTGTAAGGGACATTCATACAAGCACTTTCAATTAGTTAGTAGTAAAGCTGTATATCATTAACAAAGGCTTTAAATTAGTAAAAGCTGCAGAAAAGATTAGGCAAGGACTCTTCAACTCCAGCTTAAGATAAACGTTTACACTAAGTCATTAAGGTAGCAACTCTACAACTTAGAATAGAAATAGTAATAGGACTAAGCCTTAAGATTGCTAATTAACAGCTCAGACTAACAAATAGAAACAGATCTTAAAAGAGCAGAGACTCTATAACAAATATTACAAACTAAGATACTACTCTGCTAACTGTTTAGATTGTTACTTCTCCCCCTTCCTAAGTGACCTTGCAAAATTAAAGGTAGAACTTAAAGTTAGTAGCATACTACGTTGAAGTCCCTCTTTAAATCTTAATCTAAAGCTCTTAGATTAGTTGGAAAACTAGGTCCCTCTATAAAAGTTGCTGTGGAGGGCAACTAGTCTCTTTTTATTTCGAATTGTCGTAGTAGTCCTAGCTCTTACTTGCTACCTTTTACTGCTTTTTGCAAGATAGGTAAGAGTGAGATGGAACTATATACTCTAATTGACACTTGCATATAAGGAGGAAACTACATTTATTTTAAGATTGCGCAGACCCTATTTGATGTTAAAGTAGTAGCAGTTAGAACGCTAAACAAGCTTATAAAGATTAATAGATTTAATAGCAAGGCTGCCCTAAATATTACACATACAATTTTAGTTCTACTACGTGTTAGACGTTACTAGCAGCCTAGCTGCACCTTTTATATTACTAATTTAAGTTGGAACGATTTAATCCTTAATATCAATTAGATGGCTAAGTATAGCTACATTCTAAATCTAATCACTTAAGAATTAATCTTTATAGGAGGTTATTGCAAGCATAAAGGAGCGCCCCTAATAGTGCTATAGCCGCTTTTATACTTAGAAAAAGAGGAATGTTTCTCAGCCTAAGAAACTAACAGTCTTTACACAAAGAAGAAGAGGAAGAACCCTTTTTGCAGGCTATAAAACTTGAAGAAGAAAGAGTAAAAGCAGATTTAAAAAGGTAGAAGCATTTAGTGCTGTCTACTTAAAGTTGTTAATAAGGACGAAGCTGCTAAGTACTACACTGATTAGGAGTACATTAAGGAGCTAGAAACAGAAAAGAGTAATATCCTAGAAATCGCCCTAATTGGAGCTTACACTATAAGAGCACTTGCAAATAGAGGGTGCTATGTTGCAGCTATCTCAATAAGAGACATTATAACTTAAAAAGAAAAGTAAGACTTAAAGCTTATAGATCCTAAGTTTATAATTCCAGTTTAATACTACGAATACGCTAACGTCTTCTCTAAGAAAGCAGCTAACATGCTACCCTTACACTAAAAAAAATCGGACTATTACATACAGCTTAAAGTAGGAGCTACACCCAACTAGATACTACAGCTATACTGCATGTTATAAGAAGAGCTAGAAGAAGTCTGCAAATAAGTAAATGAGAACCTATCTAAAGGTTTTATTAAAGCTAGTTAAGCTTTATAGGCTTCCCCGATTATGTTTGTATGTAAGCTTAAAAGAGGGATACGCTTATATATCAACTATTACAAGCTTAACGCAATCTCCTAAAAGGACTAGTACCTGCTGCCCCTAATTAACAATATTATAACCCTACTTTTAAGATGCTAAGTTATAACGCGGCTTGACATCTATTATGCGTTTAATTGTATTAGAATGGCTACTATAAAAGACGAAGACCTTACTACATTTACTATGCTAATAGGCAACTATAAGAGCCTAGTTCTACCTTTTAGGCTTTATAGAGGACCTACTACATTTTAAAGATATATTAATAACACCCTAATTGAGTATCTAAATATATTCTACACAGCATATATAAATAATATTCTTATTTTCAGTAAGTTTTAAGAAGAATATAACAAACACGTTAAAAAAGTGCTTTAGAAGCTATAGGAAGTAGGACTACAAGTAGATGTTTATAAGAGCGAATTTAATGTTACTAAGACTAAATTTCTAAGTCTAATTGTCTTAAAGGATGAGATTAGTATGGACCCTAAGAAGATTAAGGTCATTTAGGATTAGGAGATGCTGTGAAACCTTATAGAAGTATAAAGCTTTATAGGCTTCTACAACTTCTATTAGCAATTTATTAAGGACTTCTTAAAGATACTGCGACTAATAATTAAGCTCTTAAAGAAGGAGCTAAAGTCCTAATTCTAGTAGAGCTAGAAGTACTAGGAAGCATTTAAGACTTTAAAGCAATTAGTTACTACAGCCTTAATGCTAGCTTACTTCAACTACAATAAGACCTCTTACGTTAAAGTCGACTTTTCAGACTATATTCATAGCAGCATCCTCAGCTAGGAAGATGATTAAGGCGTCTTACACCTAATAGCCTACTTCTTATAAAAGCTCAACCCTGCTAAATGCAACTACAAGATCTATAATAAGGAACTACTAGCTATTATAAGCGCATTTAAGCATTAGCGCTTTAAATTAGAAGGCACTAACCTACTAATCTAAGTATTAACTAATTATAAAGCTCTTAAGTACTTTATAACTACAAAGAAGCTTACTTGCAAGCAAGCTTGGTAGGCGCTAACCCTAGCAGACTACAACTTTTAAATTATATATCACTTAAGTACTAAAAACATAAAGGCTAATATGTTAACCTGCAAGCTAGGAGATCAGCTGGAAAGCGACACTAATAAGTAGTAGAAGTACTAGTTTCAAACCCTAATTCAACTTAATCGAATACACCTAGATTTATAGGCCCAGCTAGAAGACGCTGTAAAAGTAGAAGAAATAGAGCTAATTACCTTAATACCACTCTTAGACAAGGAGATTGATAAAGATAAGTTAATAGATTTCTTAAAGGACTAAGTACAAGCTGCTTAGCTGTAAGACGCTATATACTAACAAATCACTTGCAAGCTGGAAGACGGAGATTGCAAGAACTACAAGCTTATACTAGCAGATTGTGAGATTAAGGATAAGGCATTATTTGTACAAGGTCGCCTTTAAGTCTTAAAGTCGATTAGAACTAAAGTTATTGCTGTAGTATACAACACACCTATTATAAGCCATCCTAAGCTGGCAAAGACACTATATCACTTTAAGAAGTCGTACTATTAGATTAACATGCACAAAACAATTGCTAGGTTCTTATGCAACTATTATACATATAGGAGAGTTAAGCTTTTATAAGAATAATACTATAAAACCCTACAACCCCTACCTATTGCTAATCAACCTTAAAGATATATATTAATAGACTTTATTGTTAAGCTGCCAACTACCTGTTAAGGCTACAACTTAATAGTAGTAATTGTATGCTATCTTATAAAGCAACAATTATTCCTTCTAGTTATAGAGTTAGGTCTTTTAGCTAAAGCGACTGCCAAGCTGGTCTACCTCTAAATAAGGAGACTAAGTGTTAGGATTATATCTTCGTTCCTGTCTAACAAGGGAACCTAATAGGACAACAAGTTTTAGACTTACCTTTATTGCCTCTAAAAGATTAAGAAGCTTATGTTAACAGCTTTCCACTTAGAGACAGACAGTCAGACTGAAATAGCCAATTAGGAGCTAGAACGATACCTTTAAACTTATACAGCATACTTGCAAGACGACTAGGATGAGTAGCTAATTAAAGCTAAAGCTGCAATTAACAGACATCCTTTAAAAACTATAAAGATTAGCCCCTTTTTTGCTACAAACAGTTTTAAGCCTCTTAATCCATTTAATGCTTAAATCAACAAGCTGCTCCTACCTGTAAGCAGCTGCTAAAGGACTAAAAGAGCTAGAGCAAAACGGTTTGCAAAAGAAGCTTAGGATTGTGTGTAGTTCTATAAGGAACAG
>Ga0335074_10007570_pt1 | contig 15051 bp, 11 predicted proteins | sample Lox_Sample_23_FD_206715 | JGI IMG/M metagenome (GOLD analysis project Ga0335074, IMG submission 206715) | Soil microbial communities from Loxahatchee National Wildlife Refuge, Florida, United States - Lox_Sample_2.3 | ecosystem: Environmental > Terrestrial > Soil > Wetlands | place: USA...
AGATCCTCGACTCGCGCGAGCCGTGCATCGTGCTCGCCACCTCCGGGATGATGAGCGGCGGGCCGGTGATGGAGTACTTCCGCGCCTGGGCGCACGACGAGAAGAACGGCCTCCTGTTCGTCGGCTACCAGGCGGAGGGGACGTTCGGGCGGCGGCTCCAGCGCGGGATGAGCGAGGCGTCGTTCCTGGACGGCCCGCGGCAGTCGTCGGTGTCGGTCAAGATCGACATCGCCACGATCGAGGGGTTCTCGGGCCACTCCGACCGGACGCAGCTGATGAACTTCGTCGCGTCGCTCGACCCCCGCCCCCAGCGGATCCTGCTGAACCACGGGGAGGAGTCGAAGACGCTCGACCTCTGCTCGAGCCTCCACAAGCGGTTCAACGTCGAGTCCCGGGCGCCGTTCAACCTCGAGGCGGTCCGGCTCCTCTGACGGCCGACCGCCGCAGCATGGACAAGCTGATTTATAGGCCGAGCCGAGTCGCACCACCGAGATTCTCCTTCCGGGCGCAGCGATGGTGGACGAACGGCGTCGGTTCCTGATCATCGGGCTGGACGGAGGGACGTTCGACCTCCTCGACCCGCTGATGGCGGCCGGGGAGCTGCCGTTCCTGAAGTCCCTCGTCCGCAAGGGGCTCCGCGCGCCGCTGCGGTCGGTCTATCCGGCGAAGACGATCCCCGCCTGGTACTCCCTCGCGACGGGCCGGGACCCGGGGGAGCTCGGCATCTTCGGGTTCACGGAGCCCGACGGCGAGCCGGGCTGCTCGCGGACGGTCCAGTCGTTCCGCCCGGCCGAGGCGATCTGGGACCGCCTGTCCCGGCTCGGCCGCTCCGTCGGCGTCCTGAACTTCCCGATCGTCTCCGGTTACCCCGTCCACGGGTTCATCCTGCCGGGGATGTTCTCCGAGTCGCCGACGACCTACCCCCGGGCCCTCCGCGGCGAGGTGGAGAGCGCCGGCGGCGGCCCCTACCCGGGCGAGCTCCCGACGTTCCTCGAGTCGGACCGCGCCGCGTGGGTCGCCCGGGCGACCGACGCGGTCGAGCGCCGGGCGAAGGTCGCCGCCTCGCTCGCCGAGCGCCGCCGGCCGGACTTCCTGTTCGCGCTGTTCCGCGAGACCGACCGCCTCGAGCACCAGCTCTGGGGCGAGATGAGCCGGCCAATCGGCGAGATCCCGGCCGACCTCCTCGCGTTCTGGCGGACCGTCGACCGGGCCTGCCGGACGGTCGACCAGGCGTTCCGGGCGGGCGGGTCGGCCGTCACGCTCGTCATCTCCGACCACGGGCACGGCCCGATCGAGTCCGACTTCCTGACGAACCGGTGGCTCGCGAAGGAGCGGTTCCTCGTCTTCCGCGACGGCACCGACCTCGACGGCCGGCAGCTCCTGTCGCGGATGATCCTCGCCGCCCAGCGCCTGCCGCTCGCGAAGCAGGTGAGCCGCCGGGTCGCCGACGCCTTCCGTCGGGGCCGGCCGGGCCCGGTCTCCCGCCTCCTCGCCGGCGACGCGTCGTTCGAGCAGGCGGCCCGGCGGATCGACTGGCAGCGGACGGTCGCCTTCTCCTACCCCGTGCCGGAGGGGATCTACCTGAATCCCGCGAACCCGGAGCTGACGGCCGAGCGGCGGACCGAGGTGCTCCGCGAGATCCGCGAGCGCCTAGAGCGGTTCCCGGACGCCCACATCGAGGTGATGGGACCGGAGCAGATCTACCGCGGCCGGAACCTCGGTCTGGCGCCGTCGCTGCTGATCCGCGTCGACGGGATGCGGACCGAGCCGCGGATGGACTTCGCCTACGCGACGCCGCTGATCCGCGACCGTCCCCGGTTCTTCTACGGCTCGGGCACCCACCGGATGGACGGGATCCTGATCGCCGCCGGCGAAGGGGTCCGGACCGAGACGACCGACCTCGCGCCGAGCCTCCTCGACATCGCCCCGACCGTGCTGGAGGCGATGGGCGCCCCGCCGCCGCGCGACGCCGTCGGCCACTCGTTCGCCCGAGCCCTCGGCGCGTAGCGCCCGGGCCGTCCGACGGAACGTTTTTCGGCTCCTCGGGGTAGGCCCGCGCGATGGCGGCGGCCGCGGTCGAGGTGCTGGCGGCCGGTCCCCCATCCGACGACCCGTACGAACCGGCCGCCTCCGCCTGGGCGCTCGCGGAGGGGTTCCGCCGCCGGGGCTGCGACGTCCGGGTGCTCTACCCCGCCGGCCCGTCGGAAGCCGCGGCGCCCGACGGGATCGTCGCGCTCCGGGTCGACCTCCCGCTGAAGCATCCGGGCGCGGTCGCCGAGCCGGCGGAGTTCGCCGCCGCGGCCGGGGCGCGCCTCCGACGGGACGCCGCGCTCGTGGTGCGCGACCCGTCCGGCCTCGGCCCCCTGGGGGGCCGGCGGCCGGTCGCCGCGGTCGTCCGCTCGCTCGCGCTGCTCGAGTTCGACCGGGAGCGGAGCGCCCGCGCGCCGAACGGCGTCCTCGAGCGCCTCGACGTCTGGCGGGACCGCCGCACCCTCCGGCGCCTCGAGCGGGCCGCGCTCGGCGAGGCCGAGCGGGTCTTCGCGGAGGGGAGCGACCTCGCGGAGACGCTCGCGACCGACTTCAAGGTCGAGCGCGACCGCCTGCGGCCGACGCGCACGCCCGTCGAGGCGGGACCCCCGCCCCCGGCGCGCGCCGCCGCCCGCGGCGCGATCGGCATCCCCACGGACGTGAGCGCGGTCGCGGTGCTCGCGGCGGCGAGCGACCCCGAGCGGTCGGGCGTCGACCGCGCCTGCGAAGCGTTCCGCCGCATCCGGCCGCTGTTCCCCGGCGTGCGCCTGCTGGTCGCCGGCGCCCCGGCGCCGACCGAACCCGGCGTCCACCAGGTCCCCGGCCGCGACCGGGCGACGTTCGCCCGCGTGCTGGCGGCCGCCGACGTGGCGCTGTTCGTCCCGCGGTCGACCGGATTCGACCCCGGGGTCGTCCTCGCGCTCCGCCAGGGCGTCGCCGCCGTCGCGCTCCCGACGGTCCGGCTCCCCGACGTCCCCGACGGGGCGGTGCGGCGTCCGCCGAACGACGACCCGGGCGAGCTGTCGTCGGCGATCGCCGAGCTCGTCGCCGACCCGGCCGCGCGCCGGGCGCTCCAGGAGGCCGGCGCGCCGTACGCGGACCGGTTCCGGCCCGAGACGGTGGCGGCGGAGATCGCCGCCGCCGTCGGGGTCGGCTGAACGACCGCGCTCACTCCAGTTCGTCGAGCCGCCACTCGGCGAACCGCCGGCCGCCCGAGGCGCGGCGCACCTCCCCGAGGACGTCGTCCCACGGGATGCCCGCGGGGGTCGCCCCCGCATCGACCGCGTCGAGCACGTGCCGGAAGTGCGCGCGCACGGGCGCGAACGGGTCGGCCCCGTCCTGCGCCGGGAACCGGCCGGCCGGTCGGAGCTCGACGATCGCCCCGCCGTCCAGCGCCCAGACGCCGACGGGCGCCGCCCGGCGGTCGGCGGTGGAGCGCACGACCGGCTCGGCGAGCCGACGGGACGGCAGCACGACCGCGACCCAGTCGCCCCACGCCCGGCGGCGGAGCGCCTGCCGCAGCAGCGGGCGGGCGCGGCCGAGCTTCGCCTCCACGAGGCCGACCTCGTCGCCGCGGCGGACGACGAGGTCGAAGTAGCTCGACCCGTCAGGGTCGACGTAGCTCCGGTACCCCCGACCCTCGGCGAACCGGGCGGCCAAGCCGACCAGCTCGGCCTCGCTCCGCGGGCGGGCCGCGGCGCGGGCGGGGGTCATGGCCCGCGGCGGAGGAACCACCGGTCGAGGCGGGCCCGCGGGATCTGCACGAAGATCGGGCGGCCGTGCGGGCAGGTCCGGACCCGCTGCGGCAGCGCGTCCAGCGCGGCGACCAATCGGGCCATCTCGGTCGCCTCCACCGGGTCGCCGGCCCGGATCGCCGCGTGGCAGGCGATCGTGGCGGTCGTCCGCTCGATCAGGCCGTCCGGGAGCGTCGGCCGCCCCCCGACGGCGAGCTCGTCCAGGAGGTCGCGCACGGCGGACGGCGGGGCAGCGCGCGACCGGTACGTCGGCACGGCCCGCACGATCGCCGCGTCCCCGCCGAACGGCTCGACGTCGAACCCGGCGGCGCGGACCGCGTCCGCGTGCGCGTCGGACGCCGCCCGCTGGGCGGGCGTCAGGCGGACGGTGACGGGGGCGACCAGCTGCTGCCGCGCGAGCGCCCCGTGGGCGCGGAGCGCCTCGTACAGGAGGCGTTCGCTCGCCGCGTGCTGGTCGACGAGCGCGAAGCCGTCGTCCGTCGCGGCGACCCAGTAGAGCGCGTCCAGGACCCCGAGGAGGACGAAGCGGGCGCTGCCGCGGCCCGTGACCGCCGGCGCGCGGAGCGCCGGCGCCGCTTCGGGGGCGTCCAACGTGCGCTGCGGCGCGAACGCGAGCGGGAGTCGCGCGACGGAGAACGGGGCGTCGGCGAGGGCCTCGTCCGGCTCCGCGGCGCCGGACCGGTCGGGCGCGCGGTCGGCGACCTCCGCCGCGAGGGGGGTCTCGAGGAGCGCCTCGCGGACCCGGCGCCGGAGGGCGTCGGCGAGCTCCCCCTCGCGGACGAACCGGATCTCCCGCTTGGTCGGATGCACGTTCACGTCGATCGTGTCGGGGGCGAGCTCGAGGTGGACGACCCCGGTCGGGAACCGGTGCCGCGGCAGCATGTCGCCGTACGCGGCCCGGACCGCCTGCGCGAGGACGCGCGCGACGATCGGACGCCCGTTGACCGCGAGGAACAGCCGCGCCGACGTCGGCGCCGAGACGCTCGGCCGGCCGATCGCGCCGAACAGCCGCCCGCCGGGGACGGTACCCCCGAGCCGCGTCGACTGCGCCCGGAACTCGGGACCGAGCACGGCGGCGGCGGCGTCCGTAAGGTTCGGCGTCGCCGGCAGGACGAGCCGCTCCTCGTCGTCGCACTCCAGCCGGACGGCGACCGACGGCAGCGCGAGATACTGCCGCTCGAGCGTGCGCACGACCTCGAGCTGCTCCGCCGCGGGCGCGCGGAGGAACTTGCGACGCGCCGGCGTCGCGAAGAACAGGTCGGCGACCTCGACGGTGGTGCCGACGGACCGCGGGGCGGCGAACCGGGACTGGACCTCGCCGCCGACGACGAGGAGGCCGTCGGCCGCGTCGCGGTCGGGGGTGCGGGAGACGAGGCGGAGGCGCGCGACCGCCCCGATCGCGGCGAGCGCTTCGCCGCGGAACCCGAGCGTCCGGATCCCCTCGATCGGACCGTCCGGGTCGAGCTTGCTGGTCGCGTGGCGCTCGACCGCGAGCGGCAGCTCCGCGGCCGGGATCCCCTCGCCGTCGTCCGCGACCTCGATGGCGCCGCGCCCGCCGTCCCGCAGGCGGACGACGACCTGGGTCGCCCGGGCGTCGACCGCGTTCTCGACGAGCTCCTTCACGACCGAGGCGGGGCGCTCGACGACTTCCCCGGCCGCGATCCGCTCGACCGTCGTCGGGCGGAGCCGGCGGATCGGCCGTCGGCCGTCGTCCGCGCTCACGGCTCGGACCCGGGGGGCCCGGCGGCGAGCCGCCGCAGCGCCCGCAGCCGGTGCTTCGCCTCGTCGGGCGTGAGCGCCTCGACGTCGATCGCCTCGAGCGCGGCCTTGAGCGGCGCCTCGCCGGTCGGCGCGGAGTCCCAGAGGACGGTCTGCGTGTACCGGGGGCCGCGCCCCCGCGGGCCGTCCGCGTCCACCGGCCGGGCCGCCGCCTCGAGCTCGCGGAGGGTCCGGTCCGCCTCCCCGAGCACCGGCTCCGGGACGCCGGCGAGCCGCGCGACGTGGACGCCGTAGCTCCGGTCGGTGGCGCCCGGCACCAGCCGGTGGAGGAAGACGATCCCGTCGGGGGCGTCGCGCACCGCGAGATGCGCGTTGCGCGCGTTCGTCAGGCGCGCCGCGCGGTCGGTGAGCTGGTGGTAGTGCGTGGCGACGATCCCGCGGCAACCGGTCGCGTCGTGCAGGTGCCGCACGGTCGCCCAGGCGATCGCGAGCCCGTCGAAGGTGCTCGTGCCGCGCCCGACCTCGTCGAGGAGGACGAGCGAGCGCGCGTCGGCCGCCCGCAGGATCTCCGCGACCTCGGTCATCTCGACCATGAAGCTCGACTTGCCGCGACCGATCGCGTCGGTGAACCCCATCCGGGTGAACAGCTGCGTCACGAGGCCGACCCGCGCGTACCGGGCGGGCACGAACGACCCCGCCTGCGCGAGCACGACGAGGAGGCCGACCTGGCGCATGTACGTCGACTTCCCGGACATGTTCGGACCGGTCAGGATCAGCAGCCGGCCGCTCGCCGCGTCGAGCTCGACGTCGTTCGGTACGAACCGTTCGCCGAGCTGCCGGTCGAGCACCGGGTGCCGCAGGTCGCGGGCGAGCAGCACCGCGCTGTCGTCGAGGACCGGCCGGACGAGCCCCCGGTCGCGCGCGAGCCGGGCGAACGTCACGAGGACGTCCAGCGCCCCGACCGCCCGGGCGACGCGGTGGACCGCCGGGACGAACGATTCGATCTCGGCGAGGAGCGCCTCCCAGCGGGCGGCCTCCGCCTCTTCTGCGGCGGCGCGCGCCGTGACGATGCGCCGCTCGACCTCGTCGAGCTCGTCGCTCACGAACCGCTCGCCCTGGGCGACCGTCTGCTTCCGCCGGAAGTGCGGCGGCACCCGGGCGAGGTGGGGCCGCGTGACCTCGAAGTAGTAGCCGAACACCTGGTTGTAGCCGATCTTGAGCCCCTTGATGCCGGTCGCCGCCTGCTCGCGGCGCTCGAGCTCCGCGAGCGCGGCGACGGCGGCCTCCTCCTCGGCGCGGGGCCGGTCGATCTCGGCCGAGAAGCCGGGGCGGAACAGGCCGCCCCCGTCGACCGTCGGGGGCGGGCTCTCGGGGATCGCGCGCTCGAGCAGGGCGCCCAGCGCGGGCGGGCCCCGGAGCTCGACCGCGAGGTCGGCGAGCAGTGGGCTCTCGCGCCACGCGACCGCCGCGGCGGCGAGCCGGTCGGCCGCGGCGAGCCCGGTCCGGAGGGTCGCCAGCTCGGGCGGCCGGGTCCGTCGTCCCGCGACCCGCGAGGCGATCCGGGCGAGGTCCGCGATGTCGCCGAGCTGCGCGCGGATCGACTCCAGCTCCGTGCCGAGGCTCCGGAGCCGGTCGACGGCGGCGAGGCGGGCCTCGATCGCGGCGACGTCCGCCAGCGGGTTGGAGAGCCAGAAGGCGAGCGTCCGGCGCCCGGCGGCGGTCCGCGTCTCGTCCCAGGTCGAGAGGAGGGTCGGGCTGCCCACGTCGTCCGGGTTCATCGGGCGGGAGATCTCGAGATGGCGGAGGGTCTTCGCGTCGAGCACGAGGCGCCGGCCCCCGCTCCCCCGCGCGACCGGGGCGACGTGCGGGAGCAGCCGCGGCTGGGTCGCGCGCACGTAGGCGGCCAACCGCCGCGTCGCCTCGTCGACCTCGCCGCCCGGCGGGGTCGCCGCGTCGAGCGCGGCCGGGAGCTCGGCGCGGGCAACGGGCGCCGGGGCCGCCTCGAGCCGGGCCCGGGGGAACTCGCGGCGCACGACGTCGGCCGGCGGGCCGTGCTCGGCGTCCCCCGACCAGATCACCTCGCGCGGGAGGAACGGGGCGACCGCCGAGAGGAGCCCGTCGTCCCCCGGTCCGTCCGCCCCGCCCGAGAGCCAGTCTCCCGTGGAGAGGTCGACGACCGCGTAGCCGCCGACCCCGCCGCGCCGGAAGACGACGCTCGCGAGGAAGCTGTGGTCGGGCCCGCCGAGGATGCGGTCGTCGAGGACGGTGCCGGGCGTGACGACCCGGGTCACCTCCCGCCGGACCAGCCCCTTCGCGAACCGCGCGTCCTCCACCTGGTCGCACAGCGCGACCTTGTACCCCTTCTGGACGAGGCGGCCCAGGTAGGTGTCGACCGCGTGGTACGGCACGCCGGCCATCGGGGTCCGCTCCCCCCGCGCGTCGGCCCCGCGGGCCGTGAGCACAACGTCGACCTCGCGCGCCAACAGCCGCGCGTCGTCCCCGAACGTCTCGAAGAAGTCGCCGACCCGGAAGAGGACGAGATGGCCCGGGTAGCGGGCCTTCACGCCCTCGTACTGCTCGAGGAGCGGGGTCGTCGCGCCGCCGGTCGCCATCGGAGGGCCGGCGAGCGACTGTTGGCTTATAATGCGACGTGCGGGATGGCGGAACGGAGCTTCCGATGGCCCGCCGGCCGCCGGCCGTCTCGCGCATGTACCGCGAGATGGCGCGCTACTACGACGCGATCTACGGCGAGAAGGACTACGCCCGGGAGGTGCGCCATCTGCGCCGGATGGTCCGTCGGTGGGGGCCGCGCCCGTCCCGGGACTGGCTCGACGTCGCCTGCGGCACCGGCCGCCACCTCGAGCTCCTGCGGCGGTCGTTCCGCGTCGAGGGCGTCGACGCGAGCGCGTCGATGCTCCGGATCGCCCGCCGGCGGCTCCCCGACGTCCGGCTCGTCCGCGGGGACATGCGGTCGTTCGACCTCGGCGAGCGGTTCGACGTCGTCTCCTGCCTGTTCAGCGCGATCGGCTACCTCCGTTCCGCCCGCGACCTCGACCGGGCGTTCCGGGCGTTCGCCCGCCATCTGCGCCCCGGCGGCCTCCTGCTCGTCGAGCCGTGGCTCGCCCCGGACCAGTTCCGCCCGCACCACGTCTCGCTGAACGTCAGCCGCACCGCCGACGGGTTCGTCGTCCGGGCCGGGCAGGGTCGCCGGCGGGGCCGCCGGTCGATGATCGACTTCGACTACCTCATCGGGATCGAGGGCGCCGGGGTTCGCCACCGGCACGAGACCGAGACGCTGCGGCTGTCGCGGCCGGCGGAGCTGGTCGTGAGCGCCCGGCGGGCGGGCCTCGCCGCGCGCGTCGTCGCCGGCGAACGCGGCCGGCCCGGGGCGCGCGGATGGATCGTCGCGCGGGCGCCGCCCGAACGCTGAGGGGGAGATTCGAACTCCCGGGGCGTTGCCGCCACCAGCTCTCAAGGCTGGCGCCTTACCGGACTAGGCTACCTCAGCGCGGGCCGGGAGCGGGCTGCCGGGGAATAAGGCCTACCGCGGAGGCCGCGGAGAGCGCGTGCAGGCGCCGGGACGCTCGCGACGGGCCGGAACGGCCCGCCGTTTCGAACCCGGGTAGTCAGCTTGGAAGGCTGACATCCTGCCGCTAGATTACGCCTGCCTGCCGTCCGCGGCCGGCCGGCGAGCGGCCCCCGTGGTTAATGCCTTTGGGGTCGTCCCGTGCGCCGCGGGCGCCGTGAGGTCGACGAGCGCCACCTGCTCCAGCACGAGCCCTTCCCACAGCGCGGCCGGGACGACCGACCGCTCGGCGGCCGGGATCCCGAGCCGGTCGAGCAGCGCCTCCGTGACGGGCCGCGGGTAGGCGGTCGGGTCGGCGTCGAGGCCGAAGCGGTCGAGGAGCGCCGCCGGCTCGAGCGGCCGTTCCGCGACCAGGACGAACCGCTCGGTCGCCTCGGAGGCCCCGACCTTCGCGAGCGCCCGCGGGAGCTGGTCGTCGCCGGCGACGTAGAGCGCGAGCTCGGCGGCGCGGTCGCGGAGGCGCGTCTCGCCGCGCGCGCGCGAGCGGCCGAGGTGGGCCCACGCCGACAGGAGGTGGCGCTCGCCGGCGATCGCATCGGCGTCGAACAGCGCGACGAGCGCCGCGTCGGGCTGCGCGAGCTCGCGCAGCGTCCGGACGATCTCGGGCACCGTCGGGCGGCCGGGCGCCCGACGTCGGGCGCCGATCGCCCGAAGGACCCGCTCCTCCGGTGGGGGCATCGGGGGCATCGTCCGCTCACTCCGCGAGGAACTTGAGGAACTCGGCGCGCGTTCGGGGCTGGAGGGTGTAGTTCTCCTCCTTCTCCCGCCCGATCGTCGACGTCGGGGTCGGACCGTAGTCGTGGCCCGGCAGCACGACGAGCGCGTCGTCGAGCAGGACGACCTTCCCGAGCAGGCTGTCGTACATCTCGGACGGGTCGCCGCCCGGCAGGTCGGTCCGCCCGCACTCGCCGACGAACAGCGTGTCGCCCGTGGCGACGTGGCCCGCGAACAGGTAGAGCACGGAGTCCTTCGTGTGCCCCGGCGTGTGCCGCACCTCGATCTCGAGGCCGCCGGCCTTGATCCGGTCGCCGTCGTCGACGGAGACGTCCTGCTGGAGCGGGGCGACCCGGTGCGCCACGACCTTCGCGCCCGTCCGCTGCTTCACCTCGGGGTTCCCGACGACGTGGTCGGTGTGGCTGTGCGTGTTGAGGATGTAGCGGACCGTCACGCTCCGCTCGTCGATCGCCTCGAGCACCGGCTCGATCCCGTACGACGGGTCGATCACGACGCCCGTCGCGCCGTCCTCGTCGACCACGAGGTAGGTGAAGTTCAGGTACGGCCCGACGCGGAACTGGTGGAGTTGCACGGCCAATCCACGGGCGCCGGATATTTGACGCCGGAGGGGGGGCTAGAGCTCGACGCTCGGCTCGCCGCCGCCGACCCGGGCGCCGGTGACCGCGTCAAGGACGATGCGGCCCTCCGTCCCCTCCGCGTACCAGTGCGGCACGTAGACGAGCGCGAGCGGCCCGAGCCGGATGTCGTCGGACGACGGGGCAACCCGGCGGGTCTCGATGACGAGCGCGCCGCCGTGCTGCTCGGTGTGGTCGACGCGCACGGAGTGGCGGCGACGGATCGCCTCGACGGCGATCGGGCGCGCCTGCTCGGCGCTCATCTGGGGGGCCAGTCGCTGGTGCGGGTCGTCGAGCGACGGCACCAGCTCCCGGTCGCTGCCGTCCCAGACCTCCGGTCGTCGGGTCGTCGCGTTGACCGCGACCAGGCGGTCGACGACCGCGCCCGGCCGGCCCTCGAGCGTGCGGGGACGGACCCGGTAGCCGGCGACGAAGTACGGGACGAGCCGGAGCGTGTAGCGGGAGCCGTCGATGCCGGCGAGCGACTCCGCCTCGGCCCGCCCGATCCTTGGGCGGACGATCTGGCCGCCGTCCGGCACGATCGGGAACGGCCGCGCCAGCTCCTCGTTCGCGTCGCCCGCCGCCGGGTCGGCGTCGGCCGACGACGGGAGCAAAAGCTCGCCCAGCGCCGCGCCGAGCGTGGACGGTTCGACGATCTCGATCCCGCGCTCCGCGGCGGCGGCGCGGACCCCGCCACCTGGTTCGTCATCGTAGACGAGCGTGCGGTGGACCGCGTCCGACGGGAACAGGGCCTCGAGGTCGGCCGGCGACCGGCCGGACCGGGCGATCACGACGGCCCGCCGGTCGCGGGAGCGGACGGCGACGGTCGCCTCCGAGCGGGCCTCGAGCCGGTAGCCGGCCGCCTGCAGGAGACGGACGAGCACCGACGTCGGGGCCGACCCGGGCGGCATCGGGGCTCCACCGCCCGGTGGGGATAAGGTCGTTCCGTTCTTGCCGCAGCGGCCGGGGCGGCCGCCCCGACGGGGGGCGCGACCGTGGGGCGGTACTGGCTCGGCTGTTGCGGCTGGGCGTACGACGACTGGGTCGGCCCGTTCTACCCCCCGGGGACCCCGCCGGGGGAGTTCCTGGCGCGGTACGCCCGGGTCTTTCGGACGGTCGAAGTCGACTCGAGCTTCTACCGGTCGCCGCCGCCGTCGATGGTCCGCCGCTGGTCCGAGCGGGTCCCGGCCGACTTCCGCTTCGCGCTCAAGGTGCCGCGGACGGTGACGCACGACCGGCCGTTCGCGCCGCTCGGGGAGGCGCTCGACCCGTTCCTCGCGGCCGTCCGACCGCTCGCCGCCGGGCAGCTCGCGGCGCTCGTGCTGCAGTTCCCGCCGTCGTTCCGGGCCCCGAAGGACGCGGACCGCCTCGCCGAGCTGCTCGGCGCGATCGACCCCACGCTCCCGCTCGCGGTCGAGCTGCGCCACGACTCCTGGTGGACGCCCGCGACCCGCGCACTCCTCGAGGGCCGGCGGGCCGCCCTCGTCTGGTCGGTGACGCCGGAGACGGAGCCGCCGGCGTGGGTCACGGGCGGCTTCGTCTACTGTCGGTTCGTCGGCGACCGCGCCCTCGAGCGGTTCGACCGGATCCAGCGGCCGGACGGCGGGGCGATGGAGCGGATGCACCGGCGGTTCGACGACGAAGCGCGGTCGGCGGAGGCGATCTTCGCCTACTCGAACAACCACTTCCTCGGCTTCGGCCCGGGCACGGTCGTCGAGCTCGCGCGGACGCTCGGCGAACCGCCGCCGGACCTCGGCCGGGCGGCCCGGGTCCCCGGCCAGCGCGCCCTCGGGACCGACGGGCCGTAGGCCCCCGGGCGGCGGCCCGGCGGTAACGCGACGCCACCGTCCAGCAGAACCTATTTACGCCGAGCCACGGTCCAACGGCCGCCGATGGGAGAGGCGCTCACGCTCCGCGTCGCCGAGGCGTTTCAGCAGGACATCGGCCTCGGCACCGCGCGCCTCGACGTGCAGACCCGCCAGCGGCTCAAGGTCGGGCTGGGCGACATCGTCGAGATCCGCGGGCGCAAGGGCACGCCGGCGATCGTGAGCCGGGGCCAGCCGGACGACGAGGGGAAGGGGGTCGTCCGCATCGAGGCGGTCGTCCGTCGGAACGCCGGCGTCAGCATCGGCGACCGCGTCACGGTCCAGCGGGTCGACTGCCCGACGGCCGACGCGATTACCATCGCCCCGATCTACGCGGGGTCGGCCCGGATGGACCTCGGGCCGGGGCTGGAGGGGTTCGTCGCCAAGGCGCTGTCGCGCCGGCCGTTCGTGCGGGGCGACGTCTTCGTCATCCCGGGGGTCTTCCTGATGGGCGGCTCGCTGCCGTTCATGGTCGTCTCGACGTCCCCGAAGGGGATCGTCCAGGTCGCGCCGGCGTCCCTGATCACCATCCGCGAGGAGACGGTCAGCGAGACCGAGGTCGCCGCGCCCCGCGTCTCCTACGAGGACATCGGCGGGCTCAAGGAGAAGCTCGGACGCGTGCGCGAGATGATCGAGCTGCCGCTGAAGCACCCCGAGCTGTTCGACCGGCTCGCGATCACCCCGCCGAAGGGGGTGCTGCTGTACGGGCCCCCCGGGACCGGCAAGACGCTGATTGCGAAGGCGGTGGCGAACGAGGCCGGCGCCCACTTCATCGGCATCCAGGGCCCCGAGATCATCTCGAAGTACTACGGGGAGAGCGAGAAGGAGCTCCGCGAGAAGTTCGAGGAGGCCGAGAAGAACGCCCCGAGCGTGATCTTCATCGACGAGCTCGACTCGATCGCCCCGCGCCGCGACGAGGTCGTCGGCGAGGTCGAGCGGCGGGTCGTCGCGCAGCTGCTGACGTTGATGGACGGGCTCTCGGGCCGCGGGAACGTCATCGTCATCGCGGCGACGAACCGCGAGGAGGCGATCGATCCGGCGCTGCGGCGTCCGGGCCGCTTCGACCGGGAGATCGAGATCGGCGTGCCGACCCAGGACGGGCGGCTCGAGATCCTGCAGATCCACACCCGCGGGATGCCGATCGAGGGCTCCGAGCGGGACCGCGAGCGGATCCTGAAGGAGCTCGCCGCCCAGAGCCACGGGTTCGTCGGGGCCGACCTGTCGTCCCTCGGTCGCGAGGCGGCGATGCGGGCGCTCCGCCGCTACCTCCCGGAGATCGACTTCGACCAGCCGATCCCGCTGTCGCTCCTCGAGCGGATGAAGGTCACCGAGGCCGACTTCAAGGAGGCGCTGAAGCAGATCGAGCCGTCCAGCCTCCGCGACGTCGCGGTCGAGGTCCCGTCGACCCGCTGGAACGAGGTCGGCGGCGTCGAGCGGGTCCGCCGCATCCTCGAAGAGTCGGTCGAACTGCCGTTCAAGAACCCGCAGGTCTACCGCCACATCGGCATCGACCCGCCCCGCGGGATCCTGCTGTACGGGCCGCCGGGGGTCGGCAAGACGCTCCTCGCGAAGGCGGTCGCGACCGAGAGCCAGGCGAACTTCATCTCGGTGAAGGGCCCCGAGGTGATGAGCAAGTGGGTCGGCGAGAGCGAGAAGGCCGTCCGGATGATCTTCAAGAAGGCGCGGCAGGCGTCGCCGTCGATCGTCTTCATCGACGAGATCGACTCGATCGCCCCGCGCCGCGGGCTCCAGACGTCGAGCGGCGTCACCGAGCGGATCGTGAACCAGCTGCTCACGTCGATCGACGGCCTCGAGTCGCTCGAGCGGGTGCTCGTGATCGCGGCGACCAACCGCCCGGACATCCTGGACGAGGCGCTGCTGCGGACCGGTCGGTTCGACCGCCTCCTGTACGTCGAGCCCCCGGACGCCGGCGGCCGCCTCGAGATCCTGACCGTCCACACGAGCCGGATGCCGCTCGCGGACGACGTCGACCTGGCGCAGCTGGCCGCCCGGACGGACGGGTACGTCGGGAGCGACCTCGCCGCGCTCTGCCGCGAGGCCGGCCTGGCGGCGATCCGCGAGAACGTGAAGGCGTCGAAGGTGACCCGGGCCCACTTCGACCAGGCGATGCGGACCGTCCGTCCGTCGTGCGACCCCGAGTCGCTGCGGTTCTACGAGGAGTTCGAGAAGCACCTGATGAAGGAGCGGGTCGGCCGGCGCCGCGAGGAGCCGGTCGAGGCGATCTACCGCTAGAAACCGGCGGCCGGCGCCGCGCGCTCTCCTTCCGTCCGGGCAAGCTATAAGTAGGGGGGCTAGGTTCGCCGCCCCGCCCTCGATAGCCGAGGGAAATTCGAACGGGGACGTGGAACACTTGGTCCGACCACCCTACCGCGCGGCCCTTTGGGCCCTCGTGCTGGTGCTGATGCTGAGCCCTCTGGCATCGCTCACGAGAGCGGCGACGCCCGCGACAACGACCTACACGCTGACCGGATACGTCGACCAGCCGGGCGGGGTCACCGCCCCGCCGGTCCCGACCGGGGTGCAGGTCGACCTCCAGTCGCAGGCGACGGGGGCGGTCTACACGGCGGTGACGACCGCGGGCGGCCAGTTCACGTTCTCCTCGTCGAGCGGCGCCTCGGCGCTCGCGCCGGGGTACTGGAAGCTGTGGGTCCCGGTCGAGACGAACGTGACGCTGAGCGGCTGCTCCGGCGTCCCGTGCGCGGTGCTGCCGGTCCACCAGAACCCGACGT
>Ga0335074_10007571_pt1 | contig 15050 bp, 12 predicted proteins | sample Lox_Sample_23_FD_206715 | JGI IMG/M metagenome (GOLD analysis project Ga0335074, IMG submission 206715) | Soil microbial communities from Loxahatchee National Wildlife Refuge, Florida, United States - Lox_Sample_2.3 | ecosystem: Environmental > Terrestrial > Soil > Wetlands | place: USA...
TGGCGAACCAACGCAGGAGGAGATGCATGAACGCGGCCGACATCATGACCCCCGGCGTCATCACGGTGCAGCCGAACACGCCACTTGATCAGGTGGTCGCGCTGATGTTGGAGAACCGCATCAGCGGCGTGCCGGTGATGGATCACGACCGCCTGGTGGGCATTATCAGTGAAGGCGACCTGCTGCGCCGGGTGGAACTCGGCACGCAGCCGCGCCGGAGACATCTGCTGGAGGCGTTGTCCGCCACCGCGCCGCTCGCCACTGCATATGCAAAGGCCCATGGGCGCAAAGCGTCTGATGTAATGACAACCGACATAATCACGGTTGCGGATACGACGCCAGTCGCAGCAATCGCCGAACTGATGGAGACCCACCAGATCAAGCGCGTGCCGGTGCTGCACGAGGGCAGAATGGTGGGCATCGTCAGCCGCGCCAATCTGTTGCGCACACTGGCGATCCTGTTGCAGTCTGTGCCGGAGCCGCTGCCCGACGACCGCCGCATCCGCACCGCCGTGTTCGACGAGCTGCGCGGCTATAAGTGGGGCGGCCGGGTGTCTCAGCTGGACGTGACAGTGCAGGACGGCGTGGTAACGCTGTGGGGCATCGTAAACAGCGAAGAGCAGCGGATGGCGGTCCGGGTGGCGGCGGAGAATGTGCCGGGAGTAACCCAGGTCGTGGACCGGCTCGATAATTTTATGAATTACGACACGGCCGTGGCCAGAGAGATGCCAGGATTGATACGGCCGCAGTCGATCCGATTGCCCTGAACATACCTTCTCTTGATCCACATTGAGGTGGCTGTCGCGCGTTCCGTCACTCGGCCGCAAGATCCGCGCATAACGATAGATCCGGAAAGTGATTGCTCTGGACCTCGGGTGTCTGATCCGTCCGCCGGACTGGGAACCGCTTCGGCCGGATTTCAAACTGCCGCTGCCGTTGACGTCTGCATCCCGGTTTACCTATATCTAACTGGAAGACGAAGGTCCTCAACATGTCCATTGATCTCCCATCGGACTACCGGCCGTCATCAGTGGAGCACTATATGAATCCACTGCAGCTGGAATACTTTCGGCGAAAACTTCAACGAATGCGCGAAGACCTGCTTCGCCAGTCCAGCAGTATTTTTCGATCTACGGCCGCCACTGAGCCCCAGGGTGACCGGTCAGATCAGGCGAGCGCGGAGACGGAACACGACCTGGCAGCCCTAGGCCAGGGACGAGTAACAATGCTGCTGGCGGCGGTCGATCAGGCGCTGACCAGGATTGCCAATGGCACGTACGGTTTTTGCGCAGATTCGGGTGAGCCGATCGGCCTCAGGCGTTTAGAGGTGGAACCTGTCGCAACTCTGTCCGTGGAGGCTGAAGAACTGCGCGAACGCGGCACCGGTCGTCAATCCCGATAATCCAGTTCCGGCAACCCCGTGCGTCGCCAATCCTGGTTGCGGTGACGGTTCCCAACGCGGCAGATCCAAGCGTGCGGATCATGGGGTATTCTGGTCAATGAGCGTATCCCGTGCCCAAAGGATGGTATCCCATCGCAAGGTTGATCCAGATCAATGCTGATTTGCTTGCGGATATGTAGTTGGGCGTTCTCCAACCATAATGGGAACGGCTGGCCTTTCGACCGCTCCGGCGGCCGCACCTGGGTCGGGTCAATCGCTTCTCTCTACATTGGGGCGCTGCGGTGCTGGGATTATTGGATGCTCCGTTCAGGATGCTGTGGCTGGTTGCCGAGCGCGATCTTGGATGGTTTGCCAGTGCGCTCCTCCTGATTTTGTTAGGGACCGATGAAGTTTCCTTTCGGGTGGGCCTCCGTGCCACGCGGCGCCAGCCACCGAGCGAGGGATTGAAGTCATCGGTTGGCATCGTCACCGGCGGCTTGCTGGCCTTATTTGCATTCCTGCTGGCAATGTCGTTCTCGCTTGCCTCTGACCGTTATGAGCAACGGCGCCAATCGGTGTTGGACGAAGCGAACGCGCTGGGGACCGCGTGGTACCGCGCGGAAATGATCGGTGGCGAGACAGGAGCAGCCGTCCGGCGCCTCCTGCATGACTACGTCCGAGTGCGGATCGGAGCCGTTCGCGATGTGGACAGCGAAGCGGACGAGAACTCGGTGAATGCGCGCACCAATACGCTCCAGCAGCAGATCTGGACGCAGGCCATGCGGGTGTCTGCGAGCACGCCGACGCCGATCACCTCTCTATTCATGGCCTCGCTGAACCAGGTCTTCGACCTCGCGACGATCAATCGGCGGAACCTGCAGCGCGGTGTGCCCGAATATGTTGTGCGTCTGCTGATCACGGTCGCCATTCTGGCGGTTGCTTCGATGGGTTACCAGTTCGGTGTCAATCAAAAGCGGCAATTCGCAACCACCTGCTTGCTCATGCTGGTATGGACACTTTCGATCGTGCTGATTCTGGATATCGATGGTGCACGCAATGGGACGGTTCGCGTCAGTCCCGATCCGCTGATTTGGACGATGGAGAGCTGGGACGGTGGCGCTTCGTGATGGCAGCGCGGCGTCGCGTCGACAACGACAGCGTGGCGGCTGTGGTGCAAACTTCTGGGTGCGGCCTCGGAAGGGGCACGCAAGTTGCTGATCACCGGCGCTCGCGCCGAACCGAGCGATGTGTGCGTAACGGCGAGGGACTCTGGGCTGGGCCTGGCTCCGGAAAGTCCGGAGCATATCTTCGATCCCTTTTATACCACCAAGTCCGGCGATCTACATCGCAGTCCAGTCGGCCGATTGTTCGAACGCGTGCGCCGCACGATAGATCGCCGGCTCGTCGAAATGCCGGCCGATCAACATCACCGATACCGGCAGGCCATCGGACAGCCCGCAAGGGATCGCCATGGCCGGGTGATGCGTGATGTCGAATGGCGCTGTGTTGGAGATCATGTTCAGCGCTTTTTCTATGACCTCTTCGCGCGCGGCCCCCGGTTCGGGCAGCCTGCTGGCCTTGATCGGTGTCGTGGGCATCAGCAGCAGATCGTATTTCGCCAGCACCGCGTCATAGGCGGCGGTCAGCCGCCGCGCGATGTTCATGGCTTTGCCGTAATAGCGGCTGCCGTGGTAGCGGCGCATATAGGTGCCGAGCAACGTGAACGCCTTGGTCGTTTCCGACAGCTCGTTGGCACGTGACCGCCAGCCGCGATGGAAGTCCATCAGGCTGACGACGTAAAGGTCGGGCCGGCTGAGGCCATAGCCGTCGCCGTACATCATCGTCTGGGTCAGGCCTTCGGTGCCGATCGGCGTCCAGATCGCGCCGCCGAGCAAATGCATGGGGATCGAAACGTCTTCAACGATGGCACCCAGGGTGCGGAACTGCGCTGCCGCCGCGCGCACCTTGGTGTTGACGTCCTCCTCGGCATTCGGCTGCTGGAAACCTTCGATGACGACGCCGATTCTGAGGCCGGAGACGCCCTGCCCCAGCGCCCCGGAGTAGTTCTTCACCTGCACATTGTATTGCCGCGGATCATAACCGTCCGGCCCGGCGAGCACGTCCAGCAACAGCGCGTTGTCGGCGACGGTCGCTGTCATCGGGCCGGTGTGGTCGACGAAGATCTCGATCGGCATGATGCCGGTATAGGGGACAAGTCCGTGGGTCGGCTTCATCCCATAGATGCCGCAGAACGAGGACGGTATGCGGATCGAGCCGCCCTGGTCGCCGCCCAATGCCATATCGGCCTCGCCGGCCGCGACCAGCGCCGCGCTGCCCGACGATGATCCGCCTGCGGAATAGCCTTTGCGTCGCGGATTATGCACGGCGCCGCGGGCGGAGGTATGGCTGCCGCCAGACAGGCAAAAGTATTCGCAATGTGCCTTGCCGATGATGGTGCCGCCGGCATCGAGGATGCGATCGACGACGGTGGCGTCGATGTCCGGCATATAACCTTCGAGCGTGGATGCGCCGTTCATCATCGGCACGCCGGCGAGCATTATATTGTCCTTCAGGACGACCCGCTTGCCCTTGATCTTGCCGGACGGTGCACCTTCGACGGTGGTCTTGATATACCAGGCGTTATAAGCGTTTTCGGCCTCGGACGGCTGGCGGCCGGGGCTGCGCGGATAGCGCACCGGCGGCAAATTGTCTGCCATCAAATCCACCGCGTTGTACGCGCCGATGCTGGGCCGCAATATGTTGATAAACGATTCAACGTCCTGATCGGTCAGCGACAACCCCATCTCGTCGGCGGCGTCACGCAACTGATCCGGTGTTGGAACCTGAACGGCCATGGCGCCACCTTTCTTTGCCAATTGCTCAATTGCCCGGGTCTGCGATGTTATCTGACCAGGAACCGGCGATGCGCGTCAACAATCTCTTGCCAATGCTGCAGCACGATGCAACGACGACGAGGCGTTGGTTTCGGGGCGATTATTTTCACGGCGATGGATATAGCGTTATAGCGGTTGACGCCATTTTGCGCGTGCGGTCGCTGCGGCGAGGCAGGCCGGCTGCATGACCGATTAAGAACGCATTCCACTGCCGGCACAGGCACTGATGTCCGCGTTGTTCCCATGGCGTTCCCTGTGCCGTCGTGCCCTGGCCGAAGGCCCCTCCTCCGCGTCGCGCAGCGCCGCAAGAATGCGGTGCCCTGGCTGGCAACAGAGCACGCCTTCCTCAGACAGCGCCCACCGTCACTGCCTGACGTCAGCTCCGGCCGCATTATTGGTTTCCACCGGCGTGAGCGCGTCCTCCTCCGTGATGAATTCGAAGGCCAGGCCGCGCCCGGTAGAGACCGCGCCGCACCTTACGGAACCTCCCTCAAGACGTTCTAAAATCAGAACCGGCTGGCCGTGGATGAAACGGATGTCCATATTGGTAACTCCTTGGGTGAGGGCCAATGCCCCCGGTTTCGAACTGCAAAAAGGGCAGAGAGAGCCCGGCATTTTCTGCATTTGACGAACGGTGCGGCTTAGGGCTCGAGGCGGAATAAACGAGTCGCTTGAGGGGCGCACCGGCTCCCACGTGTCATGGTGCGCGCAGGCGCACCATCCACGTCTTTGCAGGCGCGGCACGGAAGTCGTGGATGGCCGGCCTGCGCCGGCCATGACACGGTACGCACGATCGCTGCGCCAATTGGAGCACTTGTTTCGCCTCAAACCCTTAACGGGCACCCGTCTGCTGGTAGCGAGTGGCCACTGCGTTGCCGGCAACAATGCGGTGAGCGAACGCAGGAGCGGTAGCGAGGGCCGCAAAGAGCAGGTCTTTCATCGGAACTCTCCATCTCGGGTCGGGCGGAATGTCCGTCTTCCCATGGCGGCTAGTTGGTTCAGTGTTGCCGCACGGGAATTGCCGATTGCAGAATTGGACCCATGCGCCGGGTGCAGACCCCAAGGCCTGTCACGACGAAGCTCTGCTCGCGGTGCCGAGAGCCAGAGGTGTGGGCGCCAGACGCTTTGACCAGCCGGCTATTGCCCGTTGCGGGAAACCGGCAGCTGCGCTCAACCTGACGACGGTTGAACGATAATGGTTCCAGTCATGCCGAACAGGCTATGCAGAAAGTGCGAGCATTTCAGCTTGTACGTTCCGGGCGCTTGAGGAACTACCGTAATATCGGCATGACCTCGGGCGGGAAGGTCAATCTCCCCATCGTGCGGCAGTGTGCCGGCTTGCACGATGCTCGCAGCGAAAAACGCGGGGGCGCTGAAGCTGTGACCGCCGCTGCTGTCATTCACGAGCTGGAGATGTACCGGCACTCCCACGCGGAGGCGAAGCTGCGAAGGGTCAAACGCGAAGCTGGACAAATGGATGATTATTGTCGGCGGCCCCGGTTGCGGCCACGCCGAAGACGCGCCGGCCACGGCCAGGAATGCACCCAGAATCACGCGTCGCAGGTATGTCATTGAATGCCGCTACTGCCACGCAGTCCATGTACTTGCAGAGTCCACCGGCGACAAGAGTACCAGTCTGCGGCCGGCACTTTCCAGCTCGCTGCCATCGGGGCCCGGCTCGGGCATTGGAAAGAAATCGGCGATTTGGCAATGCATCGGCCGCGGCTGAGGTATGGTTGGTTCCATGCAGCCGGCCCCCTTTCCGCGAAACGGGTTCGTTGAACCACCCGTTGCGGCCATTTGGCGGGAGTCAGGCGGCCAGCCGCCTCGGAGCTGTACCGAACAGAAACTCGATATCGTCGCTGTCCAGCGCAGCCAACCCGGAAACTTCGTCGCCGAACGCGATGCTGGCCAGCGCCGCCTTGCGTTCCTGCAACTCCAGGATCCGTTCCTCCACCGTGTCGGCGGCGATCAGCTTATAGACGAAGACCGATTTCGTCTGGCCGATCCGGTGCGCGCGGTCGGACGCCTGGTCCTCGACGGCAGGATTCCACCAAGGGTCATAATGGATCACTGTGTCGGCCGAGGTCAGGTTCAACCCACGGCCGCCTGCCTTCAGGCTGATCAGGAACAGCGGCACTTCGGCCGCCTCGAAGCGTTGCACAGGCGTCGCCCTGTCCACTGTATCGCCGCGCAGCTCGACGTAGCGGATACCGGCCGCATCCAGCGCCGGCTTCATCAGGTCCAGCATCGAGGTGAACTGCGAGAACAGCAGGATGCGGCGGCCCTCGGCTACCATCTCGCCCACCATCTCCAGCAACTCGTCGAGCTTGCTGGAGGCGTTGGCCAACCCGGCGGACGCCAGCTTCACCAGCCGCGGGTCGCAGCAGACCTGGCGCAGCTTCAGCAACGCATCGAGCACCACGACGTGGCTGCGCCCCAGGCCGCGTGCGCTGATTTCGTGCGCCACCTTGTCGTGCAGCGTGGCGCGAATGGCCTCGTAGAGGTCACGTTGCTCCGGTGCCAGGGTGATGCGGCGCAGAATGGTGTGCTTCGGCGGCAGCTCGGATGCGACCGCCGCCTTGGTGCGGCGCAGGATGAACGGGCGGATGCGGGTGGCGAGCTGGCGGCGGCGGACCGGGTCGTTCTCCTTCTCGATCGGCGTGCGGAAGCGGCGGGTGAAATTCTTCCGCGGCCCCAGCAGGCCAGGCATCAGGAAGGCGAACAGCGACCAGAGCTCGCCCAGGTTGTTCTCGATCGGCGTCCCGGAGAGGCACAGCCGGTGGCGGGTGTCGAGCCGGCACACCGCGTGCGTCGCCTTTGCCGTTGGGCTTTTCACGGCCTGCGCCTCGTCCAGCACCACCAGATGCCAGGACCGAGCCGCCATCGCCTCGATGTCGCGCACCAGGACCGTGTAGGTCGTGAGCACCACATCTGCGCCGGCCAGCTCGCGGTGCTTCTCGTGCCGGTCCAGCCCGTGCAGCACGACCACACGCAGATGCGCCGCGAAGCGCGCCAGTTCGGCGCTCCAGTTCGGCACCAGGCTGGTCGGCACGACCACCAGGGCCGGGCGGTCAAGGCGGCCGGCGGCTTCCTCGACCACGATATGAGCGATGGTCTGTGCGGTTTTGCCCAGGCCCATATCGTCGGCCAGCAGCCCGCCCAGTCCGCTCTCCCGCAGGTGCTGCAACCAGTTCACGCCCTGCTGCTGGTATCCCCGCAGGGTGACGGCAAAGCTGGCCGGGACACCCACTTCCGGGATCTCGGCCACGCTGCGGAATCGCGCGATCTGGGCGGCGATGGCGCTGCCGTCCTGCCAGCGGGCGATGACCAGTTCCTCCAGGTCCAGGACGCTGGCGGCCTCACCCGCCTCGAGCTCCAACGTCTCGCCGGTGTTGCGGCTTGCCGCCTCGATAAGGTCGTCCACCAGCGCCAGAAGGCGCCTGGTCCGTTCCGCCGGCAGCTTCAGGATGCGGCCGTCCTGCAGGCTGGTGACGACCTCGTCATCGACGATCCGGGCGGCTGCCATGCCGCCGCGCTCGCGCAGGTGCAGCAGGATCGGCAGCAGCGGCAGGCGGGCGCCGTCGATCTCGATCCCGAGGTCCAGCGAGAACCGCCCAGCCGAGGCATCGGCCAGGCGGACGTCGCAGTTGCCGACGGCCTGCACCAGCCGCGGCCCGAACCCGCTATCGATGCGGTGGCGCCAGCCCAGGCCCTGCAACGCGGGCAGACGCTCGGCGACGAACCCCTGCCAGGCCTCCGCGGCGTCGCGGCCGCGGAACACGAACACGATGCGGCCCTTGGCCGCATGGCCGTTCTCCACCCGCATCTGCACCAGGCCGTCCCGGCGCAGAGCATCGAGGACACCGGCCTCGGCCGCCTTGTTCCGTCGCACAAAGACCGGACCCGCCTGGGTCTCCACGCGAACGAACTGCCGGTCGTCGTCGGACGGCACGACAGCGCCGTCATAGTCGAATTCCACCAGCACCCCGTTCATACCCTGGGCACGGCCATATTCGTCGGGGCAGAGCAAGCGGGTCAGATGCAGAATCGGCGTGAGCGGCCGCTCGACGATCACCTGCTCACTCGCCGGCGACTCGAGGCGACGCCGGGGTAGCGCAGGCGCCGGTGGCGGCCGCAGCGCCACCACCGGTGGCCGGATCCGCATGCGGGCGACCGCACCCGTGGCCGCGTCCACGTACCACGGGCCGTTGGCACCAAGGATGACCCCGGACCGAGGTGGCAGTGTCACCGCCGAGACGCTGGGGAAGATCCGGACCTCGCCCTCTTTGAGCGGGTGGCCGCCGGCGTGCCAGCGGGCATGACCGCTTGGCACCAGCACACGCAGCAGGTCATCCACATCCGCCGCCGGCACGCGAGCCCGGCTCTCGGCCTGGCCGAGCCAGCGTGCGACGTCACGCGCCGCCCTGGGCATGGCCTCGTCGGCCGCGATCTGTGCCGGAACGGCTGTGGCGACACCACTGTGCTCGCCTACCAGCAGCGTCGTCACGGCGCAGGCAAACGGCGCCTCGGCCGGCGCCAACTCGAAGACGGGCCGGCGGGGCTCTGGCCGCGGCTGAAGTTCAGGCGGCGGGCGCGGTGGAGACGCGGCGGCGGGCGGTGGCGCCGCAGCCGGCGGCGTGACCAGCGTGTCGAAGAACGACTGTTGCTCCGGCTGGCGCAGCTCGGGGAAGTGGTCGAGCGCCGCGAAACCCGCCGCGGACAAATGGGCACAGGCACGGCTGCCACAGGAGCAATGGTGGTCGAACACCACCCTGCGGCCTAGCCGGGCGGGCGTGAGGCGGATCCGATATTGCGCGACGCCGTCCCGCACCACGCCGGAGATCGTGTCGCCCTCAAGCTGCACCGTGACCCCGCCTGCCAGCCCCAGGCTGCGGCCGCGGGTGAGCGCGCGGCCATCGAAAATCCGGCCAAGGTCTTGGGACGAGAAGGGCGTCGGCATGCGGCGATCGGTGGGGTGAAGAGGGGCGAATCGCCGGCTGGCGTCAGATCAGCATGCTGGCAGGTCGGGTATGCCGCAACCAGAATTCCTGTCCGGGGGGCGGCAGGGCCACGAATCCGAGTTAGCCGACCTGTGCTGTGATGAGCCGATTGAGGTCGTTCGTGCCCAGGCGGCGCGCTTACGGCGCAAAGCGGCGATCGCCGGACAGCCGGTCAACCTGTGCGTGAGCGGCGCGCGACCGTCATCCGTTCGGCGAAAAAGCGAAGCCGCCGCAACGAGCGATAGACCTCGGCCTCAAGCTCGCTGACGCCGAGGCCCATGCCGCCGTACCGCCTGGCCGCTGACGCTGCGTGACGACTGCCAGGCTGTCCTGCCGGATCGGGACGCCGCCCGCGGCATGCGTCCCGCGCCGCTATGCCACTCTCTGTGCCTTGTGGAATCCGACCATGCCGCCCCAGATACTTTTGCGGCATGTCACATTGTCGAACCCCACCAGGCGCAGGATCTCCGACAGCTCCTCGGGCGTATAGAAATTCTCGATCGCTTCCTTGAAGTACTCGCAGCAATCGCGCGACGCCTTGGTTGATTCGAATACCAGCGCGGTCCAGGTCACCGACCAGCGCAAAAACTGCAGGTACATCGCGCGCACCAGCCGTGAGCGCGGCCGGAGCATGTCGCAATGATAAAAATGCCCACCCGGCTTCAGCACGCGCAGGATTTCGGGCAGCACCTTGTCCAACTGCAAATGCCGCGAGGCTGCCTGCAACGTGACCACGTCGAACGAATTGTCCGTGAAGGGCAGCGTGTGCACGTCATGGATGACGCTGTCGATCGCCACACCGTAGTGGCGGGCGCGATCCTGGCCTTCCTGTTGCATTTCGCGGCTGCGATCGATCGCCGTTACCGACAGGTTCGGCTGCCTTCGCAGCAGGCGGATGCCGATGTCGTTGGCACCGGCGCACACGTCCAGCGCCTTGTAGCCCGGTTCGAGTCTGATCGTGCGCACGAACTGCCAGACCCACAGCTCCCACAAGCCGAAACTGGCAACGATATTGCCGACGCGATAGTACTTCGGCACGTCCTCAAAGACTTTCGGGATCAGGTCACGCCAGGTTTGCGAGAACAGGGAACGGCGCTGTGTTTCGCGTTGGTCGAATGTTGCAAGCGTCATGGCCATGGACTGGACGTTCCGCATCCTCAACCTCTGTGTCAGAGTCTGTTGTTACGTTTCACGGATTGCTGCGTTGTCGCGATGACGTGTCGCGCAGGTGTTGGTCTCGGTTTCAATGTAAAACCTGATTTCATTGCCGAATTCAGTAATTCAGGATTCTGTTTTCGCGCGCACCAAATTTCCACGCGACGCGTGGCTCGCATTGGCCGGCCATCTGCGCAACCCGCTGGGCGATCGCGTCCACCGCATCCCAGTCGGTGAACTCGGTGCACCGGCTCAAATCGGTCGGGCCGCCCGTCAGTTTCATGATCAGGCGGATGATCTGCCGGTCCAGCCAGTTGTAGCGCGGATAGTCCAGCCGGCCGGCAACGGCCGTCGCGATTGCCGGCGTCACGCCATGGCGCAGCAGCGACCGGCGCAGGTACTGGTTGGTCTCCGCCGCGTTTCGCCCTGGCTTGCGTGCCGTCAGGTTCACCGACACGAACACGAGCGGCGCGGATGACCCGGATTTCTTGTATTCCGCAAGCAGGTGTTCTGCCGTGCGGAGGTGGCGGCCATAGCGCACGGCCGCGACGGTGACGATCAGCGGCGCCGCCTTGAGTTCCTCGGTCCGGGGAAAACGCACCGCCAGATCGCGTGGCGATCCGGCAATGTCTTGCTGTGCCAGCCGAACCGAGATGTGCGTCGCGATCCGCCGCGCCTGTCCGTCATGCGAGGCGTACAGCAGCAGCACATCATCAAACCGGAATGGCACAGCGGCGGAGCATATGCTCATTCGGCGCCGTCGGCGCGTTCGTCCTCTTCCAGATCCTCATAGCCGGTCCACATCGCCTTGAAGTCAGCCAACGGCGTGTGGCCCATGGAGGCGAGATACGCGTGGAACGGGATAAAGAACAGAAATAATGCGAAGATCAGTACGTGCACGGTGTCCACCACTCGCACGCCGCCAAGCAGGTCCACGATGCCGGCAAAGCCTGTCAGGTTCCACAGCAGCACACCGGTGAGCCCCTGGATCGGCAGCACCACCAGCATGATGATCTGGTAGGTCACCTGCTGCAGCGGATTGAACTGATGGTACATGCTGACGTGGTGTGGATTGGGCTCGCCCTTGAACACGCCAAAGGCATAAAATAGTGATTGGCGCATCGCGTCCTGGAAGAACCGGCCCCAATGCAGAGTCGGCAGATAGTTTCGGATCTTGGGAGAGGTCAGATAGTAAAACAACCACAGAAAGAAATTGGCGATGATGATGAAGCCGATCACGTTGTGCGCCATCACCGCGATGCGGAACGGCACGACGTTGATCATACCGATATAGCGGATCTGGATGCCGGTCAGCGCCAGCAGCACGCAGCTCAACGCATTCGTCCAATGCCATATACGCACGGGTAGCGCATGGATATAGACTCTTTGCATGCCCGCTAGCCTTTCGTTTGCGTATGCTGCGTGTGCTTCCGCAGGTACCAGAAGAAGATCCGCAGCCCGCCATGGCCGGCCCCGAACCCGATGCCGCACACCAGGCCGAGCGCTGCGATCGCATCCAGGATGGTGATGCGCGTGCCGCCGATCGCGTAGAAGCCGCCGATCGAGGGGACGGAGAAAGCCGAGGTCAGTACGTCCTTGCTCGCGCCATATCGGATCGGGATGCCGGCAGGGCCGGCGACCGACACCACGACGCTCTGGAAGGGATTGGCGCCGGCACGGTGGCAGGTGGCGCAGTCGCTGATCGCGGCGGAAGCCGGCACGATCTGGTGTGCCTCGATCGCGGTGCTGACTTCCAGCCGGCCCTGGATCACCGTCTTGTCCGGCGTGCCGGGACGGTTCAGCGATCGCAGCAGGTTGAACAGCGTCTGTGGATCAAGCCCCGGACGCGCGGTCATGGAAGAACCGTCAGGACTCTGGAATTCGGGGATGCCTTCCGGCTGCGGCAAAACCTTTTGCGACGTGGCATCGTACAACATCAAGTCCACCCGGCGGTGCGCGTTCGGCACGTGGCAGGCAGGGCAGGACACCACGTTGAAATGCAGGGCGACGTTCGGCAGCCAGGTGCTGTGTGCCTGGACGGCGTCCGTGTGGCAGTTGAGGCAGGTATCCTTAAGGTCCTGCACGGCCGACGGCACACGCACCGCGTGGGCGCCATGGCAATTGAAGCAAAGCGGCGCCTGCGTCACGCCGCCGCTGCGCAGCATGCCGTGCACACTGCCGCTATAGGCGGTGAAGATGTTGGCGTGGCAGATCTTGCAGGGAACCGTGTCGATTGCCTCGGCCACGCCCTTCTGCACGGCGTGAGGCGAATGGCAGTTGGTGCAGACGGGCGCCACGGTGTTGCCTTCGCGGATCAGGGCGGCGTGCACGCTGGTCTGCCATTCCTTGGACTGCTGCGTGTGGCAGGTCTGGCAGACCTGCACCATTTTCAGCGAAAACTCCCGCCGGCTTTTGATCACGGGCATCGCCGCGGGGTGCGCGGGAAGGCTGATATCTGTGTGGCAGCCGGTGCAGCCCAGTGGGCTGTGGATCGAATGTTCGAACGTGTCGGTCGGGATTGTCAGCGTCAGCTTTTCCCCGTTGGGAAGCGGCATTTCCAACCCGGGCATCGAATGGCAGGTGAGACACTGCGCATCCGGCGCGGCCGCCGCGGCGGGCTTTGCGGTCCAGGCAAGTGCCAGGGCGACGGCGGCGGCAACCGCGCCGATCGCGCCCAGCCGGCGAGCCACCCCGCCACATGAGCTCGGCTTCGTCACATCGATCTCCATGCAGCCGGGTTGCGTAACAGCGGGTGCTTACCCCCCCTGGGGCAGCCGGGTTTTTGCATCAGGCTGTTTCGGTCCGCCTTGATGTAGATCATTGAGCAGACCTGATCGGCGTGTCAGAGAGGCACGGCGGCACCGGCCGCGGCGATGCCGTCCCAACCGGGGCGGTGTTCAGCCTGCGTTCCCGCCAGCGCTTTGGCGCGTGCCGAGGTTTTCCCGGCTGATTGTCTTGCTGTGCTTCGTTTCGGGCGCCTCCGCGGCCCTTCGCGGCCCTCCGCCATCCTCCGCGCCATGCTTTAGCTATAGAACGAACGGCTCCAGGCTCTGCCCTGCTTCGACACCGCCGCCATGTTCCGCCACTGCCAGCGTGGCTGGTTACATCCGTGGAAAGCACGAGATATCTTCATGGACCGCGTTCGAATGCTCGCTGCCGCAGCGATGGTGGCCGTGGTGTCGATCGACAAACTGTGCTCGCGTTTGCGTAGATGTGTTGGTCAATGAGAACGCGCTGTCGCGGGGGCACCAATATTCTGGCGCACTCTGATGAGCAAAGTTCCGGGTCAACCTATAACAGCAAAGGGCTGGGGATGAAGAGGGTCATTGCCTCGGTCGCCACAGTCGGCGTGGTACTAACCCTAGGCGGCTGCGGCTACAACCCGGGTGATCGTGCATTGTCGGGTGGTATGCTCGGCGCTGCCACTGGTGCGGGAATTGTCGCGCTCACTGGCGGGCCCCCTTGGTCGGGGCCGCCATCGGCGGCGCCGTGGGTGCGTTGGGAGGCGCCGTGACCAGTGGTAATGCCATCAATCTTGGTCGGCCAATCTGGCGATAGGAGACACGGGCGAAAGGCCGTACAGTAAGCCTCGCCGACCGGGTACTCCGGCCGCTCCCGGGCGTAGCCGCAGCGAGCAAGTGTTCCGGAATCGAACTTTCCTCGCCGCCATGGAGATCAGCCCTTCCAGCGAGATCCTATCTCAGCGGATTCACCGGCGTCTATAAACACGAAAGCTGTCGCCGGAAGCGGAATACGTATAGGGTCGTCGTTGCGCACGCTCTCAACAGGAGCCCGATCCGAGGCCCAGGACGGGCACGGTAATCGTGTGAGCAGGCATAAATCCAACGGGCAGATCAATCCCCAGAACCCGCGCGCGCCCGCTCATCGCGCTATGCCTGCGCTAGCTAGGCATCGACGGCATCGGAAAGGCAGCACGGGTCGCGGCCGTCGTCGACCGGCGATTTTGTCATCGAGCCGAGCCACGCCGTACGAAGGTTGAGCAAGCCCGCGCCGGCGAGAAGGTTTCCCCCGACCTCGCCGCCTATCCGCGGCAGTTCGCAGCCACCTTCGCGCAGGCGCGCTCCATCGAGGCCGAAACCGCGTTCGAACAGGTCGCGGCTGGCGCCACCCAGAAACCTCCGCAGGGCGTCATTTGGCACGGCCTGGTCGTTGAGGTCGCGCAGCGTGTCGCGTCGGCCTTTGCGGCGGACGAATCTGGCAATCGCGCCATCGCGCCGAGAGTGTGAGGCCGACCCGAAGGTTCGGCGCACCATGCAGAAAGTCGCGTCGGTGCGATGACCGAAGCCGCACGCCGCGTCGGCGACAGCCGCTAGCGCGGTGGATTTCCCGGCTTCGTTGGCACGGTGCACAACGTGTACTCCATCACCCTGGAAGCCACCGTTTGAAGAGCCTCACGGACGGCTAGGCTTTGGCGGAGTATCCTTATCTTCTAATCCGGGCCAAATTTGTGCGATTTCCGCTGAAGTAAGCACATCCTTGCATGCCGTTGCCCACAAAGCTGCTGATAGCGTTATTCCCAATGTCCGGCGAGAGCCTTCCTCTGCCTCTGTCTTTTCCCTTTCTTCGTCTGCAAGCGCCGCTCTCAGGCGAACAAGG
>Ga0335074_10007572_pt1 | contig 15049 bp, 27 predicted proteins | sample Lox_Sample_23_FD_206715 | JGI IMG/M metagenome (GOLD analysis project Ga0335074, IMG submission 206715) | Soil microbial communities from Loxahatchee National Wildlife Refuge, Florida, United States - Lox_Sample_2.3 | ecosystem: Environmental > Terrestrial > Soil > Wetlands | place: USA...
GGTTGCGGGATTCGACGGGGAAGGGAGCGCGACGGAGGCGAGGGCGTGTGCGAATTACGGACGCGAGAGGTGCGTGCGGCGCGGATAGAAGCGTCAGGAGGCGGAGCAGAGAGATGGTGCCGAGGGGTTGTCTCGCTCCCTATCGCCTACGCTGGAAATCGCCGTTCCGTTCGAGGGCGCGTTCGAGCGAGCGGCGTGATAGAGGATTCAGCGTTTCCAAATTTCCGGCGGATTCGGGTCATTCTTTTTAAGCTCCAACAGCTTCTCTTCAAGATACTGTAGGGCTATCTTTCTGGGAGTGTCTAGGGGCTCAACTACCAAGGCATTCTGTACTCCGATACCTTTCTCACGATTATTGTCTACTTGTTGCAGAACTATTTCCGCAGCTCTTTCAGGTGTAGCAACCAGAGACATGTTCGGGAACATGTTCGCCTTCACGCTCTTGTAAACTTCGTTCGCTGCCTTGTCTATTTCCTTTTCAAGTCCCTTGTTCACTTGAGGTCTCCTTCTCAGCGAATGATAGCACGGTGCCTTTCAGGGGCTGTCAAGTGGAATTTCCTACTGCGGCATCCGGAGAGTTGCAAGCTAGCCGTTACCGTGGAAGCGGCTAGCTCAAGGCAAAGACAAGCAATGACGCAACACAGACACGGTTCCGAGCGTTGCATCTCGAAATTTCTGGGGGAGAAAAGGGGCGAGCGGCGGTCTCGGGAAGCCTGTGAAGAAACCCAAGCCGCCGCTCAGCGCCCGTCGCGCCAGGGGAAGGAGGCGAAGCCCTGGGCTTTTGCCCGATGGTGGAAGAGGTCATCGGGCAAACTTTTTAGATTCGCTCTTCGGCCAATCTCGGGCGATTCTCCAGGAACACTCGGGGCCGTCCGTCGCAAAGCGCAACGAACCGCACGGAGATTTGAAATTCACCGCGCGGACTGAGCGACAGGTGGCCCCTCACGACGATGTAATCGCCTTTGTGAAATTCATTCATCAACAAATTCGCTGTTTCAGACGTGGCATAAAGCTGAACCGGAAAGCGCCCATCGCACTCGATGGTGGCGGTGCAGCAAGTCCACCTCTGCTTCCGCAGGTCGGTGACGGACTCCAAAAGACCGCTCAGTCGCACTTCGTTGCAAGGTCCCATCGCGTCCTCCTTAGAGTTGCAAGTGGAAACCCCCGTTACGACGGGAACGGGGGTTGGGTCGTTCCCACGGTAACGACCCTCTACACCAAAACTGCATACGAGAGTGAATCGCCCACGCTGCCGAGCACCCACAACATGCTCAGATTCGCCACGGGCAAAGCGACGGAATTTCCGGGGGCGATTTCCAAACCTGTCGAGTCGGTGAGCGTGTCATCCACACCGACGTAAACCGGATGCGCGTTTCCTTTCAGCGCTGTCAAAATGATTTGCGATGCTTTCGCTGCCGGAAGTTGTTGAGCACTCCCGCTCATCGCAACCTGGCCCACGGCGAGGTTTGAAAATCCCAATGGCAAACCTGTAAACTGTGACATGGTGTCTCCTAGATTTCCCTGTACTGCGTCTCGACCAACACGATGTCTACGACTTTGACCTGCAACACACCACTTGGAGTGACGGAAAGCGCGCCGCCGATTTTCACGTTCTGACCCGGCCGAAGCGCTGCCAATCGTCTTGCGCTCTCTCCGAGCGCGTAGAGCGAGATGTCGCCGTTTCGGTCGCCGATGTCGAGTTGCGCGGATGTCGCGGACACCTCGCCCAACAGTTTGGTTTTGGGCGGAAAGCAAATCTGACCGGTGACGATGACCTGGTTCATCAGTTGAAACACTCGCTCGCGGCCGTGAAACTGTATGGCGAAGTGGAGCTGATCGGACTGCCGATGGTCAACGGCGTGGTGGAAAGGGAACTGGCACCGGACGCGCTCGCTTCGGAATACAACTTCAAAACGACGCTCGATGTCGTGGAAGGATAAGTCACCGAGGAAAACCCGCTGGCCGAAACACCGGTGGCAGCGCCGCCACTCGCATTGCTTGGACCTGTGTTCCAGCCAAGGTAGCTGGTCGAGCCGTCCCAGACGCCGAACGACACGTTCGCCAACGAGCTGCTGAACGACAACGAAAGGTTGTAGCTGACTTGAATCCGCCAAGTGCTGCACGCCAGCGAAGGCTTCGCAACAGTCACCGAGGAAAGCAACGTTGCACTGCTGGAAGAAATCGCCGTGGCCGTTATCGGGGCAGCTTCCAGAGTGGGACTCGCGCAACCCGTGCTCGCGTCGCTTCCGCCGTCCGTGCAAATCAAGCTTGTGGGCGACAGGTTCGGCAGAGTGAGGCTGTTCAGCGTTGCGATAGAATTTTGAATGTTCATGCCGGTGGCGACGTTGTAGGATTGAGCGGCAGCGATTGACACGACTCCCGCGAGGATGAGAAGCGCGAACACGTTGAACAATTTTCTGAACATCCGAGTCTCCTTTGCTTACCACTGGTCCTGATAGTTTCGAGGGTCAACGCTCAATCCAGTCGCAGGGTCGTGATAACTCTGCCCGTTCAGTTCGCAAACGCACCTGTCCATCGCAATCGTGATGCCTTCCAACTCTGCGTGCGCCAGTTTGAGAGTGTTTTGTGCTTCTCCCAAAGCTTGTTGCGCCGCTAACGCCTTCTGGCTCGCTTCGTCCATCGCCGCTCTGTCCGAAGCCACCAACGCATCAGCGGCGGCGATTTCTTCCTCGGTTCTGAATCTGTCCGTGGAAAGTTTCCCTGCTGCGTAATGGTGGCTCTGAAGCTGAGTCTTGCAATGTGCCTTTCGCGCTTCGGCTTCGTTGACCTGCATCATCATGTTGTTGATTTTTTCTTGCAGCGACAGGAAGCTCGCGCGCAACTCCCGGCCACGCTTCTGGAGAGCTTCCCAACGCTCGATGACCTCCGCGAAATGCTCTTGCTCAAGAAGGGCGACAAGGTTGTCTATTGCCTCCAGCGTTTCTCGCGTTTCCAAGTGCATTCGCGCGACTTGGTCGGCGCGCTCCTTCGTGCGGGGCGGGATGGAGGCCAATCGCGCAGTCGCGATGTTCACCAAAGAACGCAAATTGCGGGGACGAACGAAAGGGTGATGGTCGATGCGCAGCGGTGACTCTGTGTCGAATTCCACATGGTTTTCGGGTTTTCCAGAGTCGGGCAACGGTTCGCCCGCCGGAAGAACTTGGCCGAACGATTCTGCTACCACTCGCGGGTCCAGACGGGGAGCCATTCCTGGTTCGCCCATCTGTCGTGCCAGTGTCTGCGTCAATCCTTCCATTGGTGCCTCCTTGAATTTCGCTACTACGGTAGCGAAATCACGCTGCGAGAGTTTTTGAAACCAACATGCTGAGAGTTTGGGGTCTGCAATCCTTGATCTTGGAACCGTCCGGTTGCGAGCGAAGGAAAAAAAGCAGTCCAGCCCAGAATCCACGGTTGGCGTCGTCCTTCTGCTTTTGATAGACACAGTCGCTCAGCCAATTCTCGGCCTCGATACAGCTCAAGCTGGGGTTGATGTATCGGGCGATGTAATCCGCATCGCAAACATAGCTGCTGCTGCGGCGGACGGTCCTCTTGGCTCTTGCAACCGATTTCTTGGGTGCTGTGCGAAACACGCGCCGGAGCTCCGCGTGCAGACCGTCAAGAGCTTCTTCGGCGTCGGACTCTTCCTTCGGCTCCTCGTCGTCATCCGGCTCTTCCTCTTCTTCCTCGTCCATCAAACGGTCGAGAATCGCGTGGCATTTTTTCGTCTGCTCACCTTCCGCGATGTTCGCGTCGCTGAAACAGCGGTCCATCACGGCGTGCAACCGCTTGCGGCGGCCTACGCTCTTGACGGCGGCATCTCGCGCGTAAGGTCTGGACTCTGCGCTGCCCTGTGTTTCCGCGATGTGCGTGTCCGACCAGTGAAACTGCGGGTGAATCTTTGCAGCGTTTCTCGCGACCAGCTCTTCGGCGAGGAAATTCCTTGTAGGTTGTTGGACTTGAAAATCGCTCAATTTAGCCATGGTCATCGTCCTCCGCGCATAAGTCTGTCGACTGCACTCGTTGTGATTTTTTCGCGTGTGACGAACGCGTTTCGCGGCGCACTTTTCGCCGCGAGCTTTGCGCCAGCGTCAGACATCAAAGGCAGACCAGCGGGACCATTTGGCTGCGGATGCTGGTTGGTTGTTGAAGATTTGAAAACGGTTTCGTCGGTTGCGAACTTCTTGCCGCTGTCAATCTTGCGGACGGCGGCATCGAGTCCTTTTCCTGCTTCCGATTGCTGAATTTCTCCCGGTCCGCCACATTCCTCACTCAGTTCTGCGCCGCTGCTTATTTGACTGATTGGCATTTCTTGGTTGTATCGTGTCAACATTGTGGTGTTTCTCCTTTTGGCTGATTTGCGAATCCGTTCAAGTTCTTTTAGAAGTTTCGCGGAAGTCATGATTTGCTCGCAGCCTCTGTCTCCAGATATCGGAGGAGGGCTTCGAGGATGTTCACGATGTTCGGGACCACGCTGTAGGACTGGTCCCTGAGTTTGCTCTTGAGGATTTCGTGGCTCTCGCGCGTTGTCTTCAACAGAAGTGCTTGCCGTTCCTGCACGGTCATTTTTTGCAGCTTTTCTGCGATGGTCATGTTGCCTCCTGTGTTTCGATTTGTTCGTCGCCTTCCGTCTCTCCGAGTGGCAGCGCTGGCAACGGCTCCATGCCTTCGGGTCTGCCCAATTGCGAATACATTTCGTCCATCCCGAAGACTAGCAATTTCAAGTTGTCCTCGCCTTGCGTGATGATGCTGACGGGTGCTTTGCCTTCCGATCGGTCGGCGGCCTCTCGGATGTAAGGCAACTTGCCCTTCCTGCCCTTGGTGATGACTTTGGCGGCCATGACCTCCGCGTTGGTGCGCATGGGCAGAGGCTTCGAAGAATCCATCGCCAGAGCTTGACGAATGGCCACGGAGAGTTCACGGCATTTCGGTCTTCCGCCAGGATTCGGCGAGGGTGCGCCCTTCTTGAATCTGTAAGGGAGCGAAAGCGTGTTCCCCTTTTCAAAAGGGCGGCCACGCGGCAGAAGTTTTCGTTTCGGCCCGGCTTCGTTGGGATTGAGAACAGTCCTAAAATTGCCAGCAGCCCCCTTGCTCTCGCCCTTCTGGGATTTCTGAATTTTCTTCACCTTCGTCATTTTCGACCTCAAAGGAATTTACCCTGCAAAATGAAAAACTCGGGCAAGCGGAAACGATGACGTTAGAAAACCCCGAAGATTTCAGGAACAATTTGGTAGGCAGATTGCGGGGAAAACAGGAGATGCAGCCCAGCAGATTTTGTTATTAGGAATTATTAGTTTACTAAGCCTTAGTTCCTTTGACTGTGTAAAACGCAGTCCAAACGGACGTGCCGTATTTCTTCGCCAAGGCAGAGAAGCTCATCCGCTGCCGCCTGTCGCGGCGCAGACCACGAATATCTGTCGAGCTGAGTTTCTTCAAGGGAGGACGGCCCAGCACTTTTCCCTTCGCTCGGGCGTTCCGCAATCCTGCTCTGACTCTCTCACCGATCAGGCTGCGCTCCAGTTCTGCAACTGCACCCAGGACGGTGAACACCATTCGCCCCGCTGGCGTCGAGGTGTCGATGGATTCCGAGAGCGAGACGAACGAGACTCCGAGAGCTTGAAAGCTTTCGAGTGCCCGCAGCAGGTGAGAAACAGAGCGAGCGAACCTGTCGAATTTCCAAACCACGACAGCATCAAACTTCCGCTTGTGTGCATCGTGCATCAACTTGTCCAGTTCCGGGCGCGTCTCTTTTGCTCCGCTGACTCCGCTGTCGATGTACTCACCCGCAACAGTCCAGCCTCTGCGCTTGCAGTATTCGCGTAGCTCTCTCAGTTGCATCGCTGGTGACTGGCCGTTGTTCGTGCTGACTCTGGCGTAGAGTGCTGTTTTCATGTCGTCCTCCCTTGACAGGTCGTTTCCGTGGTAACGGCCTGTTCGGAAGGATAATATTACTAATGCAGCAAGTGACGCTAGGATTATCGAGTCTAGGCCGGAAAAAGGGCGCGTTTAAACCACGATTCTTGGCTATTAGAGCCTTGTAGAGCGATTTTCGTTCCGAAAGCGGGGAAATAGGCCCGGAGGCCGAAAATCCCCTTTTGGAACGCTGCGGAAAAACTCGACTCTCGGAAACGAGGAATCTGATCCTGCAAGCAAAGGTTTTGGGTTTCAAGTGCGAAGCACAACCTCTACCGCAATCGGTTTCTACAGCATCTCTTTCTTTTGGCCGTATTCTAAAGATTTCTTTTCTTTCTCTCTCTACCGCTTTCTACTGCTACTGCTTCTAAAGCTATATACGGCCTCAGACGTATATACGGCCTTCAAAAATCAGCGGACGTATATACGGCCTCGCCGTACTTACGGCCTTTTCCGCGAGAAGGACGTATTTACGGCCTTTTCCGATGGTCCGGCTTGTTGCCACGGTCGAATTCGCGCCGAATCGCCTCCATCGTCTCCACGTCGAACACCGCCATGTGCCAACGCTTGCCGTCTTTCCTCGGCGGCGGCAGAGTCAACCTCACCGCCGTGCCGCCGGGATACGTCGTCGAGTTGTTCACGCAGAAGTCCCACCACGTCCTCCCGTCGCTGCTGTATGCGCGGATTCCGTGCTTCGTGCGCTCCACCCTCTCTCCCTTCTTGGGAGGGCCTTGCTGCGTGTGCTTCTGCCAGGGGGTCGGCTTGTCCTCGCTGGCGGAATCGGAGTCTCTCGCCTCCTCGTCTCGCGCCTTCTCCATCGCCAGCACCGTCTTTTGCACAATCTCGATGCGCTTCCTCTCTTGGTCCTCTAGCACGCGGTCGAGCGCCTCCATTTGCCAAGTCATGCTCACGGAATGTTGGTGACCGTGACGACCGAGCCGCCGCCAGTAGCAGGGCGTCAGGCCCCGGCTGTAAGATTCGAACAGGTACGTTTTGCCGTCGTGGCGGAGCACTCTCTTCTTCCAATCCACGGAAGTCTCGGACGATTTGTGGTGATGGTGGTGGTGCTTGTGGCTGTGGTGCCGCTTCTCATGTTTCATTGTTTTCTCCAGGGCAGCTTATTTAGCGGGAGCAGGCCGTAGCCCGGAAGCCGCCCTGGAGAAGGAGGAAAACCGGGGCAGCCTGCTCCCACTAACTGAATATACTTTTGAGTTCAGCCCCCTCCTCTCCGCGCTCCGAACCGCGAGGCAGCGATGCCAGCGAAATCGGCGAACGTGATGTGGCGGCAGACTATCTCATTTGTCTTGGCGTTCACCACGTAGTAGTCGCCCAGCCGCATCCAATTTGGGTCGTTCGCCCGCGTCCTCACCAGGCGCCGATTCATCTTTCTGTACCGTTGATTGATTTTCCGCATCCAGCTTTCCCTGCTCATCAAGGTCATTGATTCTCTCCTTCAGGGCGATGCACCACCCCCTAGTATTAAACCCGGTCGTGAACTTTTCTGGTTGGAAATTCCCAGTTCGCGGACACCCAGGAAAAGGTACTTCCGCGAACTGAAAGACTGATCGCCCGCGCTAGCAATCTCTAGGTTGCTAATCCCCAGAATCCGGTGCCGCGAAGCCTCTGTTTTCCTAGGAAACAGGCTTGCAAGACCGACTAGGTTTTCTAACATCGAACAATTTCCGCCCCGCTCTGCCTCTGCAAAACGAAAAAAAAGGGTTCAATTCCTATTGGAGGACTTAACTAATGGCTACCCGTCAGCAGAAAAAACGACGTACTCTTCCGCCGAAGGGAGCGGGGAAGCTCCCCGAACCGCTGCGAGAATTCCTCGACCGTTGCGTCGTTCCGGCGCTGGTCGAGAAATATTTCGCAGAAAGGAAGGAGAAGCGATGAAACTGCGATGCGCCACCTATGCGAGGTATTCGAGCGACCGTCAGTCTCCGTGCAGCATCGAGGACCAACAGCGCAAATGCCGCGAGTACGCGCAGAGGCAGGGCTGGGAGGTCCTGCCCGACCATCTCTACAGCGACCGTGCGATCAGCGGGGCAACTTCCGAGCGCCAGGGCCTGAAACGGTTGCTCTCTGCTGCGGAAGCGAAGAGCTTCGACATCGTTCTGATTGACGACACGTCGCGTCTCTCCCGGAAACTGGTCGATGCGATAAATCTGTCCGACAAGCTGCGCTTCGCCGGGGTGCGGCTCATCTTCGTGTCGCAGGGCATCGACTCGGACAACGAGCAGGCCGAAGTCCTCATGGCCACACACGGCATCGTCGATTCGCTCTACATCAAAGAGCTTGCCTCAAAAACTCGGCGTGGCTTGGAAGGGCGAATCGGAAGCGGGTTGCATCATGGCGGCAGAATCTTCGGGTACAAATCGGTGCCGATAGAAGACCACGAGCACCACGACCAATACGGACGCCCGGCGATTGCGGGTGCCCGGCTGGAAGTCGAGGAGTCGCAAGCGAAGATAGTCCGGCGGATTTATGCGATGTACGCCGCCGGAAATTCCATCAAGACTATCGCGAAGAGGCTGAACAAAGAGCACGTCGAATCCCCCCGGCCACGGAAGGGACGGCCGCACTCGTGGGTGACATCATCGGTTCGCCACGTCCTGCACAATCCCCGATACGGCGGTCTGGTCGTTTGGGGCAGGGCAAAGAAGGTTCGCAATCCGCAGACTGGGAGGCGAATCCGGCGCGTGCGCCCGAAGGAGGAATGGATTCGCATGGAGATGCCCCAACTGCGAATCATTCCTCCAAAACTCTGGCGCGCCGTTCAAGAAAGAAAGGAATTCATCGACCGAATCTACGGCGACCGTGGGAGGAAGGGTGGGCTGATGAACGCCCGGCTTGCCTCCAGCAAGCACATCTTCTCCGGGCTGCTGAAGTGCGGTTACTGCGGGTCAAACTTCGTGCTGGTCTCCGGTGCGGGGAAAAACCACAAGGGCTACACGCGAGGAGCGAGCTACGGGTGCCCGGCGCACGCCTATCGCGGCACCTGCCCGAACGCGCGGCGTGTCCCGAAGGGAGTCGTCGAGCGGACGTTGCTCGCCAAGCTTCAGCGCGATGTCCTCTCGGATGCAGCCATAGACTATTGCCTCGGGAAACTGGAAGAAGAAATCGGGCGGAGATTTGCAGCGATGGACGGAGAGATGGAAAAGATGCAGCGCAGGAAGGCCACGCTCGAAACGGAGATCAACAACCTGTCGCGTGCCATCGCCAGCGGACCGGACGACGTGCCGTCTCTTCGCGCAGCCATAGTGGAACGGGAGAAGGAAATATCTGGCATCGCCGAGAAAACTCTCGGGCGGAAGAAGGATTCGGTTCGTGAGCAGGTATCGGACCTGAGGCACTTCGTGAAAAGGAATCTCTCCCGCATCCGCTCCCTGCTCACGGGCAAGCACGGCAACCCCGGCCTTGTGCGCGAGGAGCTGGCGAGACACGTTTCCCGAATCACGCTCAGGACGGTCGGGGAACAAATTCGCTATAAAGGCGAGTGGAAAGTGGTAGGCGATACGGGTGGTGCCGAGGGACGGAATAGCACCCAGCGCGCCGCTGATTTCCTTGGAGTTAGATTTGAATTCGCCGTCGCTGCCGTCGCTTGAGTTGAAAATAAGACGTTTTTTTCTAGAATTGGCCTGTCCTACAATTTGAGCTTGGAGGGGACGGTCAATGGGAAGCAGCGTGAAGCGTGTTGAAGCGATTATGACGAGCACGGGCGGAGACGAGTATCCCGTTCGTCTCAGTTTAGAGCTGCATGATTCTGAGACTGGGCGAGAGACGATTTCAAAAATGACTCTGGCCTCGGACTTCGTTCCGGATGGGGAGTACGTCCTCGAATTCGTCCTGGGAAAACCGTGTCACGAACACGTTCGTGTGCAGAATGGCTCTCTGATATCCAGATAGAGAATTAAATCCCTTGGCAAAACTCAAAGAGGGGAGTTTTGCCACGCCCGGCGAGCTGACCTGGTGGAAATCTCCATCCGGTCCGCAATGGCGCGCCACGCAAGCCCGGACGCGCGAAGCTGACGAATCCTAGCGGCATCAACCTCCCGCCGCGGACGCCCGAGCCGCTTGCCCTTGGCCCTCGCATTCCGAAGCCCCGCGCGAACCCTTTCGGCAATCAGACTGCGCTCCAATTCAGCCACTGCGCCTAAGATTGTGAAAATCATCTTGCCCGTCGGCGTGCTTGTGTCGAGCGATTCGGACAGGGAGACGAATGCGATGCCGAGAGCGTTGAAAGTTTCGAGCGCGCGGAGAAGATGCGAGACGGAACGGGCGAAACGGTCAAACTTCCAGACTGCGACCACGTCGAAGCGGCGCTTGTGGGCGTCAGCCATGAGACGATCCAGTTCAGGGCGCCGATCTTTGGCACCAGAGATCCCAGAATCCACAAACTCGCCGGCGATCTGCCAGCAGCGGCGTTCGCAGTACTCGCGCAGCTCGCGCGTTTGCATCGTGGCGTCCTGTCCGTGGTTTGTCGTGCTCACTCGCGCATAGATGGCGGCTCGCATTTGGTCCTCCGATTTTAAGTTTCTTAAAATCCTGCACGGCCCCGAGGGGCCGCACTGCTCAATTGAGCTGTGAAATGACGCACAATCCTGAGCCGAGGAACGCCGGCGGTTTGATCGCGTTCTCCACGGTGTTTAGGCGGATCGCCGTCCAGTTGATGAAAGTGATGACATTTCCGCGCGTTGCGATTTGGACCTGGACATCTTTGGGTGTGCGACCCTTGGGAATCTCAGCGAACATGGAGAATCCCTTCTGGCCGTCATTGCGAAGGAAATTCCAGAACAGAATCGAGCCACTTTTCGACTCGCGATATTCAGGAGGCCCGAAAGTCGCTTCGAATAGTTGCGGTTCGTAACGAGTCGCTCCTTTCACCTTGTTCGTCACCGGCCGCTGTCCAAGCACGCGGACGAATTGAAACCTCTTCGACTTCGCGAGCTGACGTTCGATGTTGCGTTCGTCCCGTTCTCCTTGCGTCATAGGATGCTGCTTTACCTTGCGCTGCTTCGAATCCGCTTCCTTGGCCTCGTAGGTCGGACCATCGGAGTGAACGATGTCACATGCGATGCCTGTAGCACTTTCCGGGTCTGTCGCACGAACGCGAAGAGTGGATTTGATTTTGAACCGGGGCCAATCGATGGTGACATCCCAAAGCGGCCAGGCTGACTCCACGTCGGTTTTCGTAATCGGATTTGTGCTCTCCATTTGTCTCTCTCCATCCCGCTGTTCCTCATCGGCGTCGCGAGCGGGATTTGATTTGCGACGGACGCCCGGCTAGGCCGCGCGTTTCGGAGCTGCGAGATTCTTGGAAAGTCGGGCAACACCATGCGCTTCGCGCGCCATCGCCGTCAACTGGTGAAGGTGCTTGCAGTGGCGTTTGCGTGCGAGGCGCCGGAAGGTGAAATCCCGGCATTCGCAGAACCAGCGCCGTTGACGGGCGCGGCGGATAAACTGCGCGACGTATTGCGTGCCGGGTCGAGATTCGCTTTCGACGTAGAACGTGCGGACTCCTGGAGTACGGTTGAGGGCGGCTATGATCGTCATGGCGTCGCTCCTACTCGAAAAGCCGAATGCCTAACTTGCAGCATTCATCAGTTGTGAGCGGACCATCCCCAATCCGGCGGCCTTCGCCGTCGTATTCGTGGACGCCCAGCTCGACTTTATCGTGGGAGATCTGAAGCGCGGTGACTGACTGCGGGAAAGGGACGACGTTTTGCTGTGATACGATTTGCGAAGCCATTTTCCACCTCCACGTGGAACTTGGTTAGCCTCGCGCTGGTGTTCGATGCACCGGCGCGGGGCGCTTTCCTCTACCGCTTGGGCTTTGCCTTCCGGCCGCGGCCCTTACGGTAGTTTTCGAGCTTGTACTTCCGAGCGCGCTCCACGTCGCGGTCGTTCCAAAGACGTGCATTCACGCCGCCGTTCGTCAGCCGCCGAGGCTCTGCGATCTTTCCGCCCAATAGCCAACGGATCAGCGTCATCTTGTGAACGCCGAGAATTTTGGCGACATGCGCCGTGGAGTAGCTTTTCATAGCGCCTATACTATTAGCATATTAAGGCTCGCGTGTCCAGTGAAAAGGGTGTGCGGTCGAGGGTGCCGCGATGTAAGCTTGTGCCGTAATTCACTTCTCGCATACTCGGAGGTACGGCGATGGAGTCACAACAAGCCGGCAAGGTCGCGAGTGATTCGGCAGTAGAAACTCGTCATTTCCTTTCGTTGGGCGCGGTAAAGGGCATTGAATTCACATGTAAGAAGTGTTGGGTCAGGATCACCCTGATACCAGGCGAACCCCTGAAAAGGAACAACGTCGCGCCGTATAGTTGCTGGAATTGCGGTGAATCGTTCACGGGGAGGAATACCGCACTTGAAAATGCGTTCGAGCGATTTGTCATCTTGATTGGCGAAATCGCGAAGCGCAAAGCGGAAGCACCAGCAGAGCTGCGCCTTGAAATCTCCGCAGAAAATGAAGTGGGTGTTGATGCTGCCAAAACTGTGAGCGCTGGTCCGCCGGAAAAAACTGTGTGAGAACGTCTCCTCTGGGAGTTGAAAAAAATCCTGGAAAAATGGTCTTGCCTCTGGACAAGGTTTCGTGGTTGTGATAAATTTATACAGTCTTATAAAAAGCCGCGTGACACTCCAAATGCTCACGCGCAGCCCGTAGCGGGCGGAAGTCTACTGCTCAAGCCGGAGAGCGAGACTCCGGTGAGCCTTCTCCCCGAAGGCAAAAGCACGGAGGCGGGAAGCACGAAAAATCCCCGCTCCGAACACCCAAACAAATTTGCTAGTCGTGTTTCGCACCCGAAGACTCTTCCCGGCAACGTGAGGAGTTGGGAAAGTGGTCCTCATCATTCCCAAGGTGCCCCGCGACAGCGCAGCCGGATTCAGCGGCACTCCGCTATCCGTGTGTTTGGGTTGAGAGCTGAGATGGAAGAACGCTTTCAATATTTCAAAATTCCCGCGACGGTAAAAGCCCCAATCTTGGTGTTCAATGGGTCAGATTATTTGGTCAGTGATGCTCGGATTGACCTTCGCGGATTGCGAAAAGCAGGGACGCGACGGATACGCGCGGATTTCGGGCCTCCGACCGGAATTCGGATCCGTGACGTTCGCGTTTATGACTCATCCGCAGACCCGGAATGGAATTTCAAGCGAGGAAATTCAGGAAGACCGGGACCTCGCCAAGTCGTCCGTAGCAGGCCGAATCGTTTGTATCGCGGCCGAGGGCGGACGCTTCGCGGTGGGGCAATTTCATTCGACATGAAGAACTTTCCGGCAGGTGCGGCGCTCAAGGTTTGGGACGTTCCTTGCGATGCTGAAAAGAAGACCGAAATTCCGAACACAGTGAAGCCACCGAAGAGATCTACATGAAAAGCATTGGCAACACAATTCGGAGCCGGCGTAGCAGGCTCAAGATGTCGCAGACAGCCCTCGGCGAGAAGGTGGGAAAGTCCCAGGTCTGGATTTCACTCGTCGAATGTGGGCGCATCGCGATTGACGATGCCACTGCCAGAAAGATCCTGGAAGCGATCGATCTTTACGAGCGGGAAGTGGTCTCTGGGGAGACAGCGTCCTATGACGGCGTGCGTCTACGCGATCGAAGGGTAAAGGTGCCCGCTTCGCAGTCGTAGAGGATTTTGGGATTCCGAAAATTCAAGAGCTACTTTAAGTCGTGACAAATGGACCAAGACAACGCCGCCGGAGAAGCTCCGCGCCCGAAAAAGAAGCGCTATCTGCGGACGATTTTCCTTCCGAACTCTTCGCCGGTGCCGAATTGGTATCTTGATGGGGTCCTTTCCGATTCCGATGTTCCGCACGCAGCTCGGAGCGTCTTCCTGTTCATGCTTCGGAAAACCGTTGGGTGGGACAACCGAGTCGAGGAACTTTCGCTGGCCGAAATTCAGAGCGGCGCATCGGTTACACGTCCGACCGCGATCCACGCTGTTAGGGTCATATGCGATTGCTGGGGCCTGTTTCACAAATCCCGCGGGCGAAAGGGTCAGCATTCCAGCGTTTACACGATCGGTGGACTGACCGATGAGGAATTTTTTGAGAGAAGTTGTCTGATTTCGGATATCTACGGCACGTTATTTCCGAGCCCGTCGCAACTTCGCGAGACACCGTGTACGAGCGAACTACTGCGCCAGCAGCGTGCCAAGAAAAAGGCCGAGGAAGAGTCATTGGAAGCCCGAGAAAAGGCAAAGGCCACAGGACGCCAGAAGTAAAGTGGTTTTACCCACGCGGTCAAATGGCTTTACCTCTACCGGTCAAATGGTTTTACTTCTAGTGGTAAAGCGAGTGGTAAAGCGGACGGTACGTAAGTACTGAAGCAGTTGAATCAGACAAGAAGCAGATATGAAGCAGACGGGTTTGATTCTTTGGAAGCAGACGTGTCGGCCGGTGGGTTTGGTCCTTGGAGAAAGCAAACCCTCTTCGAGAATGAAGATGGAGCCTGAAAATCCATACAAGCGAGATGACGGAATGTGGGTCGTGACCGGCTTGCTCGCAGCCGCGTTTTTCTTCAGTCGCGGCCACCGGGCCGAAGCGGTCATCGTGACGCATCTTGATCGGGACGGCGGGACCGGCTTCGTCTTCGCTCCGAGTGAAGCAATGGATGTATCGATCGAGAGGTTCCGGAAAAACGGCTCCGCGAACATTCAAAATTTGATCTGGTCCTACGGCAAGGCGCGGGCATTACTCAAAAACAAATTTGGGCCAAAGCGGCCGCAGAGAAATAGCGCCGAAGGCGCGCAGGGAACCGCGTCTGACCGCGGCCGAGCGGGGGGTTAATGTCAGGGTCAACTTTATCAGGGGTAGAGGTTCGTGATGGCAGACCAAACCGAAAAGAATGAAGCACGTGCGGGCGCAACGGCTGAGGCCCCTCGGGTTTCGAGGGCAAAAAAAAATGCCGATTTTGTAGCACAAGTAAAGATCGATTTCGTCGAGTGGCTTGCGATGCCGAAAGAAGCCCGACATCCCAAAACACAGCGAGAGTTTGCCCGACTTCACGGCGTTCACGAGTCCACGCTGAGTTCCTGGCGCGAGGGCTTGGCCTCCGAAGTCGAGAGGATCGTAAAGACTGTTGCCGTCTATGCGCTTCCGGACGTAATGGAGAATTTGAAGCGATTGGCA
>Ga0335074_10007574_pt1 | contig 15048 bp, 15 predicted proteins | sample Lox_Sample_23_FD_206715 | JGI IMG/M metagenome (GOLD analysis project Ga0335074, IMG submission 206715) | Soil microbial communities from Loxahatchee National Wildlife Refuge, Florida, United States - Lox_Sample_2.3 | ecosystem: Environmental > Terrestrial > Soil > Wetlands | place: USA...
GAGCTCCGGATTAGCTGCTCGTCACGATCCGCACCCGGAGGAATTGGACGAACAGGTTCGGGTAGCCGTCACCAGGGGCGTTCTGACTGTCGTCACCGGCGGAGGCGATCCGGCGCAGGATGTTCATACCGCTGGTGACCACCCCGAACGGGGTGTAGTCCGGGGGGATCTCCGACGAGTTCTTCCAGCAGAAGAAGAACTGGCTGCCGTTGGTGTCAGGACCGGCGTTGGCCATGGCCACGGTGCCTGCCGGATAGGTGGCACCAGCCAGGTTCTCGTTCTTGAACACGTATCCGGGGCCGCCGGAGCCGGTGCCGGTCGGGTCGCCGCACTGCAAGACATAAATCTGCAAGATCGTAAGCCGGTGGCAGTGCGTCCCTGTGAAATAACCGTTGGTGGCGAGGAACCGGAAGGAGAACGTCGTGCAGGGTGCCGCCTTGGTCAACGCGCGGAACGAGATCTCGCCCTGGCTGGTGTACAGCTCGGCGGTGTATGGCTGCGCCGCCTCCGCCGCGGTGTAGTCAGGCAGACCGCGGTAACGGTCCATGGGCACAGCGTTCTTGTAGCCACAGTTGTTGGCGGTGTCCACCTTCCCGTAGGGCCTGGGCTTGCCGGTTAAGGGCAACACGGCCGAACGGGCCGATGCGACGGGACGGCTAGCGTTGTGTGGCGCAGCCTGGGTGGCCGAGCTGATGGCGACTCCGGCCAGCCCGAGCACCAGGGTGGCGCCAGTGATGATCACTACTCTGTGACTTCGCATCGTTTGATAACCCCTTCTCGCATAGGGCGGGCTCGTGTGTCATAACGGCCTGCGTGGACTCGGCGACGCAAGCCTAAATCGGCCCGGCCCCACCGAAAAGGGGCAGCAACAGCCGGCGCAGCTCACCGCGCGAAGCACAGGGCCGGTGTTGCGAAGCCGGGAGGATGCCGGCCTTGCCGCCGTCGATCACCAAACGGCGGGTGGCTGGATTAGCGCGTCTGGGTCACACCTGACTGCACCAGGTCCACAGTATTATCATATATATGGACATATCTGCCCCGCGGAACAGAGGCCGCAAGAACGCCCGGCGCCAGAACCCCAAGGTGGTGTTCTTCATAAGCCTGGCACTCGCCCTCGTCTGCTTTGGGAGTCTCATACTCACGGCCACGGTCGTCGCCGCCGCGGTCAGCAAGTCGGGCTACACGCAGGCGCATGGGCTGCTGCGGAGCGGGATCGTGACCAGCGTGACGAATCATGAGGGCAAGGACCCTTCCGCCGACGTAGGAGTCCGGCTGGGGGAACCGGTCAATGGCCAGACGGCGACTACCGCGCACATCCATCCCCTCACGTCCCTGAAGCCTGGCGCGGCAGTTCGGGTCCTTGTCGATCCGAAGGACCCCGGCTACGCCGAGTTTCCTGGCCACCGGTACACCCAGAAGTCCGTCGCCCAGGTGGAGGCCGCCGCCTTCCTGGCGTGTTTTGCCTTCTTCGCCTTCGTGGCAGCCCGGTGGGGCCTAATGTGGTCCCGCCAGCGCAAGCGCAGTCAGACCGCCGGATTTTAGGGAGCGACCTAAGCTAGGGGCATCCAAGCGGATGTCGGCTGGCTGCTGAAAGTGCACGAGCTAGTCGGTAATCCAGCCAAAATAAACTTCTGCTCGGCGGAGCTTGTCGCTGTTGAAGGTCAGAATTTCAGTGTTCACGCCCTTGCTGCCATTCGGGTGTTTTGCCTGGTATGTAATGACGATCTCATCGCCGGACTCGATGAGTCGAATAAATTCGATCACTCCGCCTTTTCCCGCGCCAGGCCAGCAACGTTCAAAATACCCTGCGCGGTCCAAATGTGGATCTGGTGGAGCGGAAAAGGTAAAATCGTCTGCCAGGTGTTCCTCAATAAAGTGACGGTCACCCTTGGCGAAGGCACTGTAATACTCTTTTGCGATTTGGATTCGACTGCCCATCCAGGCTTTCTCCTCATCTTAATCGTAAGCGCGTACCACGATTGTACTTCCGAGATGTACGGTCGCTAGGCCATCGCGTGAACGGGCGTCTGGCCGCTGTTCTGCCAGGCCCGGGACTGAGACCATTGCCACCAGTCGGCTGGCTCGCACTCGCGTTCCTCCCCAAGATCGGGATGTGCCCATCCCACCGACGGCAGGTCGTAGAGCATGGCCGCGAGGCTGGAGCAGACGACGTGTCCGGGCATCAGGCTGTGATTACTGGGCCACTGCCACAGCGGGTTAATCAGCCGGGAAAGGTCATCGGCGTGGCAGGCGTCCAGGGCGTCTTCCGCGATGCCGACCCAGTCGTAGGCGATGCCGAGTGACTCGGCCGCGCTGGCCAGGAAGCACGTCAGCTGGCCGTGATCATTGGGCTTTGGCTGATCGTGATTGGACATCGTCCGGGAATCTGACAGATACGGGGTACAGTCGACCAACCCCACGCCGCCGGGCTGGCCCTGTATGCCCATCCACCGGCCCTTCGGGTCCCGGTGAGTGACCACCACGACATGGTTTGCGACCGCCGGCTTGCCGAGCAGCGCCTCGCCTACGCGGATAAAGTTCTGGATCAGTCCACTGCCCGTCCACACAGCCAGGACGTCGCCAGGTGCAGCGGGAAGATTCGCCGTCTTACTCAGTTGGGCATCGTTGGCTTCCACTGGGATTTTCCTTTCGGTGCATCAGGCGCGGGCGACTGCCGCCCCTGCCGGAAAGACCCGTGTGGACGGGCCCAGATACATCCCGGGTGCGCGCAGGCGGTGACAGGCGGGATCAGTTCGCCGCCGGAGGCCGCTGCCCTGCTAGCGGGGCGAAGTGGCCGCGCTGACGGTGGCTCGCAGCACCGTGCCGCGGCCGGTGATGCTGACTCCCGTGTCGCTAGCCGACAGGTACGCCGACTGGCCGCGGGACAGCTCAAGCAAGCCGCCGGAGTCGTCGCGCAGCTCTATCGCGCCGGCGATGCATAGCAGGATCTGTGGCCTGCCGCCTGGCAGGCCAATCGGCTGGCCGCTGAGATCAAGGCGGCTTAGCCGGAAGTCATCGACCGGGGTCGGATACACCGCGCCGGGCTCACCGGCTTCGGGCCCGGATCCTACGGCGCTGCTGGGCACCGGGCACAACACCGTCGGCTCGGCCGGCTGGAAATCCAGCACCCGGAGAAGCTCTGGCACGTTGATCCGCTTGCTGGTCAGGCCGGCCCGCAGCACGTTGTCTGAGGAGGCCATCAGCTCGGCACCGAATCCGTGGAGGTAGCAATGCGGCACGCCGGCCCCGACGAACAGGGCTTCGCCAGCTGCGAGTTCCACGTAGTTGAGCAGCAGCGCGACCAGCACGCCAGGATCGGCCGGGTAAGCGGCGGCGACCGCTGCGTAAGCCGCGCAAGCCGGTCCCCACTCACCGCCCTCTGCGGCAATTCGCTCGCAGGCTTGCTGGACCGCTGCGATCAGGGGTGCCTTGTCGGTCTCGCTGGTCAGGACGCTCGTCACCACGGCGCGCAGCCCGCTGGCAGGACCGGCACAGTCCAGTCGGTCCGAGATCTCGGCCAGCCCGGGCACGCCCAGCGCGGCGAACAGACGGCGGCTATCCGGCACGGCGCGGAAGCCGCAGAGCCCGGCGAATCCGTCGCGTAGCGCGCAGATCAGTTCGGGCTTGTGGTTGTCATCGGTGTAGTCGCGCGGTGCGCCGGGCGCTTGCTGCTGGGCCGCATACGCTCGTTCGGCGTACTGCTTGTCCGGGTGCACCTGCAGCGACAGCGGACGTGCCGCGGAAAGCACCTTGAGCAGGAACGGCAGCCGCGGGCCGAACCGGCCGGCGACCGCCGGCCCAAGCTCGGCCTGCGGCCGGGCCGCGATTACCTCGGCGAGCGATTCGCTCTTGCCGTCGCGGCCCACCCTGGAGGGCGAGTCGGGATGCGCGCCAATCCACAGCTCGGCGACCGGGTCACCCTCAGCAGCTATGCCGAGAAACTCGGGAATATCGGAGACCGATCCCCAGGCGTAGTCCCGTATGGGGTTGTCGAGGCGCTGCACGGCCGCACCCTACCGCGTGTGTCGTCAATCAGGAGAGTTGTCTCCTACGAGGGCCAGGATGAATCCGTCGTAGCCCTTGGCGCCGACGGTCTGGATAGCGGTGGCATCGACTGCCTCGCGGGCAGCGAGCGCGTTGACCAGCTGATGTACCCCGGCGACTGCCTCGTTGCCGCTGGTGCTGTCGGCGACTCGGCCCCCGCGGACCACGTTGTCGACGACGATGACGGTTCCCGGGCGGCCGAGGCGGACGGCGTAGTCGAAGTAGAGCGTGTTGGACTTCTTGTCGGCATCGATGAAGACGAGGTCGAAGGGCTCGGGGCCGGCGCCGGCCAGTGCCGCCAGGCTCTCGGCCGCCGGCCCGATCCGGATCTCGACCAGGCCGCCGACACCAGCCCGGTCGAGGTTGCGCCTGGCCACCTGCGCGTGATGCGGGTCGAGCTCCAGCGTGATCAGCACGCCCGGGGAACGGATGGCCCTGGCTAGCCAGATGGTGCTGTAGCCACCCAGGGTGCCGATCTCGAGGATGCGCCGGGCGCCGATGCTGCGCGCTAGCAGGTGCAGCAGCTTGCCCTGCGCTGCCGACACGCTGATGTCGGGCAGCCCGCCTGCCGCGCTGGACCGCCGCGCTTCGTCCATCGCCACGTCGCCGGGGATGAGCGCCTGGCCGAAGTAATCGTCGACGGCGGTCCAGGTGGCCAGGTTCATGTCCGGCTTTCGGCCTGGCCCGGTGGATGTCACGGTCATGATGCCTCCTAATGTCACGGCGGGTACGCGGCCGGGCTCTTGCGGCCTGCTGCGTCACCGGCCGCCGTGATCGGGTGTCGCGCCCAGGAGCAGGTAGACCTGGCGGCGGGTTTCGGTCAGCAGCCGCTCGACTTGCGCCTTCTGAGCGGGCGTACCGGCTTCAGCGGCCTGGCTGACTGTGGTTCTCAGCTGGCGCAAAGCAGTTTCGAGAGCCAGGTCGTCAGGGTCGGCGGCCTCAAGCATCGCGTCCCAGGGGGCACGGCCCGCGGGACGGAGCGCCAGCTCCGAGCGGCCCTGGCCGGTCAGCTCGAACTGGCGGCGCCCGCCGGTACTTGATGAGCGCACCAGCTCCTGGTCTTCGAGCAGCTGCAGGGCCGGATACAGCGACCCAGGACTTGGATGCCACAGATCGTTGGTCCGGCGGGCAATCTCCTGGAGCATTTCGTAGCCGTGCATCGGACGCTCGGCCAGCAAGGCCAAGATGGCTGCCCGGACATCACCCCGGCCGCCACCACGGCCCCGGCCGCCGCCACGGCGTCCTCCGCCCCGGCCTTCGCCGCGACGCCCACCACCGTGACCCGGTCCCTCGCCCCTCACCGCATCCCCTTCAGTCAAGTCGACGATATATCGACGACGATCGGGGAGTCCAGACCCGGGCGAGTAATGCGGTCAGTGCGTCGCGTCCTGAAGATGCCGGAAACGGAAGATCAGCCAGGCACCCAGAGCGATGCCGCAAAAGAAGAGAAGCACGCCAAGGAACGCCCGGAAAATCACTCTTGGGGTTATTCGCGGTAGTAGCGTGCGACGCGCGTCATTCCCCCGTGGCGCAGGACCGGAAGATCCCGGCGCCGTCATCATCTGCCGCTGTCTGTCAGTCATCGGCCTGCCCCTCTCTTCGGGCCCATCCGCGTCGGACAGGCACGTTTGCGCCGGGGGAAGCAGCACTGTGTAAGCAGCACTGTGTATCGGCTGCCCAGCAGCCGGTAAGCCAACCCAGCATCAACGGCGCCTATCGCGGGCCAGCTAGCTGAGGCTGAGCGTGTAGCGCACCTCGTCGGTGTCCGGAAGCTGATCCGTGACGCGGAATCCCTGGCGTTCGAGCAGGCGCCGGGAAGCAGTGTTCTGGGCACCGGTCACGGCAGTAATCTGGCGGATCGCGGGCACCGCCGCTATGCGCCTGACCAGGGCGGCCACGGCAGCGGTGCCGATGCCCTGGCCTCGCGAGGACGAGGCGAGGCTGTAGCCGATCTCGACGCGGCCTTCGCTGTCGGGGGGGCCGTGGGTCCCCAGATCGCCGACGATCTGCCCATCAGCGCGGCGGACGACGAGCCAGACGGTCGGCAGCACGGCGGCCGCGCTGGAGTCGATGTCGCGGATGGCGAAGCCCATGGCCTGGGGAATCCGGTCGTGCAGGGCTCCTTGCTCGAACGTGCGCGTGATTGTTCCGCCGTCGAGCACGGCTTGAGCCATGCGCCGGGTGACTGGCCGCAGCGTCACGCTTCCGGCCTCGATGGTCCAGCGGCGCTGCCAGCCGACCGAGTCAGGAGCCGCTGGCTGTGTCACGTGGTTTCCTCCCCCGGCATGGCGTGCCTGACCGACCTTAGCCAGCCGCACCGCTTTCCGTCATCCGAGATTCGTCTCCCCGCACGCGCGTTGCCAGCAGTTCCAGCTTGGCCAGTGACGCAGTCATGGCGTCACGCCACCCCTCGCCGTCGGCGACAGCTTTGCGCAGCTCGTCTGAGGAACGAGAGCAGTCGAAGATCTCGGTGACCATCGTGGCACCGGGGCCATCGCTGGAGAGCTCGAATCCCCACCGGCACCGGGCGCCCTCGTCCGGGCGGGCGGCCGGCACCGGTTCCCACACCAGCCGGCGGCCCGCCTGGTACTCCAGGACCTCGTTCCGCATCTGGTAGTAGCCGAACTTGTCGTGATGCATGTCCATGGTGAAGACGTCACCGGTTCCCGAAAGCCGGACCGCCGGGGCCGGCTCTCGCACCATCCCTGAGCCATCGATGAGCGGATGGCTGGCGGTGTCAGTAAGCAGCGCGAACAAGCGCTCCGGGGTTGCCTCGATGCGCCGGGAAACCGACACGAATCCGTCTGCCATGGTCATGTCCTTTCTGCTGTCATCAGCTTTCACGAGTGCAGACGTCGCAGGCGGCGCGAACTCATCGGACGCGCCGTCACTTCCGGGCCGTCATCACCAGCGCAACCCAGCGGCTCCGCAGGGTTCCCACTGCAGTTATCCAGCGGTTACTCAGCTTCACCGCTGATAGTTGAGTGGCTCAGAAATGCTGGCCAGGGTGCCAGCCAGGACAGGAAGGCCACATCATGCGCCCTGCTGATGTGCTCGTCGACACCGACTGGGTGCAAGCACAGCTCAGCGATCCAGGGGTAATGCCGGCCGAGGCCGGCGCCGGCAAGCCAAAGCGGACGCGTCGTCACCTCCTGTGCAGCTGTCACCACGGACGCGATGCTCACCGCCACTACCGGCCCGGCAGCGACTGCGCTGTCTGCCCGTGCCCGCGCTGGTCGCCGCCGAACCCGGTGCTACGGCTGGTCCGCCGGGGCACACGGTCACAGCCGTGGCGTGCGGCTAGTGCACGGGATGGGATCCGAACGAACTGAAGAAGGACGGTCCCGGCGATCCGATGCCACTGGTTGTGTCGTACCCGGGGCCGCAGGTCAGGTGGGCCGGCGTGGTCGCGCACTGGCCCATGGTGGCCAGATAAGGGCTGGGGTCGAAGCCTGGGCCAGTCACCACGGCCTCGGTGTAGCCCCGGCCCTGTGGGCTGCTCGTGACATCGTGGAAGGCGCTGGTGTTGGCCATGTCGTAGAGCGCGGGGTTGGCGAAGCCGAGTGCGATGTGGTGCCGGCCCTGGATCAGGTCGGCCTCGAACCCGGTGAACATCGGCGAGGACAGGCTGGTCCCGCCATTGACCTGGTTGATGTAAATGAGCTTGTGGTGGGGGCCGACATAGGAGTAGCCGATCTGGTAGCCGAGATCCCAGTCGCCGAGATCGGATACGTCGGGCACGGCCCGCCTGGCCTGGCCGTGGATGACATTCCCCGACACCACGCCCCGCTGGTAGTAGGGCTCGGCGAAGGAGGAAATACCGCCCGTGGTGCCCGCGAAGAAGGCTCCCGGCGGAGCGGGCGTCCAGGCCGTGGCTGAACTGTTCAGCTTGGCCATATCGGTCACCCAGCCGGTCTCCCACAGGTAGTTGTCGTGTGCGCCGATGGCGAGGCTGGTCCCGCCGACCGCGGTGACCCACGGATCGGCGCCGGGATACTGGATCTTCGTGGCGATCTGGGAGTCCCCGCTGGCGATGTTGACCGTGATGCCCTCGACGGCGGCCCGCTCGAGCACGCCTTCCCAGGCGGTGATCATGCTCTTCGGCACGGGCAGCCAGCCTTCGTACCACGAAGTGGTCACCACGTCGGCGATGTGGTAGGTGACGACCGTGTCCAGCGCGTCGAGCAGCCGGTCACCGGTGATTTTGCCGTTGCCCACGACGTAGGTGACCCGCGCCGCCGGAGCCATCCCGTGCACGGCCTCCACGTCGAGTGCGCTCTCCCCGTCGCCGGTGCCGGGGAGGGCGCCCTTGGCGATGTCGGTGGCGAACTGGCCGGGCTTGAACGGCGGGAAGTGGCGATCCCTGGCCCAGCGGTTGGCGTCGGGCAGCGCGGTCTGGTCATCGTCTTCGCTGAGGATCGCCACGCTGACCCCGGCCCCGGTCAGCCCGGACCTGGTGGCGCCGTAGGCACCCCGCAGTTGCTGCGGCAGGTAGCCGCAGGGCGCCCAGGTGAGGGTCCGGCCGTAGGCGCCGGGCACTTGGGTGGCCGGCACCTGGCCGTAATAGGCGGAGCACTTCTCCTTGACCTTGGCCAGCGTCTGCGGGCGGGCAGCCGCCGGCGCCAGCCGTTCATGCGGGGTCATCGGGACCGTGGCCTGGCTGACCCGGATCGTGGTCACCGAGCCGGCGATCGCGGCCGGCACCGACATCGGCTTGTCCGCGACGACCTGTTCGGTGCCGCCGCTGGGACGGTACAGTCCCAGCCTGACGTGCAGGGCGGACTGTGCCTGGGTCACGGTGCCCGAGGCGTCCACGGTGAAGCCGTCGCGGTGGGTCACGGCCAGACCGGACTCACTGAGCCAGGCGCTCACCGCCCCCTGTTGCGCCAAGGAGGCGCCGAACTCCGCAGCAACCTGGGCGGCGGGAAGGTAGTGCTGGTACCGAGGGCTGGCCGGGTCGGATATCGCCCGCGCGGCAGCGGCCAGGCCGGCCTGGTCACGGCCAATCAGCACGCTGACGTTCACCCGGCTGGCGGGCGGCATCGCGGCGCCGGGTCCGCCGACCGGCGCCGTGTTCGGCAGCGCCACCAGGCCTGCTGGCCCGGATCTGGCCGCGGCGTCAGCGATCCCGCTGCCGAGCAGGACGCAGGCGGCGCTGGCGGCCAGGGCCGCGGTTACCTTGTGCCATTGACAGTGCATCAATCCTCCTGTTCCATCCACGCGGGATGAGCGCAACAGCGGAGCCGGCCGGGACATGCACAAGTCAGACGTTACTCGCCAATGGTCCAATCAATGGTCGAATCGCCCATCCCCCGGGCTGACGGTTACCGCCGTCTGGCGCTGCTGGATTGGCTTACAACCGGGTACCAGGAAGTCTCCGAAGAAATCCGCGGCGTGGTGTCGGATCGGGGCAGAGATGTTCGTAGCAGGGGTGAGAGGCCGCCCGCGAGGGGCGCCCCCGACCACAGGAGATGACCGGACATGCAGTACCTGTTTTCCGTGATCGCCGACTCGGCCGGCCTGGCCACCCCGGACGAGATGGCTGCCGTCGACGCGTTCAACGACCGGCTGGTTGCGGAGGGCCACTGGGTTTTCGCCGGCGGCCTTGAGTCCCCCAGCACGGCGACCGTCATTGACAACCGGGGCGGGGAGGCACTGTTCACCGACGGGCCGTTCCTGGAGTCGAAGGAGCACCTCGCCGGTTTCTGGGTCCTCGAGGCCGCCGACCTCGACGAGGCACTCAAGCTCGCCGCCGAGGGGTCGAAGGCCTGCAACCGGAAGCTCGAGGTGCGGCCGTTCCGCGGCGAGTAAGCGTGACCGACGTCCGGGCGGCGATTACCCAGGTCCACCACGAGGAGTGGGCGCGGGTGGTCGCCTCCCTGACCAGGCGTTTCGGTGAACTCGACATCGCCGAGGAGGCGGCGGCCGAGGCGTTCGCGACCGCCGTCGAGCGGTGGCCGGCCGACGGCGTACCCCCCAATCCCGGTGCCTGGCTGACCACCACCGCCAACCGCAAGGCCATCGACCGGATCCGGCGCGAGAACAAGCGCGGCGGCAAGCAGATGGAGGCTCAGCTGTTGTACGACGACCCGCCCGGGCCGGCCGGCGCCATCGACGACGAGCGGCTGCGGCTGATCTTCACCTGCTGCCACCCGGCGCTGGCGATGCAGGCCCGCGTGGCGCTGACGCTGCGCATGGTCGGCGGTCTGACCGTGCCCGAGATCGCCCGCGCCTTCCTGGTGCAGGAGACCGCTATGGAGCAGCGGATCACCCGCGCGAAGGCCAAGATCAAGGCGGCACGCATCCCTTACCGGGTGCCAACCGCGGAGGATCTCCCGGCCCGGGTCTCCGGCGTGCTCGCCGTCCTGTTCCTCGTCTTCAACGAGGGCTACCTGGCGACCGGCCCCGGCACCGATCCCATCCGTCACGACCTGACGGCCGAGGCGATCCGGCTCACCCGCCTGATCCGTGCCCTCATGCCGCGGGACGGCGAGGTGGCCGGGCTGCTGGCGCTGATGCTCCTGACCGAGGCCCGCCGCACCGCCCGGGTTTCGGGCAGCGGCGAACTGGTCACCCTCGGCGAGCAGGACCGTGGGGCCTGGGACGCGGCGCTGATCGCCGAGGGTCACCGGCTGGTGCGCGAGCGCCTGGCCGCCGGGGTGGCCCCGGGGCGCTACCAGATCCTCGCCGCGATCAGCGCCGTGCACACCTCCGCACGCGACGGACGCGACACCGACTGGTCGCAGGTCGTCGCCCTCTACGGCCAGCTCGTCCAGCTCGATCCCTCGCCGATCATCGCCCTCAACCGGGCCATCGCGGTCGCCGAGCTTGACGGCCCGGAGGTGGGACTGGCGGCCGTCGACCGTCTTGAGGACAAGCTGGCCGGCTATCACGCCTACCACGCGGCCCGCGCCGACCTGCTGCGCCGGCTGGGCCGCAGTCAGGAGTCTCGCGCGGCGTACGACAAGGCCATCGAGCTGGCGGGCAACACCGCCGAGACCGCCTACCTGACCCGCCGCCGCGGCCAGCTGGGGTAACACCCGCCGATCCCTGGCGGCTGGCGGCCCGCTGCCGCGCCGCGCATCGCCTCCGTCACCCCTCGGGGCCAGCCCGGCACCACTGGTGCCAGAATAAGGAAGGGTGAACACAACCCAGTCCGAGAAGGTCGGGACCGGCCGCGGTTTCTTCGCTGCCCTTGACCAGAGCGGTGGCAGCACGCCCAAGGCCCTGGAGGAGTACGGCATCGGGCCCGACCGCTACAGCTCCGACGCCGAGATGTTCGACCTCGTCCACGCCATGCGGGTCCGCGTGCTGACCAGCCCGGCGTTTGATGGCTCACGCGTTCTCGCGGCGATCTTGTTCGAGCAGACGATGGAACGGGAAGTCAACGGCGTCCCCACGGCGCGGTACCTGTGGGATGAGAAGAACGTCGTCCCGTTCCTGAAAGTCGACAAGGGGCTGGCCCCCGAACGGGACAGCGTGCAGCTCATGAAGCCCATCGACACCCTCGATGATCTGCTCGAGCGCGCCCGGCGGCATCAGATCTTCGGTACCAAGATGCGGTCGGTGATCAACGATGCCGACGAGGCCGGGATCTCCGCGATCGTAGACCAGCAGTTCGACTACGCCAGCCGGATCGTGACCGCGGGACTGGTGCCGATCATCGAGCCCGAGGTCAGCATCTCCAGCCCGCACAAGGAGCAGGCTGAGACGCTGCTGCACGACGCTATCGTCAAGCACGTCGAGGCGCTGCCGCAGAGCGCGACCGTGATGCTGAAGATCACCATCCCGACCCGGCCTGGCCTGTACGGCGACCTGGCGGCTGACCCGCGTGTCCTTCGGGTCGTGGCCTTGTCGGGCGGCTACAGCCGTGATGAGGCCTGCGCGCTGCTGGCCCACGATCCCACCCTCATCGCCAGCTTCTCGCGCGCGCTGCTCGAAGGACTGACCGAAAGCCAGACCGACGAGCAGTTCAACGCCCAGCTCGAGTCGTCGATCGAGCAGATCTACCAGGCGTCGGTACACAAGCAGCCGGCCAGCTCCTGAGCCCGCCCAACCCGGCGCCTCAAGGCTGGATGGTTGGCCGCACGATGACTTCGCCGATGTCGACGGTGTCTGGCTGGGCAATGGCGAAGGCGATCGTCTCGGCCACGGCTCGCGGCGGCATCGCGATCGCGTCACGGCGGGCGGTCAGCGACGCGAGCTCGTCAGGGTCGCGCGTGGACGAGATGAATTCGGTGTCGGTGAAGCCGGGCGAGACGAGCGTGCAGCGCAGGCCTTCGGGAGCGAGTTCTTGCCGCATCACCTCGCACAGGGCGCGTACCGCCGACTTGGTGGCGGCGTAGACGGCCTGGCCAGGGACCCACTTGTAGGCAGCGGTGGACGCGACCGTGACGAACTGACCCGATCCTTGGGCCCGGAAGACCGGCAGGGCGGCGGCGATACCGTGGACGACGCCGCGCAGGTTGACGTCGATCATCGTGTTCCAGTCATCGAGCTCACCCGAGCTCAGCGGAGCGTTGACGGCCACGCCGGCGATACTCGCCAGCACGTCAAGGCGGCCGAACCGCTCGGTGGCCAGGCCCACCAGAGCGCGCAGGTCCACCGGCTGGGTGACGTCCACCCGCTGATAGGCGACCTCGCCTCCGTCGCCGGAGATGCTTGCGGCGGTGGCGGCTAGCTCCTTCTCACTGCGGGCGCCGAGCACCACCCGGGCTCCGCGGGCGGCCAGCAGCCGGGCGGTCGCCGCGCCGATACCGCGCCCGGCACCAGTGATCGCCACCACCTTGCCGGCGACCCGCTCCCCTGCAGCGCCGGTCATCCCGGAGAAGACGGGCTCTGCGCAGCGTGGAGCTGGGTGTTGAGCTCGCCCCAGGTGGCCGCGCGCGGCCGTGCCTCCACCGTCCCGGTAACGCTGTTCCTGATGAACATCAGCCCGGAGCGCCCGCTCAGCTCGCGTGCCTTGACCCGCTGGCCGGTGTCGTGCAGGGTCACGATCGTGCCCGCGGTGAGGTAAAGCCCGGCCTCGACCACGCAGTCGTCGCCCAGCGAGATCCCGAGCCCGGAGTTCGCGCCGAGCAGGCACCGCTCGCCCACCGCGATGCGCTCCGTGCCGCCGCCGGACAGCGTGCCCATGATCGAGGCGCCACCGCCGACGTCGGTGCCCGCGCCGACCACCACGCCCGCGCTGATCCGTCCCTCGACCATCGCCGGGCCGAGCGTTCCGGCGTTGAAGTTGACAAAGCCTTCGTGCATGACCGTGGTGCCCTCGGCCAGGTGGGCGCCGAGGCGCACCCGGCTCGCGTCAGCTACCCGGACGCCGGCCGGAACAACGTAGTCGAGCATCCGTGGGAACTTGTCCACCGACTGCACCTCGACCTGGCGCCCGGCCGCCCGCGCCCGCATCTGCACCGCGACGGTCTCGCCCGCGTCAACCGGCCCGCTGGACGTCCAGCAGACCGTGGGCAGCACCCCGAAGATGCCGTCGAGGTTGATGCTGTTCGGCTGGACCACGCGGTACGAGAGCAGGTGCAGCCGCAGGTAGGCGTCACCGGGATCGCCGGGCGGCACGTCGAGATCGGCGATCTCGACCCGCCGGTGGGTGGTGCGCACGCCCCGGACCGAGTCGGCGCGGTCGGGCCCCGGCGTGAACTGCCCGGCCTCGGTCGGCGGCCCGAGCCGCGGGTCGGGAAAGAAGAAGTCGAGCGGGGCGCCGGCGGCCTCGCTCACGGTGACGATCGCGTCTCCCCATGCCTGTCTGGTCACGCCATGAACCTACCGGGTCACGATGTTGGCGATGCGGCCAGGCACGACGATGAGGCGATCAACGGTGGCATCGCCGATGTACTGGGCGAGGTCCGGGTGGCCGGTCACGATCGAGGTGATCTGCTCGGCATCGGCGCCGGCGGGCACCTCGATCCGCAGCCGGGTCTTGCCGTTGACCTGCACCGGCAGCACCACGGTCGGCTCGGCGGCCAGCGCCGGGTCGGCCTCCGGGAACGGCGCGCGGGCCAGGGACTGGTCGTGGCCGAGGCGGGCCCACAGCTCCTCGGCCACGTGCGGCGCGAGCGGCGCGACCATCAGCACCAGGGGCTCGGCGACCGCCCGCGGCAGCTTTCCCCGCGTGGCGGTGATCCGCGCCGCGTGGCTGCCCAGCTCCTGCAGCCGGGCGATCGCGATGTTGAACCGCAGCGCCGCGTAGTGCCCGCGGACCGCGTCGATCGTCCGGTGCAGCAGCCGCCGGGTGTCCTCGTCGGCCGGGCCGTCGTCCACGATCAGCTCGCCGGTGTGCTCGTCGACCAGGCTGCGCCAGAGCCGCTGTAGGAACCGGTACACGCCGGCGATGTCATCGGTCTGCCACGGCCGGTCGGCGTTCAGCGGCCCGGTGGCCATCTCGTACAGCCGCAGCGTGTCCGCGCCATACTCGGCAAACATCTCGTCGGGCGTCACGCTGTTCTTCAGGCTCTTGCCCATCTTGCCCAGCCTGCGGCTCACCGGCTCGCCGCGGTAGCTGTAGCCGCCGTCCTGGCCGACGACCTCGTTCGCCGGGACGTACATCCCGCGCGTATCGGTGAACGCCTCGGCGGTGATGTAGCCCTGGTTGACCAGGCGGTGGAACGGCTCCCGGGTCGAGACGTGACCCAGGTCGAACAGCACCTTGTGCCAGAACCTGGCGTACAGCAGGTGCAGCACCGCGTGCTCCACGCCGCCGACGTACAGGTCGACGCCGCCGTCACCATCCCGCCCTCCCAGCCCTTCCGTCGCGCCCGCGGGCACCATCCAGTACCGCTCGTTGCGCGGGTCGACGAACGCCACGTCGTTGTCCGGGTCCAGGTAGCGCAGGTAGTACCAGCACGACCCGGCCCACTGCGGCATCGTGTTCAGCTCGCGCCGGTAGGCCTGGCGCCCGTTACCCAGGTCGAGCTCGACCCGCGCCCAGTCCCCCGCCCGGGCCAGCGGCGGCACCGGATCCTCGCTCTGGCCGCCCCCCACCCCCCGGCCCGG
>Ga0335074_10007576_pt1 | contig 15046 bp, 16 predicted proteins | sample Lox_Sample_23_FD_206715 | JGI IMG/M metagenome (GOLD analysis project Ga0335074, IMG submission 206715) | Soil microbial communities from Loxahatchee National Wildlife Refuge, Florida, United States - Lox_Sample_2.3 | ecosystem: Environmental > Terrestrial > Soil > Wetlands | place: USA...
TTTGGCGAGAACAAATGATCATGCGGAGGCCGTACTCACGCGCCGCGACACGCCGGCCATGCCGGTTCAAGATCCGCGATGTACCCGGACGTCAGCCAGGCAGGTTAAACGACAAGCTAAGAGGTGCTTTCGGTCAGCCTGGACGGCCAGCTATTCCCCGTCGCCGATGTGCAGGCTGGCTTCCTGTGCGGCGGCGGCGCGGCGGCGGTTGTGGCAGGTCTTGGTGACGCCGGGTCAGCTTGTACATGGGATGCCGGCCCTTCAGGCGACCCGGGCCAGCGCGTCGGCGGGCCGCAGCACGGCGATCCGCCAGCTGGCGAATGCCCCGGCCAGCAGGGCGCCGGCCAGGGCCAGGGCCACGGCCAGCACGATCATCCCGGCGCTGACCGACGGGTGCAGCGGAACGGGCACCACGTGGATCAGGCTCGAGCCGCCGATGAGCCTCACGTGGGCGCTGGGAAGCTGGGGATAGTTGTCCGCGCCGACCGTCGCGGACACCTTCGGCGCGACCGCGGCGATGATCGCCGCGCCGGCGAAGCCGAGGCCGACTCCGGCCGCGGCGCCGGCGACGCCGATGGCCGCGGACTCGCCGAGCACCTGGCCGACGACCCGCCGGGACCGCCAGCCGATCGCCTTCAAGATGCCGAACTCGCGGGCCCTGCGGCTCACGGCGGCCAGCATCAGCAGGCTGGCCACAGCGAACGCGGCGGCCAGGACCAGGTCGGTGAGCCATCCGGCCAGGTCGTGGACCAGTTTCACGGCGCTGGTCAGCGATCCGGTCACCTGGCCGGCCAGGCTGCTGGCGGTGGTCACGAACGTGCCGGGCAGCAGCCTGGTGACCTCCTTGCTGACCGCGGGGATGCCGGCGGCGCTGGCCGCGGCCAGGTAGATCGTGTTCACCTCGTTCTTCAGGCTTTCTCCTCCCAGCGGCATCGCCTGGACCCGCGCCAGCGGTAGGTAAATGGCCGGCGGGCTGCTGCCCTGCGGCTGGCTGACGATCCCGATGACCGTGTACCTGGCCCGGTCAACAGTGACGGCCGAGCCGGCCGTCAGGCCGTGAGACTTCGCGTACACCGAATCCAGGACCGCGACGTAGGAGTCCGGCTCGGCCGCGTTGAACACATGGCCGGAGACCAGCGACGCGGAGCCCAGCGGGCCGAGCGAGGCGTCCGCGGTGTCCACACCGTCGATGGTGTAGCCGCTCGTCTGCCCGAGGCCGCTGCCGCTCGCCGGGAACGTGATCGACGAGTCCAGGAGCGTGATCCCGCCTGCCGCCGCCGCCACGCCGGGCAGCCGCGCCGCCTCGGCCACCTTCGACGCGCTGATCCCCGAGTACAGGGAACCCAGAGCGCTGCTCGCTCCGACCGCCGGGGTGACGGTGCCCTGCGCGCCCGGCTGCGGTGCCCCCAGCGCCGCGCCGGTCACGGTCACGTCCGTCCCCACCCCGTACAGCGCGCCGAGCACCTCAGACTCCGCCCCAGCCACCCCAGCCGCCGCAGCGGACACCGTGGCCACAAGACCGACCCCCACCGCCAGGCCCAGCGCAATGACAACAGCCTGCCCCGCCCGGCGAGTCAGCTCCCGCCGCAGGTACGTGACGAAGAACATCCGCGCTCGCCCTTCCGTGCCGTCGTTCCCTGCTTTGCCGCGGGGCACCCTTGTACCGCACGGCTGGTAACAGCCAGGTGAGTGATACCTGACGGTTACCTCCCAATCGGGCATGACTCCATCACCCTCCTGCTCTGCGCACCGGCCCTGGAGGCGATCCCAGCCGCCGAAGCGGCTTATGAGGCATATCTGAAGGAGCAGCGATGAGCGGGCAGCTTGAGTTTCTACACCTAAACACGCGATCAGTTCCTGGAGGAGTCCGTCCACCCCGACGACCGTGCAGCCATAGAGGACGGACCGCCCTCCCGGGCCACCGGAATGGCCTCGGAATTGGGAAAACTGCCCTAACGACCGGGTAAACATCCGGGCACTGTCCGCTTTATGTCCGTGCCGCAGCCGGTGTAGTCCCCAGAACCTGCGGACAGCCCGCCGATCAGGCAGGCTCGCCGCGCCTCGGCATAGCCTCTTCAGACGAGCTGCCTGGCGGCGGCCGAGAGTAAGGGTGGGCCTTCACCAAAGCCAGGGTGCGGGCACAGTCGGCACCCTGGCTGTGGTGATACGGGTCAGCCGCGGAGCAGGGTGAGCGCTTTGGCGAGGTCGGGGTCGTGTCCGGTGGACACGTCCCATGCAGTGAGCGGGATGTAGTAGTCGGGGGCGACGCCGATGCCGTTGATGATCTCGTGGTCGGCGCTTAGCTCGTGTTTTGCTGGCAGGCCTAGGACGCTGCCGTCGTCGAGCAGGTAGCCGGATAGGGGGCCGGATACGATGCCGGCGGTGCGGGTGCCGACCAGGGTGCCCAGGTGCAGGTCCTTGACCGCGCCGCTGAACGCCTCGCAGGCCGAGAAGCAGTTGCGGCTGGTCAGCACGACCAGTGGCAGGTGCAGCAGCGGGGTGCTGGCGTCGGGGTAGTTGGCGGTGCAGTTGCCTTGCACGTCGCAGTCGTAGCTGATGGCCTGGCCGTGCTCGAACGCGCCCAGCAGCGTGGCCTCGGCGTCGGGTGAGCCGCCGGTGTTGCCGCGCAGGTCCAGGATGAGCCCGCGCAGGTGGGCCTGCTTGCCCAGGCTGGCGATGGCCGACATCGCCTGGGTGATGGCGCCGCCGGAGAACTGGGGCAGGGCGACGTAGGCGATGTTCCCGTTCATCAGCGTGGCCGACACTGGCGGCGCACTGCCTGTGTACAGCGCGGGCGTCAGGGTGACCGTCCAGGTGTGGCCGGTGGCGGGGCGCTGCAGCTGCAGCGTCACGTGCGCGGGCAGCGGGTAGGCATTGAGGGCAAGCGGGCTGATCGCGCCGGGGGACAGCTGCCCGTCGGCGAACGGCGGGGTGCCGTTGACCGACTCGATCACGTCGCCGGGCCTGATCCCGGCGCTGGCGGCGGGTGACCCCGGATTGGTCCTGGTGACATACAGCGGTGGCAGCGCCTCTGCCGGGGCGCTGTCGGTCAGCAGGAAGAACGGTGAGGTCGAGATACCCAGGTCGTATTCGTCGCCTGGCTTCCACCCGGGTGGCGTCTCCTGGTACTCCCAGATCGCGTGGTCGTCGTGCAGGCTGGCGATCATGCCGGTCATGGTGGCGGCGGCCAGGTCCTGCTGCTGCGCTGCGCTGGGGTGGGCGTGGCTGACCACCTGGTCATACACTGCGGCGAACGCGGCCCAGTCGCTGTCGTGGTTTCCGGTCAGCGCGGGCATGGTGGCGTCGGGCTGATCCAGGCCTAGCTGGTCGAGTTCCTGGGTGAGCCCGGCGAACGCCCCGGCCAGCAGTGTCTGGTCATCGAGTTCCGGGCCGCTGTAGTAGTTGGTGAAAACGCAGTAGTAGGCCTGCTCGATACTGGTGATCGTGGTAGGCGACGGAGCAGGCGGTGTTGGCGACGGCGGCTGCGCGCACGCCGGTGGCTGCCCGCCTGCCTGCTGGGCCTGCGCGGCGCCGCCGGGCCCGGCGGTAACGGCGGCGAGCGCGAGGGCCGCGGATGCCAGCACCGTCTGCGCCGGCCTCCGCCAGTTCCTCACCTGAGCGTTCATTAACACTGTTCTCCTTCCATGGTGATCACCCAGGCGGAGTCGCCTGCGGGCGTGATGGCCGGCCTGACGGCCCGGTACAGCGGTTCAGACGCTCCACAGCGCCTGTGTGGGAGACAAGCGAGCGGCGCGCAAAGCGGGAACCAGGCCAGCGAAAGCACCGATGAGGACGGCCGCGCCGAGCCCGCCCACCCAGGCTTCGGGCGGGATCACAACGGGCTCGGCCCTGGCATGGGCGTAGATCGCCGTCGCGGCGGCGCCGGCCGCAACCCCGGCCACGCCGCCGGTGAAGGCCAGCAGCACGGCCTCCAGCAGGAACTGGATGCGGATATGGCTCCTGGTAGCGCCAAGGGCGCGGCGCAGCCCGATCTCGGATCGTCGCTCAAGGACCGATATAACCATGATGTTGGCCACGCCGACGGCGCCTACCAGCAAGGAAACCGCGCCGAGGCCAAGGAACAGCGTGTCGAACGCCCCGTCGCTGTCGCGTTGGGCGACGAGCACGGCCGAGGGCTGGGAGACGTCGACCTCACTTGGGTTCTCCGGGTTTGCCTGGGCCGCGAGCAGGCTGTCGACGGCGGTGACCCGAGCGGGATCGGTCTTCACGTAGACGGTGGACGGGTGACCGTCGAAGCCGAGGTAGGTTTCGGCGGCCGGGTAGCCGATCAGCACCGAGGAGTCGATCTCGGGGGCCAGCACGGCCGGGTTGAGTATGCCCGCGACGTAAAACCACATGCCGCCGACCCAGATCCGCTCGCCAGGCCAGACGCGGTCGATGCCCAGCCGCTGCGCAGCAGCGGCCCCGAGGACGGCCACGGGTTCACGGGCGGTGGCGGCGTTGAGGTAGCTGCCCCGGGCGACCGACGTGCTGACCGCCGCCGGCAGGTTGAGGCTGCTGGCCTGCACGGTCAGGGCGTTGGTGTTGACCACTGGTATGTAGGGATTGCGGTAAGCGTCCGCGGCGGTAGCGCCGGTGTCCTGAACCAGAGTGACGCCGGGCAACTGCCCGATCATGCCCGGCGAGGTGGCCGGCAGCTCGGCGGTCTGACCCAGCACGGTCTGGCCGTTGGTCACGGTAAGCAGGTTCGTGCCCAGCTGGGCGATCTCCGCGTCGAGGTCCGCCTGGGATGATCGTGACAGGCCGAGTACCGCGACGATGGCCGCGACGCCGATGGCGATGCCCAGAGCGGACAGAGCGGCGCGCAGCTTCCTGGTGCGCAGGCCTACGCTGGACAGCCGGGCGCGGTCGGACACCCGGAGCCGGACGGGTGCCGAAGCATGCCGTGAGGACGGCGATGTGACGGCGGCGGTCATCGCTGCCCCGTCAGCCCGGCCGCCGCAGTATCGGTCGTGACCCGCCCATCGAGCATATGGATCTGGCGGGGCATGCGCGCGGCAACGCCTTGGTCGTGGGTGATCACCACGATGGTGGCTCCTTTGTCATGGAGTTCAGCCAGCAGCTCGAGGATTGACCGTCCTGTGGCGGAGTCGAGGTTGCCGGTGGGCTCGTCGGCCAGCACGATGGCCGGCTTGCCGGCCAGGGCCCGGGCGATCGCTACTCGCTGCCGTTCGCCGCCAGAGAGCTGAGTGGGCCGGGCGGCCAGCTTGCGGCCGAGCCCGACGCGGGTCAGGGCAGCGGCGGCAAGCTCGCGGCGCTCGGCCGGTGGCCTGCCGGCATACAGCATCCCGTCGGCGACGTTCTGCATGGTGGTGGCGTGCTCGGCCAGGAAGAACTGCTGGAATACGAACCCGATGGTCGTCGCGCGCAGCGCCGACAGCTCCCGGTCGCCCATCCGCGCGACGTCCAGGCCAGTGACCCGTATGGTCCCGCTAGTGGGGCGATCCAGAGTGCCCATCAGGTGCAGCAGCGTGGTTTTACCCGACCCCGACGGCCCGACGATGGCCGCGAGCTCTCCGGACGAGAAGGTCAAGTTCACCCCGGCCAGCGCCTGCACTGGCGGCGTGCCGGGGTAAATCTTCGTCACCGCGTCAAGTTCCAGTACCGGGTCGCTCATGGTGAGGGCACCACGACATGCTGGCCTGGGCTGAGCCCTGCTCCGCTTACCTGGACCAGACCCTCGGCGTCGTCGAACAGCCCGGGGGTTACCGGCACCAGATGACGCCCGCCCGGGCCGGTAACCTCGACGGCGTAATCCCCACCCGCCTGCGCCAGCAGCGCGTTCACCGGCACGACAAGGGCGCTGGAGACGCTGCCGGTGGTGATGGCCACCTCGACCGGTGCCTGATCAAGCCCGTCAGCCGCGTTCTGGCTGTTCAGGGTTACCTCAACGGTGATGACAGGGCCGCTGGAGGTGGACTGAGCCACGGTGCCGACCGACGAGATCGTCCCTTGTGTGGTGCTGCCATCGGGCAGGGTGATCGTCACCGGGTCGCCGTCGCTGACATCGGCCCGCTGACCGGTGCTCAGGCTGATGGTGACCACCTGGACCGTGGAACTGGCCTGGAGCACCGGTCCCGAGGCGGGCAGGCCCAGGCTCGCCACCAGCGACGTGACCCGGATAGCCGATGGCAGGAAAACAGCCTGGCCGAGCGGAAGGGTGCCGGTCACGGCCAGACCCAGATGCGCCTGCAAGCTATCCAGCGCCACGACTGTCAGCCCACCGAAGTAATCCCAGTCCGCGTCCAGCTCGGTGCTGCTCCCGTAGCCAAGGGCTACAAGATCGTGGTTGAGCTGGGCCACATCCGCGCCGCTCATGCCAGCCAGCAGGGTGCGCCATGCCGGGACCGTTCCGTACAGCAGATACACCGGGCTGCCGTTGTCGACCTCATAGAGCGCCCTGCCCTGGCCGATGACCTGCCCGGCAGCGGGCAGCCAGGTGATCGTGCCGCCGCCCTGGGCACGAACCGTGTAACTGCCCTCATACCCCAGGCTGGCGCTCACCTCGGTCTGCTGCGACAGCGACTGCCGGGTGACCGTCTGGGTCGACAGGGGATACAGGCCGACGCCGCCGGCTGAATGAGCCGGCCCGGTGAACGCCCCGGCACATGCGGCTGCCGCGACGCCACCCCCGATCGCCAGGACGGCCAGCGCGGCCGCCCAGTGCTTCCGGCCACGCCGGCTCACGCCCGGAGATTCCGGCGCCCGGGCTGAGCTGAGCCGCTGCCGGCCGGTCTCCTCAGTCGTCTCGTTCATGCCAGCGTGAGAATTGCCGGTTCTCATCCGGCACGCCCTGGCATCTCGGTTTGGCATGCCTGGGCGGCCGCCTGAAACGCCGGATCCGATGGGTTGAGGTCACCCTGGCCGGTTATCTGCATGTTGTCAGGGAAGTCGGCGATCCCGTGCGAGCGCATGCAGGCCGCGTACTTCAGGGTCTGCGCCGTCCGCTGCTCGTTCTGCGCCTGAGTCGGCCCTGCCGGAGCGAGGCGGCCACAGGACTTATAAGCAGCAAGGTACTGCGGGGATGTCGTGTCGATGGGGTTCGCCCCGCCGTTCTGGCTATTGCCGTACCCGCCCTGGCTGCTCGGGTCAGGAAAGCCGGAATCTCCGTGCGCGCGCATGCACTGGGCGTAGGCAAGCGCCGCCGCCTGGACCGACGTGCTGGACCCGCCCTGCCCGGCGGCGGGCGGCGGCGAACTGCCGGTTGACGATCCGCTGCCACAGGCGGCAGCGCCCAGGCACACAGCGGTCAGCACCGTCACCACTGCACCCACGCGGCGCGGCAGCCCGACGCGCCTGGCAGAGCGAGCCAGTGAGGCCGCGCATGGAGCCTGCTGCATGATGTCTTTCCTCCTCGGGAGACCGTTGTCACGAAGAGTTGTAAGACACCGGCAGCAACACGGCGGCAACGACGGCTGTTGCATCGCTGTTGCAGCAGGCCGGCCATCCTGGTAACCGTGCGGGACAGCCTGCGCCGACCTGCACCAGCGGGAACCAGCAGACCGGAAGGAAGGCGGTTGGGAGTGTCACTGGCAACCAGCTCCTGGGACTCCAGGCGCACCGGACGCGCCCCCGTCCGGCCCGCCCTGCGGCTGACCGTACGGCTGCGGCTGACTGTCTACTACGGAACGCTGTTCCTGGTCTCCGGCGGGGGTTTGCTCGCCATCTCATACACCCTGGTGGAATCCGACCTGCCGCCCAGCCGCCCCGGCGCGCCGTCCGCACCAGCCTCCGCTCCCCCACTGGCTAGCGCTCGGCCCACGCCGCCTGACCAACTGCACGAGTTCCTGATCAATACCGGCCTGGTCCTGGCTGTCCTGGTAGCGATTTCTGTCTGGCTGGGGTGGCTGATGGCAGGCCGCGTGCTGCGGCCACTGCAGGCCATCACCACAGCGACCCGGCAGATCTCCGAGCAGAACCTCCACTGGCGGCTCGCCCTGCCCGGGCCGAGCGACGAGATCACCGAACTCGGCGACACGATCGACGGGCTGCTGGCGCGGCTGGAGGGCGCATTCGAGGCTCAGCGCGGCTTCGTCGCCAACGCATCCCACGAGCTGCGCACGCCGCTGGCCATGATCCGGACCTCGCTCGATGTCGCCGCGCGCAAGTCGCCCCCAGTTTCGGCGGACATGGCGATCCTCGCCGGGAAGGTCCGGGAGGGCCTCGACCAGGCCGAGCGGCTCGTCGGAAGCTTCCTGACACTCGCCCGAGCCCAGCGAGGAATGATCACCGACCAGACAGCCGTCTGGCTGCCCGGACTGGCTGCCAGCGCACTCGAGGCTCAGGCACCAGCCGCCGCAGACCGCGGCCTCACCGTGCGGAGCAGCGGCGTCTATGGTGAAACCAGCGTGGCCGGCAGCCGGACGCTGCTGTCTCAGATGATTGGCAATGTCATCGACAACGCTGTCCGGCACAACGAGCGGGGCGGCTTCATCCACGTCACCACCGAGGAGAGCGGCACGGTCGTCCGTCTGGTCGTCGAATCCGGCGGCCCTGTGCTGGACCCGGCCGAGGTCGAGCAGCTGGCGCAGCCGTTCCGTCGCCTCGGCCCGGCTCGCACCCGCTCCGATGGCAGCTTCGGGCTAGGCCTGTCCATTGTCGACGCCATCGCCACCGCCCACCAGGGCACGCTCCGGCTTCAGGCCAGGCCGCAGGGCGGCCTGCGGGTGATCATCGAACTGCCGCGCGCCCAGACGCAGGCGGCGGCGTGAGGGTCCTCGTGGTCGAGGACGTGCGGCGCCTCGCCGACGACATCGCCGAGGGCCTTCGGGACGAGGCCATCGCGGTCGACGTCGCCTACGACGGGCTGGAGGCCGCCGCCAAGCTCGACATCAACCGCTACGACGTCGTCATCCTCGACCGCGACCTGCCGGGCCTGCACGGCGACACCGTCTGTCGGCTGATCACCGAAAGCGCCGACCCCGCCATGGTCCTCATGCTCACCGCAGCCGACGCTTTGCCCGACCGGCTAAGCGGGCTGCGCCTCGGCGCCGACGACTACCTGCCCAAACCGTTCAGCTTCGACGAGCTCGTACTGCGCATCCGCGGTCTGGCCCGCCGCAAGCCCACCGCTCAGCCGCGTATCCTGCGCGCTACGAACCTCGAACTCGACCCCCTGCGCCGCGCCGTTACCCGTGGTGGTCACCACTGCCACCTGTCGGCAAAGGAGTTCGCTGTGCTAGAGGCGCTCATGAAAGCCGCGCCGGGCGCGCTCAGCGCTGAAGACCTGCTCGAACAGGTCTGGGACGAGAACACCGACCCGTTCACCAGGACCGTGTCCGTCACCATAACCCGGCTACGGCGCAAACTCGGAACGCCGGACATCATCGAGACCATCCCCACCATCGGCTACCGCATCACCGGAGACACCAGCCAGACGTGAACTTCCAGCCCGTGGAAAACCCGGCCTGTAGCCCCTACTGAGCAAAGAAGCCCGGTCCCGGCATAGTTCTTACGTGCCTTTGCATCGGCATACCGCTGCGGGTCGTCTGCGAACTCGGCGAGCACCCGGGCACCCAAGACCGTGCCCAGGCCCGGCTGGGACAGCACGATCTCAGCGTCCGGGTGCCGGCCAAAATGCGACTCCACCTCGGCTTCCATCACCATGGCCTGCTCGTTCAGCACGGTGATCACCGCGACCGCCGACCGCACCGTAACGGCATAAGCCGCGGCGACGACGTCGCTGGCCCAGCTGCGGGCTGCGCAGGGCGCCCTGGATCTGCCTGGCTTTGCCTGCAGCCTCACGGCGCCGGGCCCGCTTCAGCGCCGCGGTGATCTGCGCGATCGTCAGCCGCGCCGCGCTGGCCGGGTCCGGTGCCTTAGCCAGCAGCTCCAGGGCATCAGCGGCGCTCAGGTCATCGAAGGCCGCCAGCGCGGCGGGGAAGAACTCCCGCAACGCCGACCGCAGCCGCAGCACATGCCGGGTCCGTTCCCAGACCAGGGCCTGATGCGCGCGGGCCACCACCTTGACCGCCTGCGCCTGGCCGCTGTCCCCCGCCACCACCCGCAACTGATGTGAGCCGGTGCGGACCATGTCCGCCAGCATGTGCGCATCCCCCGGATCGCTCTTGGCCCCCGAAGTCCCCCGCCGCTCCCGGTACCGGGCCGCCTGCCGCCGATTCACCGCATACACCTTGTAACCCGCCGCGATTAGCGCAGCAACCCACGGGCCCCGGTCCGTCTCGATCCCGATCACCACCTGACCGGGCCCGGCATCCGGATCAGCGAACCGGCCGATCAGCTCGTGAAACCGGGCGATCCCAGCCACGCCCTCACCCAGCCAGGCCCCCCCAGCACGCGCTCGCGGCCGCGGCTCATCCCGACGTAGAACGATTCCCGGCCAGCGGTCTCGTCCACGACCAGGTGCGCTGTGTCGACCGTGCGGCCCTGTGCGACGTGCACGGTGCCCGCGTAGGCGAGCTCGATGTGGCGTTCGATGTAGCCCATAGGCAGCTCGAACTGGGCCGACCACAGCGCTTCGCCGGTCCGCGGATGGTGACCGGTGATGCGGCGGACCAGCGCGACGCGCTCCTCTCCGATCTCGTCCCAGGCGTCGATGTGCAGCACGTCACGGTTGGCGAGCCGCCGGCCGGGGGCACCGGCGATGATGCGTTCTCCAACGCCGGCAACGTTGCCGTCCGCTAGCTCGACCAGGTCGTCGTTGGCGACCAGGCCAAGTACGGCGAGTTCGTCACGGGCGCGGCGGGCCAGCGTTGCGCAGCTCGTCTACCGAGCTGATGGGGTGGGCGCCAGGAGTGCGCCGGATCAGTTCCTCCAGCGGGATCAGTTCCTCGCCGTTGGCTGAGTGCTCGTGTTCAGCATTCGTGCTCATGGCACTCGCCTCCTGACCCGATCTCGTTCAGATCCACGACCACGTAGTAGATATGCCCAGTATCAGCGCCTGTTGCCAACCGAATCCAGACGTACGGCTCGGCTCCCTGCCGACGGGGAACTTAGAGACGGTCAGAAGGGGATCTGGCTGGGGCAAACCTCGCTTGTCCACTCCCGTTGTCCCCCCTGATGTCCCCCCAGGGAGGTCACTGACGTTCGAATTTCACTGTCTAGCTGCGAGCCCCCTTACGGAATCGAACCGTAGACCTTCTCCTTACCATGGAGACGCTCTGCCGACTGAGCTAAGGGGGCACGGGTACCGAACCCGTCGCTGCGGCCGCTCGGCACGACCTGTCGCGGACCGCGCTGGTGAGCATACACGATCCCCGATCACGGCGGGCACCCGACGGGCGCGCAGCGACCAGTGTTGATCTACCTGACCAGTTCCGCACAGGTTCTTGCCGTTCTCTTTTACCCCTAAAGCGATAGTGTCCTTGGGGGCATGAGGTGTCGAATGGGGACAGGAGGGAATGGGCTGCGTGTCATGAGTGATCAGACGAAGCGCGCAAAGCACGCACGGCGGCGCCCGCAGTGGGTTGACCGTGAACGCGTGCTGGAGCTCCTCGGCCGCACCCAGACGGCAGCGCTCGGCATCTTTGTGGTGCTCGCCGTGGTGACCACCGGCGCCGGTGCAGCGTCCATTCCGCACCGGACTTTCCTGCTGGCCGCGGAATGCACCACGCGACCAGCCGCGACAGCTAGCGCGATGTCCGCCGCAGGCACCGAACTTGGCACAACGACGGCCGATGCCGCGACGGCCCTGGGCAAGTCCTCGCCCACGCCGAGCCGGTCGCCGTCGGCCAGCCCGCGGCCGCACCCTTCGGCCACGACCCCGGCGCCGCGGGCCTCGTCCAGCCCGACTCCCGCACCAAGCGCTTCCACTGCGAGCCCGACGCCGCCGGCCAGCAAGGCGTCCAGCACCGACCCGAGCACCCATCAGTCCAGCAAGCCGACGGCGTCGCCCGCAGCCAGCAAGCCGACGGCTTCGAGTTCAGGCGGGCGGGAGATGACGTCAGGCGCGAGCCCGCTCGACTCCAGCGCCACGCCCAGCCCAAGCGCCTCAGCCAGCGCCACCCCGTCGTCGGACCCCACGGGGACGAGCAGCCCGACAACATCAATCGGCTCACCGACGCAGACGCCCACTCCGACGCCCACAGCAACAACCCCCACGCCTACTCCGACGCCCACGCCGACCCCAACTCCCACACCGACCCCGCCGCAGCTCTGTGTGTCAGTAACCCCGTACGCGGGCAGCACGGTCCTGCCGGGGAACACGGCCAGCTTTGCAATTTTCGTGTGGACCACGAACGCCAATGCGAGCGGAGCCAAGGTGACCGCGGGCATCGGCAGCGTCGCGGGTGTGGCCGCTCCGACGTTCGCGGTCTGCGCATCGGCGAGCAACGCCACCTGCAACGTCGGGAGCCTGCAGACCGGGCAGAGTGAGGAGCTGCTGGCCGGATCGGCTGTGAGCTCGACCGCGGCGGCGGGAGCGAGCATCACCCTGACAGCCACGGTGACCGCAACGACAGGCACGTCCTTCAAGGCAGACGCCACGATTACCGTCGCCTCGACCGCGAGTGGGTCGTCTTCATCATCGTCGTCGCCGCTATCGGATTTCTCAGACCTGCCAAGCTTCCAGCTTCCGGGAACGTCGGTCCCTGGGCTGCCGGATGGCGCGTTCACCACGCCTACCAATCCATCTGGCCTGTTCCCCACGGTCTCCCCGACCAGCTCCGGAAATGGCCGGTCCAAGGACAAGAACCACAAGGCGACAACCGACTCGGCGATTCTGCCGCTCAGCTCGCGCCTGATCGGCGGACAGCTGGCAGGCCTGGCCGTTCTGGCGATCGCCATTGGCGTCGCTGTTGTGCGGCTGTCGCTGCGCGGCCGGCCACGCGACAGTGACTCCGGGCAAACAGGACCGGACGCCACGCCTTCGGCCTGAGACCATGCGGCCTGAGACCACGGCTTAAGCGCGGTTGCTGACAGCTAGCTCGCTGGCGCCGGTTGGCGCTTGCGCGACGAGGCTGGCTAGTGCGACGACCCTCGGCTGGCTAGTGCGCCGACGCCGACGGGCTCGGGGTGCTCGCCCGGTGCTTGCCTATCGTCTGCTTGGCCGCCGCCTGAGTCGACTGCTCAACGAGCGGGCGCATCGCGCGCATTTCCTTGGCCAGGCTGGACGCGTCCAGGGTCGCCGAATTGACCGCGCCGAACGTGTCGTTATCGGCCCAGACGCATTCGGCCGGGCGTCCGTCCACGCTGGGCACGCAGGCGGCTTCGCCGCCGAGCGAACCGGCGCTTGTCGGCTCAGCACCTGGCATCTGACCGGTGAAACTAGAGATGAACGAGCCAGGCGTGCCCACGATGTTCCCGCCAAGGAACAGGAAGACCTGCGGGTCAGATACGGTGGCGCCGCAGGTGCTGTTCTCGTACACGGCGTAGACCACATTCTTCACCGCGCCAGCACTCTCCTTGACGTACTGCTGCTGCAGCGCCTTCGCGTCCATCTGCGTCGCGAGCTGCGGCTGCTTGGTGTAGCAGGCGAGGCTGTCCGGGGTCGTCAGCACGTGCGTCTGAGTGACCCCACTCGGAGAGGGCTTCGTCAGGATGAGGAACGCGGCGCCGGCCATGACCGTTGACGCGCCTGCGAGGGCCAGCGTCCGGTTGGACAGGATCCGGCGGGACTTGCGGTTGCCTTTGGTCCGCGAGGGCTGGCGAGCGGGCTGCGGCTTTGTGCCTGGCGGTGCTGGCGCTTGCTGCAAGGCTGACGGGGATTGCCCGGGCTGGGCTGGCCGGCTCGGGGCGCGGACACCGGTGGCAGCCGCTGCGGCCGGCCCCGTCTTGGTCGACGCCGCGGCGGCAGCCGCCGCTCCGGCAGCCGCAGCGCCAGCGGCGGCCTTGCTCTTTCGCGACGCCTTCTTGCTCTTCTTGCCGGGCGCCTGAGTCGTCTGACGGCCGGGACCGCCAGGGCCGCCAGGCTCCCCGGGGCGGGCAGGCCCTCGGTCGTCGGGGCGGCGAACCGGCGGCTGAAGGCCCACACCGGAAGCGTCCACCAGAGTCGGGCCGGACGCGGCCGGGGTGAACAGATCAACGCTTGAGTCATTGGGATCGTACAAGCTGAGGCCGGAGTCAGCCGGATCGAGCAAGCCGACCCCGGAATCCGCGCCAGCACCCGCGTAGCCAGCTTCGGCAACGGGAGCTCCGAGGTATCCCATATCCGCAGACGCAGTCGGCTGCGAACCGCGATTCCAGGGGTCGCCCCCGCCGGAAGCGGGCCAGCTCGGCCACTCCGTCAGCGGGCCAGAACCGGTCGGCCAGCCTGAGTGCGGGTCCTCGGCGCCGGGCCAGCCCCGCTGCGGCTGCGCAGCAGCAGGCCAAACCGGCTGCGAGTCCGTCATCCCCCGCTGGCCCGGCCGCGGACCAGCCACACGCGCCTGGCTCGGCCGCGAACCGCCAGCACCTGGCCAGCTCGGCTGCGAGTCGGTTACGCCCGGCCGGCTCGCACGCGGGTCAGTAGCACCTGGCCAGCTCGGCTGCGGATCTGCCGCTCCCGGCCGGCTCGCACGCGGATCGGTGGCACCTGGCCAGCCTGACCGCGGGTCGGGCGCTCCCGGCCGGCTCGGCCGGGGATCCATTACCCCTGGCCAGCTTGGCCGGGGATCTGTCACATCGGCCCGGCCGGCCGACCGGTGCCGACCCGATCCTGGGTCGGTGTCAGCGGGCCAGCCCGGGGCGTCAGCAGCAGGCCGTGCCGGTCCTCGGCCTGGCGCAGCCATCCTCCCGTAGCCGCTCTGGCCGGGAAGCGGCGGCCGAACGGACCCAGGTGAACTCGGTGGCCCGCCGTGCCGGCCCGTGGGCCGGGACATGTCGGGCCCAGGTACGCCGGGACCGGGCTGCCGGCCCGGGCCAGCCAGTCCAGTGGGCTCGGGCTGACCGGCCGGCGCGCCGTGCCGCCCGTGGCGGCTGGGCGAGCTGGGACGGTCGTCAGGACCAGGTGGGCTGAAACGAGGGTCAGTGCGGCGCCCGGAAGTGAACTCGCCATAGCCGGGGTCAGCGGGCGGAGTGCCGCGACGCCCGGCAGCGGGCTGCCCGTAGCCCGGATCGGTAGACGCTCCCCCGCGCCCGCCGGCAGCGG
>Ga0335074_10007577_pt1 | contig 15046 bp, 13 predicted proteins | sample Lox_Sample_23_FD_206715 | JGI IMG/M metagenome (GOLD analysis project Ga0335074, IMG submission 206715) | Soil microbial communities from Loxahatchee National Wildlife Refuge, Florida, United States - Lox_Sample_2.3 | ecosystem: Environmental > Terrestrial > Soil > Wetlands | place: USA...
GCTATGAGCGACCCCGACGCACAGCAGGATCGGCAGAGCAGTTGCGCACGGCGCGGCGTGTGCTACGTGCAAGAACGCTGCGCCGGGCCCTATCCTTGACGCAGGAGGAGTTTGCGGCCCGATACCATATTCCGCTCGGCACACTGCGCGACTGGGAGCAAGGCCGCTCGGAACCCGACCAGCCGGCGCGTGCGTACCTGACCGTGATCGCCCGTGATCCTGAAGGCGTAAGACGCGCTCTCGCTCACGCGTAGGTCCCTGCCTACTACGTTCCACACCGCGGCGAGTGCTAATCTGGTTCAGTCATGGGCAGTAACTCGGGCACATGGCCTCGCCGTATCCTCAACCCCGCACTGATCCTCTTCATGCTCGGGCTGTCGCGCGCGGCCACCCCCGCAGTGATCAGCGGTAAGGTAGTTGACGCGGGCTCTGGGTCCGGTCTCGTTGGCGCGAAGGTCAGGATCACCTCCAACGGGGACGTCGTCGCAGAAGCCACGACTCAGGGTGACGGGGCGTTCGTTTTTCGGGGCATCGCCAGCGGCTGGTATCAGGCTACCGCTAGAAAAGACGGATACTTGGACCTTGCCTCGGCCTCGGCTTGGTCGGGACATTTATCGGACACGGAGGTTCCGGCTACCCTCGAGCTAACGCTCGCCCGCGCATGCTCCATATCCGGCCAGGTGCGAGACGCGAATGGCAAGCCGCTGCTGGGCGTGAAGGTGGTGGCCCTGGCGCGGCGGTTCACCAGCGAATTGCCGCGAACTGAGACTATCAAGGAGGCGCTGACGGACGACCGTGGGCTTTACCGGCTGTACGGCTTGACCCCGGGCAGGTACACGGTGGCGGTCCTCCCCGACGCGGAACCCCAGAGCGGGGCTGCCTTTATGCCCCTTTACTATCCAGGCGTGGCCGAAGAAAGCCGTGCCGAGTTCCTCCGGCTGGAGGCGGGCGAGGAGCGCGATGGCGCCGACCTGTCCCTAATCGGGTCCGCTGACGGCGCTATTCACGGCGCCGTGACCGGCGTGCCGCCTGACTGGGGCCGAAGCGGCATAGCGGTCTCGCTATTTCTTCACGATGGCCGGCTGATCGAGACGATATGGATGGGCAAGGATGGCGAGTTTGTCTTCCCAGGCGTCCCACCGGCCTCCTACCAAGTCGTTGCCCTGGGACCGATATTCGGGTGGGGAGCAGAAGGCCCGACCGCCACGCCCGGCCAGGCGCACGAAGGCAGCGCCAGCGTCGACGTTTCGCACGGCGGCCCCACGGAGGCCAGGGTTGAGCTGCGCGCCCTGAACGCCGTCCAGGGAAAGGTCGTATCGGCCTGCGAATCGCTCCCGCACGGCGCAGAAGCGGTCCTGGCGCCGCTCGAAGCGGTGCCGGCATCGATCCCTTTGCGCGCCCCGTTAGCTGTGTCGGGCTTCAACTTTCCGGGCGTCCCCGCCGCCGGGTATAGGCTAAAACTTGTAGGGCTGCCCGACGACTGCTATCCCCGAGAAATACGCGTAGGCGGCGAAAAAACAGCGGACGGGGTGATCGCCATATCCGCAGACACGGTCGTGGCCGTGGCGCTGGCAGCAGCCCATGGCACGATATCGGGAGCCGTCAGCGGGCCGGACGGAAAAGCGCCCGCGCTGCCGCTGACGGTCGTCGCCATAAGCACGAGCGAACTGTCACTAGGCTTGGCGCGCGTGGCCCGCACAGGCGCGGAGGGGCGATTCCAATTCGACCGGGTTCCCCCAGGCTCGTACCGCGTGCTGGCGGTGAACCGGATCGATTCGGAGGACTACCTGGATCCCCTTTTTTGGGATGAACACAGCGCGCCGCGGGTCACAGTACCTGATGATGGTTCAGCCAGCCTGGACTTGAGGATTTCCAATGACCATTAGAGCTGCCGTGCTCGCGATTGCCCTGGCCTCCGCGGTCTTGGCCCAATCCGACGACATACGTTCGTGGACCGTCGAGGGAGACGTTTGGGACTCCAAGGGAGCGGTGGAAGGCGCCGCAATGTCGGCCAGCGGTCCCGGACGCGTGGCACAGGTCTCAAGCGACGCGAAAGGGCACTTTGCCCTGACCGGAAGCGCACCGGGGCTTTACACCATTTCCGCGTCAAAGCGCGGCGCCGCGCCCGCGAAGCCCCGATCCCTGACGCTGTTGCCCGGATCACACACCACGTCCATCGACTTCATGCTAGACGCCCCGGCTGTAATTGAAGGCAAGGTGGTGGATGCGGACGGAAACCCCCAGCAAGGGGCCTTCGTGGGCGCGTGGGTTAAGACCTTCTACAGGGGGGATCTCAGACTGGCGGGGATGGGAAATTCAACGACAGACGATCGGGGCGTCTATCGCATTTCCGGCCTGGGCGAGGGCCGCTACTATCTGTCCACCCAGCCGCCGATCATCGAGCCCCGGAAGCGCACCCCCAGGCCGCGTAAAGCGCCGCCAGAGCCGAAGCAGACCGCCCCGATAAGGCTCGTTTATTATCCAAATTCTCCATCTCTGGATGGTTCCCCCGCCATCATCGTGCGGGCGGGCGAGGAGCGGCGCGGCGCGGATCTCACTCTCGGCCGGGGCGACGCATCATGCATCTACGCAACCGTGGCCCCGTTTCCCGGCGCCGGGGAGACCGTCCTGCAGCTCTACGCACAGGCGGGCGGGGCATCGCCGACAGTTGCCAACGGCACTATCGAGCCCGGAGAGGAGTCCGAGACGTGCGGCGTGACTCCCGGTGACTATACGCTACTAGCCACCTCTTGGGATCAGCGCACGCGCAAAGCAAACGGGTTCCTGCGCCTAAACGTCGCGGTCGGCCGCCGGGACGTAAGCCTCGGTGTACTGCGCCTGTCGCCCGGCTTCCAATTGCATGGAAGGATCACTGTAGAGAACGGCCCGGGGAACACCCTTCATGGCGCGGCGGTCGACCTGCGGCGCCAGTCCCGCCCCATAGTCTACGGGGACGACCTTTTGGCGAGTGTCCAGGAGGACGGCCAGTTCACGTTGGCGAACGTCTTCCCGGACGATTACCGCCTTGGCGTGACGGGCCTCGCCCCCGGCTGCTACGTCCAGGGCGCGTTGCAGCAGGGTAGGGATGTATGGCAGGGTCTGTTACGGCCGGAGTTAGGGGACTTGCGGATCGTTCTGAGTTGCGATGGCGCGCGAATTGCCGTCTCGGCGGTGAACGATCGGAGCGAGCCTGTTCCCGACGCCACCGTGGTTCTGGTGCCCAAGGGCAATGCAGGCGGGCTAGTCGTCTTCTCGTCTCAGACCGACCAGAGCGGTCAGGCGGAATTTAGCTCCGAAATCGCCCCCGGAGATTACTTGGCCGGCGCATTCCTGGGCCTCTATGAGGGTGAGGATCGCGATCCAGAGTTCATCCAAGCCAACTTGAGGAATGGAACCGAAATCAGCGTCGCGGCCGGCAGTTCCAAGTCCGCCGCCATTGTAGCCCGAGCGGTGCACTAACAGACACACTGTACTGCTCTTGCCGAGCTTCTAGTGGATGCTACCCAGCCCTGCGCCGCGCCACGATCAAAGTCACATCGTCATACTGCTCACCGGGGCTGAACTGCCGCACCTCCTCCACAATGGAAGCCACCTGCGCCGCACAAGGCTGCTTTGCGCGCCGGCGCAGAGCTTCGATCAAGCGCTCCACGCCGTAATCCTCGCCCGCCTCGTTGAACGCTTCCGTCACGCCGTCGGTGTAAAGCGCGAACGCATCGCCGTCATCCAGCCGGCACTTGCCGGTCTCGCAACGCCAATCCGCGAACAGACCCAAGACGGTGCAGGTGGAATCCAGCCGCTCCACTTCGCCGCCGCGCCGCATGACCAGACCGCTCAGGTGCCCACAATTGGCGTAGCGCAGGCGTCCGGTGCGGTCGTCAAATTCGGCGAAGAATAGCGTGGCATAGGCGCTGGGGATGGTGTTTTCGAAGAACAGCCGGTTCACGGATTCGAGGAAGCGCGTGGGCCGCGCCGTGGCCGTGGCACATTGACTGCGCAGATTGGCTTGCAGGTTGGCCATCAGCAGCGCGGCGGCCATGCCCTTGCCCGCGATGTCGCCGATCACCAGCCCGAGCCTGCCGCGGCCGAGACGGAGGAAGTCGTAATAATCTCCACCCACCTGGCGGGCCTGCAGGCACGCGCCCGCATATTCGAGCGTTTGGAGCGGCGGAAACTCTTGCGGGAAAAGCCGGGCCTGCACCTGTTTGGCGATCTCCAGTTCCTGGGCTGCGCGGCGTTCGGCTTCGAGTTTGGCCGCGAGCGCCTGCCGTTCTGCTTCCAACTGCCGGGTGACTACATCGAAACCCATCAACGCGAAGGTATTCCCGTCGGCATCCTGGAAACGGGTGAAGACGCCGCCCCAGATGGGATCTTCCCCGGCTGGCGTCCTTGGCCCGCCCGGTGCGTCGTAACGGAACCGGCGCAAACGCGGCGAATGGGTGAAGCGCACGCCGCGGCTGCGCCATTCATGAAACTTCTTGAGGACGTCTTCGGTGAGGAACGCGATATGTGTTGCGCGGCCGATGAATTTGTATTCCGGCGTGCCGCGCTGGGGCGCCAGCAGAATCAGCACAGTGGAACCATCGGGCGGCGAGACCGCTACCCAGCGGCCGCGCGATCCGAGTTTGGCGTCGAAGGCCAGCCGGAATCCAAGCTGATCGAGATAGAAGCGTAGGCTGCGGTCCAGATCGCGTACGTAGATGTTGACCGCGTGAACGCGCAGGTGCGGCGGCGGCGCGGCGGAGTTATCCATCGCAAACGATTATATAGCGCTAACCGTTGCTGGAGCGAACGCCTTGCATTTTCGACCGTGCGATATAGGGTGGGAGAATCGCAGTATGGAACAAACTTCAGCCGGCAAGATTGCGATAGTAACGGGCGGCACACGCGGCATCGGGAAGGCCATTGCGGCGCGCTTGCTACAAGAAGGACTGGCGGTGGCGGTATGCAGCCGGTCCGCCGACCATGTGCGGACGTTTCATGACGAATGTCCGGGCGAGTTACGCGGCAGGCTGCTGGCGGAGCCGGCCGACGTTTCAAAACAGGAGGAAGTGGAACGCTTCTTTTCCAAAGTGGATGCGGGTTTCGGCGGGGTGGATATTCTTGTCAACAACGCGGGCGCCGGCGTATTCAAAAGTGTGGCGGATCTCACGCCGGCGGAGTGGCGGCGTATCATCGAGCTGAACCTGAACGGAGTTTATTATTGCAGCCACGCAGCGCTACCGCGCATGCGGAATCGTGGCGGCGGATACATTATCAATATTTCCAGTCTCGCCGGGAAAAATCCATTTGCGGGCGGCGCGGCCTATAATGCTTCCAAGTTTGGCGTAAATGGATTCAGCGAAGCCATGATGCTCGATCACCGGCAAGAGAACATCCGTGTGAGTTATATCATGCCCGGCAGCGTGGATACCGATTTCGGATCGAAGGCCGGAACCGCGCCCTGGAAGATTCAGCCGGAAGACATTGCCGAGCTTGTCATGATGCTGTTGCGGATGCCGGAGCGTACGCTAGTCAGCCGGTTGGAAGTAAGGCCCGCGAAGCCCCAAAAATAACTGAGAAATAGTACGTTCCTGAATTGGTACGCCGCGTGCTTGAACTCAAAGTGTAATGCAGCTCAGCCTACGAGCTTTGAAGAGAGGTAAAGCGATGGGCCTACTAAACAAGCAACTGGATCCGACGTTAACGGGAAACGCGGCCATCAAGCTGGAGTCGGACTTAAGGCGGCGTATTGTGGGACAGGGGGAAGCGATCGAACAGATCGTGAATATTTATCAAACCTACTTGGCCGGTATGTCGAGCCCCGGCAGGCCCATTGGCAATTTTCTCTTTCTGGGACCGACTGGTTCCGGCAAGACGCGGCTGGTGGAAGCCACCGCGGAAAGCCTGGTCGGGGACATGCGCGCGGTTATCAAAATCGATTGCGCGGAGTTCCAACACAGCCACGAAATTGCCAAGCTGATCGGCTCGCCTCCGGGATACCTGGGACATCGCGAGACGCATCCTTTGTTGAGCCAGGAAGTATTGCAGCAGCATTACACCGATAAAGTGAAACTGAGCTTCGTCTTGTTCGATGAAATCGAGAAAGCCAGTGACGCACTCTGGAATCTGCTGCTGGGAATCCTGGATAAAGCCACCTTGACGCTGGGAGACAACCGCCGCGTGGACTTTTCGCAGGCCATGATTTTCATGACGAGCAATCTGGGCGCGACGGAGATGAGTTCCATACTGCGTCCCAACCTGGGATTCGCGGCGTCCGAAATGGAACGGAAGTGTTTCGAAGGCGTGGTGGATGGAAACCTCACGGACAAGATCTCGCGGGCAGGTGTGGAAGCGGCGCGCAAGAAGTTCACGCCCGAGTTCATGAACCGCATCGACAAGGTAGTGGTATTCCGTCCGCTGGGCGAGCCCGAGTTGCGCAAAATCCTGGGCCTGGAGTTGAACATGCTGCAACATCGCATTTTCAACGCGGCAAGTGGCGCGCCATTCTTGTTCTCGTTGACCGAGACGGCCAAGGACCATCTGCTGCGTGAAGGGACGGACATGAAGTATGGCGCGCGCCACCTGAAGCGGGCCATCGATCGCAGTCTGGTGCATCCCCTGTCGAATCTGATCGCCACGGAACAGGTGCGCGGCGGTGATCTGGTGCGTGTGGATTACGACGATACGATGGAACGCATGACGTTCTTCAAGGAAGCCGAAGATATGCCGCCGTATGCCATGCTGCAAATGATGGAGCCGCCGGTTTCCACGCCCGTGGGACCGATGGTGGCAGGGGCGGGAGTCGAGGTGTCGCGAAATACGCTGGCAAGATCGTCGCGCCGCTGACAATTTGCCGCGCGCATCGCGCCCGAGATTTCAGCCCGTCCCGTAACATTTCAGCCCCATCCAGTCAGGGCGGGGTTACTCGCGGTCCCGTTCTTTCTTCTGCGGCATCGCCTCATGCGTACGCTCGCGAAACACGCCTTTCATCCCAGCCGCCAGCGACACGGCCGACTCGCCATACTTATCCCGCAGCTTATCGGCGGCGGCCAACGCCCGCTGCCAGCGCTCGTGCTTGCCTTCGTCCAGCAGATCCAATTGGCCAGCCGCGGCTTCAAACGATGACGCTTGCACGCCCAGCAGACGCACCCGTGCTCCCGGCTTCCAATTCTTCAGAAACAAATCGCGAGCTTCGTTGAAAATTTCGGTGTCGATCTGGGTCGCTCGTTCGACAGAATGCGCGCGTGTGATCGTCGAAAAATCCGTATAGCGCAGCTTGAGCTGCAACGTGCGCGCGTGCAGCCCGTTTTCGCGCAAGCGCCGCCCGACCATCTCCGAGAGGCGCGCCAGCGTGGATTCGAGCGTCGCCAAGTCGTTGGTGTCTTCGTTATACGTGTGCTCATGGCTGATGGATTTCGGAGCAGCGTCTTCGCCGATTTCGGCGTCGAACCAGCCGCCCGCATCCAAACCGCGCGCCTTGCCGGCTAACGCCAGCCCCCACTTGCCGAAACGCTCTTGCAGGAACTGCGTGTCGAGACGCGCCAAATCGCCGACTTTGCGGATCGACAGCAGATGCAGATTCCTTTCGGTGACTTTGCCGACGCCAGGTATTTTTCGCACATCGAGCGGCGCCAGGAACGCGGCTTCCGCGCCGGGCACGATCCACAGCACGCCATTCGGCTTGGCCTGATCGGACGCCACCTTCGAAACCAGGCGCGCGCTCGAAATGCCGACTGAGCAGTTCAGGCGCGTCTCGGTTTTCATGGTTTCGTGCAGCGTGTGGGCGGCGTGCAAAGGAGGGCCGTAGAGACGCTCGGTGCCCGTCATGTCCAGATAGGCTTCGTCGATGGACGCCATCTCGACCAGCGGCGAGAAGCGATTGAGCACCTCGCGCACGCGCGACGAGCTTTCGCGATAGCGCGAGGGGTGGCCGTCGACGAAAATTGCCTGCGGACACAACTTCGCGGCGGTGCGCAACGGCATGGCGGAGTGCACGCCGAACTTGCGCGCTTCATACGACGCGGCAGAGACCACGCCGCGCTCGTGGGGCCGTCCGCCGACCACCACGGCTTTGCCTTTGAGCGACGGATCGAACAGTTCTTCGACGGAGACGAAGAAAGCGTCCATGTCCACGTGGAAGATGGTCTTCAAGGAGGCCCCTCGCTACAGGATACCCCTCGCGCCACTAGCCATGGTTTTGACATGGGGCGGACCCGCTTGGCCCGCCCCGGTCCGCCATTACTTCTGCGCGTGATGGCAGCATACCTGTCCGCAGCACTGACCATTGCAGCAGCCGCCCGCGGACAGCGCCAGCACCGGCGACAGCATGAGTAACAACGCGGCCGCCAGGCTGAACACACTGATAGTAAGCTTCTTCATGATAGTTCTCCTTTGGTGAATTTTGACTTGCTCTTACAAACACACCTGCCAGGCGGGTGGTCTAGATCCGGAGAACACGATGCCGCAGGTACAAACCCGAGGAGTCGGTGATGGGACAATCGATAGTTATAGTTATGCCCGCAGCCGGCGAAGCGGGTACGCGTTCCGCGTGCGCGATAGATGCGGTCCACGGGTGCGTTGCGCCGCCACTCGCCGTGCTCTTTTCCAGGATCGTATAAGGGCAATCCGGGACAGACTGAGCGGGACAAGGCGCGTGGGGTGCTTGCGGCTTATGGCAGCAGGAATCGTTCTGGGGCGTGACTGGGCAAGCAATCACCGGACACAGCGCAATGACACTTAGCAGAAACACCGTCAACGCAGATGCCACGATGCGCTTCATAATTGCCGCCAGGTTGATTATAGGGGATGGCTATCCGACTTGCAAGAAGTCGGCCTGCATCCGTTGCATGATTAACACATGCATGTGCGGCTCCAGGGAAGTACAAGCCAGCCGCTCTTCCAAGACTTGCCGGCGGACCATGCCGTGACGCACCAGCGCACGAGTGAAGCCCCGATCCTTCTCGCGGCCGGCGGCATACTTTGCAATTGCCAGGTCGTGGACCTCCAGGCACCAGCCTCGGACGAAACGCGTGTTTTCCCCCGATATCAGAATCAGCCGGCTGCGCCATCCCTCGGGCAGGACCGCGGTGCTCTCGGCGACACCGTGCGCTTAGTACCCGAACGCACGGTCGAACGGGGAACCTTCGCCGATGGTGGAATCGATCAGATCGGCGCGATCGGCATGATCGCGCGGAAAGATATCCGCTTCGCGAGACACACGAAATTCCGCTGGGGCGTCGGGGAACTCGGCCAGGATCGCCTGGCTGCTAATCACCACCAGATCCTCCACATCCGCGATGGTCCCCGCGGCGCGGATTCACATGCTCCAATTCCCCGCGCGTCATGACTCCGCCTTCTGCTCCAGCGGGAATTTTTCGTAGATGGCCCAACGCTCCGCGGGGGCCAAAATGCCGGCGAACGGAGATGTTTGCCGCATCGCGGTCATGTGTTCGCTCTCTTCTACGATGAGCGCCAGCACGTCGGGCAGCGGGCGTTGCAGAATCTCACGCCACTCGTCCAGATAGGGCTGCGCGCGGACACGTTTGCGGCTCCATCGATCCAGGTTGTCGAGCGCGATAGCGATAAGACCAGGATCGTGGCGTAGCTTCGCCGCGATGGCGCGATGCATTGCCAAGCTGCGCTGGTCGATCCTCTCGTGCCCGCGATACTGGCTGGCCATGCCTACATTATCCCGTGCCGGCTACTTCGTAATCCCCACCTGGTTCAACATCCATGCGTACTCGAACGCCTGATCCTTCATCCGGTCGTAGCGGCCCGAGGCGCCGCCGTGTCCCGCCGGCTCCATCTTGATCTTCAACAGCAGCGGCGTCTCGTTAGTCTTCAAGCTGCGCAGCCTTGCCACATACTTAGCCGGCTCCCAATACATCACCTGGCTATCGTTGAAGCTGGTCGTGACTAACATTGCCGGGTAGGCGCCTTTATGCAAGTTATCGTAAGGACTATAAGTCTTCATGTAATTGTAGGCCGCCCGCTCGTTCGGATTTCCCCATTCGAGATACTCGGGGACGGTCAGAGGCAACGTGGCATCCATCATGGTGTTCATCACGTCTACGAAAGGAACAGCGAGGTGCACCGCGTGGAACAAACCGGGGCGCATATTCACTACCGCGCCCATCAGCAACCCTCCCGCGCTGCCGCCTTCAATCACTAATCGCTCTTTCGAGGTCCACTTACTCTCAATCAGGTATTCGGCGCAATCGATGAAATCCCAGAAAGTGTTTTTCTTTTTCATCAGCATGCCGTCTTCCCGCCATTTTTCGCCCATTTCATTACCGCCGCGGATGTGCGCAATGGCGTAAACCATGCCGCGTTCGAGCAGACTCAGGCGATTGGCGGAAAATGTCGCAGATGTGCCGAAACCGTAAGATCCATAGCCATACAACAACAGGGGCGCGCGTCCGTTACGGACGAAGCCTTTTTTGTAAACGATGGATATGGGCACTTTCACACCGTCGCGGGCGGTAGCCCACAACCGTTCGGAGACATATTGCGATGGGTCGTAACCGTCCAGCACTTCCTGGCGCTTCAGCAGCGCGGACTGGCCGGTGCGGACGTCGTAATCGAAAACGCTGGGCGGCGTAGTGAAGCTCTGATAGTTATAGCGGTAGGCCCTGGAAGTGAACTCGGGAGTGGCGCCGGGAGACGCCGCATACACCGGTTCGGGAAACGGAATCGCCGACCAATTCCTGCTGTGAAAGTCGTACACCCGAAGATGGTCGAGCGCGTTCGATCGCTCCGCGCAAACCGCGAAATCTTCAAAAAGATCCAAATGCTCAATCAAAACATCATCGCGTTGCGGAAGAAACACTTTCCAGTTAGCCGGCGATGGATCGCTCTCCGGCGCCGTCATGATGGCAAAGTTACGCCCGTCCTTGTTCGTACGGATATAAAACAGATCGCCGCGATGATCCACATAATATCGATGCTTCTTTTGGCGCGGCAGAAAGACCGCGAACTCGCCGGCCGGATGATCCGCGCCCAGCCAGCGAACCTCGGTGGTGTCTTTGCTCGCAATCGAAAGCAAAACGTATTTCTTATCGCGCGTCTTTTCGACACCGACGTCGTACAGTTCATCTTTCTCGTCGTAAAGCGGATCCAGCGCTGTCGCGCCCACAGTGTGCCGCCACAGCTTATCCGGACGCTTGGTCACCGCGTCTTCGGTAGTCAGAAAAAGCGTTTTGTTATCCGCCGCCCAGACCACCGAATCCACGCGCGCGACGGAATCCGGCAAAGTCTCACCCGTGACCAGATTCTTCACCTGCAGAGTATATTGGCGGAAACCGGTGTAATCCACCGTGTAAGCCAGCATGTGCTGGTCGTCACTTACCACAAATGCGCCCAGACCTACGAACTGATGCGACTTAGCCAGCGCATTCAAATCCAGGAGGATTTCTTCCGGCGCTTCCATCGAGCCTTCGCGGCGGCATTGGATGGGATATTGCTTGCCCTCTTCAGTGCGCGAGTAATAGAAATAGTCGCCGCGGCGCACCGGCACGGTGAGATCGGTCTGCTTCAGGCGGCCGAGCATCTCTTTATAGAGCGTATCTTCAAACGGCGTGAGACTGGCGGTCATGGCCCGCGTATAAGCATTCTCCGCTTCCAGATACGCGACCACTTTGGGATTCGATTTCTCCCGCAGCCAGTAATAATTGTCGATAATCGTTTCGCCGTGACGGATTTCACGATGAACCTCCGTGGGCGCCACCGGAGGCGTGGGATCGGCCGCCACGGCGGCCATCGCGGCGAGAAACATCAAAGCGACGGCGATCTGCGCAAGATGTTGGATCTGACTATGGTACATGCAGCCGATTATATCCGGAACCGCCCCAGGCGGACCGTGCGTGAACCTGCTGCCACATTCATGCCGGGCCCATTAAAACTGATCTAAATATCACGGCGGCGCGCCGCTTGCTTCTGATAGGTTCAAAAGAGGCGGGCCTTGCTAGGGCGATGAAGTTTTTCGAAGCGGTTGCCAATATCTTTCGCATTCCGGATTTGCGACGGCGGCTGCTCTTCACCCTCGCCATGCTGGCCGTTTACCGCCTGGGCGGCCATGTTCCCACTCCCGGCATCCATCTGCAACGCTGGGAAGCCTTTTTTCAGCAGAACCAGGGCAACATTTTCGGCTTCTTCGATCTGTTTGCGGGCGGCAATATCCGCCGCCTGACCATCTTTGCCCTGGGCATCATGCCGTACATCACGGCGTCCATCATTCTGCAGCTTATGTCCGTGGTGGTGCCCAGCATCGAGAAGATGCAAAAGGAAGGGCCGCTCGGCCAGAAAAAGATCACGCAATGGACCCGCTACCTCACGCTGCTGCTCTCCGTCGTCCAATCTCTCGGCATCGCCAAAGGCCTGGAAGCCATGCAGGGCGGCATCGTGGTGAACCCCGGAGTCGGATTCGTGCTGCTTACGATTCTGTCCATGACCACCGGATCGATCTTCATCATGTGGCTGGGCGAACAGATCACTGACCGCGGCGTGGGCAACGGCATGTCCCTCATCATCTTCGCGGGGATCGTCGTGGGGCTCGGTCCGGCCATCGGCAATATCTATACAAATGTCTTCGTGACCCGCGAATGGAGCGTCCTTACGCTGATCGTGATCGTCGCCATGATGGTGCTGGTGGTGGCTTTTGTGGTGTTCATGGAGCGCGGCGAGTTGCGTCTGCCCGTGCAGTACGCGCAGCGCATCGTAGGCCGCCATGTGGCGGGCGGGCAACAGACTTACATGCCCATGAAAGTGAATATGGGCGGCGTGATTCCGCCTATCTTCGCCGTCTCATTGCTGGCCTTTCCACAAACCTTGCGCAGCCTTCCCATGACCAAGAACATTCCCTGGCTGGGCAGTACCTTGGCGTCCTTCGGCTATGGCGAGCCGCTCTATTACGTCAGCTTCATCGTGTTGAATATTTTCTTCTGCTTCTTCTACGTGTCCATCATTTTCAACCCCAGCGAAGCGGCGGATAACATGCGAAAGTACGGCGGATTTGTGCCCGGTATCCGGCCCGGCAAAAATACGGCCGACTATATGAATACGATACTCACGCGCCTGACTATGGTTGGCGCGTTGTATCTCTGTGTGATCTGCCTGTTGCCGGATATCATGATTTCCGGAATCAAGTTACAGCATCTGCCGCTGGTAGGTAACTGGATGGATATGCACGTGCCGCGCTTCTTGTTGGATGGGCTGAATGTACATTTCTTCTTGGAGGCACTTCGCTGCTGATTGTGGTAGGTGTGGCCATGGATACCATCGCCCAGATCGAATCGTATCTGGTGATGCGCCATTACGAGGGGTTCACGGAGCGTTCGCGGCAGATTCGCGGACGCCGCAGCATGTTCTCCGTCTGATTACGCAGTCTTGATCTCGGCCGCTTCCCGCAGACCTAACGCCTCGATCTCCCGCTCGCGGATTTTGAATTTCTGCACCTTGCCCGTTACGGTCATGGGGAAGGCCTCCACGAACCTTATATATTGCGGAATCTTGAAATGCGCGATCTGGCCCTGGCAATAATCGCGCACCTCGTCGCCACTCATGGATTCGCCCGCTTTCAGCTTGACCCACGCCAGCACGGATTCGCCCAGCCGCGCATCCGGCAGCCCGACGACATACACATCCGCGATTTTCGGATGTTGATGCAGAAATTCCTCGATCTCGCGCGGATAAATGTTTTCGCCGCCCCGGATGATCATCTCTTTCAATCTGCCGGCGATATGAAAATAGCCGTCGTCGCGCATCACGGCCAAATCGCCCGTATGCAGCCAGCCATCCTGATCCACCGCGCGCGCGGTCGCTTCCGGCTCGCCATCGTAGCCCTTCATCACCATGTAGCCGCGCGCGCATAGCTCCCCGCGCTCGCCCGTTTCGAGAGTCTCGTTATTCCATGGCGCAACGATCTTCACCTCGGTTTCAGGGAGCGCCTTGCCGATGGTGGAAACGCGATGCTCCATGTCGTCGTCCACGCCGGAACCGGTGATGGCCGGCGAGCTTTCGGTCTGGCCATAAGCCACGGTCATGCCGGGGCAATGCATGTCGATCAGCACGCGCTTCATCACTTCGACGGGACAGGGTGCGCCCGCCATAACCCCCGCGCGCAGCGAGTGCGTATCGTACTTGCGGAAATCCGGATGATCCAGCTCCGCGATAAACATGGTCGGCACGCCATAGATTACGGTGGCGCGCTCGGCGTCGATCGCCTGTAGCGTGGCCAGGGGATCGAATTGCGCCGCGGGCATCACCAGCGTGATGGCGTGCACCACTGCCATCAGCGAGCTCATCACGCAGCCGAAACAATGGTAGAGCGGCACGGGCGAGCATAAGCGGTCGCCCGGCGCGAAGCGCAATTCGCGGCCGACTACATAGGCGTTGTTCACCAGATTGCGATGCGTCAGCAGCACGCCCTTCGGCGATCCGGTGGTGCCGGAGGTGTATTGAATATTCACCACGTCTTCCGGCGACTGCACCAGCGCGGGCACTTCGGCGCCGCCTGCCAACATGTTGTCCCATGCGTCCGTGCCGAGCAGCACCGCTTGCGCCAGCGGCAGATCCTGGCCCCTGCGCGCTTCGTCGAGGATATCGTGATAAGCCACGCGCGCATCGCATTCATGCAGAAAAATCGCCTGCATGCCGGACTTGCGCAGCACGTACCGCAGCTCATGTGCGCGATATGCGGGATTCACGTTCACCAGCACCATTCCGTTGAGCGCGGTGGCAAGCTGCAGGTAGATCCATTCGACGCAGTTGCAGGCCCACACGCCGACGCGGTCGCCGGGACGCAGGCCGAGCCCCCACAGGCCGCGCGCGGTGCGTTCCGCCTGGGCCTGCAGTTCGGTATAAGTGAGTCGCAAGCCTTGATGGCGGGACACCAGCGCGTCGCCGGAAGGATTGCGCGCCACGGCGCCGGCAAGCATTTGGCCGATGGTCTTTTCGAGGAGCGGCAGTTCGGGGCCGCGAGCATAGCTCTTCACGACGAAAGATTATAAACGATGGCGGAGGCCGCGGCGTGCGCGGCCGACCGCAGCGAATTTCAGCCCCGACGGCCAGC
>Ga0335074_10007578_pt1 | contig 15045 bp, 12 predicted proteins | sample Lox_Sample_23_FD_206715 | JGI IMG/M metagenome (GOLD analysis project Ga0335074, IMG submission 206715) | Soil microbial communities from Loxahatchee National Wildlife Refuge, Florida, United States - Lox_Sample_2.3 | ecosystem: Environmental > Terrestrial > Soil > Wetlands | place: USA...
GCGTGTAAAAGGACTTTTTTTTTATTAGAACTTACGGTGGTGCTTCGGCCCGCCCGACTACCACGCCACGAGGGTGCTGTTGCTCTAGCGTGGGGGCATGGTGGCGCTACTGGTTGTGGCGATCGCGCTCGGCCTTAACAACTTCGCGGCGTCGATCGCCATCGGTGTCAGCGGCGTGGCACGGCGGACCGGGATAAAGGTGGCCGTGGTCTTCGGCCTGTGGGATACCGTGATGCCGGCCACCGGGCTGCTCATCGGTCATCGTCTTGCCGGCGACCTAGGGCCCGCCGCCCGCTGGACGGGTGCCGGAGTGCTGGCCGCGGCCGGTCTTTACGGACTCGTCGAGGCGCTGGGCGACGGCGACGACACGCCCCAGGTCTGGCACGGGTGGCGGCTGCTGATCAGTGGCGCCGCGCTCAGCCTGGATGATCTCGCCGTGGGATTCGCGCTCGGAGCGCTGCGCGTTCCGGTGGTCATCGCGGTGATCCTCTGCGGGTCCATCAGCATCGCCATGTCCATGATCGGACTTGAGCTGGGCGGAAAGATAGGTACGGTTACCGGCGATCGCGGCGAGGTCATTGCCGCGGCCGGGCTGATCTGCGTAGCTATGGCGATGGCGGCGGGCTGGCTGTTACGCGTGGCGGAAGCGGGTCCCTCGTCCAGGCCATCACCCCAGTGCACCGGCCAGGGTGAAGCCGGCCATGACGACCATAACCAGCGCGGCCAGACGGCTGACCCAGCGCAGCGGCAAGAACCTGAGCAGTCCTCGGCCACCCATGATGGCCAGCGCCGCCACTGACCACAGTGCCAGCGCACTCCCGATGCCGACCGCCACCAGGTCGTGATACCTGGCGGCGAGGCTCGCGATCATGATGTCCGACAGGTCACCCAGCTCGGCCAGCGCGATCACCCCGAAAGATGTCGCCGCCACAGCCCAGAACCCCGCACCGCGCGCCTTCACCTGGGCTTCGTCGTCGTCATCGTCCGCACGCAACACCAGCACGGCGCCGGCTAGGAACACCACGGCCACCGCTATCTGCACGATCTTGTGCGGCAGCAAGCTGAGCAGGCCGCCGCAAGTGACCGCCAGCACCACGTGGACCGCGAACGCCGCGGCAGCCCCGGCGAACGCCCAGCTCGGGCGGTACCGGGTACCTAGCACCAAACTGGCCAGCCCTGAGTTGTCCGGCAATTCCGCGGCGAAGACCGTCCCGAAAACGATCGCGGCGGTCAGCAGCCCCGGCACGTGATCATCTCCGCACCGTGGTCGGCCGGACGCGCATTGACCATGAGCCGAATCCTTTCCTTAGCGGCGTCCCTCACGGCTGGGTAGTGCTGACGGCCGGAGGTGCCGGCGGGGGGATGACCTTATGGTGGGGGAGGAAGTGGGGAAGGAGGTGGGTGGTGACCGGGGGTCCGACCAGGAGGACGGCCGACAGCGCGACGAGCACGCTGCCCGCTATCAGTTTGGTGCCGGTGGCGATGCGTTCTGAGCTGACCCGGAGGGTTCCAGCGCGTGCTTTCCGGCCGAAATGAAGGCCAGCCATGATGGCCAGGAACGCCTGGATGACAATGACGGTGATGACGTCATACGGCGAGAACTTGCTGTAGCCGAGCGTGAAGCCCACTACCAGTTCATCCACGCTGATGCTAAGGCCGAGCCCGATGACGGAAAGGCCGCGCGCTGCCACTAGCTCCCTCGCCTTGCCCATCTCGTCATCGTCGTCGTCATCGTTGAGGCCCTCGTCCAGCATCATAAGACCAAGGGCGCCGACGACCACCGGGACGATAATGGGGAGGATATACCGGCCGACGAAAGTCAGGTCAAAGGTGTCGGCCAGATGCGTGCGTTCGACTAGGGCAAGCTGGTAGGCCTCGGCAGGGCTGCCGAGCTGGTACGGGTCGATGACCACGTGGGCGGGGCTGCCGGTCAGGTGAGTCAGCGGTGCCCCCAGCGCCATCCCGGCCAGCGGCATTCCGGCCTCGAATGCGATGAACACCACGGTGACCCGTATCCACTGCGCACGAGTCAGGCGTATTTCCCCCAGGACGGCGAATGCAACGGCGAAGTTGTCAAGACACAAAGGCAGGGTAAAGGCCAGCAGCTTGAACATGTTCCCGACCCTTCACTACCTGGAGTGACCGTCGCACCCGTGGCAGGTCGACCTGGCATCACGAGGAGGTAACACCCATTGAACAGCGGATCGGCCCGGCAGGTTCGGTGTTCCGAAAAAAAGGACCGGCTACTTGACCTTATCCTTATCCGTAGCGGGCCTGACGATACACTGGGGCGTATTGTACCCCACTGGTAAAGGCGAGCGCGGGCTCGTTATAAGCTGGTAAGAAGTTGCTTATGGGCGTGGCGGCAGTAGGAACAACGCTGGGTCCGGCCCAGCCCGCTTCGATCATGGGCTGCATCTGCAACGTTAGAAGTCTGCAATAATTTATTCAGCTCAAGTAGAATATTCGCAAATCTCCCTCATCATGCCCCTGCCTGGTCTAACGTGTTCTCCCGAAAGCGTAACGGCGGACATGGAGTGGATTGAATGCGTAACGGGCGTCGGTCCGCGTGGCGACGCCGCTTGCAAGGAAGTGGTACGGCGTATGTCGCGCGCCAGCTTGTCGTGCCTGTGGTGCTGGGCCTGGCGATCGGCGGGGTGCTCGCATTCCAGGCGGGCTCAAGCAACTCGGGTCTTATCCAGGTGCCTCTGGGCCTTCTGGTGAGCCCGAGTCCCTCGGCCAGTATCCCGGTGCCGATGACGACTACTCAACCGAGGACCCTGACGGCCAACTCCGACTGTGACATCATCGTTCCGGCTGACCCGCTCAGCGCGCGGGGGCTGGCTACTCCTTATCAGCTCACGGGCACTGACGGGATGACGCCGGCGGAGTCGGGGTGCCAGATGAGCAACGCGGTGAAGCTGGGGGCCTTCGTCCAGGCCACGATCCTGGACCCGGCTACCGGGGCGCTGTCGGTCTATGATCCGCTCGTGATCACGCAGGGCACTAAGCCGGCCGTGAAGCCCTTGGTGCCGAGGATCCCGGCGAATGCGGTCGTGACGATCGACTTCGGGTTCAACGGCAGGGACCTGTTCCAGGTGGGGGCGACGCCGACCACGCTCGCGGATGCCGGCTGCGTCAATGGCCTGGCGGGGTCGGTCTTCGGGCAGGTTTCGTTCTGCAACGGGATCAACTTCTTCAACGCGGTCAAGAGGGACGAGCGGGAACGGCTGCTCAAGGTGCCGTCCCCGGGCACCTCGGGCAAGATCATCCCGTCGGGCGGCGACATGGGCACGGGCCAGGTATGCCCGGTCACGCGCAACTTCGAGGTGGCCGGCCAGGATCCGGGCGGCAACGTGACCACCGAGTACCTGCTCAACCCGCTCACCGGCCAGACGGCGCAGGACACCACGTCGAACGCGGGCAACATACCGGGGGCGACGCTGCTGCTTACCCGCAGTGACAACACCCTGCTTGACCTGTTCATCGACCCGATTCTTGGATGTACTCCATTCCAGGTACCTGACCCGGGCAATAGTGGCGTGCCAACCAGTTCCGAGGCGTTGGACGAGATAGTGGCGGGCGCGTATCAGCCGAAAATCGCGGCACTGATGCCAGAGAACGACGAGAGGGTGCTGAACGGCGACGGCGAGTTCGACGCGGCAAAGACCGACTTGTACCGGGAAGAACTGGGTCAGGCGCCGATCAGCAACCAGGACAACAAGACCAGCGACCCGGAGATGTACTGCCAGAACATCGTCGACATCCAGACGCCCTTCCTGGCGGCCAACCAGAAGCTGCTCGCCACCGGCCAGTCGCCGGTGATGGCGGTAGCCAACAACCTGTTCACCTACATGGCGAACGAGCTGAACATGTCCTTCACCAGCCTTGCCTGCCAGCATTTCCGCCTGACTAATCCCGTAACGGTCATCCGGAACAGGGCGGGCGTTGCGGTCTCGGTGACCTTCAACACCTCCGTGCAGACGGCGACCGCCGCCGTGGCGGCACCGGGAGCGGGATAGCGCGGACTGTGGTAACCATCGAGTCGATGAGCCCGTCGGGGATATGAGCACTGCGGCAAGGAACCAGACGATGCATGTTCAGGGAGCAGACGAAAGCGGACAGCGCACGCGGGCGGGTGACGACCTCGGCATGAGTGATGCCGCGAAGTCCGGCCGGACAGTCCCGCAAGCCTGGCGGAACAAGTGCTTCAGGATCTGTGCGATCGCGGCGGCGGTCATCCTCGCGGCAGGGCTCGGTTTCGGCGTCGGCAGGGCTATCGGGCTTGGAAACACGGTGATTCCTTCGGCGATTCCCAGCCCGGCGAAGTGCCAGGCCTGGGTGCCGACCAGCTGCGAGTTCATCGAGGACGACGACCTCACCGCCCAGGACAACCAGGAGAACATCCTTGCCGCGACTGCTCCTGGCATGGTGCACGTCCTGTCCGACGGCACGTCGGTCGGGATCGGCCTGGTGCTCACGGAGTCGGGCAAGGTGCTGACCACCTACCAGCCCGCCGCGGGTACGGCGGACCTGGCGGCGGAGTATGTCCTGTCCCGCGTGACCTTCAAGGCCAAGGTGATCGGCGTGGACGCGGCGGCGGGCCTGGCGCTGCTCCAGCTAGAGGGCGGCAATGGGAGGCCCTTCTCGACCGTCACCGTCGGGAACTCGGCCACGCTCGTCTCAACTGCGGAAGCCTCCAGGGAGTCGTCCTATCATGTGGCAGGCCAGGTCTACGACACCGCGGTCGGCACCACGGGCAGGGAGGCAGCGGTGACGCTCGATGTCGGCACCCTGGCCACCTTGGACACGACCGTAAGCGTCGGCAAGACAACCCGGAGCGGGCTGATGGCGTCGGTCCTGCAGTCTGATCAGCCATCGGCTATCGGCGGCCCGCTGGTGAACCTGAACGGCCAGGTGATCGGCATCACTGTCGGGGGTTCGGGGAGCGGCCTGCACATCGTCGGCTACGCGATCCCGATCAACACGGCTCTCGCCGTAGCCACACGGATAGATGACGGCAGCTTCTAGCTAGGCGCGGCCGCCGCGTCGCCGCCGGGATCCCCTGGGCCGGCCGCCGCGGTACGGTCCATGGCGGTGTCGCCGATTCCCGTGGTCACGCCCTCTTCGGGGTCCCGCACCCCCTCGGCCGTGTAAACCGCCTGCGAGAAGCCTTCCAGCGTAATCCGGCAACGCGCCAGCAGAGCGGCTGACTGCTGCCCGCGTCCATCGGGGAAAAAGTCCCGCGCTTCGATCTTCGCCAGCCATCGTGCCAGTTTCTCGAGATCCTGTTCGCTCTCCTCCATTTCGGCAAACGTATACTTCCCCGCGTTAGACTCCCGGTTAATTTCATCGAGGAAAGCGGTACAGCGCTCGGCGAACTCATCATAATCCCGGGCCCGGTCGGCTCGGAAAAGCCGTACGATCGCTTCATTCGTTTCCGGCGACGAGGCTGAGACGCGCAGCAAGAATCCTATCCCGCCCTGTCTGATGATGCTCTCGCGGGCCTGCTCAAAGAACTCTGCGTAAGGAGTCGAACACGGTAGCGCCCACGCTCCATTCACCAGTGCGGTCGCGCCGGCGGCTCGCATGTGGCGCCACAGCGCCACCCGCGCGCTGGACGGCTTGCTCGGAAGCTGAGCCAAAAGCATCAGCCATCCCGATGAGCAGCGATCCGCGTCCATAGATATGCAACACCTGTTTCACGTAAGAAAACCGTCATTAATGAAACACATATTACAACCAGCAGGTCATAGTATCAATCGTGGGTTCGACCCGAACCATTGACCGCTAGCGTCGGCTGATTTAGGTACACAGGCCAGTGGATCATGCTAGCTTGACCAGCAATCACGCGATCCGAAGTGGGCGACGAGTCGGAGCCTGGAAACCATAGATAAAGGTCGTGCTCTGGCATGCCCGCAGCCTGGAGGGGCAAGAAGTGGCTATCGACAACCAGGATACCTCTGCGTATGAGATGGCGCCAGGATCCAATGGGCCAGCGGTACTCGATCCGCAGCATGCCGGCGATATCGTCGGCGCGCTCGGCACCCTGAAAAGAAGCGAGACGGGAAATACTAAATCGTGGCGGCGCAAATTCAGGCTGCTGCTGATAATAGTTGGGCCAGGGCTTATCGTCATGGGCGGCGGGAACGACGCGGGCGGCGTTTCTGTCTATGCGCAGATGGGCCAGGATTACGGCATGAAGCTGCTCTGGACCCTCGTGCTGCTGTTCCCTATCCTCTATTTCTGCCAGGAAATGGTGGTACGGCTCGGTGCCGTCTCCGGCGTGGGACATGGCAAACTGATTTTTTCCAGGTTCGGGAAATTCTGGGGGACCTTCTCCGTCTTCGATTTGTTCGTGATCAACGCGGTCACCATCGTCGTCGAATTCATCGGCGTCGAGCAGTCGCTGTCGTTCTTCGGCATGTCCAACTTCTGGGCCGTTGCCTCGTCGGCGATCCTGCTCTTCGCGGTCATGGCCGGCGGCACCTACCGCTACTGGGAGCGGTTCCTGATCTTCCTGGTGATCGCGAACTTCATCACATTTCCGATGGTCTACTTCACTCGCACCAGCGCCTCCTCCAGCTTCGCGGGCGTGGTCCCGAGCATGCCCGGCGGGCTGAACGCGACCCTGCTACTGTTGGTCGTCGCAGTCGTGGGTACCACCATCGAGCCGTGGCAGCTCTTCTTCCAGCAGTCCAACGTGGTCGACAAGCGCATCACGCCGCGCTGGATGAACTACGAACGTATCGACACGGGTGTGGGCGTGGTCATCGAGGTGATCGGCGCGCTCGTGATCATGGGCGCGTGCGCCTTCGGTCTGGTGCACACCAGTGCCTTCGGCAACTTCAACAACCTGAGCACCACATTCGCGCAGTTGCAGCACCATGTCGGCCACGGCGTCGGTGACCTGCTAGCCATCGCCGCGCTCGACGGTTCCCTGATCGGTGCCAACCTGACGGCGCTGACCACCACCTACACGCTCGGCGATGTGTACCCGAAGATGCGGCACTCGCTGCACTGGAAGATGAACCAGGCACCGTGGTTCTACGGCCTGTACGCGATTTTGGTGGGGCTGTCCGCCGTGGTGACGCTGGCCTGGGCCAACGACCTGAACGTGGTCATCAACGGGGTGGAGGCGCTCAACGGCGTCCTGCTGCCATCGGCCCTGGTCTTCTTGATCCTGCTCGCCAACGATAAGCCGATACTCGGGCCGTGGACCAACACCGCCGCGCAGAACTGGGTCGCCGGCATCATCGCCTGGGTCGTGCTCACCTTCTCGCTGGCACCGCTGGTCACTACCTTCTGGCCGGTCATCACGCTGAAGCAGTCCTTCTACGGACTTGGCGTCTGCACGGTCCTCGGGATAGCCGCTGCGGTCTTGCTGTTGCGGTTCCGGTCCGTCAGGGACGAGCAGGCAGCCCTGGACCCCGCCAGCAACAGGCGCCCGTCCGGGATGGATCGCGGTGAGTGGCGCCGGGAACTCAGGGAACGCCGGGCCGCATGGCGGACTCCGCCGATCCATACGCTGCAGCGGCCCGTCCTCAGCATGTCGCGCAAGATCGGGCTGCTGACGCTGCGCGGCTATATCGTCTTCGCAATCATCATCATGGTGATCAAGCTCATCCAGTACACCACGGCACATCACTGACAGCAATGGCGGGAACGGCCATTTTCCCGCAAGAACTTGGCCACGCGCGGTCGCACGCGGTCGCGCGGTCGCACTCGGGCACGCGGTCGCGTGCCTGTGCGCTTTACCAGGCGGGTTTGCGTTCGGCGCGACAGCATGCCGATGGCACCATCGAGCCCGCTCCAGAGGCCCTCAACGTGTCAATGGCACCATCGAGCACAGGGTCGGTCCGGCACGGGGCTGGGCGCCGGGCGGCTAATAGTGCCACTGGTGCGTTTGGAGCCGTCGCTGGCGGGCTCAATGGTTCCACTGACCTGCTAGAGCGCGGCCTGTGCTGGCCCCGGGCGGCGCGGCGTGAAAACAACGTGGAAGTTTACCGCTTCGTGTCCGTCTGTCATACGTATACGACGGTTAAACTTCCACGATGCGGTAGAACTCCACGTTAAACCGGGATTCTAGACCGACCCGTGAGTCACACCGGAACTGTCAGGCACCGTGCGGCACACAAGCTGCTTCCCGCATCAGGCGTACTATGGGCCAAGGGCGCGCGGCCGCTTAGGGTCCCGGTAAAGCGGACCAGAGCCGTTATCCGAGGGGGCGGACCAGAGCCGTTATCCGAGGGGGGAGCCAAAGCCGGGAGGTCGCGCCACGGTCAAGTTGCCGGTCATGCCCGGTCATGCCGGACCCGGAGCCCCTTGGGTCATACGGTCATATCTGGGCGGGACACGGTGCCCGGGACCGCTGGGCGGGACGCTGGGCCGCGCAGGGTGTAGCCGACGCCGCGGCGGGTGTGGATGAGCGGCGGGCCCAGCCGGTGCAGCTTGCGGCGCAGGTAGCTGACGTAGGTCTCCACGATCTGCGCTCGGCCGGCATAGTCGTCGCCCCACACGTCCCGCAGCAGCTGGTTACGGGACAGCACGCTGCCCTGGTGCCGCATCAGGCAGGCCAGCAGCCGGAATTCGGTAGGCGACAGATCTACCGGCCGGCCTGCCCGGTGCACGGTCCAGCGGGACTGGTCAAGGACAACGTCCCCGGAGCGGAGGATCTCCCGCTCCGGGGACAGTACCTCAGAGGACAGTACCTCAGGGGACAGTACCGGTGAGTCCAGCATCACCAGTGCGAGCCCGCCTCTAGCGTCGACGTGGCGCTAGGCGTGGGTGTCGCGGTGCTGATCGGGTGCGATGCCGGGATCCCGCCGCCCAGGTATCCGCCCACGTCGCCCGCGCTGAGCGGGCTGTACAGGACGATGCTCGCGTGCAGCAGGCCGTGCGACCGGCTGCCGACGACCATGGCCAGGTCGCCGCGGGCCAGGCTGCTCGTGGTACCCGCGGTCGAGTACGCGCTCATGGCATACGTGGACGGGTCATAGACCGGGGTGCCGCTGGTCGGCATCGTGGCGGTCTGCGACACGCTCGCGGTGCCCCGCGAGATCGTGACCGTGACGGTCAGATCCGTGCCCGCGACCTGAATCGTGGACGTCTGAGGCTGCGCGCTCGGCGTCAGCAGGCTCTGCGCGGTGGTCGCGTCGCCCGCCATCTGGTTAACGGCCGGGATCATCTCGCCGCCGCTGACAGCCTCGGTCGACGCGGTGCCGCTCGCGGTCATCGCGGTGGTGCCCATCGTGCTGTCCGAGACGTTCTCGTACTTGGTGTTGCCAGACAGCACCCACAGGTGCATGGAACCGTTCTTGGACTCCAGGATGAGGAACTGCTGCGACGCGAACACCACGATGCCGCGCTGCTCATCCATCGTCTTGCCGTGCTGTGAAGTCTGGTCGAGCGTCTGCTGGCTCACGCTGGCGAGCTGGTTCATGCTCGTTCCCATCGAGGAACTCCAGCCGTTGACCGCAGAGCTGAGCAGGCTGAACAAGCCCATACCGGAGGATGAGCCGTGGCCCCCGAGGCGGGAACTGAACGAAGCCGACCGCGCGGCGGACGGTGCGGAACCGTGGCTAGCGACTACCACCGCTGCCGCGCCGCCGCCGAGCACAAGAGCGCTCGCGGCGATCGCGACACGGGTTTTCACATTCGCCCGGCCATTTCGCCGAGGGCGGCCCAGAGGAGGGCGGCGCTGCATCGAAGTCTCCTTCCGTGGAAGCTCCCCACGGAACGAGACTGCCCTGGCCGCGCCCGGTCCGATAGTCAATCGGACGGTACGTAAGCAGTACGTCAGCGTGCTCACATCTGTTCGGGGACCGGTATGCCCAGCAGATCGAGGCCGAGCGTCAGCACACGCAGCGTGAGCGAGCACAAGGCCAACCGTGACTCGCGCAGCGAATCGGATGGCGCATGCAGCACCGGGCATTCTTCGAAGAACACAGTGAACTGGCTAGCCAGTTCGAACAGGTATGCGCACAGGCGATGCGGCTCGTGCGTCTGCGCCACCGCGGCGACCGCCGTGCCGAACCCGAGCAGCCGCAGTGCCAGCGCGCGCTCCGCCGGATGGGTGATCGTGATCGGGGACGTAACACCCCGTTCGTTATGATCACCCTTCCTGAAGATCGACCGGATCCGGACGGCCGCGTATTGCAGATACGGTCCGGTGTTACCGCGGAAGCTGACCATCCGGTCCAGGTCGAAGATGTACGCGCTGTCGTGCGCGGTGGACAGGTCGGCGTACTTGACCGCGCCGATGCCGACCGCCTCGGCGATCCCGGCCAGTTCGGCGTCGGCGAACTTGGCGGCGTCGGGCCGCTCCGCGATGAGCGCGCGGGCCCGTTCCACCGCACCCCGCAGCAGGCCGGTCAGCGGGGGCGTGTCACCCTCCCTGGTGCGCAGCCGGCCGCCATCCGGGCCCTGCACCATGCCGATCTGCTCATGCCGGAACGGCACGCCGCCGGGGATCCAGCCGGCCGCCCGTGCCACCGCGAAGACCATCTGGAAGTGCAGTGCCTGCTCCGAGCCCACGACGTACAGCGCCTCGTCGGCGTTCAGCTTGTCCACCCGGTACCGGACCGTGGCCAGGTCCGTGGTGGAGTAGTTCCAGCCGCCGTCGCTCTTGCGGATGATGACCGGCAGCGGGCTGCCGTCCCGGCCGGTGAACCCGTCGGGGAACACGCACAGCGCGCCGTCGCTGACCACCGCCAGGCCCTTGGCGACCAGGTCGTCCGCGGTCGCGGCGAGCAGGTCGTTGTAGAAACTCTCGCCGCGGATGTCGTCGTCGGTCAGCGTGACCCGCAGCAGCGCGTACGTGTCGCGCAGGTACGCCTTGGACAGCTCGACGACCTCGCGCCAGATCGCCATCGTGCCGGGGTCGCCGCTTTGCAGTTCGACGGTCCTGGCCCGGGCCCGGTCCGCGAACGCGGGGTCGCTGTCGAACTTGCGCCTCGCGTCGGCGTAGAACCTGTTCGGGTTCGTCCGCAGCAGGTCCGCCTCGGTGGAATGCTCGCCCACGTCCAGGAGATGCTCGATCAGCATGCCGAACTGCGTGCCCCAGTCGCCGACATGGTTGTCCCTGATCACGTGCTCGCCGGTGAAGTCCAGGATCCTGGCCAGGGCATCGCCGACGATCGTCGTACGCAGATGACCGACGTGCATTTCCTTGGCGACGTTCGGCGAGGAGTACTCGACGACGACGGTCCGCGGGCTGCTGGTCGTCGCAACGCCAAGGCGCGAGTCGGCCCGCAGGTCAGTCGCCGAGGAGGCGATCCACTCGTCGCGCATCGTGAAGTTGATGAACCCGGGCCCGCTCACCTCGGGCGCCGCGCACATGCCGGTGACGTCGAGGTTCGCCGCGATCTCAGCGGCGACCTCGCGGGGCGGCCGTCCCGCCCGCTTGGCCAGCGGCAGCGCCGCGTTCGACTGGAAGTCGGCGAACGAGGACGGCCGGATCAGCGGGTCGACGTCGTCAAGCCGGTAAAGACGTTGTGCCGTATCGCGTACCCGGGACGCGAGAACCTGCTGTGGATCGGCCATGTACTCAATGCTATCGACGCCTTAAAAGGGAATTACCCCGGCGCAGGAAGTGGCGCTCGCGGCCGGCCGGGAGCCGCTGGTTGATCTTCTCGGTGATCTGGCCGCGGGCCAGGTCGGCCGCCAGCACGCAGGCCGCGGTGATCGCGCGGGCCTTGCTGGCCCCGTGCGCGATCACCACCGTGCCGCCCAGGCCGAGCAGCGCCGCGCCGCCGTAGCTGTCCGCGTCCAGCCTGGCGGACAGCTCACGCAGCCCGCGCCGCTGCAGGAACGCGCCGACCCGGGCGGCCCGGGTGGCCGTCATCGCGTCGCGGGCCTCGTTGACGGCGAACCGGATCGAGCCCTCCAGCGTCTTCAGCGCGACGTTGCCGGTGAACCCGTCGGTGACGATCACGTCGAGCTGGCCGGCCAGAAGGTCGCCGCCTTCCACGTTGCCGGCGAAGAGCAGCGGTTGCGGCTGGTCCGCGGCGAGCAGTTCGTGCGCGCGGCGGGTGAGCTTGTTGCCCTTGCCGGGTTCGGCCCCGATGGTCAGCAAGCCGACACGAGGGGCGGTCACGCCGAGCGCGAGCTGCGCATAGGCGACCCCGAGCTGGCCGAACTGCACCATCATCTCCGGCTTGGGGTCGGCGGTGGCGCCGGCGTCGATGAGCACGGTGCGGCTGGGATGGGTGGCGAGCACGACCGCCAGCCCCGGCCTGAAGACGCCGGGGAGGGCGCGCAGCCGCAGCCTGGCGGTTGCCACGATCCCGCCGGTGGAGCCCGCCGAGACAACGGCGGACGCGTCGCCGCGGCGGACCAGCTGGCAGGCCACCGCGACCCCGGACCGAGGCCGGCGCAGGGTGGCCAGGGCACCTTCGTCCATCGCGATGCTGTCTTCGGCCGCGACCACACGCAGCTCGCCGTCGGCGCCGAGGCTGGCGAGCGACTGGCGCAGCCGGCCGGCCGGGCCGGTCAGCACGATCCGGACGCCGTGCTGGCGCTGCGCGGTCAAGGCACCCGCGATGACCTCATCGGGGGCGTAGTCGCCGCCCATCGCGTCCACGGCCACCACGGGTTCGCCGGCCCGTCCGGTTTCCGGTGTGCTCAGCGGGTCACCGGTCTCATCGTCGTCCCTGGTCCTCCGCCTTGCATCCGTTACCGGCTCTCATTATGTCCCACCGCAGTACCGCCTCTGGCGGAGGATACTTCCGCCGGAAATGGGTCTTGATCCGTCGGCTGAGGCCAGCGGCCGACTAGGATACCCTAAAACCTACAGACTATAACGTATTAAATACTAATCGACCGGAAGTTCCCTCGGCGCCGTGAAATTTCTACCGATCCGGTCGAATACTTCGGCTCTCGCATGGTATTTCTCTCGTCAGGATGCGACCGGACCCTCCGCAGGCAGTGTCCGTGACGGCGAGTGCACCCAGGAAGGGAGCGGGAACCATCAAGGTGGCCGAAACGTAAATATTCTGAGAGTAGTTCTAGTCCGTGCCGGCCCGTCGCAAACTGGAAACGGACGGACGCGGACGTGCTCGGGGGAGCCGCTGGGGAGCGGCCCGCTCTAAGAAAGCGGGGTCTTTAGGGGAATTCTTAACGCGTGCTTAAGCGGTCTTAGCGACCGCGCACACGCCAGGACGACAGGAGAAGGCGCGTGACTGAGATTCAGCAGGTCGTCCCGATGGCCCGGTCCGCGGGCCGGGGGTTCCACGCCTACTCGGCGAAGCACCTAGACATGCTCGTCAGCAGGGCCGGCCTGACGCCGGACGAACGGCTCGCGGTGCGCGCGGTCGCTACCGTCTTGCCTTTCCGCACCAATGCGTACGTGGTGGAGAGCCTGATCGACTGGGACGCCGTGCCCGACGACCCCATCTACCGGCTGGTCTTCCCGCAGCCCGACATGCTGCCCGCCGCGGACGTGGCCCGGCTCGGCGACCTTCTGCGCCGCGAGGCCCCCGCTGACGAGGTGAAAGCCGCCGCCCACGAGGTCCGGATGCGGCTCAATCCGCACCCGGCCGGCCAGTTGCTGCTGAACGCGCCGAGCCTGGATGGCCGGCCGCTGCCCGGCCTGCAGCACAAGTACCCCGAGACCGTCCTGTTCTTCCCCCGGCAGGGCCAGACCTGCCACGCCTACTGCACGTACTGTTTCCGCTGGGCGCAGTTCGTGGACGAGCCCGGGCTGAAGATGGCCACCGACGACGTCGAGACGCTCGTGGCCTACCTCGCGGAGCATCCCGAGGTGGCCAATGTGCTGATCACCGGCGGCGACCCGATGATCATGGGCGAGGCGGTGCTGCGCCGCTATATCCAGCCGCTGGTGTCCGACCCGAGGCTCGACCACATCGAGACGATCAGGATCGGCACCAAGTCGCTGGCCTACTGGCCGCAGCGGTTCGTCACCGATCCGGACGCCGACGCCACCCTCGCGCTGTTCGAGGAGGTCGAGCAGGCGGGCAAGTCGCTGGCGATCATGGCCCACTTCTCCCATCCGCGCGAGCTAGAGCCGTCGATGCTGGCCACGGCGGTCCGGCGGATCCGCCAGACCGGCGCGACGATCAGGACGCAGGCGCCGCTGATCAGGTCGATCAACGACAACCCGCAGTCCTGGCAGAGCATGTGGCGCACCCAGGTGCGGATGGGCATGATCCCGTACTACATGTTCGTCGAGCGGGACACCGGCCCGCAGGACTACTTCGCGGTGCCGCTGGCCCGTGGCTACGAGATCTTCCGCGACGCCTACCAGGGCGTGTCCGGCCTGTGCCGCACGGTCCGCGGCCCGTCGATGTCGGCCACCCCCGGCAAGGTGTGCGTGGACGGCGTGGCGAGGATCGCCGGCATCGACGTGTTCACGCTGCGCATGATCCAGGCGCGCGATCCGAAGCTGGTCGGCACCCCGTTCTTCGCCCGGTTCGATCCGAACGCGACCTGGCTCACCGATCTGGAACCGGTGTTTGCCCCTCGCTTTCCCTTTGAGCCGGCGCCGGAAGGGCTGCCTGACCTGTGGGCCGACGTCTTGCCTGCTTGACGGCGACGCAGGACGCCGCCGCCACCAGCACCACCGCGATCGGCATGATCATCGTCTCGCGCATCGCGGGCACGTAGCCGTCGGTGAAGGTGACCGCGCCCAGGCGGGTCAGTTCGGCCGCGAGGGCGTGCGTGCTGCCGGCCGGGAGCTTAGGCTGCGGGGTGCCGCCGGTCAGGCTGGACGCCGCCTGCCGGAAGCCGCTGATGAACGGGCCCCGTGCCTGCGCCGGCAGCACCGCCGCCTGCTTGGTGGCCTGGGCGGTCAGCGTGACCACCATCCGGCTCTCCAGCAGCGCGCCCACAGCGGCGCTGCCGATCACGGAGCCGACCTGGCGGGTTGTGTTCATCACGCCGGAGGCCGCCCCGGCCAGCTGCGGGCTGATATCCCGCATGGCCGTGGTGGTCAGCGGTGCGAACGTGCCGCCCATGCCGACGCCGGCGATCAGCAGCGAGGGCAGGAAGTCATACCACCGCGAGTTAGTTCCGGCGACCAGCACC
>Ga0335074_10007579_pt1 | contig 15044 bp, 10 predicted proteins | sample Lox_Sample_23_FD_206715 | JGI IMG/M metagenome (GOLD analysis project Ga0335074, IMG submission 206715) | Soil microbial communities from Loxahatchee National Wildlife Refuge, Florida, United States - Lox_Sample_2.3 | ecosystem: Environmental > Terrestrial > Soil > Wetlands | place: USA...
AGTTCAGGCAGCGCCGCGGCCGCTACGGCGGCGTTTTCGCTGCCCAGTTGTTGCTGCGCTCCTTCTTGCACTCGTTGTTGCCGCTAGCCTTCTTGTGTCCGCAGTGAGCAGGAAGGAACCGTTCGATGGCGCGCGGTCGGCCGGAGGGAGGTGCCCGCGATGAGTACACCGACGTCTGTTCCTCGTCCGCGGCTGCCAGGCCTGGACGTAGCTGACTCGGCGCTGCTGGCGAGTTTGCTTGAGCAGGCGCCGGTCGGTTTCGCCTTCATCGGCCCTGACGGCCGCGTCCGCCGGATGAACCAGGCGATGGCCTGGTTGCTCGGTGTTGACGGAGCCGGCCACGCCGAGACGGCTGACCAGGTCGGGCAGGACGGCGTGGCGGCAGTGCGCGCCTGGCCGCCGGACCTGGCCGAGGCCGCCGAGTCCGCGCTCAGCCGCGTCGCATCGGGTGACCGGCCGGTCCCGAGCACAGAGCATGCGCTTGCCGTGCCGGCCGCGACGGCGGCCGACGGGACCGGGGGCGACAGGACCGGCGGCCTGCGCTACTGGTCGTTTTCCTGGTTCCCATCGACAGACGGGGACGTCAGGGGGGTCGGCACGATCTCGGTTGAGGTGACACAGCAGCGCATTGCCGCGGAGGCACTACGACGCAGCGAAGAGCGGTACCGCTCGCTCGTGCAAGCCGGAGCACAGGTTGTCTGGGTCACCCGGCCGGACGGTGAGATCGCTGAAGATTCCCCCGAATGGCGCTCCATCACCGGGCAGACGGCTGACGAGTACCTCAGCAAGGGGTGGCTGGACGCGATTCACAGCGATGACCGCGAGCGCGTCGAGGCCTCCTGGCGCGAGTGCGTCCGCTCCGGGAAGGTCTTCGACAGCCGTTACCGAGTCCGCAGCCGGACTGGTTCTTACCGGCACTACGACGTGCGCGCCGTGCCGATCGAGCGCGACGGCAGGATCATCGAATGGATGGGCGCCAGCACCGACGTCACCGCGCAGCGCGAGGCAGAGGAGATGCGAGGGCGGCTGACTGAGCAATTGTCCGCCGCAGCGCTGCGCACCGCGCGGTTGCAGCAGGCGACGTCCATGCTGGCCGAGGCGCTGACCGTCGAGCAAGTCGTCCAGGTCATCACCGAGGTTGGCCGATCTGCGATCGGGGCTGAGCGGTCCGCCATGGCCATACTGGACACCGAGCGCCTGCGGCTACGCACGATCAATCCGGGCGGCCTGCCAGATAGCCCTGGCGCCCCGGCCAGCGACATGCCGCTGTCGGTGCCCAGCGTGATGACGCTGGCGATCACCACGCGGCGTCCGCTCATGCTGGAGAGCCCCGAGGCATTGCGCAGGTGCATGGATGCCGAGGGCGTTGATCTCAGCCTGTTCCTTGAGCACAGCGACGAGAAGGCGTGGGTAGGCCTGCCACTGCTGTCCTCAGGTGCCTCGCTCGGCGCGCTGCGGTTCTCCTTTACCCGGCCGCGTCAGATTACCGAGGAGGAGAGGGTCTTTCTCGAGGCGCTGGCCGGTCAGTGCGCGCTGGCCCTGGAGCGAGCCACGCTATACGAGCGGGAGCACACCACCGCGGAGACATTGCAGCGCAGCTTGCTGCCGGACACGCTGCCCACAGTTCCCGGCATCATCCTCGAGGCCCGGTGCCTGCCCGTCACCCGGAACATGGAGATCGGCGGCGACTGGTACGACGCATTCCGGCTGCCGGATGGCCGGCTGGCTGTAGCAACCGGCGACGTCATGGGCAAGGGACTGACGGCCGCGGCCGGGATGGGCCGGGTGCGCAACGCGCTGCGCGCGCTGGCGCTGACCGACCCCCGACCCGCCGCGGTACTCTCCGGCCTTGACCGGCTGTTCCTCGCGACCGAGCTTGCCGAGCAGGTCACCACCGTCGCTTACCTCGTGGTCAACCCGCTCACCGGAGACGGGGTGGCCGGGAACGCGGGTCACCTCCCGCCGCTGCTGCTATCCCCAGACGGGCCGCCGCGCCTCGAGTCCACCGACGCGGGCACTCCGCTCGGCTGGGCCAGCCCGCGCCAGCAGTACACCTTCCGGCTGCCGCCTGGCAACACAGCAGTGCTGTATTCCGATGGACTAGTGGAGAACCGTAAGCGGGGCCTGGATGCCGGCCTGGATGAACTGGTCTCGGTCGCAGCCCAGGCGCCCGCGCCGGTAACCGGCGATCCGGCGCAACTGCTGAACTATCTCGTTGACCGCATGTTGACGGGATACGAGCAGGATGACGACGTGACCGTCCTGGTCCTGCACGTTCCGGCCGGAGACGATCTGGCCGGGGGCCGGAGGCGGGCCGGTTCAGCGCGGAAGGGGAGGGCATGAGGAATGCGGGTACGATTCCCGAGGTTGTGCTCACCGCCCGGGCGCCGTCAGCAGGAGGCGGCCAGTCCGGGCGCTGGCTCGCAGCCGTACGACCTACACCGCCAGTGCGCCTAATGTGGTGGGCGGGAGAGAATCTCGGGCATGACGGGCGCGGTTGCCGCAGGAATCTTGCTCCTGACACGGTTCAGGGAGCGGGATTCTCGCGGTAGGGTCCGATGCTTACCAGGAGGTATGCCGGAGAGGTGGCAGTGTCGCCTGCTAGTTCTGAACGTGATGCCGGGCGCGGCGTGCCCGGTCGGCATCCAGCGAGGGAAGGGGTGACCGCGGTGGCTAGCGCTGCAGGCTCGGCGGCGCGGCGGCAGGCTCGGCCGTCGTCCCAGGCGTCCCAGGGATCGCAAGGATCGCGCCGCGCGCGCGTTCCGCACCAGGCCCGCGGCGGCGACGACGGCAGGGCGCAACTGGCCGACCAGGCAGTGACCCTGGTACCGGACGACGGCGTCAAGGACGGTGTCCCGGCCGCGAGGCGGCCGGCAGAGGGCCGCAGCCGCAAGCCCGCGGCCGCAGGCGATGCTAACGGCACTAGTGCCGAGGAGCAGGTGTCAGCAGGCAACAGCCGTGGCCGCGCCGGCCCGGCTGGCGCCAGTCGCAGGCAGGGAAAGAAGGGCGCCAGTGAGCTGCCGGGCAGGGGAGACCATCGTGACAACGGGAGCATGGACGTGACGGCGGACGCCGAACTGGCCACGGAAGACGGGCTGGACACTGATTCCGACCTAGCGGAAACTGGCGCCCTCGACGCCGACCCAGACCTTACCGAAGTATCGGAAATTGATGGCGACCCCGATCTGGCCGACGTCGCGTTCCTCGACGTCGACGCCGAACTCGAGGAACTTGAGAGCCTCGATGACCAGGACGCTGACTCTGACGAGGCGGCTGCCGACGAGCTGACCGGCGAAACTGACCCGGCGCAGCCGAGGCGAGTGGCTACCGCTGCCGGCGACGACCCGGAGGCAGTGGTGAGCGCCGACGGCGCGACCGCCCAGGCAGCCGAGGCCGCGACCGAGGAATCTGAGGACGAGGCATTCGTCTACGGCGACGACGACGAAGACCTGCCTGCTGCGCAGGTGGCGGTCGCGGGCGCGACCTCGGACCCGGTCAAGGACTATCTCAAGCAGATCGGCAAGGTTCCGCTGCTCAACGCGGAGCAGGAAGTCGAGCTGGCCAAGCGGATCGAGGCCGGGCTCTTCGCCGAGGAAAAGCTCGCTGACAGCGGCGGGCTCCGCCCCGACACCAGGCTGGACCTGGAGTGGATCGCCGACGACGGCAGGCGGGCTAAGAACCACCTGCTGGAGGCAAACCTCAGGCTTGTGGTCTCGCTGGCCAAGCGATACACGGGCCGGGGCATGCTCTTCCTGGATCTCATCCAGGAAGGGAATCTCGGCCTCATCAGGGCAGTGGAGAAGTTCGACTACACCAAGGGCTACAAGTTTTCTACCTACGCGACCTGGTGGATCCGGCAGGCAATCACCAGGGCCATGGCAGACCAGGCCAGGACCATCCGGATCCCGGTACACATGGTCGAAGTGATCAACAAGCTTGCCCGGGTGCAGCGGCAGATGCTGCAGGACCTGGGCCGCGAGCCAACCCCCGAAGAGCTGGCCGCCGAGCTGGACATGACGCCAGAGAAGGTTATCGAGGTGCAGAAGTACGGCCGTGAGCCGATCTCCCTGCACACGCCGCTCGGCGAAGACGGAGACAGCGAGTTCGGCGACCTGATCGAGGACTCTGAGGCGATCCAGCCGGGTGAGGCTGTCAGCTTCACGCTCCTGCAGGAGCAGCTGCACTCGGTGCTGGACACCCTGTCCGAGCGCGAGGCCGGCGTGGTCTCGATGCGCTTCGGGCTGACCGACGGACAGCCCAAGACGCTCGACGAGATCGGCAAGGTCTACGGAGTGACCAGGGAGCGGATCCGCCAGATCGAGTCCAAGACCATGTCCAAGCTGCGTCACCCGTCCCGGTCCCAGGTGCTGAGGGACTACCTGGACTAACTCGCCCGCCCGGTAAGCCATCCGGGCTGGAAAGCTAGCTAATAGCTAAGGCCCCTGACCAGCGGACTGGTCAGGGGCCTTAGCACTGCTGACGGGTGCCCTAGGTGTGCCGTAGCGCGCGGCCGGGAAGACACTTGGCCCCGGACCAAGTCGCTGGTCCGGGGCCACGAATGTGCGGAGGTCAGGAAGTCGTGTCGCCGGACTTGCTCGTCAGCCTGCCTGTCTCGTCCTGGATCTCCACTGCGATCTTGGCAAGAGCATCGGCGTGCTTGCGATTGTGATGAGCGCAGAACAGCAACTCGCCCGAACCCGGAAGCAGCACGCGTACATACGCGGGTGCCCCGCATCGGTCACACAAGTCAAGGGCGGTCAGAGGCCTCGTAGGGGCTATCGCACCGGTCATAATTCGCCTCCTCGCCTCATGGACGGTGCCGGGTCTGTTCCGGTGCCGGTTCTTCCGACCCTGGCGGCAACGGTGCCGACAGTCCGTCCAACCTGTGAACTCCTTACGCATCACAACACCCGGGGCAGCTGTTTGTCATCCCCTGTGGGCCACGAGTATGCCGAGGGCGAACATCCAGCTATGCCCGGCCAGCCACTAGCATTCCCTTATAGGTGTTATGAGTATTAAGTAATCTTTGAGCTATATGCCGAGCGGCGTGGTGACACGAGGCACGGCGCGCATCAGGCTAGTCTGCCCTCAGGACCTGCGTCTGGCACTCTGCCAGCACGGGTGCCGCTCGCTACCGCAGGATTGCCCAGGGAGCCGTCGTGACCGCCGTCAGCACAGAGCCCGCCCCTCCGGTGTCGGCCGCCAAGGGGCCGGCCGCCAAGGGGCCGGCTGGCACAGGTCCGGCCGCTCGGGGCGCTGGCCCGCGCCGTGGACCTGCCGCCGGGTCCGACGGGTATACGGCACGGCACCTCACCGTCCTGGAGGGCCTGGACGCCGTTCGCAAGCGTCCCGGCATGTACATCGGCTCCACGGATGGCCGGGGCCTGGCTCAGTGCCTGGGCGAGATATTCGACAACGCCGTGGACGAAGCCCTGGCGGGCGCCTGCAGCGAGATCGAGGTCATCCTGCATGCAGACGGCTCCGCCGAAGTCCGGGACAACGGCCGCGGCATCCCCGTCGACAACGAGCCGAAGACCGGCTTGCCGGGCGTCGAGCTGATCATGACGCGGCTGCACGCGGGCGGTAAGTTCGGCGGCGGCTCCTACACAGCCTCGGGCGGCCTCCACGGCGTCGGGGCCTCGGTGGTCAACGCCCTGTCGGGCAGGCTCGACGTGTGGGTGGAGAAGGCCGGCTACGAGTGGGCCATGAGCTTCCGCCGTGGCGTGCCAGGCGAGTTCTCCGGCGACGGCCCTGACGCGGCCTTCAGGCCCGCCTCCGGGCTGCACAAGGGCCGCAAGGTAGCCAGGACGGCGACCGGCACCAGGATCCGGTTCTGGCCGGACCGGCAGATCTTCGTACCGGGAGCCGACTGGTCGTTTTCCTGGCTGGCGCAGCAGGCCCGGCAGACTGCGTACCTGGTCCCTGGCCTTGCCATCCGGATCGAGGACGAGCGCCCCCGCCCCAAGCAGCCAGCGCCCGACCACGCAGCGCCGGACCACGCAGTACCCGACCACGGGGGCGACGCGCCAGCGGAGGACTCCGCTGCCGCCGGCCAGCTAGCCCGGTCCGCTGAGTTCCGGTTCGACGGCGGTATCAGCGAGTTCTGTGCTCACCTGTCAGCTGGCGAGCCGGTCACCGACGTGGTCAGGATCACCGGCAGCGGCCAGTTCACCGAGACGATCCCGGTGCTCGACGATGCCGGTCACCTCACCCCGACCGAAGTGGAACGGCAGCTGGACGTCGACGTGGCGCTGCGCTGGGACGCTGGCTACGACAGCACTGTCCGGTCGTTCGTGAACGTCATCGAGACCGCCAAGGGCGGTACGCACGTCACCGGCTTCGAGCGCGCCATCGTAAAGACGCTGAATGACCAGCTCAGGGCCGCGAGGCTGCTGAAGACCGGGGAAGAGCCGGTGGTGAAAGATGACGTACTCGAGGGCCTGACGGCGGTGGTCTCGGTGCGGCTGCCTGAGCCGCAATTCGAGGGTCAGACCAAGGAAGTACTCGGCACACCGGACGCGGCCAAGATCGTCAGCCAGGTGATCTCGACCGAGCTCACTAACTTCCTCGAGGGCCGGGTGCGTGGCAGCAAACAGCAAGCACGCGCCGTGCTGGACAAAGTCGTCGCGGCCGCCAAGACCCGGATCGCAGCTCGTGAGCACCGGGAGAACCAGCGCCGCAAGTCTGCCTTGGCGACGTCGGCGCTGCCAGCCAAGCTCGTCGACTGCCGGTCAGCTGACGACCGGAGCGAGCTGTTCATCGTGGAGGGCGACTCCGCACTCGGGACCGCGAAGAACGCCAGGAACTCGGAGTTCCAGGCGCTGCTGCCGATCCGGGGCAAGATCCTCAACGTGCAGAAGGCCTCGCTCTCCGACATGCTGAAGAACGCCGAGTGCGCTGCCATCATCCAGGTACTCGGCGCCGGCTCGGGCAACGCGTTCGACCTCGACTCGGCCCGGTACCAGCGCGTCATCTTCATGGCCGACGCGGACGTCGACGGCGCGCACATCCGTACCCTGCTGCTGACCCTGTTCCACCGCTATATGCGGCCGATGGTGGAAGCGGGCCGGGTGTTTGCCGCGGTACCGCCGCTGCACCGGATCGAGCTCACCAACCCGCGCAAGAACCAGAGCCGCTACATCTACACCTACAGCGATGGCGAGCTGCAGCGCACCCTGCTGGAGCTGGAACGCAAGGGCCAGCGGTTCAAAGAGCCGCCGCAGCGCTACAAGGGCCTCGGCGAGATGGACGCGCATCAGCTGGCCGAGACCACGATGGATCCACGGCACCGGGTCCTGCGCCGGATCAGGATCGAGGACACCGGGGCCGCGGAGAACATGTTCGAGTTGCTGATGGGCAGCGAGGTCGGGCCGCGACGCGACTTCATCGCGGCAGGCGCATCTGAGCTAGATCCGTCCCGCATCGACGTCTGACGGCCTGCGGCGGCGCATTCCTGCGCGCGTCAGGAAGCGTTCCAGCTGTGCGGCAGCATCGGCGGCGAAAGCCAGCCGCCCGGCGGCTTCCAGGCAGGCTGCGGCAGTGCTCATGATCACCGGTTCGGCCGTCGCGTCAGCGCAGACCGGCGCTCGTAGCGTCGCGTCCCAGTCGGCAGCGCATGCTGCGGCGTCTGTGCCGACCGCGCATGCTGTCCACCGTGTCAGGCCGAAGACTTGCACCGTGCGCCGGAGGGGGCACAGCGCCGCGACGTGCAGGTATTTACGGATGTTGCGACTCTTCTCGACTACCGCCGCTGATTTAAGACTGGCTCGTCGTCAGGGATCAGCCTGGGTGGGCTGTGCTTTCCAGTGGCCGTAACCCGTCTCTCGGCACTCTCTGGCTGTGCGGGCACCGCCAGATCACGAAGACTTCTCCGTTTCCGCGACAAAGTCTTCGTGATCATGGGGCAACGGTGCCGCCGACCGCCGCCAGTTGCTGCCGCACCGGCTCCCCGGAGCTGTCCCGGCGGCCGACCGGACGCGGTAGCTCTACCGGCGTGCCTGCCTCGGTGGCGCCACGGGCTGGCCCCGGTCCGGCCCAGGCGAGGACGAGGACGTCCTCGCCCTTGAGGAAGCGGTGGCAGCGCACGCCGCCGGTAGCGCGCCCCTTCGGCGGGAATTCGGCGAACGGGGTGACCTTGACCGTTCCCGCTCCCGTGCCCGGCAGCGCGCTTGCCGCCCCGGCGACGGTGACCACGACCGGCCCGGATGCAGGGCCGTCCGACGCCGCGTCCTGTACGCCAGCGGCCGGGTCAACGGCGCCGAACCAGATGACCTCAGCCTGTGGCGCCAGCCGGATGCCCGCCATGCCGCCTGCGGCCCGGCCCTGCGGCCGCACCGAGGATGCCGGGAACCGCAGCAGTTGCGCGTCGCTGGTGATGAACGTCAGCTCGGCGTCCTCGTCGGCAAGTTGCACCGCGCCGACCACCCGGTCGCCGTCCTTCAGCGCGATGACATCGAATTCGGCAGCGTTCTGCGGGTAGTCCGGCGTGACGCGCTTCACCACGCCCTGCGCGGTGCCGAGCGCGAGCCCGGCGCCAGCGGCGTCGGCCGCGACCAGGCCGACGACAGTCTCGCCCGGCCCGGTCGTGATGAACTCGCTGACCGGCGCACCGCCGGACAGTGCGGGGGAGTGCGCGCTCGGCGGCAGCGCGGGCAGCTCGAGCACGCCGAGCCGGATCAGCCGGCCGGCGGAGGTCAGCACGCCGACGGTGCCGCGCGCGGTCGAGCCCACCGAGGACACGATGACATCGTGGGCTGCGCGCTGGCCCAGGCTGTCCGAGCCGGACGAACGCCGGGAGCGAGGGCTACCCCGTTCCCCGTCGTTATCGTCGGCTGGCAGGGCCTCCTGCGCGGCTGCAGCGGGCTGCGCGGCGGTGCGTGCCAGCAGGCCCGCCGAGGACAGCAGCACGGTGCACGGCTCGTCGGCCACCTCGAGCGATGCGGCGGTTGCCCTCGGCGCAGCGCCGGTGCCCTCAAGCAGCACCGTGCGCCGTGGGGTGGCGAACTTCTCGCTCACCGCGGCCAGCTCCGAACTGACCAGTTCACGCAGTCGCTGCTCGGAGTCCAGGATCGCGGTCAGCTCGGCGATCTCGGCCTGCAGCGTCTCCCGCTCGCGCTCCAGCTCCAGCTTGTCGTAGCGGGTCAGCCGGCGCAGCGGGGTGTCGAGGATGTACTGGGCCTGGATCTCGGTCAGGTCGAAGACCGACATCAGGCGTTCCCTGGCGGCCGCCGCGTCGTCGCTGGTCCTGATGACCTGTATGACTTCGTCGATGTTGAGCAGCGCGATCAGCAAACCGTCCACCAGGTGCTGGCGGGCCTCGCGCTTGGCGCGGCGGAACTCGCAGCGCCGCCGCACCACGTCGATCCGGAAGTCGACGTAGATCTGCAGCAAGTCCCGCAGCCCGAGAACGCGGGGCTGGCCGTCAACCAGCGCCACGTTGTTGATGCCGAACGTCTCCTCCATCGGCGTCAGCCGGTACAGCTCCTCCAGTACTGCCTCAGGCACGAATCCGGACCGCACCTCGATGACCAGGCGCAGGCCGTTGTTCATGTCGGTCAGGTCCTTGAGGTCGGACACACCGTTGAGCTTCTTGGCCTGCACCAGGTCCTTGATCCGGGCGCTCACCCGCTCCGGGCCGACGCCGTACGGGAGCTCGGTCACCACGATGCCCATCCGGCGCGGCGTGATTTTCTCGATCCTGGCCGTAGCCCTGGTACGGAAGATCCCCCGCCCGGACTCGTAGGCTTCCCGGACGCCGCTCAGGCCGACGATCTTGCCGCCGGTTGGCAGGTCCGGACCGGGCACGAACCGCATGAGAGTCTCGAGGTCGGCATCGGGGTTGGCGATCAGGTGCCGGGCGGCCGCAATGACCTCGCCGAGGTTATGCGGCGCCATGTTCGTCGCCATGCCGACCGCGATCCCGGACGCACCGTTGACCAGAAGGTTCGGGAACGCCGCCGGGAGCACCTCGGGCTGCGTCTGCGAGCCGTCGTAGTTGTCGATGAAGTCGACGGTGTCCTCGTCGAGCGAGCCCGTCATCTCCATCGCCGCCGCGGCCATCCGTGCCTCGGTGTACCGCATCGCGGCGGGGGAGTCGTCCGGCGAGCCAAAGTTGCCGTGGCCGTCGACCAGCGGCAGTCGCATCGACCACGGCTGGTGCAGCCTGACCAGGGCATCGTAGATGGCGCTGTCGCCGTGCGGGTGCAGCCGGCCCATGACCTCGCCGACCACTCGCGCGCACTTGACGTGTGACCGGTCGGGCCGCAGGCCCATCTCGCTCATCTGGTACAGGATCCGGCGCTGGACCGGCTTGAGCCCGTCGCGCGCGTCCGGCAGCGCTCGCTGGTAGATCACCGAATAGGCGTACTCGAGGTAGCTGCCGCGCATCTCATCGGTGACGTCGATGTCAACGATGTTTTCTTCGAACTCGGCGTCCTCGTTAGCGGTGCCGCCGTTGCCTGCCGAGCCGCCGCGACCGCGGCCCGCCCCGGATGACGTCGTGGTGGTGCGTCTAGCCATGCCGCCATTCTGCCGTCCCGGCAGGCGTGCTGCGCGCGCCGCGCCGGTTCACCCGCCGGCGGTCTGTCGACGTACTTGGCATCGATTCGTGCCGTCACAGACCGGGCATAGCAGTAGATAAGGTCACGCGCCAGCGCTCAAACGGATGCCAAGTCGGCGTTCTCGCGAGGCCGGGCCCGTTGTCGGTGCCCCTGGATAGCATGCTGGATGTGGGGACACGCTTCCACGGATGGCCGGAGCAGGCGTACGCGGTGCTGCTGGAGTTGGGAGGCGAGCCATCGCGGGAGACACGCGAGCGGTTGCGGCGTGACCGCGAGGAGCATGTGCGGCGGCCGATGATCGATCTGCTCAATGATCTTGCGGACGCGGACCCGTGGTATGAGGACTTCGCCGTGTGGCGCTACGCCAGCACCGCGTACTGGTGGCAGAACCAGTGCGCCGTCGTGCGGGTGGCCCGCAACATCGAGATCGGATTGCGCTTCAATCTCGACGGCCTGTGCCTGAAGGCCGCATGGTGGTACGCCAGCCCTGAGCAGATCGCATTGTTTCGCGCGGCGGTCGCCGCCGATGAGAGCGGGCGCACGCTCAGCGATCTTCTGTCCTCGCTTGCCGTGGACGGGCACGAGATCCGCGGCGACGTCATGACGCGCGTTCCGCGCGGATACGCCGCCGACCACCCGCGTGCCGGCCTGCTCAAGCACCGGTCGCTCATCGCCGTTCGCGATCTTGAGTCCGACGCCGTGCGTGACGTCGAGCCGGTATATCGCGCTTGCGAGCAGCTGCGCCCACTCCTCTACTGGTTCTCCGAGCACCTGGTCGTCGCGTCGGAGCGGCCAGCGGTGCAGAGATCAAGGACCTGATGGACCCGGATGGTCACGACAGCGAGCAGGCCGCCTGATCTACCAGTACAAGCGCGCGCCGCCGCCTGGCGATCATCCTTGCGCTGTATGCCGCTGCCGCATCGTAACGGTGCGGCAGACGCCCGCGCGGCCGGGAGCGGAGTGTCTGAATCCGGTGCGGGGCCTGGGCCAGCGCAGGGCCTTGTAGCGGTGCCCTCGCTGCCTGGTGCGGTTGACTAGCCGTCGCTCGCGGTGACCTGACGGATGAACTCTTCGATGGCTGGGAATGCCAAATCGGGCCGGTCGCGAAAGACGGCGTGCCGGGCGCCGGGCAGGCGCACGAGGTTGGTTGTGTCTGCTGGAAGTCTTCTGGCCAGTTTCTCGACGACGGGAAGGGGGCACACGGGATCGTCCTCGCCCGCCAGGAGGAGCACCGGGCTTGTCACGCGGTCCAGCAAGCTCCACGGGCTGAAGCGCGGAGCCTCGTCGCGGAAGAAATGCAGGTTGACGTCGGGTGTCTGGATCGACCGGGCTCGCTGCTGCTGCAGTTCCTCGGCCGACCAGGGTTTGCTGCTGTAGAGCGGGCCGCAGACGCGACGGAACTCGGCTCGTGACTCCGCGCTGTTCTCGGCGAAGTCGCGTTCCGCGGCGGCCGCGGCTTCGGTGCCGCCGAGTCGGCGGAAGATCTCAATGCTGAGCTGACTGTCCGCGCATCCGCCGCTCGCATTCGCCAGAATGATGCCGCGTGCATGACCGGGGAAGAGCCCGGCGTAGGTGAGAGCCACCCGGCCGCCAAAGCTGCTGCCCAAGACCACTGGCCTGCGCAGGCCAACCGTGTCACACAACCGTTTGAGATCAGTGGCCCAGGTCCGCTGATTCCAGAATTCGGAGGTGCTGTGATCGCTGCGGCCGTGACCGCGCTGATCATAAAAGAGGATCTGGAAATGATCAGCCAGCGGCGCCAGAGCATCCTTGAGGTTGACATGGTCGGCGCCAGGTCCGCCATGGACAGCCACCAGAGTCGGGCGTTCGATTACCGCCGCTCCATCGGGGACAACGGAAGGCCCTGAAACATCGAACCACAGACTCACGTCACCGAGACTCACCCGCATCTGGCCTCCTCGAGCGGCGCTGAACTGCAAAGACCATGCCAGTCTCGGTGATCGTCATCGCTGGCCGCCCGGCATCCAAGTCTTTACGCTCATCGCTAACGCCATGGGCGATCCATGCAGGGCGCTTTGGTTACCTCGCTCCACCTCGCCGCCCTGTTGGCCGACGAGACCACCGCACAGGCGATCCAGCTCTACACCGCGCGGAGCGGCTGCCAGCGAGCTCAGGTCGCCGAGAAGCCGCCGTCTACCCGGATCATCTGACCGGTGACGTAGCCGCTGGCCTTGCTCGCCAGGAACACGGCGGCGCCGGCGAAATCTGCCGGAACGCCATTGCGGCCCACCATCGTCCTGGCAGCCAGCGCCGCCAGCCGGGCCGGGTCGGCAGAGACCTCAGCGGTGAGCGGCGTCACCACGAAGCCGGGGCAGATCGCGTTGCAGCACACGCCGTGGCGCGCCCAGGCCTCTGACTGCGACCTGGTCAGGGATGCGACGCCGCCCTTGGCCACCCCGTAGCCGCCGCTGTTACCGAACGCGCGATCCGCCTGCTGCGAGGTGATGTTGATGATCCGGCCCCAGCCACGCTCGGCCATCTGCGGGCCAAACTGCTGCCCCAGCAGGAACGGGGCTGTCAGGTTCACGGCCAAGAGCTCGTCAAACACATCGGCAGTAACCTCGGCCAGCGGCGGCCGGAGGTTCAGCCCTGCGCTGTTCACCAGGATGTCCGGCGGCCCGAACGGACTGGCCGCCTGGCCGGCCGCCCAGGCCACGGCTTCCCGGTCGCCGAGATCGGCACTGACGGTCGAGACGCGGCAGCCCGCCGCTGTCAGCTCGCCGGCCGCATCACTCAGGTTCGCCTGGTCCCTTGCGATGATCACCACGGCTGCCCCGGCCTGCCCGAGCGCGAGCGCGATGCCGCGGCCGATCCCGGAACTGCCGCCGGTGACAACGGCCACGCGATCGCGCAGCGAGAAAAGCTGATCAAGGTAGGAGTTCATGGTCCAAACTTCGTTCAGTGCGGGAACGGGCGGTACCTCGCCGATGCAGTCATGGCCCTTCATCGGACGGCCAAGATCAGTTACAGTCAATCAGACGCATGATCAGATGTCCGGACTCAGGTGGGACAGGCAATGCATCTGCGGCTATGGGCGATAGCGGCGAGCGTCTTAGCAGTGCTCGCGGTGCCGGCCACCGCGCAGGCAAGCGTCGGGGTCGGCATTCAGGCTGGCCCGGTCCGGCTGGCCGGTACTGCTCACGCCGGTGGCAGCTACTCGTTGCCGGCTGTGCTCGTCACGAACACCGGTACGAGCCCTGAGTCGGTCAGCATCAGCGTCGACCGGGTGTCGGCTGGCAACGGGCGCACGGTGCCGCCGTCGTGGGTACACGCGAGTGGTGCGGTCACGCTCGGTGCCCGGCAGTCGGCGCGCGTCCCGCTGGAACTTGTCGTGCCGGCGACCGCCAGGCCCGGCCGGTACTTCAGCGATGTGCTCGTCAAAGCCGGCGCGCCGAACCCGGCTAGCGGCGCGACCTTCGATGCGGGCGCGGCCACGGACCTGGCGTTCACGGTCGAGCCCGGCCTGGTGTCGAGTCCCTGGTTCAGCGTGCCGATCTGGGTGCTTCCCGGCATCGGTGTGGTGCTGTTGCTCGCCGCAGCTGCTGGCTTGATGCGCCGGTTCGGCGTGCGCGTGCGGATCGAGCGCGAGTGGGCCAGGACTAGTTCGCTGACAACGCGGGCAACCGACGTGTCCCGGTTGCGCCGGCCGTCGCGGCGCCTCGTCGCGCGACTGGCCGTGCCGGTCGCGGTGACCGCGCTCGCGGGCTGCGGGACGGCCGCGGCACCGCAGGGCTCCAGCAACGGCGCCACCGTCACGCTCACCTTGCACACTGTCTCCGACGTGCGCTCAGCGGTCGTCAGCCCGACCCGCGGCACGTTCACTAGCTGCAGCGGCGGCAGCGCCGTAGATCACACGCACTCGACCGGCAAGCTGCTCGGCTTCCCTGACGGCACCTGCTCGTTTTACCCGATCACGGTCACGAACCAAGGTGTGCCATCGCACATCGAGGTATACGGGTCAGACGCAGCCGCGGCCGACGGTAACGGTCAGTGGGCGCTGTGCAGCGCGGGTGAGCATCCCCCGGTTACCTGCCTCGACGCGCACCATGAGCCGGGTCTCAATCAGTTCCGGCTGGCGAACTTCAACCAGGCAGGGAAGACGTATCCGGCTGGCCTGACGGGCAATCTCAGCTGCGATCACGTATTCAATCTGTCGCGTGGCTGCTGGGCCGGGCATGGCGCCCGGCAACTGGAAGGCATCAAAATCACTGGCCCTTCGCAGACCACGGACACCTCGACTACCTGGACGATGACGGTCACCTGGTTCGCAGTGCCGGGGAAAGCCTGACCGCAGTCGCCGGCCCGGCGACTGCAGTCCGTGGCGGTAGCAGACCCGGCTCAGGTCGTCCGGGGCAGGGGTCCGCGGCGGCGTGTGTGCGGCTCGGGCGCTGCTTTCTCGATAACGAGTCGCGCGGCCGCTGCCATCCGCTGCGCCTCGGCACGTACCGCGGCCGAACCGGCATC
>Ga0335074_10007580_pt1 | contig 15043 bp, 6 predicted proteins | sample Lox_Sample_23_FD_206715 | JGI IMG/M metagenome (GOLD analysis project Ga0335074, IMG submission 206715) | Soil microbial communities from Loxahatchee National Wildlife Refuge, Florida, United States - Lox_Sample_2.3 | ecosystem: Environmental > Terrestrial > Soil > Wetlands | place: USA: Florida...
CCAGGAAACCTACCATCTTCCCATAACGGTTGATAACAACCAGATTCCGGCCAGCACCACGCCTTATGTGGTTCCGAATAACGGATACTCAGTCGTCGATCCGCGCGCGCCATTCCAGAACTTCCTCCTGCTTGAAGAGTCGTTCAGCGAGGGCACGCAGAGTTACCAGGCAGGGATCGTCGAAGTGACTCAAAAACTGGCGCACGGAGCGGCATTCCAGGCAAACTACACCTACGCGAGAAATCTTGACGATGCCCAGGGCACCGACGCACCCAGCGCGTACGCGAGTGAGGAGCCCTACGCCGTTGAGATTGCCAACCGTTTCGACATCAAGTCCGACCGCGGCAATGTTGTGGGGATGCCGCGCCAACGCTTTATGCTGACGGGAACGTACGAGCTTCCCTTCGGGCGGGGAAAACTGCTCGCAGGGCCGGAGCGGCTGAATCCAGTAATTGGAGGCTGGACGGTGAGCACGGTGACGACGTTGCAGACAGGCCAATGGCTTACGCCAACCATGCCCCCGGCAGACGATCAATCGAACACCGACATGATCGTGCGAAGCCAGGGCGGAGCCGTTGCGCGGCCCGATTGCGTTGGAGATCCGGCCGCCGGACGAAGTGGCACGCAATACTTCAACATCAGCGGCTTCGCTCTGCCACCGGTGAATGCCGGGAGGTTTGGGACTTGCGGCGTCGGTATCCTCGAGGGGCCCGGCATGATCGACGTGGACGCGGGTCTGGCCAAAGCCTTCAACTTTGGCGAGCGTTTGCGTGCCCGATTCGAAGCGACGTTTACTAACCTCCCCAACCACACGAATTATGCACCGCCGGCCTTGAATATCGGGAGCCCCTCCAGCTTTGGACAGTTGAGTTCCGCGCTGCCGCAGGGCGAGGGAGGCAACCGCACTGGTCAATTAGCCATTCGATTCGACTTCTAGACGTGTGCTCATTTGCCGAGCAACTTTGGCGGCGCGCTGAAAGTTTCTCGTGGCGCGCCGACACTTTTTTCCGGTACTCATTGCATACCGCCCAACGCGCCTCTACGGCGTCAGCGTCATCTTGCCCACGCCATCCCGATAATGGCCGGCAATGTTGAATGCTTCATCGATGCGATCGAGCGGCCGCGTGTGCGTCAGCACCGGCGCAAACCACGCCGGATGCGCCTGCAGCAATTCCAGCGCCTCTTCCGTCTCGTGATTCGACCGGCGCACGTTGAACAACGTCAGTTCCTTGCGCCGCATCGCTGAGGCATCCACGCGGATAACCGGAGTGGTATGAATCCCCGTAAGCGCCACGCGTCCTGCATTGCGCGTCATCTGCATCGCCTGGATCGTCGTCTCTTCGCCGGCCGCGCAGTCAATCGCGAGATCGACCCCGCGCTGCCCGGTTGCCTTCAGAACCTCCTTGACGGCCTCGCCCGGCTCGATGGCCGCATGAGCGCCGATTCCTTTCGCCAATTCGCGCCGATGCGCCAGAGGCTCCACCGCCCAGATCTTTCCTGCGCCGGCGGCGCGCAACGCGGCGATCGTCGTCAGTCCGATCGGCCCCGCCCCAATAACCACAACCGTCTCGCCCAACCGCAGTGTCACCAGCCGCAGAGAATGGATCGCAATCGCCAGCGGCTCCGCAAGTGCCGCCTCGCCAAACGACATCTCCTTCGCGATCGCCTTGAAATTCGCCACCGGCAAATTCACCAGCTCGCGGAAAAAACCCGGATGGTGCGGCGTGCTCAAAAAGCGAATATTCGCGCACACGTTGTGGTGCCCGCTCAAGCAGAATTCGCAGTGATAGCAATAGTGCGCCGGTTCCAGCGCGCCGCGGTCGCCCACGGCCAGTCCGGTCACGCCGGCGCCGGTCTTCACAATGGTTCCCGCGGGCTCGTGCCCCAGCACCATCGGGTACGCGTTGGGAGTGCCGCCGACCGCGCCCTCGCTGTAGGCATGCAGATCGGACCCGCACACGCCCACTGCCTCGATCCGGACCTGGACTTCGCCCGGCCCCGGGTCGGCAATCGGCATATCGGCAAATCGAAACGAATGTGGTGAGACAAGCTCCGCGGCGCGCATCGTACCTTCTTTCACACAAACGATATCGCATCGCCAAGGACGTGGGAAAGCCGCCTCGCGGCCACCGAATCATCACACCTTGCGTGGTGTAAAATCAACCCACCCCTGGCTCAATCTCGCTCCATCGGGAAAAACTCACGTGGACGCCTCCGGAAAGCCCAGTCTGGTCGGTTCTACTCTCTCCCACTACCGGATCAACAGCTCAATTGGTGCGGGTGGAATGGGTGAGGTGTATCGCGCCACCGACACGAATCTGGGCCGCGACGTGGCTCTCAAGGTTCTGCCGCCCGATATGGCCGGCGACGCCGACCGGCTCGCCCGTTTCCAGCGCGAAGCCCGTGCCGTGGCCGCGCTCAATCACCCCAACGTCGTCACCATCTACTCCGTCGAGCAGGCGGAGAACGTCCAGTTCATCACCATGGAACTGATCGAGGGCCACGCGCTCGAGCGGCTGATCCCTGAGAACGGGCTGGCTCTCGAACGCATCGTCGACATCGCCGGCGCGCTGGCTGAAGCGCTCGCTGCCGCGCATGAAAAAGGCATCGTCCATCGCGATTTGAAACCCGCCAACGTGATGGTCACGCACGAGGGCCGCGTGAAAGTGCTCGATTTCGGACTGGCCAAAGACGTCAACGCCGGCAATTCCAACGACAGCACGGCCACTTCGCTCGGGCACACCCAAGCCGGCATCGTCATGGGGACGCCGCATTACATGTCGCCCGAACAGGTCTCCGGCCGCGCGCTCGATCACCGCACCGACATCTTCTCTCTGGGCGTGATGCTGCATGAAATGGCGACGGGGCAGCGTCCTTTCCAAGGCACTTCGTCTGCGGAGCTGATTTCTGCCATCCTGCGCGACAATCCGCCACCGGTCACCGAGATTCGCCCGGACCTGCCGGCCGATCTGGCGCGCATCATCCGCCGCTGCCTCGAGAAAGATCCGCGCCGCCGCATGCAGACGGCTCGCGACGTCAGCAATGAGTTCCGCGATCTCGCCCAACCTGGCACGCGGACGGTTTCAGTCGTTACTTCCGCATCGAGAAGCACAACCGCAGCTGATTCCGGCGCCTCTCGTGCCGATGAGGGTTTCTGGATTGCCGTTTTGCCGTTCAAAGCGCAAGGCGCAAGCCCTGACCTCGCCGCGCTCGCTGAAGGCCTCACCGAAGACATCGTAACTGGCATGTCGCGCTTCTCTTACCTGCGAGTCATCGCGCGCGGCTCCACGCTCGGCTACGCCAACAGGGCAATCGACCTGCGCGTAGCGGGCAAAGAACTCGGTGCACGATACGTCATGGAGGGGAGCATCCGCCAGGCCGGCGCAAAGGTTCGCATCGCCGTGCAACTGGTGGATGCTGAGATTGGCGCGGGGTTGTGGGCGGAAACCTACGACCGCGCCTTCAGCCCGGAAGCGGCGCTCGATCTGCTCGACGATGTGGTGCCGCGCATCGTTGCCACGGTCGGCGACACGCAGGGGATTCTGGCGCACAGCATGACGGAGGCACTGCGCGGGCGGGATCCGGAATCGTTTACGCCCTATGAGGCGCTGCTACGCAGTTTCGGATTTCATCAGCACGCGAACGCGGCCGAGCATTTGGCGGGACGCACGGCCTTGGAGCGCGCCGTAAAGGAGGCGCCCGACCGCGCAGAGTGCTGGGCGATGCTCTCCTGGTTCTACCGCGCAGAACACACTCAGGGATACAATCCGCGGCCCGATGCCATGGATCGCTGTCTCGAGGCAGCCCGCCGCGCTGTGAACCAGGCCCCATCGAATCAGCTCGCCCAGGCCGCGCTGGCCTCGGCCTTTTTCTTCCGCCGCGAACTCGGCTCCTTCCGCCCCGCCGCGGAGCGCGCACTCGCCCTCAACGGTATGGAGGGATACATTACTGCCTACCTCGGCATGCACTTTGCTTATGCAGGCGATTGGGAAAAGGGCTGCGCCCTGGCGGAGAGGGCTACGCAGCTTAATCCCAACCATCCCGGCTCTTACTGGTTGCCCCTGGCTATGAACGCCTACCGGCAGAACGACAGCCAGCGCGCGCTGGAGATCGCGCTCAAAATCAACATGCCGGGGCTTTGGAGCTCTCAGCTTGCACTCGCAGTCATCTACAGTCAGCAGGGAGACATGGATCAGGCGCGCGCCGCGCTTCGCGCGCTGCTCGCGCTCCGCCCCGACTTCGCCTCGATTGCGCGGCCAGAGCTCGCCAAGTGGTGGATGCCCGAGATGGTGGAGCAGATGGTCGGCGATCTGCGCAAGGCAGGCCTCGATATTTCCGACGTCGACTCCGCCGACGCGAGGCCCCTCTCGTCCGGCATCGCCGTCACACGCACGACCTCCGGCTCAGCCCGCGCCGACGAGGGCTTCTGGGTGGCCGTGCTGCCGTTGAAATACACCGGCACAAACTCCGACCTGAAATCTCTCGCCGACGGCATCTCCGACGAAGTCATCACCGGCCTCGGGCGGTTTTCTTATCTCCGCATCGTGGCCCGCGGATCGACGGCGAAGTATCAGAGCGAGTCAGGCGACGTGCGCGCCATCGGCAAGGAACTGGGCGCGCGTTACGTAATGGAGGGCTCCATACGCCAGGCGGGAACCAGGCTGCGGCTCGCGGTGCAGCTGACAGACACAGCAACCGGTACGAACCTATGGGCCGAGAGCTATGAGCGCGCCTTCAATCCCGATGCGCTCTTCGAATTGCAGGACGACCTGGTTCCCCGCGTCGTCTCCACCGTCGCCGATTACTACGGCATTCTGCCGCACACCATTTGCGATGCATTGCGCCACCGCAAGGCCGACGACCAGTTGAGCCCTCACGAGGCAGTGCTCCGCGCCTTCAGTTACTTCGAACGCATCACGCCGGGTGAGCATGCGCAGGTTCGCGACATTCTGGAGCGCGCCGTCCGCGCCGCGCCCGACCAGGGCGAAATCTGGGCCATGCTTTCCACCCTCTACTGGCACGAGCATGCCTTCGGCTTCAACCTGCAGCCCGATCCGCTCGGCCGCGCCCAGGCGGCGGCGCGACGCGCCATCGAGGTGGCGCCCACCCACAACCTGGGCTACAGCGCCCTGGCCACCACGTTCTTTTTCCAAAAAGACTTTCTGGCCTTTCGATCGATGGCAGAACGGGGTCTCGAACTCAATCCGATGGATGGATCGAACCTGGCCCACAAAGGCGGCCTGTTCGCCTATTCGGGCGACTGGGAGCGTGGCTGCGCGCTGGTGGAATCTGCGCAGCGACTCAATCCCCACTACCCGGGATGGTACTGGTTCGCGCCTTGCCTGAACGCTTACCGCAAGGGCGACTACAGCGGCGCCATGACCATTGCGCTCAAGTTCAACCTGCCAGGTTATTTTCTTGCTCACGCCGTAACGACAGCCATTTATGGACAACTTGGCATGCGGGAGCCGGCGCAGAAGGCCTTGCAGGCGCTGTTTGGGCTTCGGCCCGATTTCGCCGTGGCGGCGCGCTACGAGTTCGAGAAATTCTATGACGCCGAACTCACCGCACACCTGATCGACGGCCTGCGCAAAGCCGGCCTCGAAGTCCCCGGCGAGGAGAGCCCTGCGAGCTAGCCGCCACATTTCGCTGATCCGGTCGTGAGAACAAACGATCCGCTTCGGTCAGCGCAGGGATATACGATACAGGTTCCGATGCACTGACGTATTCACCCAGGCGTAATGCTCGGGATCCTTGCCCGGCACCAGATCGGCGCGCGGAACGGACACGGCTCCCCGAGCCACGCTTGATTCCGCTCCCTGAGCAATCCCTCCCGATGGCAGATCCGGGAGCGTCTCGCCCGGGCCGAGTTGAATCGCTAAACTTCGTCCCGGCCCGCTTCGCGTCGATTCCTCTACCCCGACAAACATGTACTTCCCGTCCGTCGACCACCTGATGGGAAAGCAGTAGCCCTGGCAAACGTGTCGCGGAGTTCCACCATCCAGCGGAATGGCCAGGACCGCGGGAAGACCGTTGTCATTTGCCTTGGGAACCGAGGTCGCAACCCACTGCTGGCTCGGTGAAATGCTCAGCAAGTCCGCGATCGGATAGGGAAGGAACTTTGAACTATGCGACCCACCAGGCTCAATCTGCTCCAGATAGTTCGTGTTCCCCTCAGCGCGCTGGAACAGGATATGCCCGCCCGGGCCAAAATGAGGCAAGCGCGCACCGGAGACACTCAATTTGGTCGCGGGCGAACTGCGATCCACAGGCGCAAGCCACAACTGTGTCGTCCCGTCTGAGAATGATGTCGTGTACACCACCTGTTTGCCATCAGGCGAAATATCAAAGGCGGTCATGGATACGCCGGGAAAGACAGCCTCGCTTTTTCCCGTGTCGATCGCTGTGCGCCACAGCTCTGTGCCGGAACCATCACCTCGCCGCAAAAGGTAAAAGAGCATCGCGCCGTCCCGGCTGAAAACGGGAGGCGGCCAGGCAACCACCTCGCCTTCCGAAGACAGTTGCCGTTCCCCGTTCCCGTCGTGAATCCAGATCGCGCTGTCATGCACACCCACAGAGGTAATCAGCGACGAACCCTGCGGCTCAACTGCAACGCCGTCCTCTTCCGTTGGTCCAAAGGTGAGCTGCTCCGCTTGGCCGCCTTCAAATCGCTGGCGCCAGATGTGGCTCCGTCCTTCCACCCGGGCCGTGAAATACATCCAGGTTCCATCCGGCGACCATCCCGCTGAGGTACACCCACCGGCCGGTCCCACCTCTTTGGCTGGGCTCTGTCCCTCCAGGGCAATCAGTCGACACGGAGCCCAATCGCCGTTTCCGTTCATCTCGACCACTAATGCCCATTGCCGGTCGGGAGATGGAAACGCGTAATGGGCCATGCCGCGCTCGTGCGCCGGAAAATAAATCTCGCGCAGATTCGTGCGCGTGGTTGTTGCGCTCACCACGCCAAGGTGGATTCCCGTCTTGATTTCTGAAAATAGCAGCCGCTGCGCATCCAGCCACACCAGTCCCGCAGCGTTGTTCAGCAACAGATGCGGTTCGCCCCCCAGCGCCGACACCTCATACGTCGAGAACCCGGAGTCCTCGAGCACCGTATACGCGATCTCCGATCCATCCGGCGAGAATGCCAACCCATACTTCGGACGGCTGTCGTCGGTCACGCGCTTGGCTTCTCCGCTCGGCAGCATCTTGACATAGATCTGGTCGGAGCTCAGAAAGCCTTCGCCGCCGCGGATGAATGCGACCATGTGCCCATCCGGTGACAGCGCCGGCGCGACTGCCGAATCCGTAAAATCCGTGAGCGGTGCATACGTCACCTGCAACGCACGATGCCGCAACCGGTAGAAAACCAGGCCGCCCAGCGCCACTGCGAGGCACAGCCCGGCCGTCACATACACACCAACGCCCCGCCGCTTCTGCCCAACCGTAACATTGGCCGCGTCGGGCACGGTTGGCATCATCTGCGCCGGAGCAACGACGGCGGCCGGGTCTTCGACCGTCGTCACCGGCGCGATGAACCGGTAGCCGAGGCCCGTAACCGTCTGGATAAAGCGGGGATTCTCGGAATCATCGCGCAGAAGGTACCGCAGCTTGCGAATCGCCGTATTGATCCCGTGCTCGGTGTCGACGAAAACCTCGCTCGACCAGAGGCGCTGGGTAATCTCTTCACGCGTGACCAGCCGTCCCTCGCGCGAGGCAAGCAGGATAAGCAACTCCATCGGCTTGCGCTCGACGCGAAGAAACTTGTCGTTCTGTCGCAGTTCAAAGCGGCTGCAATCTAGCTGAAAATTCTCGAATCGATAGATAGAGCCGGGCAGGGTGACAGGCACACGACCTCCTGCGCGGAGAAGTATTCCACAACGTGTATCATGCCAAGCCTGTATTTTCAAAGGATTTCGGGGTTCACCGGAACTTTACCTCATTCTTTACCGGCTCTTCATTGCCCATTCTCCGCGCCTCACAGTTAGCTTGGGCCACAGCCGGCTATTTCCCCGGCCGAGGAGGTAACAATGCGGAGAATCTGTTCGAAGTTGGTTTTATCCCTGGGCGCCCTTTCCATCGCTGTCGTCTTCGTTCCCGGCGCGCTGGCGCAGTGCGGCCTTTCCACCAGGCTTGCCAAGCCTGCGGCGTGGCATCCCCAGTTCGATCACGCGCAACTGAAGGCCGCGCCCGATGACCACAACGGCTTTAGCAATTTCGGGCCGTCTATCGTGGGTATGTGGCACGTGGTTTTCAACGCTCAAACCATGAACGATGCCCCGTTTTCGGCTCCCATCGACAATGCCATCGTCCAATGGCACAGCGACGGGACAGAACTCATGAACTCAGCGCGTCCCGCCCAGGATGGAAGCTTTTGTATGGGCGTCTGGGTCCAGACAGGGCCGCGCTCTTACTATCTCAACCACTTTCCTTGGCAAGGCAACGACACCGAGAACGCTCCCAGCGGCATCGGCAATCCGCAGGACGGGGCCCAGCTTACCGAACAGGTGATTCTGAGTCCCGACGGAAACTCCTACTCCGGCTCGTTCAAATTGGTGGCTTATGGCTCCACAGGCGCCGTCGCCGCCACATTCACCGGAACGATTTCAGCAACCCGAATCACGGTCTCAACTCCGTTCACCAGCCTGATCCAATAGATTATCTTCCTGGGCGAAGCCTGGGCGGCGAACCGCGTATTCGCCGCCCAGTTTCTCTCCCTCCATCAACTGTGCGGCCGCCCTCTATCTTTCCTTCGAGTCCGGGTTTTCAAGGGGAACTCGCCTGCATTGTGTTTCTGGCGCGTTATTCTACCCACGCACCATTCCCGTCCAGGAGAGCCCACCCATGTCGAAGCCGGCCACTGTGCTGTTACTCGTTGCCCTCGCCGCTCTTTCCGCCGCCTCCCCAGCCCAGAACATGGATCCCGACTTCGCCGCGCGCGTCAAAGAGTGGACCACCAAGCCCGAATTCTCCAGTCCTCTCGTCGACCATCTGCCATTGGGCTCGTCTGTTCCTTCGCCCAAAGACATCCTCGGCCACCACATCGGCGCTCCCCAACAGCTCACCTACTACGCTGACGTCCTCCGCTACTACGACGTCCTGGCCGCGCACTCCCCGCGCGTGAAAGTCCTCCGCATCGGCAAAACCGAAGAGGGCCGCGACTCCGTTATCGTCTTCGTCGGCTCTGAAGATTCCATCGCGCACCTCGACGACAATCGCAGGAATCTTGCGCGCCTCGCTGACCCGCGCGGCCTCACCGACGCTCAAGCTGCTGACCTGATCGCCGCAACCAAGCCCATCTACACGCTCTCCGGCGGCCTGCACAGCGCCGAACTGGGCCCGCCAGAGATGCTGATGGAGCTTGCTTATCGGCTCGCGACCGAAGATTCCCCGCTGATCCAGAAGATCCGCGCCCAAGTCATCGTCGCCCTCGTGCCGGTGGCCGATCCCGATGGCCGCGACCGCTCTATCGACTGGTACTTCGCGCACAACGTTGACATCACCGACTACGACAAGATGACCTGGGCGCCCTACTGGGGCAAGTACACCCTGCATGACGACAATCGCGATATCAACTACGCCGGCATGGCCAACCAGAACCTTCTCAAGTGGTACCTCGAATGGCATCCGCCCATCATGCACGACCTGCACGAGTCGATACCGTTCCTCTACATCTACAGCGGCCAGGCTCCGCAGAATCCGCTGTGGAATCCCATCGTGTATGGCGAGCTTCCGCTGCTGGCCAACTGGGACATGACGCGATTGACTCGCTACGGCATGCCCGGCGTCTGGACGCACGCCTTTGTCGACGCCTGGTCGCCGGGCTACGTCGCCCAGATGGCCACCAATCACAACGGACTCATGCGCTTTTACGAGATCATGGGCAATCACGGCGCCTCCACCATGGAACGCACCATCTCGCAGCCGGATCCCGCCATCATCAACAGCGAAGGCTTCCTGGGCGACGTGGCCAAGCGCCAGTGGTATCGCCCCGACCCGCCTTACAAAACTGTCCTCTGGTCAATGCGCGACAACGTCAACTACGCTGAGACTGGCGTGCTCTCATCGCTCGAGTTCGTCTCGGCCTTCCCCCACCAAATCCTTGAAGACTTCTACGTCAAGAGCCGCGATGCCATCACCGCCGGCGCAAAAGACGCTCCTTACGGCTACATTCTGCCCGCCAACCAGGAAGATTTGACGCGCGTCGCCTTCGTCATCCACATCCTCCGCATGCAGGGCATTGAAGTCGGTCGCGCCAAAACCGCCATTAAGCTCAGCGACGGCAACTATGCGGCCGGCTCCTTCATCGTCAAGACCAACCAGCCCTATGGCCCCCTTGCCAAAACCCTGCTCGAAAAGCAGACCGACCCCGACCCCGACCTCCGAACCTATGATGACAGCGCATGGACCATGGGCTTGATGACCCACACCGAGATCAAGCCGACAAAGGATATTGCCGTGCAGGCGCTCGCCGTCGATCTCGTCGATGAATATGTGCCGGAAGGAAAACTGAACGACGTTCGCGACGCTCGAGTCTATGCCGTGCCCGATCATGGTTCGCCCAGCATGGTCACGCTTCGCTACGCATTGAAAAACGTCGATATTCAAATTGCCGAAAAACCGTTCACCGCTGCCGGCGCCTCGTTTGCCCCCGGGACATTTCTCATTCCCTCAAGCGCAGCCTCGACACTGGAACCCGTCGCTAAGGAACTTGGCCTCGATGTGGTCGCACTCAGCGCATCTCCAAAGGTCGCCACCCATCCTGCCGCGCTGCCTCGCCTGGCCATCTACAGCACCTGGGGCGACACCCAGGACGTGGGATGGGTACGCTACACCTTCGACCAATACAAGGTTCCCTATGATCTCATCTTCAAGGAGCGCGTCGACCGTGGCGATTTGGCGAAAGATTACGATTTCATTTTGATTCCAACGCAGCAAAGCGCCAAAAACCTCGTCTTCGATATTCCGAGAGGGGACAAGCCGCTAGCCTATCTGAAAACCAGCCGCTTCAAATTCCTCGGCGACTATGGTTCATCCGAAGACATTTCCGGCGGCATGGGGGGAGCTGGCGTGGTTGAGTTTCAGAAATTCGTTGAGGCCGGCGGTTTGCTCGTCACACTTGGCGCCTCCAGCTACTTTCCGCCTGATTTCGCCCTCACGCCAACCATCGAAACGAGCAGTCCCGGCGCGCATTTTTACGCGCCCGGTCCCATCGTGCAGGCCGATATCGTCCAGCCCGGAAATCCCATCTTCTACGGCTACCCCGACAAGACCGTCGCCGTGCGCTACGCCAACGGCCCGCTGCTCAAAATGAGAGCAGAGATGGATAAGAACGACGTGCTCATGCGCTTTCCCGGCGGCGAAAGCTCTGTCCTGAGCGGGCTCTTCAATGGCGCGGATGACATCAAGAGCCGCGCCGCCATTGCAGCCGTGCCCCTCGGTAAGGGCGAGATCGTTCTCTTTATGACCAACCCCATCTGGCGCTGGCAGAATCTCGGCGAATACCGCATGCTCTTCAACGCGATGATGAACTTCCGCAATCTCGCGCCCGTGCCGCCAACCGCGCCCGCTGCAAACTCTGCTTCCACGCCTGCTGATTCCGGCCGTCCTCTCATCAGGTAGTAAGGTCGGCCGCTCCCGGCACACCCGCACGCGGTCGCGCCTGAGTCGCCTCTCTGAATTCAGCTCCAAAAAACCCGCCCCACTTCGTCAGCGCCGCGCGCCTGCAAAGTGGGGCAATTTCCCTATCGCCTATCCCCTATTGCCTATTCTCTGTTTTTCACCTCAAACCGATCCAGATTCATCACCTTCGTCCACGCCTTGGCAAAATCCTTCGCAAACGTTCCGTCGGCATCGCTGCTCGCGTACACCTCGGCCAGCGCTCGCAGCTGGGAGTTCGAGCCAAAGATGAGATCCACCACTGTAGCTGTCCACTTCAACTCGCCGGTCTTGCGGTCGCGTCCGTCCAGCACATCTTCTGTCCCGGACTTCTGCCACTTTGTGCCCATATCCAGCAGGTTTACAAAGAAGTCGTTGGTCAGCGTCTCGGGCCGCTTGGTAAACACGCCGTGTTTCGACCCGCCCCAGTTCGCGCCCAGCACGCGCAACCCGCCAATCAGCACCGTCATCTCCGGAGCAGTGAGGGTCAGCAGTTGCGCCTTGTCGAGCAAAAACTCGGCGGCGCAGTTTTCCAGTCCCTTTCGCGCGTAATTGCGGAAGCCGTCGGCTTTCGGTTCCAGCACCGCAAACGATGCCACATCGGTCTGGTCCTGCCTGGCGTCCGTGCGCCCCGGCACGAAGGGAATCTTCACGGCGTGGCCGGCTTTCTTGGCTGCCGCCTCAACCGCCGCATCGCCCGCCAGCACAATCAGGTCGGCCAGCGAGATCTTCTTGCCGCTTGCCGGCTTTCCATTGCTCTGGGCCTGCGCGCCGTTGAACTCCTTCTGGATGGCTTCCAGCTTCGCCAGCACCTTCCCCAGCTCCGCCGGCTGGTTCGCCTCCCAGTCTTTCTGCGGCTCCAGGCGAATGCGCGCGCCGTTCGCCCCGCCGCGCTTGTCGCTGCCCCGGAATGTCGCCGCCGACGCCCACGCCGTCGACACAAGCTGCGAAATCGACAAGCCCGAAGTCAGAATCTTCGCTTTCAGCGCCTCCGCGTCCTTCTCGTCAATCAGCGCGTGATCGACGGCCGGCACCGGATCCTGCCAGATCAGCTCTTCCTTCGGCACCAGGGGCCCAAGATACCGCGCCCGCGGGCCCATGTCGCGATGCGTCAGCTTGAACCACGCCCGCGCAAATGCGTCCGCAAACTCCGCTGGGTTCTCCAGAAAGTGCCGTGATATTTTCTCGTACTCTGGATCGAACCTAAGCGAAAGATCTGTCGTCAGCATGGTCGGCGTGTGGCTTTTCTTCGGATCGTGCGCATCCGGAATCGTTCCCGCGCCCGCATCGCCCTTCGGCTTCCACTGGTGCGCGCCCGCCGGACTCTTGGTCAGCTCCCACTCGTAACCGAACAGGTTAATGAAAAAGTTGTTGCTCCACTTGGTCGGCGTCGTCGTCCAGATTACTTCCAGTCCGCTGCCGATAGCATCTCCGGCCACGCCCGAGCCGAAACTGCTCCTCCATCCCAATCCCTGCTCTTCGATGCCGGCCGCTTCCGGCTCAGCTCCAACGTGGCTCGCCGGGCCTGCGCCGTGCGTCTTGCCGAATGTGTGGCCGCCGGCGATCAGCGCCACCGTCTCATAATCGTTCATTGCCATGCGCGCAAACGTCTCGCGAATATCGCGCGCCGCGGCAATCGGATCGGGATTGCCGTTCGGCCCCTCCGGGTTCACGTAAATCAATCCCATCTGCACCGCGGCCAGCGGATTGGCCAGCTCGCGGTCACCGCTGTACCGCTCGTCGCCCAACCACTTCGCCTCCGGGCCCCAATCCACGTCCTGTTCCGGCTCCCAGATGTCCGCGCGCCCGCCGCCGAATCCAAACGTCTTGAAGCCCATCGATTCCAGCGCCACGTTTCCCGTCAGGATCAGCAGGTCCGCCCACGAAATCTTCCGTCCGTACTTCTGCTTGATCGGCCACAGCAGCCGCCGCGCTTTGTCCAGGTTGACGTTATCGGGCCAGCTATTCAGCGGCGCAAACCGCTGCGATCCCCTGCCTGCCCCGCCGCGTCCATCGTGAATCCTGTAGGTTCCCGCGGCATGCCACGCCATGCGGATAAACAGAGGTCCGTAGTGGCCAAAATCCGCCGGCCACCACTCCTGCGAATCGGACATCAGCGCATGCAGATCCTTGATGACCGCATCCAGGTCAAGGCTCTTGAACTCCTTGGCATAGTCAAACTCCTCGCTCATGGGATTCGATAGCGAGGATTGCTGGTGCAGGATTCCCAGGTTCAGCTGGTTCGGCCACCACGCCTGGTTCACGTTTGCCCCTGCCGTCGTGTGCTTCAGCATGCCGTTTGAGAACGGGCACTTCAATTCGGTCGACATAGATGACTCCTCTAGCATTCGTCTCAACTCTTTCAGCACTTTCAGTATAGAATTCAGGCGCCTCGTCAAACCAGCCGATGAAACTCCTGTGGGCAATTATCATTTCAGTAGATCGTTGCCCCGGATCAAATCGATGAGTGCCGTCACACACCAACCGCGCTGGAAGACGCTTCTCGCCTTCGCCATCATTTATTTCGTCTGGGGATCCACGTTTTACGCTATTCGCGTCGGCGATAGGGAACTTCCTCCGCTTCTTTTCTGCGCCATGCGTTTTTTGGCGGCGGGTCTGCTCGTCTACGGCTGGGCGCTGGTAACAAAGCAGCGCAGCCCGCGCGGCCGCCAATGGCTTTCTGTCTTTCTCCTCGCATTCCTCATCTTTGTCGTGGACTACGGCCTCCTCTTCTGGGCTGAGCAGCGCGTTCCTTCAGGCATCGCCGCCGTCATCCTGGCCACCATTCCCGCCTTCATGGCGCTCTCTGAGATCATCATCCTCCGCACTCAAAGGCTCACCTTGCCGCTTTGCATCGCGCTTCTGCTCGGCATCATGGGCGTCGCCGTGCTGATGAACCGATCCATTTCTCTCGGCGGCGCGCCCATCGACACTGCCGGCGCCATCGGCCTCATCATCGGCGCCCTCAGCTGGTCCATTGCCTCGGCTCTCTCTCGCAAGCTCCCTCTTCCTTCATCCAAAGTGATGAGTTCCGGCGCGCAGATGCTCGCCGGCGGAGTTCTGCTCGCCATCGTCTCCGTCACCCGCGGGGAACCGGCCTCCTTCCATCCCGCCGCTGTCTCTCACGCAGCCTGGATCGCCCTCCTCTACCTCATCTTTGCCGGCTCCATCGCAGGATTCACCGCATACGTCTGGCTTCTGCATCGCGAGTCGCCCACCAAGGTTGGCACCTACGCTTACGTCAATCCCGTCGTCGCCGTCATCCTCGGCTACTGGCTCGGCGGTGAGCCCCTCGGCCCACGCACAGTCATCGGAGGCCTCTGCGTCATCTGCAGCGTCATTACCATCACCTCCATGCGCGCCAAACCCGCACCCCAGGCCGTCGAAG